>Ga0302202_10003030_pt1 | contig 18824 bp, 14 predicted proteins | sample II_Bog_N3_3_FD_194579 | JGI IMG/M metagenome (GOLD analysis project Ga0302202, IMG submission 194579) | Peat permafrost microbial communities from Stordalen Mire near Abisko, Sweden - II_Bog_N3_3 | ecosystem: Environmental > Terrestrial > Soil > Wetlands > Peat | place: Sweden: Abisko...
GCCAGATACGACATTCTGGACACCCTGCCGGAGCAGGCGTACAACGACCTCACGAAGCTCGCCTCTCAGATCTGCGGTACTCCGATCGCCTCACTCACGCTGATCGACCGGGATCGGCAATGGTTCAAATCGTCCATCGGCCTTGGGAGTACCGAAACGCCCAGGGATATTTCCTTCTGCGGGCACGCCATCCTCGATCCACAGGAGATGCTCATTGTCCCGGACGCCAAATCCGACGAGCGTTTTTCAGATAATCCGTTCGTCACCGGCGAACCTCATATTGGATTTTATGCGGGTGCGCCGCTGATCACACCGGATGGCTACACACTTGGCACCGTCTGCGTCATCGATCACAAGCCGCGCACATTGACGCAGGAGCAGGAGGAGGCGCTCACGGGACTGGCTCGACAGATTATGGCGCAGTTCGAGCTGCGGCGGAAACTGGCCGAGAGCGAACAACTCATCCGCCTTCGCGACCAGGCAGAGCACAAGGCCGCTCAGGCCCAGGCCAGGTTCCTTGCATTCATGGAAAACAGCCCGATCCTGGCATTCATCAAGGATATCAACGGTGCATATCTGTATGCCAATTCCTCTTTCTTCAGGCAGCTCGGGGTAAGTGAAAGCGACCTGCTCGGGAAGACCAGCGCCGATCTCTGGAAGGAGAGAGCTGCCAAGCTGGCAATGAACGACCGTCGTGTGTTAGATGGTAACAAGCCGATGACGTTTGAGGAAGAGGTGCCGCTGGCTGACGGCAGTAGTGCCACATGGCTGAGCTTCAAATTTCCACTCCCCGGAGAAAACGGCGAAAAATTGCTCGGCTGCGTCTCGATCAACATCACCGAGCAGAAATATTACGAACGCCAGATGGAGATTTATCAGCGCCGTCTCGAGGAGGCCGTGGCGCGTTTTGAAGCGGTCTCCGTGACCGACTCCCTGAGCAGCCTCGGCAACAAGCGGGCTTTCGAGCAGAATCTCATCGAGGGCTTCGAGCGCGCCCGGCGCTATCAGCTTCCGCTTTCGGTCATCCTCCTTGATGTGGATCATTTCAAGCAGTATAATGACACGGAGGGGCATCCCGCCGGCGACGAGGTGCTGCGGCGGGTCGGTCAGATTCTGCGAGACTGCTCCCGGCCCAACGATCTGCTAGCCCGCTACGGCGGGGAGGAGTTTGTACTGCTGCTGCCGAGCACCCCGCAGGAGGGGGCCTACCTGGTGGCCGAGCGTGTGCGCAGGGCATTCCGGGATTTTCACTGGCCCCGACATAAAGTTACCGCCAGTTTCGGCGTGGCCGGGATGACGCCGGAGATGGCCGATCCTGCGGCACTGATGGCAGCGGTTGACGATGCTCTCTATAAGGCAAAGAAAGCCGGACGAGATCGCGTGGTCTGTGCGGGGAACGCGCCTTGACCCGTGTTCAGCTGAAGGACTTCTCTGTTTTCTGGCATTGAAGCAATGCGGATCAGTAGGCGTTCTTTGGCGGAAGGAGGGTCATGAAAATAATTTCAAAATCGAGTCGCAGATTCCAATTCTCAATATAAAACAGATCGTATTCGAGCCGATCGTCAAGCGACGTATTCCCGCGCAATCCGTGGACTGCCGCCCATCCCGTGACACCCGGCTTGCAGGAATGACGCAGGTTGTAATAGCGAATTGATTCCTTGAATCCCTCTACAAATTCAGGACGCTCCGGGCGCGGCCCTACCATGCTCATTTCCCCCTTGAGAACATTCCAAAATTGAGGGAGTTCATCCAGATTCCATGCACGCATAAATGTCCCGATTTTCAATCGGCGGGGATCATCCTTCACGGCCCAAACCGCACCGGATTTCTGTTCGGCATCCATGCGCATGGAGCGAAGTTTAATGATCTCGAACGGCTTGCCATAAATCCCAAGCCGAACTTGCCTGAAAAAGATCGGGCCGGGAGATTCCCTTTTGATCAGGATGGCAAGCACCGCAATGACCGGCGCCGAAAGCAGGAGTCCGACGAGGGAGCACAGAATATCCACGGCCCTTTTTGTGATGCGGTTATGAAGCTTGTCGTAGCGCAGATCGAAAACACCCAGCAGGGGAATGCCCGCGACCACGCGGAGATCGAGTTTTGTTGACCAGATGTCAAAGGCCGTCGGGATAACCTTCAGGTTCACGAAGCAGCGTGAACAAATCTCCCCCAGCTTTTGCAACTGCTGAAAACTAATACTGTTTTCCTCCACAATGAGCAGGGTAGCCTCCGAAGCGGCGAGACTTTTTTCAAGGTCATTGAATTCGGCCAGAGGGTGATAAGTGTTTACGATTTTGCCTTGGGATTCCGGCGGATTGGTCTGATAAAAAAATCCGAGGATCTGCTGGAAGCTTCCCATCTCGTGCTTCAAGGCACGCAAGACGCGCTCCATTCGATTGCTCCATCCGATAAAGGCGATGCGTTCCACAGGCACGATACGAAGTGCATCCAGGATAAGGAACCGAACGAGGAATCTCTCAACGAGCAGGAGGGGGAAAACCACCGCGGCATGCACTATTAGCCAGGTTGTCTCGGGATCGTGGTAATGCTGCGAGTCACCAAGAAGAGAGCGCGCCCCGGAAAAACATGCAACGCTTAGCATCACGGCGCAGAGGATCCTCGGTATGCTGGGGAAAAACCGGGTGAACGAAATCCAACTGTAAAGATTGAGATGCCTCATCACAAAGAGCATCAACATCTCGTAGGCCGCACAGGTAATGACTGACGGGGCTTGAAGGGTGAATTTTTGAGACGATGAAATAATCCCGAAGACGACGGGGAACGAGAGAGCGATTGCAACCACATCACCGACGGTCAGCGCGAAGGTCCAATCGAATTTTCGTTTCTTCCCTTTGTACATGATTTTTTAAATTCTCTACGGTGGCACTCGCCACTGCACCGCAAAATACAGGTGGCGAGTCGTGGAAAATCAAGTTGAATCCACGTTATTCATTTGTCCGACGTATGCAGTCAATTTTGGAGCTGATTCAGAGGGGGGCTTGCGATTGAACTCGGAGATGCCCCACGCCGCTCGCCCTTCATCTTCATTCAGGGCTGCCCTCGGCATTTCTACCTACTCCCGCCAGTCGCAGGTTTTTTGCGCAGTGCGTCATTCTGTTTCGCTTGCAGGACTTGCGGTACATCGAAACTTGCTACGCCTAAAAGGCGATAATACTAGTGACAGACCCTATTTTAAGGAAGGGGAGGCAATGCGAAACGGGCGAATCCGCCTTGCGTGTCTTTCCAATTGAAGGCAACAGACACAGTGGTAATTATCCGATGATTCTCTAATTTTAGATCCATGGCGTCGCAACCTCCCTCTCTCCCTTCCGGCTTTTCACCCTTGCGGCAGCCTTTGTTTCGCAATCTTTGGGTCGCCTCCATCGTTTCCAATATCGGCACCTGGATGCAGAGTGTCGGCGCGGCGTGGCTGATGACCACCTTAACATCCTCCTCTCTCCTGGTGGCCCTGGTGCAGAGCGCTTCCAGCCTTCCTTTTTTCCTTCTCGCTCTCCCCTCGGGAGCCATTGCCGATGTCGTGGATCGAAGGCGACTGCTGCTGGTGGCCCAGTCCTGGATGCTCGGGGTCGCTACGCTCCTGGCTATCCTAACTTTGGGAGGCTGGATGACGCCGGGCGTCTTGTTGATTCTGACCTTTGCCCTTGGACTCGGGGGAGTGCTTACCGCACCGGCCTGGCAGGCGATCACTCCGGAAATTGTCTCTCGCGAACAATTACTGCCCGCCATCACCCTGAACTCAGCCGGCTTCAATATCTCGCGGGCATTAGGCCCCGCTCTTGCCGGACTCATTATCGCCGTGTGGGGAGTCGGTGTTACCTTTCTTATCAATGCCGCCTCGTTTCTCGGCGTGATTGAAGTGTTGCGTCGCTGGGAGCGGCTTCCCCGCACCGGCGTGGCACCTGTCGAACGCATTGAGGGGGCAATTCGTGCCGGTCTCCGCTATGTGCGCCATTCCCCGGATTTGCAGATCATTTTACTGAGGGTGGCCCTTTTTACAATAGCAGGCAGCGCTCTCTGGGCTCTTTTACCCCTCGTTGTTCAGAAAATACTGGGTCATAACGCCATCAGTTATGGTCTGTTTCTGGGATGTCTTGGAGCTGGTGCCGTGCTGGGGGCCATTTTGCTCCCCCGAGTACGCGTAAAACTTCTCAAGCATCACCTCCTGGCATTGGGTTCATTTATTTTTGGCCTTTCGACCTTGGCACTCTGCTTTCTGACACAACCGATTCTGATCGGAGTCGCCCTGCTCTTTGGAGGCATGGCCTGGATAACGGTGCTTTCCACCCTGAACGCCACGGTGCAAATGCTCTCTCCGGCCTGGGTGAGAGGAAGGGTTCTGGCTCATTATCTTCTCGCCTTTCAGGGAAGCATTGCCCTTGGGAGTGCTCTCTGGGGCTGGGTGAGCAGTCATACCAGTCTTCACATCTCGCTTGGCCTTTCGGGCGGAATTTTACTTCTCAACGCAGCCCTGACTGCCCTGAAACCTCTTCCCAAGACCGGGCATCTTGATCTCAATCCTTCCGTCTATTGGCCGGATGACCCCACCTTTCTGGAGCCGAATTCAGAACGAGGCCCCGTTCTCGTCACCATCAATTACCGCATCAAACCGGAAAACGCCGCCGCCTTTATTGAGGCGATTCACGCCGTGGCCCGTATTCGCAGGAGGGATGGGGCGATCCGTTGGGGAATTTTTCAAAATCTGGCCGACCCGGAGGATTTTACAGAAACCTTTGTCATCGAATCGTGGGCAGAACATATGCGCCAGCATGAGCGCATGACGGTGAGCGACCGCCTCGTTCAGGAGAACGCCTGGCAATACAATGAGGGGAAGGGAAGGCCGCACGCGACCCATTTGATTTATGCAGAGATGGTGTAGCGATTTCTTAAAGGAGGGAGTCGTCTTGCAGTAGGGAATTATCTAGTTAAAACCTGATAGTGATTCGAGGGTCGTCAGTTCTGAACCTAAAAGTCTAATAGTCTTCAGCCTAATAAGCTTAGAGAGGCTTTCGCCTCCCTCCTCACATCATCTGTGCACCCATTTCGGCCAGCGGTGAGCGTTCACCCTTCGTGAGCGAAATGTGGGCGGTGATTTTCTGTCCGCGGAGGCGGTTGCGCGTATGGACGAGGCCGTTGGAACGGCTGTCGACATAGGGATTGTCGATTTGGGCGGGGTCGCCGACCATGACAAGCTTGGAGCCCTTGGACATACGGGTGACGACGGTCTTGGCCTCGAGTGGCGTCAGTTGCTGGGCCTCGTCGAGGACGAAGAAGCGGTTCGGAATGGAACGGCCACGGATGTAGCAGAGTGCCTCGATCTCCAGCAGTCCCCGTTCGATGAGTTGCTCGTAGGGCTTGAGTGGTTTCTGGCCGGGAGCGGCTGTTTCCTGCTGCTGGGAGGTCTTGCGCTTCTGCTGTTTCCGCTCGGAGGCATGCTGTCCGTTCTGTCCCTCAGGGCGATAGGGATGTAGAGGCATGAGAACCTCGAAGGCATCGTAGATCGACTGGAGCCAGGGATGGAGCTTTTCGTTCAGGGTTCCGGGGAGGAAGCCGAGGGTTTCTCCCATGGCGACCACGGGGCGGCTCACGGTCATGCCGGAGTATTCTTTCTGGGCGGTGAGGAAGAGTCCTGCGCCGACGGCGGTGAGGGTCTTGCCCGTTCCGGCCTGTCCGTAGCAGGTGATCAGCGAGATGCTGGGATCAAGCAGGGCATCGAGGAAACAAAGCTGGCCGAGGTTTGCCGCACGCAGTTCGATACCACGGGGCATCTGGAGGCTGTGGGGCACCTTGAGCCGGATGAAGTGGCCACCGCCGATGTGGCGCGCGGGCATGAGCTTCTGTTCGGAGGCGGAGAGGAGGACATACTCGTTGATCTCCAAGGGTCCGGTGCGGATCTCCTCGATGTCGATGCTGTTGGAGCTGCCGAAGCGCTGAAGTTCATGAGGCTCGACCACGATGGTGCGAATCTCCAGATCCTCGACTTCCGAGGCGGCGACCTTGTCGTTGAGGTAATCCTGACAGGTGATGCCGACTGACATCGCCTTGAGCTGCATGTTGAGATCCTTGGTGATGAGGATGGTCGGATTCTCCTCGGTCTCCATCAGTGAGATGCAGGCGGCCATGATGCGGTGATCGACCGGTTCCTTGTCGTGAAAAATCTTGGTGAAGAGGCGCATCCCAGGAGAGAGGCGCTCGCGGCGCAGGGCGTCATTGATGTAGATCCTGACGGAGCCACCACCGGTGGTCTTGACCCCCTTGGTGACCTTCTTGGTCTGGTGGTCGAAGATCTGGGTCAGGAAGCGGTGGACGGCGCGGGCATTGGCACCGCGCTCGGTCTGCTCGTTCTTGAAGCGATCGAGCTCTCCAAGCACCTCGACGGGAATGAAGAGGTGGTTGTTTTCAAAGAGGTTGAGGCAGTGCGGGTCATGCAGCAGGACATTGGTGTCGAGGACGAAATTTTTCACGAGTCCGGGGGTTTTCGTTCGATCCCGTTTCGATGGAGTTGGGAAGAAGAGGCTTGGTTCTTCTGTGGAATCCATCGTGGCGGCTCGGTGCATGATGTTATGTCAGGGTTGTTGGTGGGACTGCGGGTGAGGGTTATGGAAGCGCTGATTAAAAATCACGGGCACGTCGAGGGCGTGCGCAAGAGTTGGTTGAGATAAAAAGGAAACGACAAGACGAGAAAGCTTGTCAGAGATTCCCGGAAGATTCCGGGAATGCTCGAACCACACCGATGGAAGTTGGTGGTCAGAGGAACTCAACGCGAGCCCTGTATTGCAGTGCGCAGGGCACTTATCAATCTAAAAGTTGTGGCAATATTGTTACTTGACCACAACAGGTAGTGGTGCGGGGGGAGAAACTAAAAGTTAAAGGTCAGATGGACTTAGGCCTCAGTGGGCAGAAAGCAGCAGACTTCAAACAAGGAGAGGCCGTAGCGGACGGCCCTCATCAAGGTCGATGTAGTCGAACATCGTCCTCACCGCATCGCCGGAAAGTCCTGCCTCCTCCAGGCGAAAGATAAGATGATGCGTGTAGTCATCCCTCCAGCCACGCTTCCTCAAAAAGGTGCTCCAGATTGTGATTTCATCGGAGTTCGGATGGGTTCCAACTTCGAGCGACCAGGCGAGAAGGGTGGAGGGATCAGTCTCTCCGGCTAGAACTTTCGATTCCAATTCCTCGTAGTTGATCCCGAGAAAGCGGCAGCAGTAGGCATCGAAACTCTGCACCGTTGCCGGATCTCCTCCCATGGAACCGCGTGCCTTGGCCCACGCCTCGGGAAGTTTCCCTTCGGCGGCCAGAATGATCTTGGCGATCATCCGAGGGAAATAGATCAGACCGTCGGTTTCTTCATAGGGACTTGGCAGTCCTGGAATGATCGTCGGATGCGGAACGGTGAAGGGGCCGGGGTGGAATGGCTCGAGTGTGAAATCGGTGGCTTTCCGAGTCCCTTCTATCACATCGATCAGGTCAAAGAAGGTGAGGATCGCCTCGGGATCAAATCCCTCCTCTGAAGCCCAGTTGGCACGTTGAGTTGCAGCCTCATCCCGCCAACCCCGTTTAGTGGAATAGGCACTCCAGATGGCGATCTCTTCAGCGGAGGGGTTCTTTCCATGGCTTCTCTCCCAGGCGAGTATCTCGGCATCGGATCCCCCTTCAAGAGTCCTCTCCGCTAGCTCCTTGTAGGTAACCCCGAGAAACTTGCGGCATCGGGAATCAAATGTTTTCCCGGCAAAGGCATCTCCCAGATAAGGGACATAGTCCAGAGGGAGCTTTCCCGCAGCGTGCAGACGGATTTTGGAAAGCATCCGGGGAAAATAGACAAGGCCCTCGATTGAGGCATAAGGGGAGAGGAGACCGGGGATGGAAGGCATGGGAAAAGAAAAATAGGAAAATTTGAAAGCTGAAAGCTGAAACTTGAAGACGAAGAAAAGGAAGCGGTCGGAATTGCTGTTTTCTCTTTATGCTCCTTTTCAGCTTTTACTCTGCTTCCCATGCATTCTTTTCGTTATGTTGATGGCTCGCAGAAGTGCGAGGGGATCGATCTTGCGTCCGTTTCCTCGATTTCTTCGCCCACGATCGTGAGAAATGCCCCTCCTTTCACCCGGAGACCGGATTGTCCTGATGAGCGCCGGAGCCTATGGGTTTGTCATGTCCTCGACCTACAACGCCCGTCCCCTCCTGCCTGAAGTGCTGGTGGAGGGAGAGAAGGCGACCGTTGTGCGTGAACGCCAGACTTGGGATGATCTGATCCGGGGCGAGAAGATTCCTGACTAGGGAGTTTTTAATTCGTGGCTCCGGGAGTAGTGCTAGGGAAAGGAAGAGGAGTCGGTGTCGGAATCTGAGGAGTGGAGGTCGGTGCAGGAGGGGAGATCAATCCTCTGGCGTAATCGACCCACTGTTTCATGTTCGGGTCTGCGGGAAAACTCTGGATGAGTTTCAGGATGTCCGCGATGGCTCGATTGGGCTGTCCAATGCCTGCGGTGTCCTGTGCTTGTTTGAAAAGTAAATTTGGTAACTCTGTTTGGTTGAAGGCATCCACCTGCTGCTGACTTCCGGAGCCTGTGGCGATTGCCGCCTCGACGCTGATCTGGGCATCCCAGGTGCCGGGAAGTCGAGGATCCTTTTTGGCCTCGAGGGGTTCACGGATATTCATGTCCATGATTCCCTGATAATTGCCGGGCGAGTCCTCAAAGTCCTTGCCAAAGGGAATCAGGTCGGCGATCTGAAGCCATTCCACGATGCGGGAATTTTGGAGTGGTTCTTGGAGGATTGTTCGAACCTCAGGATTCTGTTTATCGCCGGAACCCCCGATTCCTGATTCAAAAGCACCCAGAAGGCTGAGGTAGGAGAGCGTGTCGGGAATCTGGGCAAAGGCATCATGTTGTTCCGTTCGTTGAAGGGCGATGCTGAGATAGTGGAGTTGTAACTGGAGAGCGGTTTGAAACTCGTTGCTGCGCAGCAGTTCGCTCTTTTTCTTCCGCCAATCGAGAAAATCCTTTGCTGATTCCTTGTATTGGGTGTTTTCCAAGGCATGGAGATAAGCGTCAACGGCAGCATCCCCGGAGGAGGCTGCGGATTGGACTCGGGAGAGGGCGGCAGAGCGACGGCTTTGCAACTGATGCTGGGCACCAGAGGCTAATTGATCGAGTTGCTTGAGAAGGATTTTCGGATCCGTAGGAGGCAGGTCCTCAGCGGAAAGTGAGGTCACGAGTGCCGTCAGGGCGATCAAGGCATGGAGGGAGCAAGGTTTCACTGGAATGCCGTAACCTATATTGAGAAATCGATCACAAAGGCGAGAGGGATTTCTCGAGGGACTCCCCCGAAGCGGGCTTGCAGGAGTATCGTTTAAAAAAGAGCAGCCCGGTCGGAGTTTCCGAGTTTTCCCCCCCGAGAATCTCGAAATTTTTACGACCGGGCTGCAACCACAAACCAACTCTGTATAAGCACAGCGCGTGCCAACTTGGTTTTTAGGGTTCAAAAAAGAAGCGTACAGAGAAGAGAGCACTCTTTTTCTGTTCAAAGATCGCCATCATCCCCGTGACATGGTTAAAAACATGACATTACCCCGCCGATCTCCCGACTGACCCATGACTGAAGACGATCTTTTTACCCGGCAGTCACCGGAGTTCCTGAAAGTGGAGGAGTTACGCCGCCAGATCGCCCATCATGATCGGCTTTATTACGATCAGGCCAAACCCGAAATCACGGATCGGGAATACGATGTGCTCTACCGAGAACTTGTGGAACTGGAACGGGCGTATCCTGAACTGATTCTCTCGGATTCCCCGACGCAGAAAGTAGGGGGGCGGCCACAGGGAGCCTTTGCCCAAGTGAGGCATCTTGTTCCGATGCAGAGTCTGGACAATACCTATTCGGAGGAGGAGATTACCGAGTTTGTCGACCGTCTTCATCGCTTGTTGCCCGACGCGGAGATCCCGATGACCATCGAGCCCAAGGTGGATGGCGTGGCAATTGCCCTGCTCTATGAAAAAGGGCGTCTGACCAGAGCCGCCACTCGTGGTGATGGAACAACAGGAGATGAGGTGACGAGAAATATCCGCACGATCGCGGTGATTCCCTCCCTTCTATCAGGTGACTTTCCTGATGTGCTGGAAGTGCGTGGTGAGGTTTATCTTCCCAAGGAGGCGTTCCAGAGGATCAATGCCGAGCGGGATGAACAGGGGCTGCCGGTCTTTGCGAATCCGCGCAATACCGCCGCAGGATCGCTGAAGCAGCTTGATCCCAATAGCGTGGCTGAACGCGGCCTCTCGGCTGTTTTTTACGGATTCGGGGCCTTTGAAGCATCGGAGGCGCTGCCAGCCACCCAGAAGGAGTTTTTTGAAGCCTTAAAAACATGGGGACTTCCCACCAATCCACAGATCTGGACAGCCGTCACCGCTTCTGAAGTCATGGCTGCGATTCGGGAACTGGGTGCCATCCGTCACGACTTTCCCTTCGAAACCGATGGAGCCGTCATCAAGGTGGATAAAATCGCACAGCACGCCCGTCTCGGCTCCACGAGCAAGGCCCCACGTTGGGCCATCGCCTACAAATATGAGCCGGAACAGGCCCGGACCCGTCTGCACGACATCACGATTCAGGTCGGACGAAGCGGCGTACTGACTCCCGTGGCCGAGTTGGAGCCGGTCTTCGTGGCGGGTAGTACCGTGGCCAGAGCCACGCTGCACAACGAGGAGGAGATCGTGCGCAAGGATTTGCGTATCGGTGACTGGGTGCTCGTCGAGAAGGCGGGTGATGTCATTCCTGCTGTCGTGGCCGTACTGACCGCCGAGCGTGACGGCTCCGAAAGACCTTTTGTCATGCCGACACATTGTCCCGTCTGCGGGGCAGTCGTGACCCGCACCGAGGGAGAGGTGGCGGTACGGTGCGGAAATCCAAGATGCGCTGCACAGGTGCGCCGTCGTATCGAGTATTTCGCCAGTCGCAATGCCATGGACATTGCAGGACTCGGAGAAGCTGTGGTGTCTCAGCTTGCCGAGGCTGATCTGCTGCATGATGTTTCCGATCTCTACGCACTGAAGGCGGAGCAACTGCTTCCGTTGGAGCGCATGGGCGAGAAAAGTGTGGAGAATCTTCTCGCAGCCATTGCTGCAAGCAAGGTGCAGCCTCTCTGGAGACTGCTGGCTGCGCTCGGTATTCCCCATGTCGGTGTGACGGCTGCCCGCACCTTGGCTGGTGCCTTCGGGACGCTGGATCGTCTTGCCGCCGCCTCGCCTGAGGAACTCCAGTCTGTCGAGGAGGTTGGTGAAATCATGGCGACGGCCATTCATGCATGGTTTCGCGATGCCGAGGTTCTGGCCTTGATTGAGAAGCTCCGCGAGGCCGGCCTGAATTTTGGCGAACGCGATCCCCAAGATGCCGTGCCAGCAGCCGATGGAAAATTACGGGGAACAATCTGGGTGCTTACTGGAACGCTTTCAATTTCACGGGAAGAGGCAGCGGAGATGATCCGCCTACAAGGAGGGAAAGTATCGGGCTCGGTGAGTGCCAAGACCACCTATCTTCTTGCCGGAGAAGAGGCGGGAAGCAAGCTGGAGAAAGCCCGAAAACTCGGCGTGACTGTTCTGGACGAAGCAGCCTTCCGTCAGCTGCTTTTATAAAAAGAGAAAAAGACAGGGAGTTATCGCGCAGAGACGCCAAGGCGCAGAGAGGTGAAAATAAAGACCAAACTTTACCGATGGATTTCCTGAGAGAATTCCTTTGCGTCTCTGCGTCTTTGCACGAGATCATACTTTCTCTTAAAACTCCCATGAGCCTGCCCACCACCACCGATCTCTATCACGATTTTGTCATACCGACCTACGGGCGGTTTGACCTGGAGCTTGTGCGTGGCGAGGGAACCCGGGTCTGGGATGAATCGGGAAAATCCTACCTTGATTTTGGAGCGGGTATCGCTGTCTGTTCACTCGGCCATGCACATCCGGCAGTTACCAAGGCACTTTCGGAACAGGCGGGAAAGCTGATTCATATTTCCAATCTCTATCTGAACAGGCCGCAGGCGGAACTTGCCCGGAAGATCGTTGGATTTGTGGGACTCGGTGGGAAGGTCTTCTTCTGCAATAGCGGTGCGGAGGCCAACGAAGGGCTCTATAAACTTGCCCGGAAATTCGGCTCTCCAACGGGACGGTATGAGATCATCACCTTCTCCAATTCCTTTCACGGTCGGACGCTTGGCGGTATCAGTGCCACGGCTCAGGAGAAGGTGAAAGTCGGCTTTGCCCCGCTCGTTGAAGGCTTCCTTCATGTGCCCTTCAATGATCTGGCGGCCCTCGAAGAGGCGATCACTCCAAAGACGGCTGCGATTCTGCTTGAGCCGATTCAAGGCGAAGGTGGGATCAATCCTGCCACGGCGGAATTTCTCCGGGGAGCCCGTGACCTCTGCGACCGGCACAATCTGTTGCTTCTCTTTGATGAAATCCAATGCGGTCTTGGCCGTACCGGAGACTGGTGTGCGTGGAGGAGTATCGTTCCAGAGGGGGTCGAACCTGATGGTATCAGCTGGGCAAAGGGGATTGCCAATGGCTATCCGCTTGGAGCGTTCTGGGTTGGAAAAAGGCTTGCCGGTGCCGACAGCGAGGGCAGCGAACGGGGGCCGCTCTGTAATCTTCTCGGCCCAGGAACTCACGGGACGACCTATGGAGGGTCTCCGCTCTGCTCCACGGTGGGCCTCACCGTGCTCTCGACCATCGAGCAGGAGAATCTTCTGGAGAATGCACGGACGATGGGTGCCTACCTCAAATCCTCTTTGGAAGATTTGAACCTTCCCGCCATCAGGCAGGTCAAGGGGATAGGATTGATGCTCGGGATCGAGTTGAACGATCTGCCGCTGGTGGAGGGGGTCGCCGTGACGCCAGCTCTCCGGATGACCAAGGAGTTGATGGCGGCAGGGATGCTAGTCATCCCTTCGGGCGAGAGGACCATCCGGTTGCTTCCCCCGCTGAATATCAGCAAGGCCGAGGCAGATGAGGCTTTGGCTCTCCTGACGAAAGTGCTGAAAGACTAAGAGAAATTTTTACCACGAAGGGCCATCCAAGATGGAATCCAAGGGAGAGATTTTTACTCTTCTTTCGACTGCAATCTTTTCAGACCTCTTTGTCTGACCTTAGTGGTAAATCCACATCGGGTCTTGTCGTTACGGTTTTGCGGTGGGCGTGGCTGTCGGAGCTTTGTCTGGCTGGGCCTTCTCCAGTGCAATCAACTCGGAGACTGTGACAAACTTGTAACCCTTGGCCAGAAGCGCGTCGAGGGTAGCTGGCATGGCCTCAACCGTTCCCTTGTGAATGTCATGGGAGAGGATGATGGCACCGGGTTTAGCACCACCGCTTTCCTTCCATCCATTGAGAATCCGTGATTCGACAACTGTTGCGCCGGGATCTTTCCAGTCATCGGGATCGACAGACCAAAGAATGACTTTCATGCCGTATTCATTCTCGATGGCACGGCTGAGTCGCGGATTGGTGGCTCCGTAGGGGGGACGCAGGATCACGGGGGACTTGCCTGAGACTTGCTTAATGAGAGCTGAGGTATCGGCAATTTCATGAGTAAGTCCCCCTTCTTTGGAGACGACTTTTGTCAGAGGAAGATGATCCCAGGTGTGATTGCCGATTTCATGTCCCTCCGCGATTTCGCGCTGGAGGATCTCAGGATGTTCTTTGACGCACTGCCCAAGGACGAAAAAGGTGACATGGATGTGACGTTCCTTGAGAATATCGAGGAGCTTCGGAGTCAGTGTGCCGTGTGGTCCATCATCAAAAGTCATGGCGATGTAAGGGCCATCCACATGGACGGAGGAATAGCTGCTGCGTTCGCCGGGCTTGCCTGGCACATCCTGCGGCTTCTGCATGCCCATGGGTGGTGCGGCATTTGTGGTGGGAATAACCGGTGTAGCTGCTGTCACCGGATTGCTCGTAGCCAGTGGGGAATTCGTCTGAATGACCGGATTGGTCGGAGCGGCGGTTTGGGCTGAGAGGCTCTGGACGAGTAGGAACGTCACGATGGCTGTCAACGTGAAGGCAGGAAGACGACGGGACATAATGAGATCCACCCTGACACAAAACAAAAAAGATGCACGCCTGAGATTGAGGCTCAAGCGATTCTATTTCGTTTTCAGGGGGAGTAACGCCTTGGCTCGTGGGGCCAGCAGGCTCAGAAATTCCAGGAGGGAGGCTTTTTCAGGAAGAGGGCGTCTGGTGATCGCCCCCATCGGACGCCACATCCGGTCTGCCTGGATCAGTCTCGAGGTCAGGGTGCCCTGCCTGATTTCCTGACGGATCGAACTTTCGGGAACAATGGAGAGGGCTTGCTCCGCCGCCACGGCAGCTTTCACCGTTTCTATATTATCCAGTTCCGCGACGTAGGTGACCTTGACTCCTGCTTTTTTGAGAAATCTGTCCAGATGCTGACGGGTCGGGGTTTCCGGAAGCAGCGCTACGAATCGCTGTCCCTGAAGCTGGTTGAGAGTGATAGGGCGTTTGCCTGAGAGCGGATGTCCCGGTGGGAGCACCAGGACCAGGCGTTCCTGCCAGCAAGTGAAGGCGCGCATGCCGGGGCGTGCCTTGGGATAGGCTACCAGCCCCAGATCTGCGTGGCCGTCCCGGACGGCACTGTAGATTTCCTCGGCCTTGCGGTAGTTCACCTTGACCTCCACCCCGGGGTGGGTCTTGCGAAACTGCTTCAGGACAGGGGGAAGGTTATGCAGGGCGATGCTGATGACGCTTGCAAGGTGGAGTTCGCCGTCCAGCGCCCCTCGTGCGATTCGGAAGCGTGTGCCGAGGCTGTCGTAACGCGCAAGGATGTCGCGGCAGGCCGAGAGATAGACCAATCCCTCGGGGGTGAGGGTGAAGATGTTGCTGCTCCGGTCAACGAGGGGAACACCGAACTGCTTCTCCACATTACGTATCTGCTGGCTGACAGCGCTCTGGGTGATGTCACTGGCTTCGGCAGCCCGCGAGAAACTTCCCGTGTCGCACAGATCACAGAAGACTTTGAAGCTCTCGATGTTCATGATTGGAGAAAATACCCGTATGTGCGGGAACAAGCATTATGCGGTTTATACCAATCACCATCAGAAATGACACGATCTGGCTGGTTCTTTCGGCGTGTAGCATTGTCGTCATCGCTCTGGTTACCTAATGGTAGCCATCGCTCTTCCTCCTCGCCACACACCAAAACTCCTTCGCCACTATAGTACCTTTTCTTCCTGTGATTGGTATTCTTAAGCAGTTCCATAAACTACTCTCTTACTCATGACAACGCTGATGGAAAGATTTGAATTGGTCAGAGAAAATATTTATGCCGCCGCTGAAAGGGCGGGTCGCAGTCCTGATGATGTGGAATTGGTCGCTGTTTCCAAGAAGCATCCCGTGGAGTCTGTTAGCGAAGCCTTTCAGGAAGCTGGACAGGAGCTCTTTGGCGAAAGTCGGGTGCAGGAGGCACTCATCAAGATCCCAGCCCTTCCTTCGCGGCTGCGCTGGCATTTCATCGGTCATCTTCAGGCCAACAAGGTGCGTAAGGCATTGCCATGCTTTGAACTCATTCATGGCATCGACACCGTTGATATCGCCCGTGATGTGGATCGTGTTGCCGCTGAGATGGGGCTTTTTCCCCGGGTGCTGCTCGAGGTGAATGTCTCGGGTGAGGGGAGTAAGCATGGTTTTACTCCCGAGGGACTCGAACGCGAACTGGAAGGATTGCTTGCCCTGCCAAGAATTCAGGTCGAGGGCTTCATGACCATGGCCCCTTTGGTGAAGGAAGCGGAAGCGGCCCGGCCCTATTTCACGAAATTAAGGGAACTGCGCGACCGTCTTGCCGGTCAGGTTGGCATTCCCCTCGCGACACTCTCCATGGGAATGAGCGGAGATTATGAGGTTGCTGTCGAGGAGGGGGCCACTCTGGTGAGGGTAGGTTCGGCTCTCTTTGGGGGGCGGTGAGGGAAAGTTAAAAAACATCCTCCTAATAGAAGATTTTTCGGGTCAAAACCGTTTCACTACGCTACAGGTAGTGGTATGTCAGATTTTCCAAACAATGGTGACGAGTTATTGGATCTCGATGAGAGCCCGTCGGCTGAAGAGCTTCAGAATCAAGTTAAGCGGGCGCAGTCGGAGCTTGTGCAGTTACGTGAGCGACAGAATCAGATTGAGAAGGAAAAGCTGCGCCTTGAGGAATTGACCCGCAAACAGGAGGAACTCGAGCATGGCCGCAACGAGATGGCTGACAAGCTCTCGCGGGCCATTATTGTTGTGCAACGGGAGACTGAGGAGGCGCAGCGCCGTCTTGAACAACTGAATTCTATTCAGGAATCCTTTTCCGAGCATCTTCACAATCTGGACGAGATTGATCCCAAAGCTTGGAACGGGCGCGATCTTCCCAAGGAACTGACGCGTGCCCTCGGCACTGTGGATGACGCCCGTTCGGCCTATGCGCGCTCCCATGCGAAAATTGCACCCTCTTCCGATATTGAGCCTGCAATACTCGACGAGGAAGGAGATTTCTTTCATGAAAGCGGTGACGTCGGATTTGTTTATTGGCTCCGAAACGGATTGGCCTTTACACTCCCTCTGCTGATTCTTGGAACCATTGCTCTCTTTGTCTGGATTTGGCATCTACTCACTTCCTCCCCACGCTAAAGAACAGAACGATTCATCCATCAGAAACTTTTTTTTCATGGCATCGAACCCATCACCAGACCGACGTGGACTTCGTCCAATCCGGAAATCTGTCCCTTCACGGAATCCGAACAACTCCGGGCTCAGCGATGAGTTGGAGAAGATTCGCCTGCATGAGTTGGAACTCAAGAGGCAGGAGGAGGAAATGAAACGTCGCGTGGCCGAGTTGCCGAAACAGATCGAGGAACAGGAGCGCAAACAGCGTGAGATGATCCGTATGCGTGCCGTGGCAACGGCGACGACAGCCGACTGTTTCAGCCGTCCCAGGGACAAGCGGTACGCGGCTGGAAGAAATTCATCCGTTCCGCGTCGCAGGACACGTCCTGAAGAACGCTCGGCAAGGATTCAGTTTCTCCTGCTTTGCGCAGTACTCTCCGTTTTCCTCTTTTTGCTCTGCAAGTCGTTGCCTCATTAGGCCGTAGTCGGGGAGAATCCGGGGTAACCGCACTCCCGTATTGTCTCTTTGCAATTTCCCCCATTATACTTCATCCCCTCATGACCAAGGGTTCCAGTCCTGTCCAAACTATCTCCTCCCAGGCCCTTGGCAACGGTCGCAATGGAACCGGTCGCGTTACCAAAGAGATTGCCCGCCGCGCCTTTCGTACGATGCTTGAAGCCAGAATTCTGGAGGAAAAACTCGCCGCGCTGTATCGTTCGGGAAAAATCGTTGGAGGTGTCTTTCTGGGTCGTGGTCAGGAGGCCCTCAGTGTCGCCCTCGGCGTGCATCTGCGCCGCGGTGATATCTATGCTCCGCTAATCAGGGATCAGGCTGGAAGACTCGCCTTTGGTGACACGATCCTCGACACCCTGCGCACCTATCTCGGTTCCTCACTCGGCTCGATGCGTGGACGTGATGGAAATATTCACCGGGGACGTCCCTCCGAAGGGTATCACGCCATGATCAGCCATCTCGGCGCGATGGTCTCGACCGTCTGCGGCGGTTTGGTCGCCAAGCGCTTTCGCGGCGAGACGGGGGCTGTCGGTGCCACCTGTATCGGCGATGGCGGAACCTCCACCGGCAGTTTCCATGAAGGAATGAACATGGCAGCCGTGGAGAAGTTGCCGATTGTCGTCGTGGTCGCGAACAACCAGTTTTCCTACTCCACTCCTAATGATCGGCAGTTTGCCTGTGGTGATCTGCTCACGCGAGCTGCCGGATATGGCATCACAGGTCGCCGGGCAGTTGGAAATGATTTGATCGATTGCCTGGAGGTGATCGGCGAAGCCGTCGCTGCAGCCCGCGCAGGCGAGGGACCACAGCTTGTGGTGGCCGATCTTCTCCGTCTGGTCGGCCATAGTGAGCAGGACGATGCTTCCTATATTCCAGCCGCCTTGAAGGAATCTCCACTTGGTCGTGACTGTCTCGATATCGCCGAGGATCAACTTTTGGAAAATGAATGGGTGACCGATACCGAACTCTCCTCATGGCGCGCCGCCGTGAAAGCCGAAGTGGAGGAGACGGTGGGTAAGGTGCTCCGCGAGCCCGCGCCCGATCCCGCCGAGGAGGATTGGAATGCCTTTTCCGTCGTGGGCAGAAATCTCTCCGGGGAGGATGAAGAATGAGCATCACCTATCTGGAAGCAATTCGACTCGCCCAGCAGCGTGCCCTCGCAGAGGATCCGCGCGTCTTTATCTACGGACAGGACATCGGAGCCTTCGGCGGAGCATTCAAGGCGACCAAAAATCTGGCCAAGGAATTTCCGGGCCGCGTCCTTGATGCCCCCATCAGCGAGGATGCCATAGTCGGTCTGGCCATTGGTGCCGCAGTGGAGGGAATGCGCCCCATCGTGGAGATGCAGTTCGCTGATTTCTCCACCTGCGGGTTGAACCAGATTGTCAATCAGGCGGCGACGCTCTATTACCGTACTGGGACTCCCTGCCCGCTTGTGGTGCGACTTCCGAGCGGAGGAACCCCCGGTGGTGGTCCTTTCCATAGTCAGAGCATGGAGTCGCTTTACGCCCACTACCCCGGTTTGGTCGTGATGACCCCGGCGACCGTGGAGGATGTCTATACGATGTTACTGGAGGCTGTTGCCCTTGATGACCCCGTCATTTTCTGCGAGCACAAATTTCTCTATTACCATCTGAAAGCGGAAAAACTTCCCGAGGAGGCACTCCCCT
>Ga0302202_10003040_pt1 | contig 18783 bp, 13 predicted proteins | sample II_Bog_N3_3_FD_194579 | JGI IMG/M metagenome (GOLD analysis project Ga0302202, IMG submission 194579) | Peat permafrost microbial communities from Stordalen Mire near Abisko, Sweden - II_Bog_N3_3 | ecosystem: Environmental > Terrestrial > Soil > Wetlands > Peat | place: Sweden: Abisko...
CGAGGCCCAGGCCCTGGCGGACAACGTGACGGTCATCGCCGCCGGACGGGTGGTCGCCTCGGGACCACCGGACACCCTGGGCGGGCGGGACCACGGGGTGACGCGGGTGCGATTCGCCCTGCCCTCCGACACCGCCCTCGGTGACCTCCCCCTGCCCCCGCACCTCACGCCGAGGGTGCGGGCGGGCATGGTGGAGTTCGAGATCGACGAGCCCACCACCGTCCTCCACGAGCTGACCCGTTGGGCCATCGGGCGGGGTGAGGTGCTGGACGGGCTGGCCGTCAACCGGCCCAGCCTCGAGGACGTCTACCTGTCCCTGACCGGCGAGGCCGCCGGCGTCGAAGGCAGCGGCGGGGGAGCATCGTGAACGACCTGCTGGTGGCCAAGGAGCAGGTCCGCTACGAGCAGAAGGCCTACTGGCGGAACCCGATGGCCGCCGTGTTCACCCTGGCCTTCCCGGTGGTGTTCCTGGTGGTGGTGGGCACGACGTCGGGCACCTCCCGCGTGCCGGGCACGACCCTGCGCTACGACCAGTACACCGTCGTGGCCATGCTCACCTTCGGCCTCATCGCCGCCTGCTACACCAACCTGGCCATGTCCATATGCCTGCGCCGGGACTCGGGGATGCTGAAGCGGATGCGGGGCACCCCCATCTCCATCGGCTCCTACCTCGGCGGCATCATCGGGAGCACCATGATCAACGTGGCGGTGCTGGCCGTCCTGGTGGTGGGCATCGGCATGGGCTTCTACCACCTCCACTTCCCCTACCACCCGGCCGCCACCGTGGTGACCCTGCTGGTGGGGATCGTGACCTTCGGCGCCATCGGACTGGCCGTCACGGTCATCGTGCCCAACGCCGATGCCGCCCCGGCCGTGGTCAACGGGATCTATCTGCCGGTGGTGTTCATCTCCGGGGTGTTCTATCCGCTCTCCAACGGCTCGGTCCTGTCAAGGATCGCCGGGTACTTCCCGGTGCGCCACATGATCGAGGCGCTGGTGTCGGCCTTCGAGGGAGGCCCGGGCTCGGGCCTGCGGGGCCACGACCTGGTCGTCATGCTGGTGTGGGCCGCCGGCGCCCTGGTGTTCGCGGCCCGGCGGTTCCGCTGGGAGCCCAGGCACCGCTGACTGTCGGCGGTCGGCGGTCGGCGGTCCTAGGTCGCCCGGTCCTACGCGCCGGACGGGGACAGCACGCACCCGGTCACATCTCCCCGTCTCTGGCGCGGCCCGGGCGGCCTCTGCCGTCGAGTCGGGTGTTCCGCTCGTCAGCCGTGACCGCCTCCGTCGTGATCAGCCTGTCGGACCGATGCCACCCGCCCGGCGGCGGGCTCTGACCCCGCCGGCGGCCGGTACCCTGAGCGGGTGAGCCTCCGCTCGCTTCCCTCCCTGCTGCGCAACGAGCCCGCCATGACGCGGGTCATCGGCGCGCCCAACGCCACGCTGGCCGTGGCCACCCCGGCCCAGGCCTTCGTGCTGGCCGGGGTGATCCGGCTGGGCACCCGGCGCCCGGTCCTGGTGGTGACCCCGACCGGGGCGGCCGCCGAGCAGCTGGCCCACGACCTCGACGCCTTCGCCTTCGGCCCGGGCGAGCAGGCCGGATCGGGGCGGGTCGAGCTCTTCCCGGCCTGGGAGACGCTGCCCTTCGAGCGGGTGAGCCCGGACGTGTCCACCATGGGGCACCGGCTCCAGCTGCTGTGGCGGCTGGGTGGCCCCGATCCGAACAATGGCACCGGCGTCGGGGCCGAGGACTCGGTCCCCGACATCGTGGTCGCCCCCATCAAGGCCGTCCTCCAGCGGCTGGGACCGTGGCGGACGGCGGCCCGGCCGGTCACGGTGTCCACGGGCGACCGGCTCGACGTGGAGGCCCTGACGACCCAGCTGGTGGGCATGGGCTACCGGCGGGAGTCCCTCGTCGAGCACCGCGGCGAGCTGGCCGTGCGGGGCGGCATCGTCGACGTCTTCCCGTCCACCGCCGACGAGCCGGTCAGGATCGACCTGTGGGGGGACGAGGTGGACCGGCTCACCCGGTTCGACGTCGCCGACCAGCGGTCGGTGGCCGACCTCGGGCGGGTCGAGCTGTTCGGCTGTCGGGAGCTGGTCACCGACGACGCCATGCGCGCCCGGGCCGCCGCCCTGGTGGGTACCGCACCCTGGGGCCGCCACCAGTGGGAGCGCCTGGCCGACGGCGACCAGTTCGACGGCATGGAGTCGTGGCTCCCGTGGCTGGCCGACTCCGAGGAGCTGGTCACCGACCTCCTGGGGGACGACGCCCTGGTGGTGCTGGTGGAGCCCCGGCGGGTGCGGGACCGGGCCGGCGAGCTCCTGGACGAGGAGTCGGCTCTGGCCGATGCCCTGGCCTCCACGTGGGGACTGGACGCCGGGGCGGGGGCACCACGGCTGCACGTCCCCTTCGACCGCCTGCTCACCGACACCAAGGCCGGTGTGGTCACCCTGGTGCCCACGGCCGACGGGCCCGACGTCCCCCTGGTGGAGAGCCGGGGGTGGGAGCCGATCCTGGGCGACGGCGCCAGGCTGGCCGCCCAGGTGTCGGCCCTGGCCGACGACGGCTTCACCGTGGTCCTGTGCTCCTCGACTCCGGGCGGTGCGGAGCGACTGGCCGGCATCCTGGCCGAGGAGGGCGTCACCGTGCCGGTGGTCCCCGAACCGGGCGGTCCCGGCGGCCACGCGCCCGACCTGTCCGCCCCCGGGGCCCGGATCGTGGTGGCCACCGTCGACCGGGGCTTCGTGCTGCCGCGGGCCAAGGTGGCCCTCCTCACCGAGTCCGACGTCACCGGCCGGCGCCGGCCGCACCGCCAGGCGCGGACCCGGGCCCGCCCGGTAGACGGGTTCTTCGACGACCTGGCCCCGGGCAGCTACGTGGTCCACCGCCAGCACGGGGTGGCCACCTACGGGGGCATGGTGACCCGGACCATGGGGGGAGCCACCCGGGACTACCTCCTGCTGGAGTACCGGGGCGGCGACAAGCTCTACCTCCCCACCGACCAGATCGAGCTCCTCACCCCCTACGCCGGCGGTGACTCGCCCACGGTCAGCCGGCTCGGAGGCTCGGAGTGGCAGCGGGCCCGGTCCAAGGCGCGGGCCGCCGTCCACGAGATCGCCGAGGAGCTGGTGGCCCTGTACCGGAGGCGCCTGCAGGTGACCGGGCACGCCTTCGGTCCCGACACGCCCTGGCAGGCCGAGCTGGAGTCGTCCTTCCCGTTCATCGAGACCGCCGACCAGCTGCGGGCCATCGAGGACGTGAAGGCCGACATGGAGCGGCCCCAGCCCATGGACCGCCTGGTGTGCGGCGATGTCGGCTTCGGCAAGACGGAGGTGGCCATCCGGGCCGTCTTCAAGGCCGTCCAGGACGGCTACCAGGCCGCGGTGCTGGTGCCGACCACCCTGCTGGCCAGCCAGCACGCCCAGACCTTCGCCGAGCGGTACGCGCCGTTCCCGCTGCGGGTGGAGCTGTTGAGCCGCTTCCTGACCAACGCCCAGGCCAAGGCGGTCCTGGCCGGACTGGCCGACGGCTCCGTGGACGTGGTGGTGGGCACCCACCGGCTGCTGGGCGGCGACGTCACGTTCAAGAAGCTGGGGCTGCTGGTGGTCGACGAGGAGCAGCGGTTCGGGGTGACCCACAAGGAGTCGATCAAGGCCCTGGCCGAGGGGGTGGACGTCCTGACCCTGACGGCCAGCCCCATCCCCCGCACCCTGGAGATGGCCCTGACCGGCATCCGGGACCTGTCCATGGTCAACACCCCACCGGCGGCCCGGAGGCCCATCCTCACCCACGTGGGCGAGTTCGAGGAGGCCGCCGCCAGCGAGGCCATCCGTCGTGAGCTGCTCCGCGAGGGCCAGGTCTTCTACGTCCACAACCGGGTCCAGGACATCGACGCCGTGGCCCACCGGGTCAACGCCATGGCCCCCGAGGCCCGGGTGGCGGTGGCCCACGGCCAGATGGACGAGGGCTCGCTGGAGAAGGTGGTGCTCGACTTCTGGGAGGGGAGCTACGACGTGCTGGTGTGCACCACCATCATCGAGTCCGGCATCGACATGCCCACCGTCAACACCCTGGTGGTGGACCGGGCCGACCTGTTGGGCCTGGGTCAGCTCCACCAGCTGCGCGGCCGGGTGGGCCGGGCCGGCCAGCGGGCCTACGCCTACCTGTTCCACCCGGTCGACCGGGTCCTGTCCGAGCAGGCCTACGAGCGGCTGCGGACCATCGGCGACCACACCGAGCTGGGCTCGGGGTTCAAGATCGCCCTGCGGGACCTCCAGATCCGGGGGGCGGGCAACCTGCTGGGGCGCGACCAGTCCGGCCACATCGCCGCCATCGGCTACGACCTCTACGTGCAGATGGTGTCCGAGGCGGTGTCCGAGCTGAAGGGCGAGCCGCGCCCCCAGCCCGTCGACCTCTCACTCGACCTGCCCGACGCCGCCCACCTGCCCGCCACCTACGTGGCGGCCGAGGACGTGCGCCTCGAGGCCTACCGCCGGCTGACCGGGGTGCGCACCGAGGAGGAGGTGGCCGACGTCCGCACCGAGTGGGAGGACCGGTTCGGGCCGCTGCCGGCCCCGGCCGCCGCCCTGCTCGAGGTGGCCCGGCTGCGGGTGGAGTGCCTGCGCCTCGGCATCACCGACCTGGCTGTCACCGCCCCCCGCACCGGCATGGGCCGCAGCCCCACCCAGCGGGCCAGCGTCAGGCTGTCCCCGATCACGCTGGCCGCCTCGGCGGAGGTCCGCCTGCGCCGTCTGGCCCCGGGCGCCACCTACCAGGCCGACCAGCACCGGCTCCTCCTGCCCGTGGCCGTGCCCCCGGCGGGCCAGGGCTACGCGCCCGGCCTGGTCGCGCTGCTCTCCGACCTGGTGCCGGCGGACTGACCGACACCCGCGAGCTGGCGCGGTCGATCGTCGGGGCCACGCCCGCGGCACGGTCGGGCGAGCCGACGGGGGCGGGCCCCGGGGCGACGGCCGGGCCCGTCCGCTGCCGGCGGTCCCCGGCCAGCCGATAGCATCGCCGCCGTGAAACGCCAACTGACCGGGGCGGTCGCCGTCCTCGCCGTCCTCGCGTCGGGTGCCCTGGCCTCCGCCTGCCAGGTCACGCCCACCGCCGCCACCGCCGCGGGTGCCACCATCTCCGTGCAGAGCCTCAATTCCCAGCTCCGCACCCTCGAGACCACGGTGGCCGGCGGCTGCCTCCTCCAACTGGAGAACGCCCAGCTGTCGACGTTCGACGCCGTCGGCACCGGCGGGCCGGGCACCTACTCGATGGAGTTCACCAACGCCGTACTCAACAACCAGATCGGCGACCTGCTGGCCCAGCAGTTCGCCGCCTCCAAGGGCATCACCCTCTCGGACGCCGACCTGGCCACGGCCAGGTCCGACTTCGAGTCCACCCTCGACGGCGAGATCAGCCAGGAGGTGCAGAGCGCGTCGTCCGAAGGCGTCGTCTCCTACTGCCAGCTGGCCACCGGCACCGACATCACCGGCCAGCAGCTGCTGGGGGCCCTGCCGGCGTCGTTCGCCGCCGAGCAGGTCCGCAACCAGGCGGTGGACGAGAAGCTGCTGGCCCGGGGGGCCGACCTGAGCCCGGCCGCCGTGGCCAAGTACTACGCCGCCAACCAGGGGCTGTTCACCCAGGCCTGCGTGAGCCGGATCGTCACCGACACCCAGGCCCATGCCAACCAGCTGGTCTCCCAGATCGACGGCGGCGCCTCGTTCGCCTCGGTGGCCGAGGCCACCTCCCTCGACACCCAGACCAAGGCCCAGGGCGGGGCCCTGGGCTGCAACTACACCCTGTCCCAGGTGGAAGAGGACCTGGGTGTCCAGGCGGTGACCGTGGGCCAGCCGCTCACGCCCGTGCAGGACACCAGCACGGGGCAGTGGATCATCTACGCGGTGACCAGCCAGACGGTGGAGCCGTTGAGCTCGGTGACCTCGCTGGTGCGCCGCGAGCTGTTGCAGACCACCGCCAACGTGAACCGGGTCAGCAAGGAGCTGGTGGTCTACGCCCACACGGCCGACGTCACGGTCAACCCGCAGTACGGGGACTGGAAGCACCTGACCGTCGTGGCCCCTGTCGGACCCCCGTCCAAGTACCTGCTGGCCAGTGTGGGTGGCACCTCGACCCCGCTGCAGCCGCGGGCCTCCCGCTCGGACAGCTCGGGTTCGGACTCGTCGGCCGGCACCAGCGGCGGTTGACCCGGCCCCGACCGCCGGCATGACGGAACGCCGGGAACGGGACGCCCCGCGGATCGACGTGGTCGGGCTGGGCCCGGCCGGCCCGGAGCTGATCACGGCGGGGACGCTCGACCTGATCGGGCGGGCCGACGCGGTCTTCCTCAGGACCGAGCGGCACCCCTCGGCGGCCGGCATCGGGGGGGCCCGATCCTTCGACCACCACTACGAGGACGCCGACACCTTCGAGGACGTCTACCGGGCCATCGTGGACGACCTTCTGGCCGCGTCCCGCGAGGATGGGGGGCGACGGGTGGCCTACGCCGTCCCCGGCTCGCCCACTGTGGCCGAGCGCACCGTGGCCCTGTTGCGCACCCACCCGGCGGTGACGGCGGGCGAGGTCACCGTCAGCGTCCACCCGTCGGTGTCCTTCCTGGACCTGGCCTTCGAGCGCCTCGGGGTCGACCCGGTGACGGTGGGGGTGCGGCTGGTGGACGGGGAGACCTTCGCGGTGGACGCCGCCGGTGAGCGGGGTCCGTTGCTGGTGGCCCAGTGCTGGAGCCCATCGGTGCTGTCCGACATCAAGCTGTCGGTGGAGTCGTCGCCGGCGCTGCCGGTCACCGTGCTCCACCATCTGGGCCTGGCCGACGAGGTGGTCCGGGAGGTGGCATGGGACGAGCTCGACCGGTCCGTCACCCCGGATCATCTGACGTCGCTGTGGATCCCCCAGCTGGAGGCACCGGTGGCCGCCGAGCTGATGCGCCTGGACGAGCTCGTCCACATCCTGCGCCGGCGCTGCCCGTGGGACCGGGTCCAGACCCACGGTTCGCTGGCCCGCCACCTGCTCGAGGAGTCCTACGAGGTGCTGGAGGCCATCGACGCGGTGGCCGCCCTCGACGGCGGGGCGGCACCGGGCCCCGCCGTCGACCCGGGACACGACCCCGACCCGGGACACGACCCCGACCCGGTGGCCCACCTGGAAGAGGAGCTCGGCGACCTGTTGTTCCAGGTCTACTTCCACGCCACCCTGGCCGCCGAGGCCGGACGCTTCACCCTGGCCGACGTGGCCCGGGGCGTCCACGACAAGCTGGTGTCGCGGCACCCCCACGTGTTCGGTGACGTGACAGCCGACACCCCCGAGGCCGTGGCCACCAGCTGGGAGGCGCGCAAGCTGGTCGAGAAGGGCCGCACCAGCGTGACCGAGGGCATCCCGGCCGCCCTGCCGTCGCTGGCCCTGGCGGCCAAGTTGCAGCGCAAGGCCCTGGCCGTCGGGATGGTGCTGCCCGGTGTGGCCGACGAGGCCAGCCGGCTGGCCCAGGGGGTGGCCGCGCTCGGCGACCCGGGCCGGACGACGGAGGGGGCGGCCGACGGCGAGGGCGGTGCGGCCGCCGATGCCGCCGACATCGGCGAGCTCCTGTTCGGACTGGTGCACGTGGCCAGGACGCTCGGAGTCGACCCCGAGACGGCGCTCCGGGCGCGCGCCACCACCTTCCGACGGTCGGTGGAGGCCCACGGCTGAGAGCCCGTCCCTGGCGTCCGCGGGCCGGGCCGGGGCGTTGAATTCCCAGGTGGAGCGGGTCCTGGGTGGTAACTTTTCCCCACCGGCAACAGGAGCGAAATCAGAACGTGAGCACCATCGAGCAGGTCATCGGCCGGGAAGTCCTCGACTCCCGCGGCAATCCGACGGTGGAGGTCGAGGTGGTGCTGGACTCCGGATCGGTGGGTCGGGCCATCGTCCCCTCGGGCGCCTCCACCGGATCGTTCGAGGCCGTCGAGCTCCGTGACGGCGGGACCCGCTACGGGGGCAAGGGCGTGCTCGACGCCGTGGCCAACGTCAACGGTGAGATCGCCGACATCCTGGAGGGGGCCGACGCCCTCGACCAGCGCGGCGTGGACCTGGCCCTGATCGACGCCGACGGCACGCCTACCAAGGCCCGACTGGGCGCCAACGCCATCCTCGGGGTGTCGCTGGCCACAGCCAAGGCCGCCGCCGACGAGCTCGGCCTCCCCCTCTTCCGCTACGTGGGCGGCTCCGATGCCCACGTGCTGCCCGTCCCCATGATGAACGTGGTGAACGGTGGGGTGCACGCCGACAACTCCATCGACCTCCAGGAGTTCATGATCATGCCGGTGGGGGCGGCGTCGTTCTCCGAGGCGCTGCAGTGGGGCGTGGAGACCTACCACGCCCTGGCCCGGGTCCTGAAGGAGCGGGGCCTGTCCACCGCGGTGGGTGACGAGGGTGGGTTCGCCCCGAACCTCGACTCCAACGAGGACGCCGTCCGGATCCTGGTCGAGGCCATCGAGGCGGCCGGCCGGGTCCCGGGTTCCGAAATCGCCATCGCCGCCGACCCCGCCAGCAGCGAGCTCTACACGGACGGGGCCTACGTCCTGGCCGGCGAGGGACGCACCCTCGACTCGGACGCCATGGTCCAGTACTGGGTGGACCTGACCAGCCGCTACCCGATCGTGTCCATCGAGGACGCCATGGCCGAGGACGACTGGGAAGGATGGGCGGCGCTGACCGGGGCGCTGGGGGACGGCGTCCAGCTGGTGGGGGACGACCTGTTCGTCACCAACGAGACCCGGCTGCGCCGGGGCATCGACGCCGGCACGGCCAACGCCATCCTCATCAAGGTCAACCAGATCGGCACGCTCACCGAGACGCTGGGCACCATGTCGCTGGCCACCCGCTCGGCCTACGCCTGCGTGATGTCCCACCGGTCGGGCGAGACCGAGGACGCCACCATCGCCGATCTGGCCGTGGCCACCAACTGCGGCCAGATCAAGACCGGGGCACCGGCCCGGTCCGACCGGGTGGCCAAGTACAACCAGCTGCTGCGGATCGAGGAGATGCTCGGGGAGACGGCGGCGTTCCGCGGTGGCGCCATGCTGTCGTCATGGGGGGCGGGCCGTTGAGCGGACGCGCCCATGCCCACTCGAAGCGGTCGAAGAAGACGACCAAGCCCTTCCGGGCGGCCAAAGAGGCCCCGCCGAAGCTGGAGGCCGGCCCCCCGGCCCGATCGGGGCGCCGATCCCGGCGCAACGCGCCGCCCCGCGTCTACCCGCCCATCGGTCCGAGGGAGGCGGTGCGGCCCGGGGTGACCGCTCCCCGTTCTGCCACGCCGCCCCGGCCGGCCGAGGGGGCCACGCCGTCCCGGACGGGCACGACGGGTAAGCCCGCCACGTCAGCCAAGTCAGACACGTCAGCCAACGTCACCACGTCGCCCCCGTCGAAGCGGGCGGCCAAGCCAGACCGGCCCCGGAAGCGGGACACGGGGACGAGGGACCGGGTGGCGAAGCGCTCGACGGTCTCCCGCCTCTCCCGGGTGGGCCGGGCCCCGAGGTCCGTCGCCGCCGCCGTCCGCCGCGCCCCCACCCGGGCGTCGAGCGCCGCACGGGCCACCCTGTCGGTGGCGGCCCTCCCGGTGACGGCCCCGGTCCGCGCCGTCAGGGGCCGGGCCGCCGGACGGTCGTCGGCCGGAAGGTCCGCTCCCGGTGCTGTGGCCACGACCTCGACGACGAAGGCCAGAACCACGGCGACGCCGACCGCACGGGCGACGGTGACGGACGCGGCACCCGTATCGGATCGACCGAAGGCCCGCCCGGCCACGGGCTCGCCGACATCGCCGGCCACCCGGCGCAACCGGATCCCGGTGGCCGCGGCCGTCCTCTTCGCCGTCCTCGTCCTGGTGGCGGGGTTCCCGCTGTCGAGCCTGTGGTCACAGCATCGGGAGCTGTCGTCGGCCTCGGCCCAGCTGGCCCAGCTGACCCACGAGAATGCCCGCCTGTCCCAACAGGAGCGGGCGCTCAAATCCCCGACCGAGATCAACCGGCTGGCCCGCGAGGAGTACCAGTTGGTGTCGCCGGGACAGACCCTCTACGACGTGCTGCCGGCCAGCGGTAAGGGCACCATGTCGTCGGCCACCGCCGCGGCGAACCTCGGGAACCCGGCCAACCAGCCTCTGGTGTCACCCTCCAACGCACCCGACATGTCGCCGGATCCGGGCCTGCCCCAGACGCCGACGCCCACCCCGGCCCCGGCCTCCACGGGAGCGGGCGCGGCGGCGTCCAGCTCGGCGCACGCCGCCGGCGCCTCGGGCCGCCGGTCCAGCTTCTGGGGACGGGTCGCCGACACACTCGAATTCTGGCAGTGACCGGGCGGGCCCCGGCCGGGCCGCCCGGGGACGCCGAACCGCTTGCGACCACCGACGACCGGGATCCGGAGCGCGACGCCGACATCGCCGCGGTGGCCGAGCTCCTGGGACGGACCCCGGCCGGGGCCTTCGAGGTGGTGGTGCGGGCCGAGGGCGGCCGCCCGGCGGTCATCGCCAACGCCCCGTTCCTGGCCGACGGCACCCCCATGCCCACCCGCTACTGGCTGGTCGACCCCGACCTCCGCGAGGTGGTCAGCACCCTGGAGTCGACCGGCGGCGTCCGGAGGGCGGAGGAGGCCGTGCCCGACGAGTTGATCGCCGAGGCCCACGCCCGGTACGCAGCCGAGCGTGACGCCCTGATCCCGGACGACCACACCGGGCCCCGCCCCTCGGGCGGGGTGGGGGGCACCCGCCAGGGGGTCAAGTGCCTCCACGCCCACCTGGCCTGGTGGCTGACCGGGGCCGACGACCCGGTCGGGGAGTGGACGGCCCGCCAGATCGGCCTCCATCCCGCCTGAGCGCCGGCGGGCCGGTCGGAGGTCGGGCCGTCGGGCGCGGGGGTGGTGACCTGCGTGGTAGCAAGGGGCATGCTCCCTATCGGACCGGTGGCGGCCATCGATTGCGGAACCAACTCCACCCGTCTGCTGGTGAGCGACTGGATGGGCAAGCCGGTGGAGCGCCTGATGCGTATCACCCGCCTGGGCCAGGGGGTGGACGCCACCGGCTCCCTCGCCACCGAGGCCATGGAGCGGTGCACGGCGGTGCTCCGGGACTACCGCGGGGTGATGGACCGGTTGGGTGTGGTCCGGGGCCGGTTGGTGGCCACCTCGGCGGTGCGCGACGCGTCCAACGGCGACGAATTTCTGGCCGCGGCCAGTGCCGCCTCGGGGTTCGAGGCCGAGCTGCTGGCCGGCACCGAGGAGGGGCGGCTGTCCCTGGCCGGTGCGGTGAGCGAGCTCGACCCCGACCAGGGCCCCTTCCTGGTCCTCGACATCGGCGGGGGCTCCACCGAGCTGGTCACCGGGGCGTCGGCGGACGATCCCGACCTGGCCGCGGCGTCCCTGCAGGTGGGGTGTGTGCGCATCACCGAGCGGGTCCTGCACTCCGACCCACCGACGGCCGACGAGCTGGAGCAGGCCGAGACCATGGTGGGGGAGTTGTTGGAGTCGGCGCTGGCCGACCAGCCGGCCTTCCTCGGGGCCCACACCCTGGTGGGCCTGGCCGGCACCGTCACCACCCTGTCGGCGCTCAACATGGGGCTCGACGAGTACGACCGCAGCCGCATCCACCACTCGGTGCTGACCATCGAGGAGGTGGCCGCCTGGTACCGGACCCTGGCCGCCGAGGTCACCGTGGCCCGGCTCGACCGGGCCGGCATGGTGCCCGGCCGCGAGGACGTGATCGCCGGGGGGGCGCTCATCCTGTTCGTGGTCATGACCCGGCTGGGCCTCGACCGCTGCCTGGTGTCCGAGTCCGACATCCTGGACGGGATGGTGGCCGGCCTGCTGGTCAGGTAGCCGCAGGGCGGGCGCGGAAAAGTCGGCGGTCCTGCCACCCGATGTAGTAGTACGTGGGTCACGGTGTCTGCTCCTGATCGAGAGCCGGTTGGCGGATGCACACACCGGAAGGTCGCCCGGCGCTCGTGACCACCACTGACCACGCGGCGGCGGGGCCTCGTACCTACCCTCCGGGACTCGACGTCCAACCCCGGCTGCACCGCGCGGCGGTCCGCCGGCGCCAGCGGGCCCAGCGCCGACTGACCACCACCGCCAGCCTGCTCGTCTACCTGGTGCTGTCGGTGCTGGCCAACTGGAACGCCTGGTCACGCGGCCTGTCCAGGGTCCTCCCGCCGTCCCAGGATCCCAAGCTGTACATGTGGTACCTCACCTGGACACCGTTCAGCCTGGTGCACGGGTTCAACCCGTTCTTCACGGACTGGGTCAACTATCCCTTCGGTGTGAACCTGGCCGACAACACCCCGGCCATACCGCTCGGGCTGGTCTCGAGCCCGCTCAACTTCCTCTTCGGCCCGGTGGCGCAGTACAACATCCTCAGCACCGTGTGCTTCTTCACGGCCGCCGCCTCCGCCTACGTACTCATCGGACGATGGGTCGCCTGGCGTCCGGCTGCCTTCGTGGGAGGCCTGCTCTTCGGTTTCTCGCCCTACATGGTCGGCCAGGGCTACGGCCACGTGAACCTGCAGTTCACGGCCTTCGTCCCCCTGTTCGCCCTGCTCCTCGACGAGATACTGGTCCGCCAGACCCGCAGCCCGGTGCGCCTCGGGGTCCTCCTCGGCCTGCTCACGGTGCTGCAGTACCTGGTGTCCAGCGAGATCCTGGCCACGGTGGCCGTGACCGCCGTCACCGGACTGGTCGTCCTGATCCTGCTCAATCCCCGCGCCGTGGCCGGCCGCTGGCTGCCGGCGCTCACGTCACTGGTCACCGGCGGTGGGCTGGCCGCCGTCCTGATGGCCTATCCGGTGTGGTACTCGTTCCGGGGTGCCGAGCACGTGACTCCCCAGAACGCCACCGGTGTCTACCGAGCGGACCTGCTCGGAGCCATCCTGCCCACGAGCAACGAGATCCTGTCGCCGGCCCACTACCAGGCGATAGCCGACGGCCTCGTCGGCAACCTGGCCGAGAACGCCACCTACCTCGGGATCCCCCTCATCGCGATCATGGTCGCCACCGCCATCGTGTGCCGGCGATCCAAGCTGGCGGTGTTTGCCCTGATCATGGCCGTGCTCACCCTCCTGTTCTCGATGGGGTCCCCCATGCTCGTCGACCACCACCACACCGTGGTCGTGCTTCCCGGCATCGTCTTTCGTAGCCTCCCGTTACTCAAGCTCGTCTTACCGGTTCGGTTCTCGCTGTACGTGGCGCTCTTCGCCGCCATACTCCTGGCCCTGTGCGTCGACCGGGTGCGCGGCTGGTCGGGTTGGTCCGACTGGTCGTCAGGGTGGGGGCTGCGGTCGGCAGCCGCCGGAGTGGTCGCGGCCGTGGCCCTCGTCCCGCTCATCCCGTCGCTGCCCTACCAGGTGGCCGACGTGGACACGCCGGCCTTCTTCACGTCGGCGGCAGTGGATGTGATCCCGCAGAGCTCGGTGGCCATCGTCTACCCCATGACGACGCCCCAGAATGCCGATGCGCTGCTCTGGCAGGCATCGGCCCACATGCGGTTCAAGGTGCCCTCGTACTACGGCTACATCCCCACCCCCGGCACCGGGGTGGCCGAGTACTACGGGCAGACCTTCACCTTCAACGTGCTCAACGAGATCGCCTCACTCGGCAACGTGGTGGCCCTCACTCCCGTGCTGCGGGCCACGCTGCTGGCCCAGTGGCGCCAGTGGCACGTCGGCTCCATCGTCGTGGCCAGCCAGGGGCCCAACAGTGCCACGGCCACCCGGCTGATCACGGGGGTGCTGTCCCGACAACCCATCATGACCCACGGCGTGGCACTGTGGCTGCACGTCGGAGGAGGCCCGTAGCGCACGCTCCGGGCCTGTCCCGTCCGGTCAGGCGACCACGGCGGCCGACGGCTCGGCCGGGGTCAGGCCGCTGGCCCGGGTCACCCGTTCGATGAACCGGTCGGTCGAGCCGTACTCCTCCTCGGCATAGGCCAGGCCCTGACGGGATGCCGCGGCCCGGGTGGTCGGGTCGAGGAGCGCCTCGATGCCCCAGACCAGCTCGGCGGCGTCCCCGAACCACAGGCCACCCCGCCCCCGGGCGGCGTGCTCGCGGGCCCGGCTGGCTGCCGGCACCACGATGGGGGTGCCGTACAGCAGCGAGGTCACGCACCGGCGGGCGAAGAGCGGGCCGGGGTCGAGGTCGACGGTCACACGGGCCCAGGCCATGAGCCGGTCACGGTCGCTGGTGCGCTCGATGGGCCACCCCCGGGTGACCTGGCCGTGGTGCCAGGCACAGAAGGCATCGGTGTGGGCGACGCCCACCGGGCGGTCGGGGAAGCGCATCCGCACCAGGCGGGCCAGCTCGTTCTGCTCGAGGTCGGCGTCCTCGGCCACCCCGGTGAGGACCAGCACGTACTCGGTCCGGCCCACCCAGGTGTTGGGCTCGGACAGGGCACTGGGATTGGCGGCCATGGGTGCCCCGATCCGGGACACGCGCTCGGGGTGTCCGTGGTGCTCGACGACCAGGGCGCGCTCGGTCTCGGTGACCGTCAGCACCGAGTCGGCCCGCTCGAACAGCGGTCGGAAGTGGGGGAAGCCCACCGAACCGGGGTCGGAGCCCAGGGCCACCAGCGCGACCGGGACCGAGGCGTCGTACCGGTCCACGGCAGCCAGCACCCCGAGGTCGTCGTGTCCGGCGATCACCACGCGGTCGGGGGCGAGCGAGCCGATCACCTCGGCCGCCCCCGCCCAGGGTGCGACCGTCCCGTCGTCGAGCAGGGCGGCCAGGGCCGGCGGCACCGACGGCTCCGGGCCGGTGCGGGTGGCCGCGATCCCCTCGATCAACACTCGACGTCGAGTGGCGGCGGTGGGGGCAGGTGGTGTGCCCAGCCGGTGGAGCGTGAACACGCCGTCGACCGAGGTGGAGGGGGCCTCGCCCTCGGGGGTGATCACGTGGACGTCGGCCCCGATCGACAGCGCCCCGGCCACCTGTCGGGTCGTCCACCCCTCCTCCGATGCCGACTCCCAGTGGGGGGAGAGCACGGCGATGGCGGGGCGGCGGCTCATGGGGCGGAGGCCGCGTCCCCGGTGCCGGCCCGGCCGTTGGTCCCGGCCCGGCCGGCGGCGGTGGGCTCGAGGCTGAGCCAGAGCGCCAGCTTGGTCTGGTTCTCCGCCTCGGCCGCCTGGCGGTCGACCATGTCCTGGTTGAGCTGCTCGCACCGCAGGGTCAGCTCGTCACAGCGCCGCTCGAGGCCCTCGTTCACCCGCACCAGGTGGGACAGCAGGTCCCGCTCCTCCCGGAGGTAGGGGCCGAGGACCCGGAACGTCAACCGACCGAACAACCCGAGCACCTTGCCCTTCACGCCGCCGCCCACCGTGGCCGGGTCGACGTGGTCGGGCAGGGCCCAGTGGTGGTGGAGGTACTCGAGGGCGGCCCGGTTGCGGGCCTGGCCCCCGTCGGCGATCCGGCGCATGGGATCGGGGGGCAGCGGCTCCCAGGGCATCAGGCGGTGCTCGTCCTTCAGCTGCTGCAGCACCTCTTCGGGATCGAACGCCGACTGCTCCACGTGGTGGCTCTCCTCTTCTCGACCTGCACCTTCTCGACCTGCACCTTCTCGACCTGCACCGGCGGGCGTCGACCCTCGCCCCGGCCGCCGTCGGCGACCCTCGACCCGCTGACGTCCAGGTGCCGCGCGGCGGCGTCCACAGCCGGGGACCGGATGGCGCGGGCACCGGCACCGGCTCTTGGACCGGACTGCCCAGGCCGAAATTGTAGCCATCCGCCGGGGGCTCCTCCGTGACCCCGGCATGCCGGGGACCGGCCACACCCCCTGGTAGGGTTCGCTCGATTGTGCTGACCACCCTCCACCCGTGCCGCTCCCTCCGACACGCCCGCCCCGATACCACCGTGACCGGGACCCGATGACGGTGGACGGCTCCGGGGGACGTCCGGCCGGACCCGTGCCGGGCCACCAGACAGCCGGGAACCCCGACGCCGACCGGGTGGCCTCCGTGCTGGGCTGGGTGACGGAGCGACTGGCCGAGGCGGCGCTGCCCGCCGAGCCGCCCACCACCGCCCAGCTCGAGCGGGAGCTCGAACGGCGGGGGAACGACGAGACATGGGGACCCGACGCCTTCACGTCGGCCCCCGGCTACTGGGACTGGAAGCACCAGTGGCACGTGGCGCGGATCGAGCACCCCGAGCGGTTCGCCGACCCGCCGCTGCCCACCGACGGCCCGCTGCTCAGCATCGTGGTGCCGGTCTACCGGCCGTCCCACTGGTTCTTCGAGGAGTGCGTGCTGTCGGTCATCAACCAGACCTACCGGAACTGGGAGCTCTGCCTCTGCGACGACGGCTCGGACGATCCCGAACTGAGCCGGCTCATGCGGGAGTTCGCCGCCAAGGACGAGCGCATCACGTCGGTCGCCCTCCCGGCCAACGGAGGGATCTCCCGAGCCACCAACCGCGCCCTCGAGGAGTCCGGTGGCGAGTTCGTGGTTCTTCTGGACCACGACGACGTGCTCGAGGCCACAGCTCTGGCCGAGGTGGCCACGGTGGTGCTCGAGGTGCCCGATGCCGACGTGGTCTACACCGACGAGGACAAGCTGGACGGGATCGACCGCCCGTACCAGCCCCACTTCAAGCCGGACTGGGATCCCGAGCTCCTGTTGTCGTATCCCTACCTGGGCCATCTCGCCGCCTTCCGGCGCGAGCTGTTGGAGCGCATCGGAGGCTTCCGACCGGAGTTCGACGGCAGCCAGGACTTCGACCTGATGCTGCGGGCCACCGAGCTGGCCCGCCGGGTCGTCCACATCCCCAAGGTCCTCTACCACTGGCGGGTGGTGGCCGGGTCGGCCGCCGGCGATCCGGACGCCAAGCCCTGGGCCTATGCAGCCAGCCGGCGCGCCCTCGAGGACGCGGTGGACCGACGGGGGCTGGACGCCGAGGTGGGCACCGGGCCGTTCCTCGGCTCCTACCACCTGCGGCGACGCATCCACGGTGCCCCGTCGGTGAGCGTGATCATCCCGTTCCGCGACCAGGCCTCCCTGACCATGACCTGCCTCGAGTCGCTGGAGCGCCAGCCGGGCCACCCCATCACCGAGGTGGTCCTGATCGACAACGGCAGCACCGAGCCGGAGACGACCGCCCTCCGCCACCGGCTGGCCGAGCGCCCCCGGACCCGCGTGCTCGACTACCCCGGCGCGTTCAACTGGGCCGCCATCAACAATGTGGCCGCCGCCACTTGCGACACGGACATGCTCCTGTTCATGAACAACGACATCGAGGCCCGCTCGGAGGGATGGCTGCGCGCCCTGGTGGAGCTGGGCCAGCGTCCCGAGGTGGGGGCGGTCGGTGCCCGGCTGGTGTATCCCGACGGGAAGCTCCAACATGCCGGTGTGATCCTCGGGGTGGGGGGCATCGCCGCCCACATCTTCAACAGCATGCCCGGCAACCGCAACGGGTACATGGGCTGGGACCGGGTGGTCCGCTCCTACAGCGCGGTGACGGCGGCGTGCATGCTGGTGCGCCGGGAGGTCTTCGAGGAGACGGGTGGGTTCGACGAGGCCTTCCCGGTGGCCTTCAACGACGTCGACTTCTGCCTCCGGCTGGTCGGCGCCGGCTATCGGCTGCTCTACACCCCCCACGCGGAACTGATCCACTACGAGTCGGTCAGCCGAGGGTTCTCCGGCTACTCGGCCGACTTCGGGGAGTTCCTCACCCGGTGGTGGGACCTCCTCCAGCACGATGACCCGGCCTACAACCCCAACCTGAGCCGGGTGGTCCCGTGGTGCGGGTTCCGCTACCCCGGCGAGGACGAGGAGTGGTTCGCCACGATCGGCGCCCTGGTCCCGGTGGCCGAGGAGCCGGAGCCGGTCAGCGAGCGGTAGGGTCCGGCTTCGCCTCGATGATGAACTGGTAGGCGAACATGGTGGGCCACAGGCTCAAGAGCAGTTGGTTGGCCAGCCGCAGCCACCGGGCCACCGCCCCCTTCACGCCGAGGGCGTCGAGGGGAAGGCCGACCGGCTCGACCCGGGTGATCTCGAAGCCACGCCGCCTGATGAGCCGGGTGATGCTCCGCCGGGTGAAGAAGCGGAGGTGGGTGGCGTCGAGGATGCCCCGCTGGTCGTAGTCGAACAGCCCGATGGCCGATCGGAACCGGGGGTACCAGTGGGCCACGTTCGGCACGCAGAAGATGGCCGTCCCGTCGGGGGACACCACCTCGGCGACCTGGGTCAGGAGCGCCCCCGGAGTGACGAGGTGCTCGATCACGTCGGCGGCCAGCACGACATCGAAGCCCACGCCGACCTCGGGGGGGATCCCCTCGTTCAGGTCGGACCGGTAGAAGGCGTCGGTGCGGTCCTCCACGCCGGGGATGTCGTACAGGTCGACACCGGTCACGTGGTGGCCCATGGCCCGGAGCCGCTCGGCCAGCAGGCCCCCCGAGCACCCGAGGTCCAGGACCTTGCTGGGTGGCCGCGCGCTCATCATGGCGGTGATCCGGCCGTGCGAGCTGTCCTCGTTGGGCTTGAGCTGGTACTCCTCGCTCAGAGCGATGCGACTGCCGTCGCCGAAGCCGGCCTTGTGCAGGCGGTAGGCGACGACGTCCCGGGTCACGTCGGCGGCATAGCCCACCCCGTCGACGTAGCAGATCTCGTCCCCGTAGTACGTGGGGATGGGCACCTCGGCGATGCGCATCCCGGCGTCGTGCAGCTGGATGATGATCTGTGTGTCGAAATTGAAGCCGTCGGAGTTCCGCTCGAACGGGATCTGCCGGAGGGCCTTGACCGAGTAGGCGCGGTAGCCCGAGTGGAATTCGGACAGCTTGG
>Ga0302202_10003044_pt1 | contig 18774 bp, 17 predicted proteins | sample II_Bog_N3_3_FD_194579 | JGI IMG/M metagenome (GOLD analysis project Ga0302202, IMG submission 194579) | Peat permafrost microbial communities from Stordalen Mire near Abisko, Sweden - II_Bog_N3_3 | ecosystem: Environmental > Terrestrial > Soil > Wetlands > Peat | place: Sweden: Abisko...
GCACAGCGAAGGCTTTGGTCGAGATTGTCGCCGCCCCCGCTTTCGACGTAGGTCGCGTCGCATCGCAGCCGTTCGGTCGCTCCATTGGACAGCACGATGGAGCCGTCGCCGGACCATTTCCCCGACAACCCAGCGAAGGGGCGCGTGGTCTGTGCGCGCGCCTCGTCGATCTGCGGCATGAATAGGCCCGCGCCGAGCAGCGCGAGAATGAACGCAACTGTCCGTTGCAGATTCGACTTCGCTTGGGGCATTCGGCTGGCTCCATTCCAACGTCACCATAGATCCGAGGCGAGGCGAGTGACCAGGAGATCATCCATCTCGTGACCTTGGATCGAACCCGGCTTGGAACTTCGAACCAAGCTTTAGGTCCGCAAGATCTATCCAGGCAGGCGCACGTGTGGGTAGGGACGGAAACTACTCAAGGAGGCGTCGGGCGGTCTTGGGGCGTTTCGCCGGCAACCACGCATTTCCTTCGTCCTCACCAGGGGGCCGGAGCCTCCGGGCCAGGCGCGCTCATCGGCCACGACCTCGGCCCTCAGCCCACGGGCGCCATTGCTGCGCGGCGCCGATTCGGACGAGACTTCGGCAGGTTTTGCGTTTCAGCGCGGGACGGGACCCCTCCCCAAAACCCCCGCAGGCCAAGGAAATCGCGCACGAAGCTGTCTATTTGGCGGGTCCCCGCCGGCGCCGATCGCGACCCGATTCCGCTCGTGTTTTCAATTTCATACCAACGCAGTAGATCGGATTTTGCGTAGGATCGCGCTTCGGCGTTGAAACACTGCCGAAGGTCGACGATGTCGCCTTGGCCGAGGCGCTGAAGTCGCGACGGCTCAGGGGCGCGGCGCTCCAAAACCTTTTGGTCGAGCCGACCCCGCCCGATCTCGAGATCTGAAGTTCGAGAACGTCACGCTGACCCCTCACATTGTCGGCGCGTCGTTGACGACCGTCGAGATCGCCGCCGAGGCGATGGCGGAGGAAATTCGCCGCGACTTCGTCGGCGAGCCGCCGCTCAATCCGGCGACGGGCTGAGCGAACCTCACCGCGCGGCGCGCACCGGCGCGCCGCCTTCGGCCTGGGCCGCGAGCCATTTGCGCCAGCCGCCATAGGCGCCGATGTCGGGCTGTCCCGCCGCCGCGACCGCGTCGCACAGGAATCCTGGCAGCGAACGGCCGTCCTCGAGCGCCACCTTGCCGATCGCGTGCGGCGGCTCGACCCCGGCGACGAAGGCGCCGAAAGCGGCGGTCGACAGGCGCCAGATTTCGCATTCGACCGCCGCGCCGCCCTTGTCGACCCGGACGATCCCGGGCTTTGGCGGATCGAGCTCGGCGAGCGCGACAAGGCGATAGATCGGCGCGGTGCGCGCCGACGCGACAAAGCGGCCGCCGACGTCGGCGAGCTGGCGGTTCAACGGCAGGCCGCGCATGTGCGCGCCGATGACGACGAGATCGATTCCGCCGCCCGCGCTCCATGGCCCGGCGCGCCGGCCGGGCGACGGCAGCGGCAGACCGAGCGCGCCGACAGTCGCTTCGCCGCCGGCGCGATGCAGCGCGTCGGCGAGCGCCAGCAGCGCGCGATCGGAATGGGTCGGGCCGATCAGGGTCACGCCCGCCGGCCGGCCGCTCGCGCCGAAGCCTGCGGGAACCGCCACGGCCGCGAGATCGAGCAGATTGACGAAATTGGTGTAAACGCCGAGGTTGGCGTTGAGCTTGATCGGATCGGCGCGAATGGCCTCGACGGTGTAGGCGGTCGGCGCCGTCGGAGCGAGCAGGACGTCGATCGTCTCCCACGTCGGCTCGCATTCGCGCCGCAACGCCTCCAGCCGATGCAGCGCGTCGAACGCCGCCGGCGCGGCGAGGTCGCGGCCCTTCATGATGATGGCGGAGACGGTCGGATCGGCCGCGCCGGGATGCGCGGCGATGAAATCGCCGACCGCGGCGGTGCGCTCGGCGACCCAGGCCCCGTCGTAGAGAAGGCGCGCGACGCCGAAGAATGGCGCGAGCTCGACCTCGACCGCCTCGCCGCCGAGTCGCTTCATCCCTTCGATCGCCTGGGCGAAAAGCGCCTCGACTTCGCCGTCGCCGAAGAAGACGAGATTGTGGGCGCGCGGCACGCCGAAGCGGAAGCGCGTCGGCGCCGACGGCAGCGGGCCGTCGACCGGCGCAAGCGGCGCGCGACTGTAGGGATCGGCCCCGTCGAAACCCGCCGCCGCTGCGAGCGCCGCCGCCGCGTCGTCGGCGTTGGTGGCGAAGATCGAGACGCAGTCGAGCGACTGGCAGGCCGGCACGACGCCGGCGGCGCTGATCAGGCCGCGACTCGGCTTGAGGCCGATCAGATTGCAGAACGCGGCCGGGACGCGGCCCGAACCGGCGGTGTCGGTGCCGAGCGAGAACGTCACGAGGCCGCGCGACACCGCGACCGCCGAACCGGAGCTCGAGCCGCCGGAGACGTAGCGCGAATCGAACGGGCTGCGCGGCGCGCCGTAAGGCGAGCGCACGCCGACCAGGCCGGTGGCGAACTGATCGAGGTTGGTCTTGCCGACGAGCAGCGCCCCGGCGGCGACCAGCCGTGCGACCGACGTCGCCGTGCGCTCCGCCACGTAGGCGAAATCGGGGCAGGCCGCGGTGGTCGGAAATCCCGCGACGTCGAGGTTGTCCTTGACCGCGAAAGGGACGCCGAACAGCGGCAGGTTCGCGGGCCCCTTGGCGTCGAGCGCCGCCGCTTCGGCGATCAGTCTGTCGGCGGCGACGCGCGTGATCCAGATCGCCGGATCATCCGCCTCCGCCGCCGCCGCGCGCGCCAGCACGGCTTCGGCGACCGCTCTCACGCTCCATCGCCTTTCGACGTAGCCCTTGCGCAAGGCGGCAATCGAATGGACGGGAATGTCCAAGGCGGCTCTCCTCGCGCTTCGCTCAGGCGCTGAGCTGATGGGACTGGATGGCGACATATTCGGCCGCGGCGCCGCTGACCGTCGCGAGATGTTCGCGCATCGCCCGCGCCGCGCCGTCGCCGTCGCCGCGCAGGATGGCTTGGACCACGGCCTCGTGTTCGCGCCACGACGAGGCCAGACGGCCGCGCAGATTGAACTGGGCGCGGCGAAACGGCGCGAGGCGCGCGCGCGTCGCGTGGAGCAGGTCGCGCAGGTAGCCGTTATGACAGCCGGCGTAGAGCAGCGAGTGGAATTCCTGATTGAAGCGTTCGTATTCGTCGATGCCGCCCTCGCGCACCGCCGCCTGCGAGGCGCGGTGCAGCGCCTCCAACCCTTGGCGCTCATCCGGCGTCATCGCGATCGCGCACAGTCGCGACGCCGCGGCCTCGAGCTCGGCCATCGCGACGAACATGTCCTGCAGCCGCTGCGGCGCGATGACGGCGACGATCACGCCGCGGCGCGGCCGATGCTCGACGAGTCCGGTCGCGGCGAGCTGGCCGAGCGCCTCGCGCACCGGCGTGCGCGAGACGGCGAAGCGTTGGGCGAGTTCCTGCTCGTCAAGCCGACGACCGGGCGCCAGGCCGCCGCGCAGGATTTCGTCGGCGAGGGTGGCGGCGAGCTCGGCCGCCCGCGTTTGGCGTTGCGGGTTTGCAGGGCCTGCGCCGAGTCGCGAAAGAAAGGGCAGATTCGCAACGTGCATGCAAGACCGTATGCGCAGGAGCGGCGCTAATGTCAACCTAATATATTCAAGTCACGGGAGATTTCCGGCGGATGAATTCTCCGGGTCCTCTCGACGGGCGGCGGAAGCGAAAATTTGGACTATAATTATGCACTGCCTACGTAACAGTCACATTTTTTAGGCGCCAACCCACTATCTGGAATCGATAAATGGCTCCAATAGTTTAGTAATTATCTGATATGATGACAGTTTGTGATTGGAATGGCCGACTGGCATGCAAATTGTTTCTTGCATGCAAGAGGCGGGCGCCGTCCGGCGCATTTTTTCGCCGTCCTGTAGCGAAGGAAAGGCTCCAGCATGACCCAAGATTATCGGTTGTCGCGCCGCGCAGTCCTCGCCGGCCTGTCCGCCGGCGCCGCATTCTCGGCTCTGCCGCTCAGTTCGGCGCGGGCGGCCGGCGCGCTCACGGTCGGCTTCATCTATGTCGGCCCCAAGGACGACTACGGCTACAACCAGTCCCACGCCGCCGGCGCCACCGCCGTCAAGGCGATGAGCGGCGTCAAGGTGGTCGAAGAGGAACGTGTGCCCGAGACGATCGACGTCGAGAAGACCATGGAGAGCATGATCAACCTCGACGGGGCGACGCTGCTTTTCCCGACCTCGTTCGGCTATTTCGATCCGCACATCCTCAAGGAGGCGAAGAAGTACCCGAACGTGACCTTCATGCATTGCGGCGGGTTGTGGCACGAAGGCCTGCCGACCAACGTGCACAGTTATTTCGGCTACATCGACGAAGCGGAGTTCCTCTCGGGGATCGTCGCGGCTTACGTCACCAAGACCAAGAAGTTCGGCTTCGTCGCCGCCAAGCCGATCCCGCAAGTGCTGCGCAACATCAACGCCTTCACGCTCGGCGCCCGCTCGGTCGACCCGACCATCACCGTGCAGGTGATCTTCACCGGCGACTGGTCGATGCCGGTCAAGGAGGCCGAGGCAACCAACAGCCTCGCCGACCAGGGCGTCGATGTCGTCACCTGCCACGTCGACAGCCCCAAGGTGGTGATCGAGACGGCGGAAAAGCGCGGCCTGTTCACCTGCGGCTATCACGCGAGCCAGGCGGCGCTCGCGCCCAAGGGCTACCTGACCGGCGCCGAATGGAATTGGGAGGCGCTCTATCCCTCGCTGGTCACCGACTTCGAGGCTGGCAAGACCATCCCCGGCCTGATCCGTGGCGGCCTGAAGGCGGGCATCGTCAAGACCTCGCCCTATACCGCGCTCGTGCCCGACGCCGCCAAGGCCAAGGCCGACGGGGTCAAGGCGCAGTTCATGGGCGCCGGTTATGTGATCTTCGCCGGTCCGATCAAGGACAACAAGGGCGCAACCGTCATCGACGCGGGCGTGATGCGCGGTCAGACCGACATCGAACTCGAGAAGATGAGCTATCTGGTCGAAGGCGTCATCGGCTCGACCAGCTAAGGGAAGCCACGGCGTGGACGCCGAACCGCCGCGCCGCGCCGCTCTGGCGCGCATCCTCGACCCCCTCGCCGCGCCCGTCGCGGCGGGAGTGGCGACGATCGTGATATTCGGTCTGTTCGTCAGCCTCGCCGGGCGCAATCCGCTCGAAGTCTATCGCCTGATGGCGGTCGGCGCCTTCGGGTCGTGGTTCTCCTGGCAGAACACGTTGCTGCGCGCTTCGCCGCTGCTGTTGACCGGGCTGTGCACCGCGCTGCCGGCGCAAATGGGGCTGGTGATCATCGGCGGCGAGGGCGCCTTCGTCATCGGCGGCCTCGCGGCGATCGCGGCGGGATTGCCGTTTGCAGACGCCGGCGCGCCGGCGTTCGTCGTCTGGATCGCCATGGGAATCGCTGGCATGGCGGCGGGCGGCGCGCTGATCGCGACCGCCGGCGCGCTGCGCCATTGGCGCGGCGTCAACGAGACGATCTCCTCGCTGCTGCTCTCCAGCATCGCGATCGCGGTGATGAACCAGATCGTCGAGGGGCCGATGCGCGACCCCGCCAGCCTCAACAAGCCCTCGACCCGGCCGCTGCCCGACGCCGATCTGATCGGCAATCTGCCGGGCATGGACGTCCATTGGGGCCTCGCGCTCGGCCTGATCGCCTGCGTGCTCGCCTGGCTCTTGATGCGTCGCACGACTTTCGGCTTCGCGGCACGCATCGTCGGCGGCAATTCGCGCGCCGCGCGCATGGCCGGCCTGCCGGTCGGAATGATGATGGTGATCGTCACCGGGCTCGGCGGCGCGGCGGCGGGGTTAGGGGGCATGATCGAAGTCGCCGCCGTGCAGGGCGACGCCAACGCCAACATTGCGGCCGGCTACGGCCTCAGCGGCATCCTCGTCGCCTTCCTCGCCCGTCAGCATCCGCTCGCCATCATTCCGGTCGCGGTGCTGCTCGGCGGCATCAGCGCCAGCGACGGACTGTTGCAGCGCCGCCTCGATCTGCCCGACGCCGCCGTGCTGGTGCTGCAAGGCATCCTGTTTGTCGCGCTGCTTGCCGGCGAAGGTCTGCCGTCGTGGAGCGAGTGGAAAGCGAGGATGAGCCGGTGAACGACGCCAGTCTCGGCCTGTGGACTGTCCCGATCGCCGTGCTCGGCGGCGCGATTCGCGTCTCGACGCCGTTCCTGTTCGTCAGCCTCGGCGAACTCGTCACCGAGAAGAGCGGCCGCATCAATCTCGGCCTCGAAGGCACGCTGATCATGGGCGCGATGAGTGGCTTCGGCGTCGCCTATCTCACCGGTTCGCCCTGGCTCGGCGTGCTGGCGGCGGGCCTGGTCGGCGTGATGTTCGGCGCGCTGCACGCGGCGATCTGTTCGTTGCCGCGCGTCAACGACATCGCGGTCGGCATCGCGCTGATGATTTTCGGCATCGGCCTCGCCTTCTATCTCGGCAAGCCGTTGGTGCAGCCCAAGGCGCCGACTCTGCCGGCGTTGCCGCTCGGCTTCTGGAGCGACATTCCCCAGGTGCGCGCCGCGCTCGAGGTCAATGCGCTGTTCATCGTCGGCCTCGTGTTCACGCCGATCTTGAGCTGGGCGCTCGCCAACACCCGCTGGGGTCTGATCGTGCGCATGGTCGGCGATTCGTCGGAAGCCGCGCGCGCACTCGGCTATTCGCCGCTCTGGGTCAGGCTCTACGCCACCTGTTTCGGCGGCTTCATGGCGGGGGTCGGCGGATCGTTTCTCTCGCTCTATTATCCCGGCAGTTGGAGCGAAGGCCTGTCGAGCGGACAGGGCATCACGGCGGTGGCGCTGGTGATCTTCGCTCGCTGGAATCCTCTTGCCTGCTTCGGCGCTTCCTTGTTGTTCGGCGGCGCGGGCGCGCTCGGACCGGCCCTGCAGGCGGTCGGCGTGACGTCCGGCACCTACCTGCTCAACGCCGCGCCCTATTTCCTCACGCTGCTGATTCTGGTCTTCTCGTCTTCGTCGCGCCGCCGGGTCGCCGGCGCGCCGGGTGAACTCAGCGTCACCAAGTAACCCTTCGCTTAAGAGGTACGCCATGTCCAACGTCGCCGCCGATCCCTATCCCTGGCCGTTCGACGGCCGCTGGAGCGCCGCCGACACGACGCTGATCGTCATCGACATGCAGACCGACTTCTGCGGCGTTGGCGGCTACGTCGACAAGATGGGCTACGACCTCTCGCTGACCCGCGCGCCGATCGAACCGATCAAGCGCGCGCTGAAGGCGTTTCGCGCCAAGGGCTATCACGTCATCCACACCCGCGAGGGCCACCGGCCCGATCTCGCCGACCTGCCCGACAACAAACGCTGGCGTTCGCAGCGCATCGGCGCCGGCATCGGCGACGCCGGCCCTTGCGGCCGCATCCTGGTGCGCGGCGAGCCGGGCTGGGAGATCATTCCCGATCTCGCCCCCGCGCCCGGCGAGCCGATCATCGACAAGCCGGGCAAGGGCTCGTTCTGCGCCACCGATCTCGAGCTGATCCTGCGCGCCCGCGGCGTCCGCAACATCGTGCTCTCCGGCATCACCACCGACGTCTGCGTCCACACCACCATGCGCGAGGCGAACGATCGCGGCTTCGAATGCCTGTTGCTGGAGGATTGCTGCGGCGCGACCGACCGCGGCAACCACGACGCGGCGATCAAGATGATCAAGATGCAGGGCGGGGTGTTCGGCGCCGTCTCCAGCGCCGACGGCGTGATCGCCGCATTGCCATGAGCGGCGCCTTCTCCCTCGAAGTGGCGGGCATGTCGAAGCGCTTCGGCGCGCTGGCGGCGCTCGACGACGTTTCGATGCGGGTCGACGCCGGCAGCGTCCACGCTCTGCTCGGCGAGAACGGGGCCGGCAAGTCGACGCTGGTCAAGTGCATCATGGGTTTCTACCACGCCGACGAGGGCTCGCTGCTCGTCGACGGCCGCGAGGAGGCCGTGCGCAATCCGCGCGACGCGGCGCAGTTCGGCCTCGGCATGGTCTATCAGCATTTCACCCTGGTGCCGTCGATGACGGTGCTGGAGAACCTGGTGATGGCGCGCGCCGATACGCCGGAGATGATCGACTGGGGGCGGGAGCGCAGACGCCTGGCCGATTTCATCGCCGGCATGCCGTTCTCCGCGCCGCTCGACACGCCCGCGCACGGCCTCGCCGCCGGCGAGAAGCAGAAGGCGGAAATCCTCAAGCAGCTCTATCTTGGCGCACGCTTCCTCATCCTCGACGAGCCGACCTCGGTGCTGACGCCGCAGGAAGCCGACCAGATGTTGGGAACGATCCGCGACATGGCGCGCGAGATGCGCCTGACCGCGCTGCTGATCACCCACAAGTTCCGCGAAGTGCTGGCCTATGCCGACGCCGTGACCGTGCTGCGCAAGGGCAAGCTCGCCGGAACCGGAAAGGTCGCCGAACTTACCGTCGACAAGATGGCGGCGATGATGATCGGCGAGGAGCGTCCCGCCGCGCCGGTTGCCCGCGCCGACGTCGCGCCCGGCGCCGTGCGCCTGGCGGTCGAGGATCTCAAGGCCGACGATTCCGACGGCGCCGAGGCGGTGCGCGGCGTGACCCTGGCGGTGCGCGCCGGCGAGATCGTCGGCATTGCCGGGGTCTCGGGCAATGGCCAGAGCGAGCTGGTCGAAGTGCTCGCCGGCCAGCGCGACGCGACCGGCGGCCGCATGCTGGTCGAGGGCGAAGTCTATCACGCCGCGCGCGCCGAGACGCAGCGCCATCACCTCGCGCTGCTCCCGGAGGAGCCCTTGCGCAACGCCTGCGTCGGCCGGATGAGCGTCGCCGAGAACATGGCGATGCGCAATTTCGACCGTCCGCCGATGGCGAACGGCCTCTGGCTCTCGGCCCGGGCAATGCGCGAGGCGGCGCGCGATCTGATCAGGCGCTATCGCGTCAAGACGCCGGGGCCCGACGCGCCGATCGCCTCGCTCTCCGGCGGCAACGTTCAGCGCGCGGTGCTGGGGCGCGAACTCGGCGGCGAGGTGCATATCCTCGTGGCCGCCAATCCGGTGTTCGGCCTCGACTTCGCCGCGGTCGCCGACATCCACAGCCAGATCGTCGCCGCGCGCAATCGCGGCGCCGCAGTGCTGCTGGTCAGCGAGGATCTCGACGAGCTGCTCGATCTGTCCGACCGGCTGCTCGTGATGTCGGAAGGGCGCATCGTGCTCGAGACGACCGCCGCCGCAGCCGACCGCACTGCGATCGGCCGCGCCATGGCCGGCCATTGACAAAGGCGCGCATCGCCGACCGTCGCCTCCGCCAGGCCGGGCGCTCACCAACGCCGAAGCCGGGCGTCGGGCGGGCGATAATCGACATGCAGCGCGATTTCTGCGAGCCGGGCGGCTTCGACGGCCTGCTTGCCGAATGCGCAATGGCGAGCTATTTCCCTCAGTTCAAGCGCGCAGTGCTTGAGATGGCGACCCCACTGGGCGGCATCGTCGGTTGGCCCGCTCCGGTGGCGGCCATCCTGGAGGCGATCCACTGATCATCCACGATCTGCTGACCAATGTGTCGGCGTTGCGTTTCGAGCCGTTCCGGGAAGGAATCGAGGCGGCGTGGCTGCACCGCGATCCTCACGGGGGCGCGGCGGCGGCGGTGCTGCGCTATCGACCCGGCGCGCGGGCGCCGCGCCACCGCCATCCCGGCTGGGAGCGGGTGATCCTCATCAGCGGCAGCCAGGCTGACGCGCAGGGGCTGCTCAAGGCCGGCGACGTCGCGCTCAATGCGCCCGGCACCGAGCACGACGTCTTCAGCGAGGAGGGCTGCCTCGTGTTGCTCGTCTGGGAGCGCCAGCCGATTATGCTCGAATAGGCGCGGCGCGGCGCCGTTTGGACTTGACCAGCGATCGCGTAGAATGAGCGCCTTGCCGATGGCGCGGAGTCGAGCATGTCGTCGCGAAGATGTCTGGCTATTCAGGCCGACCGGCGGGACGCGGCGGCGAAAGAGCGCCGCCACGGCCGCGCGAGCGGAGCGCGGCGCGATTGACTCCCGGCGCGCTTCAACCTGTCGAGCTGACGATCGAACTCGCGACGGTCGCGACGATGGTCCTGGTGCTGATCGGGACGCCGCTCGCCTGGTGGCTCGCGCGTTCGCGCGCCTGGTGGAAGGAAGCGATCGCGGCGGTCGTCGCGCTGCCGATCGTGCTGCCGCCGACCGTGCTCGGCTTCTATCTACTGGTCGCGCTCGGACCGCATGGGCCGGGCGGCGCGATCGCCTCGCTGTGGGGCGCCGAGACGCTCGCGTTCACTTTCGGCGGCCTGGTCGTCGGCTCGGTCGTCTATTCGCTGCCGTTCGTCGTCCAGCCGATCCGCAACGCCTTCGCCGCGATCGGCGACCGGCCGCTCGAAGTGGCGGCGACTTTGCGCGCTTCGCCGTCGCGCGCCTTCTTCACGGTGGCGCTGCCGCTCGCCAGCCCGGGCCTGTTGACCGGGGCGGTGCTCGGCTTCGCCCATACCGTCGGCGAGTTCGGCGTCGTGCTGATGATCGGCGGGGCGATTCCCGGCCGCACCGCGGTCGTGTCGACGACGATCTTCGACTATGTCGAAACCGGCGAATGGGGCAAGGCGAACGCGCTCGCGCTGGGTATGGTCGTCTTCGCCTTCGTCGTCATCCTGGCGATGATCGCGATCGAGAAGCGATTTGCGCGCGTGCGGCCATGAGCGAGAGCGGCGGCATCGCGGCGCGCTTCGCCGGCAAGCTGGGCGCTTTCTCATTCGATTTTGCGCTCGCGGCGCCGGCGCGCGGCGTCACGGCGCTCTACGGTCCCTCCGGCTGCGGCAAGACTACGCTTCTGCGCTGCATCGCCGGGCTCAATCGCGTCGGCGACGGGCATTGCCGGGTCGAGGGCGAAGTCTGGCAGGAGGGCCGGGATCTGTTCGTGCCGACCCATCGTCGCGCGCTCGGCTACGTCTTCCAGGAAGCGAGCCTCTTCCCGCATTTGTCGGTCGAGGCCAACCTGCGGTTCGGCGCGCCGCGGCGGGGCGCGCCGGCGGCGATCGACTGGGAAGAGGTCGTCGACCTCTGTGGGCTGGCTCGGCTCTTCGACCGCGCGCCGCGCGATCTCTCTGGCGGTGAGCGCCAGCGCGTCGCGCTCGGCCGCGCGCTGTTGTCGCAGCCGCGGCTGCTGCTGATGGACGAGCCGCTGTCGGCGCTCGACGACGCCGCCAAGGCCGAAATCCTGCCGTTCCTCGAACGGCTGCGCGACCGTCTGTCGCTGCCGGCGCTCTACGTCACCCACGACATGGCCGAAGTCGAACGGCTCGCCGACCATCTCGCGCTGATCGACGCCGGGCGGATCGTCGCCGCCGGGCCGCTCGCCGCGCTGCAGAGCGACCCCAATCTGTCGCTCGCCGCCGCGCGCGGCGCCGCGGTGACGCTCGCGGGAACCGTCGCCGCGGTCGACGACGCCTATGGCTTGACCACGATCGCGGTCGGCGGCGGCGCCTTCGTCGCGCCAGGCAAGCTCGGCCCGGTCGGCGCCCGGCGGCGGCTGCGGGTGCTCGCCGGCGACGTCAGTCTGGCGCCCGCCCCGCCTGGCCCGAGCTCGATCCTCAACGTGCTGCCGGCGCGCATCCTGTCGACGAGGGCCGTCGCGACCAACGAACTCGTCGTCGTGCTCGGCCTCGGCGCCGACGGGGCCGGCGACCGCATCCTCGCGCGCCTCACCCGCCGCTCGTGGGAGCGCCTCGACCTCGCCGAAGGCGCGAGCGTGCACGCGCAGGTCAAGAGCGTCGCGCTGTCGCGCGCGTGAGCGGCCCGCCGCCTCAGCCGGTGAACAGACTGCGGATGTCGTTGAAGGTGACGAACACCATCAGCGCGACGACGAACGCCGCGCCGAGCCGCAGGGCGAACGCCTGCGCGCCCTCGCTCAGCGGCCGTCCGCGCGCCGCTTCGATCGCGAAGAACACCAGGTGGCCGCCGTCGAGCATCGGGATCGGCAGCAGATTCATCAGCCCCAGCGACAGCGACAGGATCGCCGCCAGTTTGATCAACGCGACGGGGCCGAGCGCCGCCGCCGCGCCCGACATCCTGGCGATGCGCACCGGGCCGGAGAGCTGGTCGGCCGCCGAGCGCCCGGTGACGACGCGGGAGAGGTAGTCGCCGGTGACGGAGACGATGCGCCAGGACTCCGAAAAGCCGGCATCGAGCGCGCCGAGCGGCGTCGGATAGATCGCCTGGACGCTCGAAGGGTTGGCGGCGAGGCCAAGCCGTCCGATCCGCTCGGCCCCCGCAGGCGTGTCGACCGTGGTCAGCGCGGGCGTCGCGGTCAGCGTCATTTGGCGGCCGTCGCGGTCGATGACGAAGCGCAGCGGCTCTCCCGGCCGCAGGGTCACGACGTCGATGATGTCGTCGAAGGAAGCGATCGGCCGGCTGTCGACGCTCTCGATCACGTCGCCGGCGGCGAAGCCCGCCTGCGCGGCGGGGCTGCCAGCCACCACGTCGTCGACTCGCGGCGGCAGGAAGCGCTCGCCGGAGAAGTAGGCGATCGCGGACAGGACGAGGACCGCGGCGACGAGATTGGCGATCGGCCCGGCGGCGACGATCGCCGCGCGCGCCAGCACCGGTTGGCCCGGCAGCGTCTGGCGACGCTCGGCCGGGGACATCCGCGCCAGCGCCTCGCCGTCGGGGGCGCTCGCCGCGTCGCGATCGCCGGCGAAACGAACGTAGCCGCCGACCGGAATCGCCGACAGCCGCCAGCGCGCGCCGCGGCGGTCGGTGCGGCCGACGATCTCGGGACCCATGCCGATCGAGAAAACTTCGACTTTGACGCCGCAGCGCCGCGCCACGAAGAAATGGCCGAATTCGTGGATGAACACCACGGCGCCGAGCACGAGCAGGAACGAGACGATCAGCGTCGCCGCTCCCCATAGACTAACCAGCATCGGCGTCATCCCGCCCTCGTCCTGCGCGTCCTCGGCGGACCGTCGCCGCCGCGATCTTGCCGCCGCGCGGCTAATTTGGGCTTAAGCGGCGCGGTTCTCAAGCCGACGACGCTCGGCCCCTTGGTCGGTTCGACCGACCGCGACGGCGACAGCCGCCGCGATCGCCGCGGAGACGTAAGCCGCGACGGCTGGAATCTGCAACGAGAAATCGACGATTCCGTGGAGCGAGACGAGGACGAGGGCCGCCAGGCCGGCCACCGGCAGGAAACGCATGCGGCGGCGCGCCCGCGCGCCGCGAACCAGCGCCGCGCCGAGCGCCGCATAGACGATCGCCGCGGCCACGACGAAGACGGCGCCGAGACCGAGCAGCCCTTCAAGAAAGAAATCGTGGGCGTGGTCCCAGACGCCGAAGACCCCGGCGCAGTCGGCGTCGCGATAGGCGGGGAAGACGTCGGGAAAGGCGGCCAAGCCGGCGCCGTACGGCCAATGGTCGGCGATCGCGGCCAGCGTGGAGCGGAAGACGCACCAGCGTCCGTCCTCGGAGGCCAGCGACTGGACGCGGTGCTCGGTTCGACCGGCGAACAGGACGAACAGCCCCAGCGTCAGCGTCAGCGCCGCCACGACGACGATCGGCCGGCGCCAGCGCTCGACGACCTCCTCGCGGGGGCGATCGGCGGTCAGACGCCGCGTCGCCATCAACGCGGCGGCGACCAGCGCCGCCACCAATGTGGCGCCGATCGCGCCGCGCGAGCGGGTGAGGAACAGCGCCGTGGCGCAGTCGAGCACGGCGAACACATGGACGAGCAGCGCCGCGCGCCAACCGTCGCGGCTGCGGCGGCGACGATGACGGAAGAGCGCCGAGAGCCGGACGGCGCGCAGATCGGCGAACATCAGCGCCAGATTGAGCAGCAGCGCGACGCCGAAGAAGGTTCCCGCGGTGTTGCGGTTGACGAATGACGCGGTGAGGTCGCCGAGATAGAAGCGCTTCGGCTCGAGCAGAAGCTGGTCGGGCCACAGCACTTCCTGCGCGATGCCGAAGGCCGCCAGAAAGGCGCCGAAATAGGCGAGCCCCCGCCAAAGTCGCAACGCCTCGTCGTCGGTCTGGCAACAGGCGAGCGCGACGGCGAAAGCCAGAAACGGCGCCGCCAGCGCCGGCGCGGCGGCGAGCGTGAGGCCGGGCGCCGCCGAGACGGCGTTGCGCGGCGCGGCGCCGGCGAGCGCGTCGCCGAGCCCCCTCCACGCCGCATCGGCGAATGGGGAATCGCCGAGCGGCAGGGTCTGCCAAAGTGCGTAAGCCAAGAGGCCGGCGAGCAGCAGCAGCGCCAGCGCCTGCAGGCGGGCGAGACGCGGCGCGGCGACCGGCGCCGCGGCGGCGGCGACGGCGAGCAGCGCCAAGCCGAGCGCGGCGAAATCGAGCGCGACGGTCGAGGCGCCGCCTTGGGCGAGGATTGTTCCGGCCAGCAGCGCGAGGAGGGCGCGCCCGAGCCACAGCCGGCGCGTCGCCGGATCGATCGGCGTGGCCGTCATGACGCCTCCGGCGCGACGAGCGTGGCCCCGGCGTCGTCGATCCGCAGCACCGACAGCCGATTGGAGACGTAGGCGCCGGTGTCGAGATTGATGCGATTCGAACGGAAATCGACGCGCTCGACCGGCGTGTGGCCGTGAACGACCACGAAGCCGAAGTCGTCGTCGCAGTCGAGAAATTCGTCGCGGACGCCGGTCAGGTCGGCGAGGCGCTGTCGGTCGAGGGCGATTCCCGGCCGCAGGCCGGCGTGGGCGAAGCAATAGCCGCCGGCGCGGTGATAGTCGGCGAGGCCGGCGAGGAAGCGACGGTGGACGTCGGGCAGGCGTTCGGCGAACGCCTCGCGGCGCGGGCCTTCGCCGCGGATCAGACCGGGTTCGAAGCCGTAGGAGAGCAGCGTCTCGGCGCCGCCGAGCCCACGCCAGACGGCGAAGGGGAGGCGGCCGGCGAGAAAGGATTCCATCGCTGTCTCGTGGTTGCCTCTCAGCGCGACGACCTGCCGAGCGTGCGCGCGCGCCGCCATCAAATCGAGCGTCGATTTCGAGTCGGGCCCACGGTCGATGTAGTCGCCGAGATAGATCTCGGTCGCCCGCTCCGTGCGCCCGGCCGCGTCGCGGTCGATCAAAGTCTGGGCGCGGGCGAGGCAGTCGGCGCGGCCGTGGACGTCGCCGATCGCGTAAAGAATCTCGCCGGCGGGGGCGGGCGGGTAACCCAGCGACGGCTGGCGGCCGCCGCGCCCGGCGTGCGCGAGCCGCGCGGCGGCCTCCCAGCGCCGGCGCGCCGTCTGGAGCCAGCCGCGCGGTCCGCCCCGCCGCAGCGCCGGCGAGGGAACCCCTTTCGGTCCACGCGTCGAGGGATACGCTGCCGTCATGGGCCAACGCCGCCGGTTGCCTGCATCGTCGGCGCCGCGCCCCGGCCCGCGAGCGTTACCCACCATAGACAACTCTTGCGTGTATTCAATCATGATGTTACACCTATGCGTGTCCACGACTGCCAACGCCTGGGGTCCGCCGTGCATGTCGCCAGCTTGTCCGCGGTCCTCAATCGGTCCGCCACTGCAGCGCAGACTGCGACCAGCGCGACAACGCGGCGGTGGGCGGTTCCATGCGAGGCCTTGCCGCCCGCGGCGGCCGCCTTCGATTTCGCGATCTTCTGGCTGGCGGCGGTCGTCGGCGAATTCGTCTATCGGTGGCTCGCGCTCGGCGACTTGCCCGGCTTCGCCGCCGTCGACGGCGGGCTGGTCGGGGGGCGCTGTTCGTGTTGCTGGCCCAACTCGCTGGACTTTACCGCCTGCCGGCGCTGCTGGCGCCGCTCGCCAGCCTGCCGCGCCTGACGCTGATGGTGGCGCTGGCGCAATTGGCTGTCGTCGGCGCGCTGTTCCTGCTCAAGTCGGGCGCCGACCATTCGCGCGGAGCGACCGTCGCCTTCGCCATCCTTGCCCTGGCGCTCGCGCCGGCCGGCCGGCTCGCGCTGGCGCGGACGGCGCGGACGGCGATTCGCCACGGCGTCATCCAGGCGGGCCGCATCGTGACGCTCGGCGATCCGTTCGAACTCGAGCGGCTCGACGACTCCGACTTTCCCGATTTCGGCGCGGAAGAGGTCGCGCGTATCCGCCTGTCGGGCTCGGCGACGCTCGGCGGCGGCCTGCTTCATGCGGATCGCGCCCGTGTCGCCCAAGCGATCGCTTGCGCGCGCGAATTGGGCGCGACCGAGTTCGCGGCGGTGATGCCGTGGGGCGCGGAAATCGCGCTGACGGAGCTCTGCGCCCTGTTGCGCGCGTCGCCGCTGCCGGTGCGGCTCTATCCCGACGAGCGGGTTCGCCGGGTCGTGCGGCGCGGCTGCGACGCAGCGGCGCGGCGCTTCTCCGTGACGTTGCAGCGCGAGCCGCTCAGCGCCGCCGAGCGCGCCGCCAAGCGCGCCTTCGACGTGGTCGTCGCTTCGGCGGGCCTCCTCGCGCTCGCCCCCGCGCTGCTGCTGATCGCCGTGGTGATCCGGCTCGACAGTCCCGGTCGGGCGATTTTCCGCCAGCGCCGTTGCGGTTTCGACAATCGCGAATTCGTCATGTTCAAGTTCAGGACGATGCGGGTGCAGGAGGAATGCGGGCCGATCGTCCAGGCGTCGCGCAACGATTGTCGCGTCACCCGCGTCGGCAGGTTTCTGCGCCGATCGAGCCTCGACGAACTGCCGCAGCTCCTCAATGTGCTGCGCGGCGAGATGTCGCTCGTCGGGCCGCGCCCTCACGCGATCGCCCACGACGACGAATACAAGGCGCGCATCGCCAATTACGCGCTGCGCCACCACGTCAAGCCCGGCATCACCGGCGCCGCGCAAGTGGCCGGATTGCGAGGCGCGACGCCGCAGCTGTCGCAGATGGAGCGGCGCGTCGAACGGGATCTCTGGTACGTCGACAATTGGTCGATGGCGCTCGACTTGAAGGTCCTCCTCGCCACCGCGTTCGCGCTGCTTAGGCTCGATGCGTATTGATGGGGGCCCCCGCAATGCAGCGCGCTCCCTCCGCTGCGATCTTCTTCAAGATCTGCGCGGCTGCCGTGCGGCGATGCGGAGGACGCGGTGCGGCGATCGCCTTCGCGTCGTCGGCCCGCCGCAAGCTCCGGCTCGGCCCCTCGCCGTCCGCGCATTTCGCCCTGCTTGTCGTGACGCTCGCCTTGGCCGCATGCACGGCGATTTCCGACAGCGGTCCGTCGCGGCGCGACGTCGAGAGCCGCGCGACGGCGACGAACGGGCCGAGCGAATCTCGCTTGCTGCTCGATTACATTGCCCTGCGTTGCAGCGCAGCCAGCGGACCAGCTGGGGCGTGTATCCGTACCTCAGCCAGGGGACACAGGCCCGCGCGAGGCGATAGAGCGCGCCGTCGGGGCCGACCGCGCGGGTCGGCGCGCGCGCCGCCGCCACCCACGGCGCGCTCGGTGGATCGAGCGAGACGACATGGCGCTGGTGACCGTGCCGGAACCAGACTTCGGTGCTCGAGAACACGCCCTCGACCGGTCCGCCGCCACGCGGATCGACCGAATTGATGACATGGAGGACCTTCATAGGCGATCCGCTTTGGGTCCCGACCCGCGCGCGGCGCGGTTCGGCGACAACCTGCTCGCGATAGCGCAGCGCTAATGAAACTACAAGTTGTGTTCAGCCGCACGCGTCGCGCCAGGATTGCGGGGGCGCCGCGTCTTCACTAGAACCGCCCCGTCGGCGAGCGCCGAGTCGTGCCGCCAGGTCCGATTCGGGACCGCCGCTCTAGCCAACGGAGCGCGAATGGACCTGCTCAGCGGCCTGGGCGATGTCGTGGTCGTGGCCCCGGCGTCGGCGGCGCTGTTCGCCGGCCTCGTTTGGCTCGGCGCGCGACGGGAGGCCGCCGCGTTCGCGCTCGCCATCGCAGCGGCCATGGCGCTCGCCCTGGCGGCGAAACTGGCGTTCGAGGCCTGCGGATTCGTGGAGCCGCAGTTCGAAATCGAGAGCCCGAGCGGCCACGCGGCGCTCGCTGCGGCGTTCTGGGGCTGCGTGGCCTTCGTGCTGGCCGGCGGCCGGCCGCCCGCCGGGCGGCTGGCGCTGTACGCCGCCGCCGTCCTGGTCGCCGTCGGAGTCGCCTATGGACGCGTCGCGATCGGCGCGCACTCCGTCGCCGAAGTCGTGTGCGGGCTGGCGATCGGCGCCGTCGCGACGGCGCTGTTCGTTGCGCTGCGCGGTCCGCCGCGCCGTGTGCCGCTGACGTCGCAAGTGCTGGTGCGCGCTTCGCCGATCGTCGTGCTGTTGGCGCTCGACCTCGCGCTGTTCACCGACCGATGGACCGCCGAACCGTTCATCGTCCGCCTCGCCGCGGCGATTGGGCTCGCGCTGAAGCTCTGCACCTGATCGGCGGCGCGTCTCACAGGTCGATCGTGTCGCCGAGCGCTGGAATTTCGATCTTCGCGCCGCCGAGCTTTTCGGCGAAAACACGCATCACGTCGGCGTCGCCGTGGACAAGGATGGTGCGCTCGGCATGCGTGTGCGCATGCCAAGCGAGGAGTTCCGCCTGATCGGCGTGGGCGGAGAAGCCGTTGATCGTGTGCACCTCGGCGCGCACGGCGATGGTCTCGCCGAAGATCTCGACCTGCTTGGCGCCGTCGATGATCTGACGGGCGAGCGTGCCCTTGGCGGCGAAGCCGACGAACACCACCGCAGCGTCGGCGCGCCACAGATTGTGGCGCAGGTGATGGCGGATACGACCGCCGGTCGCCATGCCCGAGCCGGCCATGATCACCGCGCCGCCGGCGATGCGGTTGATCGCCATCGAATCGGCAGACTCGC
>Ga0302202_10003052_pt1 | contig 18741 bp, 17 predicted proteins | sample II_Bog_N3_3_FD_194579 | JGI IMG/M metagenome (GOLD analysis project Ga0302202, IMG submission 194579) | Peat permafrost microbial communities from Stordalen Mire near Abisko, Sweden - II_Bog_N3_3 | ecosystem: Environmental > Terrestrial > Soil > Wetlands > Peat | place: Sweden: Abisko...
ATCGTGCCCCCGCCCTGCCACATCGCGGTCATCCGGGCCTTGAACGCGGCGGGCGGCGACGCGAGCGGGGTGCACTTCACCGCGCAGGGGGCCGAGTCCTGGGTGGTGTAGTGGCGTTCTTCACCGGGGCGGCAAGTCGTCTTCCCTTCGCCGCGGAGGGCTTCTGTTCCTTGTGCAGCCTCATCGGCACGACCGGAACGCCGATTGTCTCGGTCCATTCTTCCCGTCTCCCTTTCACCGCTCGACGCGGCACCTTGGTTGCGGCATCACTGTGACCTTCGATCAGCGGACTGCGACATGCCCAGACGCCGACATGCACCGAGCCGACGCTGCACCCTGACGGACACACCCAGGGCCGGGCTTGTGCCGGCCATCGCGGATGGCTAAAGTGCGTGCTGCGATCGAATAACAGTCGATTTGCAGTCCCGGGCTGTACTCGCAACATTCCACCGCTCGCGATGCCCCGAACGAGCTCATCCATAACGATCATGATACGGTTCGCCGGTCATGGTGGCACGGCTCTGACCTGCGGGCTTGTCACGGACCAGAACGACCGGAGGGCAGGGGCGTAGGTAGTTTCCGATACTGGAAACCGCGCTCCCGAACTGATTTTACCAGCCCGCGCAGGCTGATGCCATCGCCTGATCATGAACCGGGAGACCACGATGCCGCCGCGTTACGGGTCACGGCCTGTCCTCAGGCGGGGTGTGCTCGCGGGACTGATCGGGCTGGCCAGCGTGACCCCGGTCACGGCCGCACCGCTGCGGCTTCCGCCGCTGCTCGATCCCGCGGTGCCCGACCACCACCCCGGCAAGGTGATTTTCGTGGAACTGGTGACGCCGGACCTCGCCGCGGCTCGTCGGTTCTATGGCGGCCTGTTCGGCTGGACGTTCCGCGACGTGCCCGGCGATGGGCCTGGCTACGCGGAGGCCTGGCTCGGCGGCCGTCCCGTCGCGGGCCTGGTCAACCGGCCGGTTGCGGCCGGCGAGCACCGGCAGCCGGCGTGGCTTAGCTTCATCGCCGCCGGCGATGTCGATGCGACGACGCATACCGCGCTGCAAAACGGCGCGAAACTGCTGTCGGCACCGCGCGACGTCCCGGATATCGGCCGCCGATCGGTGCTGTCGGATCCGCAGGGCGCGGTCTTCGCGGTCCTCGGCTCCAGCAGCGGCGATCCACCCGATGTGCTGGCCGCACCGGGGGAATGGATCTGGAGTTCGCTGATCACCCGCGACCCCGACACCGGTGCCGCGTTCTACCAGACCCTGTTCGGCTATGAGGTGTTCGAACTGCCGGCCGACCAGGGTGCCGAACATCTTTTGCTGGCATCGGACGGCTATGCGCGCGCCAGCGTCAACCCGCTGCCCGCGGACCAGCCGGGGGTCCATCCGCACTGGCTCGACTTCATCCGCGTCGATGATGCGGTGAAGGTGGCCGCGCAGGCCGTGGCACTGGGCGGACGCATGCTGGTCGGGCCGCGGCTGGACCGGCATGGCGGCAAGGTTGCGGTGGTCGCCGATCCCGCGGGGGCGCCATTCGGCCTGCTGGAATGGCCGGATACCGAGAGCAGGGAGATGCCGAAATGAGCACCTTGTTCCAGGGCCGGTCTGCCCTTCTTGTGGCCTTTGGGGTGCTGATCGCGGTGGCTTGCGGCTGCGCGGTGACGGACGGGGGTTATGGCTACGAGGGCGGTGGTCTCGGCGTGGGTTACTATGAACCATACGGGGCGGTATATGGCGGCTGGGCGCCGAACTACCAGGTTGCCCCGTTCCGCGGTGGCGACAGGCGTGGTGGCGGAGGCGGTCAGCATGCCTTCAGGCCGGCGGACGGGTCGCGGGGCATGCCCTCCATTCCGTCGGGTTCGCGGTCCGGCGGTCACGGACGGCGTTAAGCAGAGTTTCGTTGGTCACCCAACGGACGGTCCGGCGGTCGCTGCCGGCTCCTTTCGTCATGGCCGGCCTCGGTACCGGCGATGACGGTAAAAGTCGACTGACCCATTTCCGGTCCGCGTGACCATGCGCTAACATCAGGTGATGTGCGGACGTTATGCGGCCTTCCTGCCGGCCGCGGCGATCGTCGCCCTGTTCGATACGAAAGGGCCGATCCCCAACTGGGCCCCGACCTGGAACATGGCCCCCACCCGGGACGCCCCGGTGGTGCGGCTGCACCCGGACACGCGGGAACGCCGGCTCGATCTGCTGCGCTGGGGCCTGGTGCCGCACTGGGCGAAGGACCCGAAATCCATCCGCCTGACGATCAATGCCAGAGCCGAGACCCTGGCGACCACGCCGATGTTTCGAGACGCTTATGCCAAGGGCCGGCGCTGCCTGGTGCCCGCGGACGCGTTCTATGAATGGCAGGTCGCGGACCGCGTGAAACAGCCTTGGGCGATCGCGCGCGGCGACGGCCAGCCATTGGTCTTCGCCGGGCTGTGGGAGGGGTGGCGGGGCGCCGACGGGTCGGTGATCCGCAGCTTCACCATCGTCACCACCACCGCCAACGAGACTTTGCGGCCGATCCACGAACGCATGCCGGTCGTGCTGGAAGCCGCCGACTGGCCGCTGTGGCTGGGCGAGGTGCCTGACGATCCCGCCGGCTTGCTGCGGCCATCCGACACGGGGTTCCGCATTTGGCGCGTTGGCACGGCCGTCAACGCCGTGCGGAACGACACGCCGGCGTTGCTGGAGCCCGTGTAGCGGAAGCCTCCTAAACGTCGCGTCCGGGGGGGAGGGATCAGGCCCGCCGAACCGCTGGCTGGGGTGAACGCGAGCGCCCGTCAGCATCGCGAATTTTCTGCATGAAAGCGGTCGCCTCCCGCGTCAGGTCCTGCGTTCGTGTGGTGAGGTCGGCCGACGACGACGCCACGTTTCGCGCACTGGCCGAGGTATCGGTCGCGACCACCTCCACCTTGCGGGCCCCTTCGGTGATCTCGGACGAACCCGCGGCCGCGGCGGCCACCGATCGGCTGATTTCCTGGGTCGCGGTGCCCTGCTGCTCGACCGCGACGCTGATCAGGCCGGTGGTATCGCGGATCCGATCGACCGAGGCCGCGATCCCCGCCATCGCCTGCCCGATCTGGGACACCACGTCGCGCACGGCATTGACCTGAACGCGGATATCGTCGGTCGCGCGCGCGGTTTGGGCCGACAGGGCCTTCACCTCGCCTGCCACAACGGCGAAACCCTTGCCCGCGTCGCCAGCCCGAGCGGCCTCGATCGTGGCATTGAGGGCGAGGAGATTGGTCTGGCCGGCGATCGATTGGATCAGGTTCACCACATCGCCAATCCGGATCGCCGTCGTGTTCAGGCTTTCGACGATCTCCCCGGCCCGGTGCACCGTGGACACCGCTTCATTGGTGTTTTCCGCGGCCTGTTGGGTTTGCCGGGTGATCTCACCGATCGAGGCGGTGATCTCCTCGGCGGCGGAGGCCACCGCCTGCATGTTCTGCGACGACTGTTCGGCCCCCGATGTCAGGTTGCCCGCCTCGGTTGTGGCCGCGTTGGCGTTCGTCAGCAGGGCTTCGGAATTGCCGGTCAGCGTGCGCGCGGACTCGGCAATTCCCTGGGTGAACTGGTCGATCACGCCGCCGAACTGGTTGGACAGATCGTCCAGCCGGCTGCGGTGACTGACGTCGGTTTCCGCCAGGAAGCCGGAGACGACAAGCTGCAGGTCGAACAGGACCGCTCTGTCCACCGCCTGCACCGCCTGGCGGATCTTGCCACGGGTCGAGGGCCGGGTGAGACCGCGGCAGAATTGGGCGATGATGGTCGCATGGATCTCCTCCAGGGCGATCAGGTAGGTCGAGATATAGAATGATGGCTTCAGGCCGATCCGGGCGTGGGTCACGGCGATCCGTTGCACCGAGGCGATGTAATCCGCGTCATAGCTGCCCCCGAACATGCGTTGCCAATGCCGGCGCTGGAGGTCCTGCGCCGACTTCACGCGTTCCGGGCTGCCAAACATCGCATTCAGTTCGGGTCGCGCGAGAATGTGGTCGTACATGCCCGCCATGATCGCGGGCATGGCCTGATCGACGATCGGCCACAGGGCACGCAGCGTGTCCCGCATCTCCGTCGAGATCCGTGCGAATTTCAGGTCGTCGGTCAACTCATCGGCCATGACGCTTCGATCTCCGGGGTTCCAATCAAAGGGGTCGGGATTCCCAGCATGGTGCGAATATCTGAAGAAATGCTTAACCGCACGAAAGAATGTGGCGTGTCGCGCGACAGGTTGCACCGGCGTCAGGCTCAGCCCGGGCCACGAAGCACACGGTTGCCGCCCTATCGTCCTGGCCGGCCATGACGGTTGGGAAGTGCCAGCCGGGGACAGATCGTTCGACCACCCTGCCGTCATCCTGACGCCTATGAGGGTCGGCACGGCTTCGGAATCCGCGTGAATCGGGTTCTGAAGCGATGCCCCAGCGTTGCCCTGACCGGGTGGAGCAGACCGGATCGGCGTTTGGCGGCCGGGCAAAATTGTTATTTTTTCTTGCCTAGTTATTTATATTTACGCTAGATCGTCCCCGAACGCCGCCGGCGGCAGGACCGCCACACCTGAAACGAGAGGTTTTCCGGATGCTCGTCAACCTGGATCGCAGGCCTGTCTCCTATGCCGACCGGCCATCGGCTGGCCAACCCACGATGGCGGAGGCGGCACGATGAGCGTTGTCCTGATCGGACCAAACAACCAGATCATGATGGCGGCACCCGGCAGACCGGTGCTGTGGCAGTCGCTGACCTCGTCGGACGGCACTGGCACAGCCGGCAGCGGCGGGGGCGGGAGCAGCGGCAGCGACGGCAGTGGTACCGGCAGCAGTGGTACCGGCAGCAGCGGCACCGGCAGCAGCGGCGGTAGTAGCAGTGGCAATGGTGCGACAACGCCATCCGCGATCGCCGGCCTCACGGGATGGTGGGACGCGGGCGCCATCACCGGCCTGCTCAGTTCGGCTGGTTCGCCCATCACCGGATTTGACGCTGCCGTCAGCAGTCTGGCGGACAAATCGGGGGCGGGCGCCGCACTGACGGTGTTTCATGGCGCCGGTTCCGGCACTGCGCCGATCGCCACACCACGGCTGAACGGGCTGCTGGGTGGTCTCGGCCTGAACACCATCGTCCCCCCGACCCTGCCCGGGTCCGGCCAGCAACTGCCGCTGATGGACCCCGACCAGGGGCTGATCAGCGCCACCATGCCGATCGGTTCCGGCACCGCCTGGACGCTCTATCTGGTATGGTCGCGGCCCAACTGGCGGCAGAGTTCGACCGCGGCCAGCCCCCTGCTGAGCATCGACGGCACGGTCGTGCTCGCTGCGGACAATAAGACCGGTTCGGGCCGCCTGGTGCTGTTTCCGGGCAGCCAGCAGACCGTGCTGACCGCGGCGCTCACCCGGCGTCACACCCATGCGGTGATCCTGCGCAACACCCCTGGCACCGGCGTCGATGTCTGGCTGGACGCCACGCAGGTCGCCACCGCGGCGCCGAACCCGCTGGCCGCGTCGCTGACCGCGCCGCTGCTGTTCCTGCACAACGGCAGCGCCAATGGCGGCGCGGAGTGCTGGTTCCACGAGGCCGCAACCTGGCAACACGCGCTCGCCACGGCCGATATCGACGGCCTGCTGAATTGCGAGACGCGCTGGACCTTGGGCGCCCGCAAGGGGGTGCAGATCATGGTGACCGGCCAGTCCAACGCCGGCAACGGGCTGAACGACGGTGCCTGGCACCTGCTGGCGCAAGGCGTCGCCTGGCACCTGGGGGCGCTGGCCTATGGCGTGGTCGGGTCCTATGGCAGCCCGCCCGCCGCGACCTGCATCCACGGCGAGGGCATCTATCCCGTCCCGGCGCTGGGCCTCAGCGGTTCGTTCCTGAACAACCCCGGCGATGGCAGCAGCCCCGCCACCTGGGCGCTGGGCACCGACGGCCTGGCGGTGCAAACCTATTTGCAGTCCAACATCGACCCGAACGATGCGGCGGATATCGTCGCCATCCTCTGGCCCTGGTCGGAGGATGACTGCACGCGCCAGTATTCCGAGAAGGCCACCTACGAGGCCGCCGCCCGCCGCTTGCTGGCGCTGGAACGCGGCATGCTGTCGCGCGCCCCGGCCAATTTGCCGCAGGTCTGGTGGTCGGCGATCCCCTTCGCTTATGGCGGCAACGATCCCGGCACCCAGATGCAGCGCGAGGTCGTGGCCGATATGGCCGCCGACCCGACGCAAAACGTGACCGTAGTGCTGCCGCAGACCGCCGACAGCCTGCCACGCAGCATCGGTGGGGCGGCGCTGGTGTATGACCCGGTCACGGGAATCTGGAGCGGCGGCGACCCGCTGCACCGCGACATCCCCGACAACCAGCGCTTCGGCCGGCTCGCGGCCCCGCTGGTGGCGCGCGCGGTGCTGGCCACGACCGGGGGCGATACGCTGTCGGCGATTCCCGCGGGTGTACCGACGGCGGGCGGTCCGGCGGTGACGCATGTCTACCGGCAGTCGAATACGACCTTGGTGATCACCGTGACGCACGACTGCGGCACCGACCTGATCGTGCCCGTCACCCAGGCGGCGGTCGGCCTGGGGTGGGCGGTGATGGATGGCGGGTCGGTGGCCTCGCCCGGCACGATCGTGACGGCAACGGCCTGCGTGCGGCTCAACGCCACGCAATTGCAAATCACCCTGGCGCAGGCCCTGGTCAACCCCAGCGCGAACTGCCGGCTGTTCTATCCCTACGGCACCACCATGATCGGACGGGGCAATTCGGTCACCGACAACCTGTCCACCGTCACGCCGCCGGCGGGCTGGAACATGGCCGGCGATCTCGGCAGCGGCTGGAGTCTGAACATGCCGGTGCATGTGCCGATGTCCACCGCATCCGGTGTGGTTTTGAGCGACACACCATGATGTTATTTTCTCTTGCCTCGTTTAGAGTTATATAATATAACTTTTCTCACACCGCCGCCCACCCCGGCTCGAAAGGCCCCCGATGCTCGATGCCTCCCACCTGCATGTGTTCACCGCCCGCTCCAATCCGCTCGGCTGGGCCGCGCCGCACCGCAACTGGCTGCGCTTTGCCCGGCACATGCTCGACTCCGGCGTGAAGCTGACCGTCGTCGAATGCGCCTATGGCAAGGAGGAATTCCGCTGCGCGGCCGACGGCGTCCGCCATATCGGGGTGCGGGCAAAAACCCGCGGCTGGACCAAGGAGAACCTGCTGAACCTGGGCATCCAGCGCACCCCGGAAGCCGAGTACATCGCCTGGATCGACGCCGACGTGCTGTTCCGCCGCGACGACTGGGCCGAGGCGACGGTGCACGCCCTGCAGCATTACGACATCGTGCAGCCCTGGAGCGACGCCTACGACCTGGGGCCAAATGGCGAGCACATCGCGCATCACCGCTCCTTCTGCCGGCAGTTCTTTCACCGCGAGGCGATGGTGCCCGTGAGCCCGCGTTTCTGGCACAGTGACGGCGGCCCCTACACCTATCCGCACAGCGGCTATGCCTGGGCGATCACCCGGGAGGCCTATGACTGGGTCGGCGGGTTGTTCGAACTGGGCGGCATGGGGTCCGGCGACCACCATATGGCGCTGGGGCTGATCGGCCAGGCCGACGCCTCGATGCCCGGCGGCACGTCAGAGGCCTATCGCCGTGAGGTGAAGCGGTGGGAGGGACGCGCGCTGCGCCACATCAATCGCAATATCGGCTATGTGGCGGGCACAATCGAGCATTTGTTCCACGGCCGCAAGGGCGACCGCGGCTACCAGTCGCGCTGGGACATGTTCGTAAAACACGCGTTCGATCCCTTCGACGACCTGAAACGCAACAGCCACGGCGTGCTGGAGTTCGCCACCAACAAGCCTGAGCTGCGGCATGATTTCGATCTGTATTTGCATAGCCGTAACGAGGACATCAACGCACTGACCTGATCGCCGTTACTGTCTGGCTTGACCCGGCCATCCCCATCGGCACGACTGTGGTGGGTCCGTGCCTAAAACCCGCGGCATGGGGGGTTGTGGGGATGGCCGCGTCAAGCCAGACAGTCCGGCGCAGTGGATTATTCGACATCAAGTTTGGTTTGGGCTGATTCGGCCGTCCCCTATAGGCATCAGGATAAGCGCCGGGCGGGAGAACGATCTGTCCCCGTCAAGCACTTCGCCCCCCTCGTGATGGCCGGGACAAGGCCCGCGATGACGACCGGGTGGCAACTTTGTGCTCCGTGGCCCACTTACCCGGGCCCCTATGGGCCGCCGCCGTCCCCCTCGCAGGACCACCGCCCGTCACGCAAACGTGCGCTTGCCCGACAGATCTCCGTCTTACCTAGAAGGCGTCACGATGCGAACCGAATCGCTGCGCAACGTGGCTGCTGCACGCAAAGGAGATCATGACGATGCGCAATATTCTGCTCGCTTCGGCGCTGTTTGGCGGCCTGGTCATGCTGTCTGGCACCCCGGCCAGCGCGTCACCGGCCAACGGACTGCTCGGGCTGCACGCGCCACCTTCGGTGACCTCGGTAGATTACTGGCAGCACCATCATCACTGGCATCATCGCCGCTGGGACCATGGCCGCTGGCACTATTGGGACTGACGGGCGGCCGCAGTGCCGGGGACGCAGCGTTACGCTGCGATCCCCGCCACCGGTTCCAGCGGTGCCCGCCCGCGGATCATGTCGGCGGCCTTTTCCGCAATCATCATCGTCGCGCTGTACGTATTGGCCGACGGCATGCTCGGCATGATCGACGCGTCCACCACCCGCAGGCCCTGCAGCCCGTGTACGCGCAACTGATCGTCCACCACCGAAGTCTTATCGGTCGCCGGCCCCATCCGAGCGGTGCCGATCAGGTGATAGGCGGTCGATCCGTACTGGCGGGCAAAATCCAGCCACTCGTCGTCGGTGTTCACGGCCGGACCCGGCAGCTCGTCGCGGTCGAAAAACGGCGCCAGGGATCGGCTATGCAGCAACTTGCGCGCCAGCTTCATGCCCGCGAGCAGCACGCGCCGGTCCATCGCATCCTTCAAATAGTTCGGCTGGATCACTGGATCGGTGAAGGGATCGGTGGAGCGGGCCCGGATATAGCCGATGCTCTCCGGCCGGTGCTGCCAGACGCCCGCGGTCATGCCGGGATAATCGTCCAGCAGCCCGACGAAGCCCTGCTTGTAGCTTGCAGGGGTGAACACGCCTTGCAAGTCGGGCTGCTGCATCGCGGCATCCGACTTCCAGAACCAGTGCACCAAAGACGGGCTCAACGCCAGGATTGATGGTTTTCCCAGCGCCCAGCGCGCGATCTGTCCCAGCAGGCCGACCCCGTGCGACATTTCGTTCATCGTGCGGATGTTCTTCACCCGCGCAACGATGCGGGTGGCGTAGTGGTCGCGGAAATTCTCCCCCACCGGCAGGTCGGCCACCACGGGCACGCCCAGTTCGCCCAGCAGCCAGGCCGGTCCCACGCCCGAAATCTGCAACAGCTTCGCGGTGTTGGCGGTGCCGGTCGACAGGATGACCTCCCGCCGAGCATGCACGGTCTGTTCGGTCTTGCGGTCGCGGTCGTTCACATAGCGCACGCCGGTGGCTCGTGAGCCATCGAACTGCACCTGCGCGGCGCGGGCATCGGTGCGGACATCCAGCCGACCGGTCGCCCTGGCGGGATGCAGGAAGACTTGCGCGGCGGAGCGGCGGTAGCCGCCCTGGATCAACCGCTGGAAGTAGCCGACACCCGCCTGGTTGTCCCCGCTGTTGTAATCGGCGCAGCGAGGCAGGCCGAGTTCCTGCGCGCCGGTCATGAAGGCCTCGCAGACCGGGTGGAACCAGTCCATGTCGGTGACCGGCAGAGCACCGGTCCGGCCGTGGATGCGGTCGTCGCCGGCACCGATGCGGCGCTCGCCGCGCTTGAAGTAGGGCAGCACATCGACATAGCCCCAGCCGCGGTTGCCGCGCTGCGCCCAGCTATCGAAATCGGCGCGCTGGCCACGGTTGTAGATCATGCCGTTGATCGAACTCGATCCGCCGAGTGTGCGGCCTTGCGTGGTGGGGATGCGGCGGCCATTGATGCCCTCCCCCGGTTCGGTCTGGAACTGCCAGGTGTAGGACGGGTTGAACAGCATCTTGATGAAGCCGGCGGGGATATGGATGAAGGGGTGGCGGTCGGGCGGGCCGCATTCGAGGACGCAGACCGTGACACCTGGTTCCTCGGTCAGCCGGTGGCTCAGCACGGACCCCGCGGCGCCGCTGCCAACGATGACATAATCGAACGTATCCCCCGCCACAGCGTCCCCCGTTTGCTCCGCGCCGGTTTCCATCCTAAGCTGCGGTTGGAAACCAGTCCAAGCCAGTGAGGAGCCTCGCGCGATGGAATATGTCTGCGACGCACCCGGGGACCTGACGTGGTTCCGCCTCGTCTCGGAAGGCGAAGCGGTGGCCGAGTCGGAAGCGATGCACCACGCGGTCGAAAAGCACTACCGGCGGGAGCGGGAGAAGGCGGCGGAGGCTTTCCGCCCCGCCACCAGCGTGTTCATCGAGCAGGATATCGGCAAGGAGGCCTTCATCCAGCGGTCGATGCCGCAGTTCATGACCTTGCGGAACCAGGATGGGGAGCCGCTGATCACCGCCATGCTGCCGCCCAAGGGACGCGCCAGCGGGACCGTCATCATCGTCGGCCCCGGCAACAGCGACCCCTATGTGGAGCATGGGTCCGCGATCCGAGCTCTGGCGGAGCATTTCGGGATGACGCTGGACCGGGTGCATTGTTACCCCTATCGTCGATAATCAGCCGAGACAGAGGAGACCCAGTCCATGGCAACCACGATCGAGCAGTTCAGTGCGCAGTGCAAAGCCGCTTTGACCGCTGAACCCGGTACCAAAGGACGCGAAAAAGTACGCGACCTGGTCAAGCAGGTGCTGTCGGAGCCGGCGTTCATTGCGGCCTACATCCCCGAAGGCACGCCGGAGCGGCATGTGCTGTATGAGGATCCCGACCTGGGCTTCACCGTGCTGGCGCATGGCTACACCGGCGCCAAGGGCAGCAAGCCGCATGACCATGGCCCGTCCTGGGCGATCTACGGCCAGGCCGCGGGTGAAACGATCATGACGGCCTGGGATTGCCTGGCCCGCCCGACCGAGACCTCGCCCGGCAAAGCGAAGTTCAACCATGATTACGTGATGAAGCCGGGTGATGCGTATCTGTATGACGAGGGCGTGCTGCATTCCCCCGAACGCAAGGGCGCGACCCGGCTGCTGCGGATCGAGGGGCTGAATATGGCGAAGATCAAGCGCCTGCCATACGAGGCGGTCGAGGTGAGCGCTGCCGCGGCCGAGTGATCGAACGGGTCGTTGGAGAGGGGACCGAGCCGCTATGGTTTCGGCGGAATGATCTCCTTCTCCGCGGCCGCGGTCCGATCGTGTTGGCCGGGACAAGCCCCTTGGGCATGATGGATACGGCGAGGCCATGGCAAAATCTCTCCCCCTCCCCTTGAGGGAGGGGGTTGGGGGGAGGGGGCATGGCCAGGAAAAGCGCCAGCGTCCGAGACAGACTCCCGCCGCCCCCTCCCCCGGGGGGGGGGGGAGTTTTTTCTCCGGCCACCCACTTATCCTGACGCCCATGGGGGCAAGCCGAATATACGGATGACTTTCCAGTCACCGTCAAAATGATCTCGTTTGACCTGCGCAGGATCGAATCCGGTGCAGGCTCGCAACCCGTCAGTCCTTCGCGCGCGAGGCCATCAGCCGTGTCATCAACTGCACCAACAAGGCGGAAAGGCTGACCGACTCCACCGTTTCCTGCAAGGCCTGCACGCGCACGGCTCTGGCTTCACTCTCCACGCGCCCTTCAGTCATACGAGCAACGACCAGCGCAAAAATCAATGCCAGCAGCAGGTCAACCCCGGTCAGCACAAGCGCCGCCTGGAGGGGCGACAAACGCTCGCACAGCCAGTACCATCCCGCAATATGCCCAAATGTCGCCGAGCAGAACACCAGGATCAGAATGCCGTAGCACAGCACAAGGCGAATGATGATCCGCCGGATCTGGTAGCGAAGGCGCAGACCCTCGGCCTGGATCGCGATTCCCAGCAGGCGGACCAGGCGCATCGCTTAGCGGCTCGCGCGCCCGAGGAGGAAACCGATTGCCGCCGCCACCAGGATTGCGGTCAGGGGTTGCTGACGCACCTGGCCGGCAATTTGATTGCCCACTTCCCCGGCCCGCTCGCTGGCGTTGGCCAGCGCAGGGGCGACCTGTTCGCGCATCAGGACGTCGATTTGCGCGCGCAGGCGGGCAATCTGGGCCAGGACATCCTCGTCCTGGCCGGCCGGATCATCTGGCTTTGCTGGCATGACCAAGGGCGCTCCATCGCGGTTTACAGGGACGACACCGGCATAAATGGTCCCGAACAGCCTTGATCTGTATCAGCAATGGGTGTGGTCACGGGCTGTTGAACGGGGCTATGCGGCCTCCGCCATCGTCGAGCGCCGACCTGCCACCGTGGTGCGGTGCATGTCGCGCACCTCGCTGGCATTGAACGGACGGGACCGGTGCATCGTCGCCTGATTGTCCCACACCACCAGGTCCCACTGCTTCCACTGGTGCGAATAGACGAACTTGCGTTGCGTTGCGTGTTCGATCAGATCGCGCAGGAAGGCGCGCGCTTCCGGGATCGGCCAACCGATGATCGTGCCGGCATGCGACGCGAGGTACAGCGACTGCCGTCCGGTCGAGGGATGGGTCCGCACCAGCCGTTGCGTCACCGGTGCGAAGGCCCGCCGTTCCTCATCGGTGAAGTCGCCGAACCCGATCTGCGCGCGCGAGAACAACTGGCTGTGTTCGCAGACCAGCGGCAGGCATTCCGCCTTCAAATCGTCATCCAAAGTGTCCCAGGCCGCGCGCATGTCGGCGAATTCGGTATTGCCGCCGGCCGAGGGAATGATGCGCGCCGACAACAGCGAGTATTTCGCCGGCACCACCTTGAACGAACTGTCGGAATGCCACAGCCGCGTCCCCAGGCTGAACAGGCGCCGCCGGTTTTCCCGCGCCAGCACGTTGTTGTTGGCATCGAGGTTGGAGATGTCGGCGATATGCGCGCCCAGCCGCTGTTCCTTGCTGTCGCGTAAATTGTTGGTTGCGAGTTCAAGCTCGCCGAAGTTGCGCGAGAACGCCATCTGGGTTTCGTCGGTGAAGTGCTGGTCGTGGAACACCAGCACGCCGAACTGGTCCATGCCTGCCTCGATCGCGGCGGCTTCATCCCGTGTCAGCGGGCGGGTGATGTCGATGCCCGACACCTCGCCCGCGAAGAACGGGCGAGACACGGGGTCAACCGGCTTGATGGAAAGAGTCATGACCTGTCGTTCCCTTGCGATTTTTATTGCAGTTCCGCGAATCCCAGTGCTCGGCCGAAACGTTTGGCCGGTTCCAGCGGGTCGCCGTATTTACGGTGCATGGCGGTGTGGTAGGCCGCGGACAGCAGCAGCCGGTCACGGTCCGGTTGCTGGTTGGTGCCGAAATCCATCAGCATGCACTGCGCGATTTCCTGGTTGTGCGGATCGTTGCCGAGCTTGGTGGCGGCCAGTGCGATGCGCTGGACCAGGGGGGCGCGGTCGGTGATATTGTCGCAATAGGCCTGTGTCCAGGCGACGCTTTCCGGTCCGTTCAGCGCGCAGATCGCGGCATCGACCCGGTCCAGCAACTGTCCCGCGGTCATTGCGCCGGCACCCGCCGGTGCCTGCACCGAGAAGGGATGCACCTCGTTGATGCCTTGCTGGTGCCCCGACACCCGGTTGACGAAGCAGGCAGCGACATACAGCAGCCGCAGCCGGCGCGGATGGTCGAAATTGTCATAGAACCAAGCGAGCGTGTTCTGATACTCGTAGCAATGGTGCGCCATGTTGAAGTTTTCCGGCGCCCGCGTTTCCAGCACGATCTGCGCCACCGCGAGTTGCAGCACGTCCAGCACCCGCCGCGGATCCTTGCCGGCTTTCAACAGCTTGGTCAATGCTTCCAGGGTGGCCGTTTCGGTGTCGCGGACCGCGGTGCGGATCAGTTCCGCGGCTTCTGCCTGGCTGACGCTGCCGGTGTTGCGCAGCACGGCCAGTTCGGCCTCGCTGACGCCGCCGTAAGGGACGGCGTGCAGGGCCTCGCCTTCAAAGTTGATCTTGATATAGTTGCACGCCATTTCGTAAGTGGAATACCAGCGCGGCCCGACCGCGACATCCAGCGCGCCGGCGTAGATCACGCTATGCGCATTGGTCCAGCCGATCGCATTGCCGATTTCCACCGTTGAACGAGCACGATAGGCCTTGTGGCCGGTGGTGTAGGACCGGTTGTACAGCAGGCGGTCCTGCACATCGATCAGTCCGGCGAAACACAACTCCGCCAGCACGTCCTTGCGTTCCGCGGTGTTCTGCATCAGGCCGAGGAAAATCCGGTACGCATCCACCACTTGGCCGCGATGCACCTGCGTCATCCAGGTGTTCAGCCGCTCCTTCAACGGGCCATCGAGCGCCAGTGCTTGCTGGTCTTCCCAATAGACCACCGGTGCGGGTGGCGCGGTCACCTCGCCCAGATTGCCGCGATGGCGCGTGTAATGGCCGGGCGCCTTGTTGATTTTCTGGTTCCAGATATCCAAACCAGACGGAATATACCAGATGGTCTGCGCCATCGGCAGCATCGCCAGATGATCGGGCATCATGCGGGCCAGATTGATCGTTGCGCGTGCGCTCAGCAGGCAGTGGTCGTTGTTGACGAAATTCGGGTACCCGTCGTCGATCCGTTCATGGTAGGGGACATGGGTGTAGGGCGCGTGGATTCTCACGCCCTCGGCAACGATTTCATTCAGCGGGCGGCCGGCGCGGACCAGGTCGTAATAGACCTCACTGGCCCCCACCTGGTCACGCATCAGACAGCGGTCTTCCAGCTTGGCGTAAAGGGCCGTGGCCTCGCCGCGGTCTGTGGTCACGTGCGTCTGGCTGTCCATCCTGAGCTCCTCGGGCTTTCCGTCTGGGTTTGCTTGGCGTGATCCTACGCTTGACAGCGCCGCGCCGACAACCATGGTGACCGCCCGAGGGGGACGACGGGCCATGGTAAATGACGATTGGGCGGTCACGACCGCGGTTGGCACAGGCGAACAAGGCTACACCGGAGACGGTGGCCCGGCCGCGGACGCTCGTCTGAACAACCCCTTCGACCTGGCGTTCGACCCCGCGGGCAACCTGGTTTTTTCCGACACATTCAACCATTGCATCCGCCGCGTGAACCGAACCGACGGGACGATCGCAACGCTTGTGGGCACGGGGGAACGGGGATTTTCCGGTGACGGCGGCCCAGCGACGGCGGCGCTGCTGAATGAACCTTACGGTATTGTCATCGACCGGCGCGGCACGATTTATTTCGCCGACCGGCTGAACCGCCGGGTGCGGCGGGTCGGTGCGGATGGCGTGATCGGCACACTGGCCGGCGACGGGTCTGGACAATACAGCGGCGACGGCGGTCCAGCGGCGGTCGCCGGCCTGGCGGAGCCGAATGGCCTTGCGCTGGACGCGGATCACAAATGCCTTTTTATCGCGGATGTCGCCGATCACCGGGTGCGCGTGGTCGATCTGGAGTCCGGCATCATCACCACCTTCGCCGGCACCGGTGAAGCGAAACACGATGGCGATGGCGGCCCCGCCACCGCAGCCGGGATTTTCGGTGCGCGCGCGGTGGCCGTGGCGCCGGATGGGTCTTTGTACGTCATGGAGCGCCAGGGCAGCAGCATCCGTCGCATCCGCAACGGCATCATCGAAACGGTCGCCGGCACCGGTGCCCGCGGCTATGCCGGAGACGACGGCGACGCGCGCCATGCGGTGTTCAATGCGCCGAAGGAAATGGCGCTGGATGCCGCTGGCAACATCTTCGTTGTGGACACGGAAAACCACGCGATCCGCCGGATCGACGCGGAAACCTGGATCGTGCGCACGATCGCCGCCAGCCTGGCCCGTCCGCATGGTGCCGTCGTGGCACCCGATGGTTCGGTGTATGTCGGCGATAGTGAAAACCACCGCGTGTGCAAAATGGAGCGTACAACATGAAAGCGCCCTGGCTGCTGAGTTTGTTTGGTGCGTTGCTGGCCACAACGGCGGCCTTCGCCTGTCCCAATCCACGCCAGATGGAGGGGTTCAAGACCTGCGCCGATGTCGCCAAAGCCGAACAGGAAGGTTCGGTGGTGGTGTACTCCACCGACCCCGAAGACGGGTCGGAGCGCGAACTGGCATTGTTCCGAAAGCAATTCCCCAAGATCAGCACCAGCTACGTGCGTTTGCAGGCTGGCGCCTTGTATGCCAAACTGACAACCGAACGACGGGCCAGCGCCTATCTCGTCGATATCGTTCAACTGTCGGACATGAGCCTGGTGCTGGACTTCCAGAAGCACAACGGCTGGATGCAGTACGAATCGCCCGAATTTAGCGGTTTCAAACCGGAATACCTCAGCAAGCCCGAGGGCTACTGGACCTGGGGCGCCATCGGCGTTGCCGGCATCGCGTACAATCCGAAACTGGTCTCACCGGCCGAGGCGCCGAAAAACTGGCTCGACGCCATCGATCCGCGCTGGAAGGACTCGATCACATCGAAAACATCGACATCAGGCATGGAGCACATGACCTGGTACGCCCTGCGCAAACTATACGGCGATGAGTACTGGCAAAAATTTGCGGCTTTGAATCCGAAGGGTTTCGACTCCTACGTGCAGCAGTACGACCGCACGGTGAACGGGCAAGAGAAGATCATCCACACCGCACAATATTCCGGCTACCTTCTTGCCAAGGCAAAAGGCGCCCCAATTGAATTCGTCTATCCGCCCGACGGACTGATCGCCGTACCGGAATCCTGGGGCGTGGTGCAGGAAGCGCCGCACCCCGAGGCCGCGAAACTGTTCCTCGATTGGTTCCTGGGCGTTCCCGGACAAACCGGCTATGGCCAGACCCTGTCTTACAATTCCCTGCGCACCGATGTGGAACCCCCGCCCGGCGGCGTGCGCCCGTCCGAACTGAAACTGCTGTTCCCGGACGATTGGGACGCGTTCCTGAAAACCCATACCCAGTTCGTCCGCGAATGGGATAAAATCACCGGGATGCGCTAAAGCACGCTGCCTGACGGAGGAAACAATGGGACGACTGATCCGAATGCTCTCGGTTGTTGCCGCCTGTCTGCTGACAACAGCCGCCAGGGGTGAGGAGAGCTGTGCCAATCCCCGTCAAATGCAGGGTTTCAGAACCTGCGCTGACGTGGACAAAGCCAAACAGGAAGGCAGTCTGGTCGTGTATTCAACGGATCCGGAAGCCGCATCCGAATCCGTGCTGGCGGAATTCCATGCACTGTTCCCGGAAATCCACACGACCTATTTCCGGCTGCAAGGCGGTGCGTTGTACGCCAAACTTCTGGCGGAACGACAGGGACAGGCGTACCTGGCCGATATCACCCAGCTTGCCGACATGAGCTTCGCCCTCGATTTTCAAAAGCGCGGCGGCTACATGCACTACATCTCGCCGGAACTCGCGGCGTACAAACCAAACTTTCGCAGCACACCCGACGGCTACTGGACCTGGGGCGCACTGGTCGTCGCCGGCATCGCCTACAACCCGAACCTCGTCCCGGCCGATCAGGCCCCGCGCAACTGGCCCGATGTGATGGATCCCAAATGGGCTGACGCAATCTCGGTGAAAGTCACGATCTCCGGTCTGCAACACACCACGTGGTACATGCTGCGCCAACTCTACGGCAATGACTTCTGGAAGAAGCTGGCGCCATCCCGGCCGCACGCGTTTGACTCCTACGTGCAGCAGTTCGACCGGCTGGTGAACGGGCAGGACAAGGTGGCGATCACCGCGCAATATTCCGGCTACCTGTTGATGAAAGCGAAGGGCGCACCCGTGGAATTCGTCTATCCGCCAGATGGGTTGGTCGCGACACCGCAACCCTGGGGCATCATCAAAGAAGCGCCACACCCCGAAGCGGCCCGTCTTTTCATGGACTGGTTCCTCGGCGTTCCCGGCCAAACCGTCAATGCTCGGTTTCAGTGCAACTATTCCGCGCGCGACGATGTCGATCCGCCGCCGGGAGGCGCGAAGTCCTCAACCTTCAAGCTGTTGACACCAACAGACTGGAAAGCCTTCGAACAATCCCATGCCGCCTATGTGCGCGAGTGGGATAAACTGACGGGGATGCGCTGACCCATGCGTTCGTTTGGCTTCCGCGGCTGGGTGATGCCGTTGCTGCTGCTGGCGTGCGGTGCATTGGTGCTGTACCCGCTCGCCTTCCTGATCATCGAATCCCTGAATATAGGCGACCCGCAAAGTTTCCCGCCCGAGGAACTCGGACTGGCGAACTACACAGACCTGTTCGAAGAACCGCGCGTCATCACCAACACGCTGCTGGTCGCGTCAATCGCAACCATCCTCGCCGTGCTGTTTGGGTTCATCCAGGCCTGGATCCTGACGCGCACCGTGATCCCCGGACGCGACCGGCTTGAACGCCTGATGGAATTGCCCTATTATATGACCCCGTTGATCGGCGCACTCGCCTGGGGCGTGCTGCTCGGACCAAAGACCGGACTGATCAATCAGGTCTGGAGATCCGTTGGCTGGACCTCGGATTTTTTCAATATCTACACCCCGTGGGGCATCGCCTGGGTCATGGCGCTGTTCGAAGGCACGGTCGCTTTCGTCATGATCTCCGCCTCCATGAAATCAATGGACCCATCCCTGGAGGAAAGCTCGCGCGTTCTCGGCGCGGGTAAACTTCG
>Ga0302202_10003064_pt1 | contig 18692 bp, 9 predicted proteins | sample II_Bog_N3_3_FD_194579 | JGI IMG/M metagenome (GOLD analysis project Ga0302202, IMG submission 194579) | Peat permafrost microbial communities from Stordalen Mire near Abisko, Sweden - II_Bog_N3_3 | ecosystem: Environmental > Terrestrial > Soil > Wetlands > Peat | place: Sweden: Abisko, Stordalen...
AAACTGTACGCCCAGCCCAGAGCCCAAATGGGCGCCCTCAATCAGTCCCGGCATGTCCGCCACCACGAAAGACTCCTGGTCCGGCTCCTCGCCCACGGTGACTACGCCCAGGTTGGGTTCGAGCGTGGTGAACGGATAGTCGGCAATCTTGGGCTTCGCGGCGGAGATGCGCGAGATCAGGGTCGACTTGCCCGCGTTCGGGTAGCCCACCAGGCCGACATCGGCCAGCAGTTTCAACTCCAGCCGATAAAGGCGCTCTTCGCCGGCGCGTCCCAGCTCGTGCTCGCGCGGGGCCTGGTGCGTACTCGTGGCAAAGTGCTGGTTGCCCCGTCCGCCGCGCCCGCCCTTGGCGATAACCACCTGCTCGTCCGGGAATTGAAAGTCGTGAATCAGCTCGCCGGTCTCCTGATCGTAGAGGGAAGTGCCGACAGGGACCTGTAGAATCACAGAGTTGCCGTCGAGTCCGGAGCAGTTGGAGCCCATGCCGTGCTGTCCGCGCTGGCCCTTGTGCTCAGGGTTGTAGCGGAAGTGGATAAGCGTGTTGTGGCGCTGTGAGGAGACCATCGCGACATCGCCGCCGCGTCCGCCGTCGCCGCCTGAGGGGCCGCCGCGAGGCACGAACTTCTCTCGCCGGAAGGCCATGCAGCCGTTGCCGCCGTCGCCCGCCTTTACCTTGATTCTTGCTTCATCGATAAACATGGACACCCAGAGATCGGAGATCGGGGATCGGGGTTCGGCTTCGCCACGGTGTACTGGCGGGGCCAAATCCCAGATGCCGTCTCTTCAGTTTACCGGGAAAGGCGAAAAGTTGTTGAACGAACAGAGTCGGCATAGAATTACATCCAACTTTACTTGTAGACAAACGAGCGTTCTGTAGCAGGGAAAGATTCTGTTTGGAACCAACGGGTGCGTCCTTCCGGCACTGGATGAAATATGCGTGTGTCGGTCTTTGAGAATCTGGATCCGCCGTTAGAGCGGACCAGGCAACACGCGGGATGCAAGTTTTCCCATGGTCTGCCGCGAGCGGGTATCTCGATGGCAGTGGCAAGAAGGATTCGGACGAATCCGCTGGCATTGGCCGCAATCCTTGTGGCCGCCAGCGTGGCGCAGGCTCAAGCGGGCGGGGGTTCCCTGGCGGGAAAGCTCACTGACCTGTACTCAGCGCCGCTCGCCGGCGCAACGCTGATTTTGCGCAACGAAGCCACCGGCGCGCAGTTGCATACAACCACACGCAAAAATGGGACCTACCGATTCGCAGGGTTGCCGGCCGGAAACTACACGCTGGAAGCTGAAAGCGATCATCTGGGCCGCGGACACCTGGATGGCATCGTGGTGATTGCAAACCATGAGGAGCGCTTGCAGACGGCAATGCAGCTCGACCTGCCCGCTCCAATGCCAATCCAAAGCGCGGCGCTTCCATTGCAAGCCACGGCGCCGACCGTTCACCGCACCCCCAAAGAGCCGGCTGCTGTTGCCGCGGCCGCTTCTGTTGCGGACCGGGAACTGGCCGCTACGACCGTGGCGGCAACCGCCGAGCCGGCAAGCCAGTTGGCGTCGATCCTAAGACGATTGGCTGAGCCCGTCATCGATACCCAGGACCCTGGAGTGCAAACGGCAGCCTTGCCTACGCTGCCACTGCTGGAACTCACCCTGGCGGAGCGAAGATTGCCGCAAGCCGAGCCTCCTGCGCCAGAGGTTGGTCCCCCGAATGGGACTGGTAATGCAAGCTCAGGGGCAAGCAGCGCTCAGCCGCAAACCGCAGACCAGGCAACCGGCAAGAACCCAAGCCCGCGCGCGAACCAGGAGATTGCCGAGGCAAAGCCCGAAGCTGCCAGCCCGGCGATGGATGTTCTGGATGACGCCATGCTGGGCTCGCTGCGATTAGGCCCGCTGGGGTTGGAGTTGTACGGGCTTGCTTCGCCGGTAAGTGGCTCGCCTGGACGCGAAATGCTTGGTACAACTGGTCTGGCAACCATCGTGACCGCAGGCCACATGATGGAAGCGGCGATTGAGGTTAGCCGGATCAGGCCCAGGGAAACTCCTGGGGGCCGTCAGGACGCCGATCCGGTTACCCCGGTTGTGACTACAGTAGTGACAGCGGACCAATTGCAGGCACTGCCGGTGACGGGCCGGCGCTGGCAGGACTTTGTGCTGGATTCTCCGTCCGCGGGCACGGCGGCTGGTGGCGGATCGCAGACTTCGCCGCGAGGCGCAGGCCAGGAACCGGTGGAAAGCACCATCGACGGAGCAAGCACCCGGCTTGCATTTGGCCCCGCCGGTGGCACCGGATCGGCAGAAACGGGGACCGCTGAACCAGTCAGCATCAGTCAGCCGTGGGCGGGCGGGCGCGGCTCGGTCATTGCAGAGGCGGCAATCCGCAGGGTACAGACAACTGCCGGAAATGTAGAGGCAGAAGGAGATCGCGCGGCCGGCGGTCGCATGAGCGTGGAAACCGAGCGTGGCGAAAATGGGCTTCACGGACAGGCATTTTTCTTCGATCGCCAGAACACTTGGGGGGCGCAAAATCCTTTTACGAAATGGATAACGGAGACCGCCCCAGCCACGGAAACCACAGTGCCTGTGTTTACGGCGCAGCCTTACACGCCGCCAGACCACGAGACGACTTGGGGATTCGGCATGGGAAGCCAGATTCGCCGCGACAAGCTCTTCTGGTTCGCCGCCGTGGATGGTTATCACCGAAACGACCCGGCGGTTTCAACCGTGAAGACTCCGAGTGAGTTTTTCGCGCAGCCCACTAACGATCAGATGCAGGTGCTGAGTGCGCAACTGGGGTTGACCAGCAACAATCCCGTGGCGGCGGGGCTGGCGGCCTACTCCTCGATGTTGGAAACGCTCGATGGACTGCTCGGGCCGGTTCCGCGCGCGGCCGCGCAGTGGGTTGGTTTCAGCCGCATCGACTGGCAGGCGGCCGAGCGTCACCGGTTCTCGCTGGAAGGGATCGGCGCGACGTGGAACTCTCCTGGAGGTGGGCTAACTCGCGTATCGGAGACATATGGCAGCAACAGTTTTGGGTCCATCCAGGCCAGCGAAGAATGGCTTCTGGGACGCTGGGAGGCCTTTTTGACGCCGAACCTGCTGGCTGAAACCCAGGGCTCGTTTGGACACACTGACCAAAGTGCGAAGCCGGAAACGCCATCAGCCTTCGAGAAAACACTTCTGAGCCCGAGCGTATGGGGCCAGTTGCCGCAGATTGTCGTGGACAATCGCTACGGCTTTACCATCGGAAACCCTTCGCGATTCGGTAATGGCAGCTATCCCGACGAAAGGGCCTATCAGGGCCAGGAAATTATCGACTGGGCAAGAGGCACTGTGCTGGTAAAGGCCGGCTTCGACTTGAGCCATAACTTCGACTCAACGAGCCTGCTGCGCAACCAGACGGGGACCTATACCTACTCGAGCGTGGAGAACTTTGCCTCTGACGCGCTTGCTTTCAGCAACTTTGGAGTGTCGGGCGAACTGAACCCCTACTTCCAGCACAACTGCGACGAGACCGGCAAAGTTTGGCGCGACTCAACTGGCACGCTGCACGGATTGGGTTACCTGCCCTGCTATTCCTACTACTCGCAGACCATGGGTCCAACCGATTGGCATTTGAGCACCAACGACTGGGCCGGTTACTCGACAGCTCAGTGGCAACCGAAAAAGCTGCTTGTGGTCTCCGCCGGTTTGCGCTGGGAGCGCGAGCAGTTGCCGCCGCCGATCGCGGCGCTTATCAATCCCAATCTTCCGCTGACGGAAACCCTGCCAAACCTGGGCAACAATTGGGGTCCCAGAGTGAGCCTGGCGGTGGGAGACGGCGAAGGCAGAAAGCTGCGATGGCCCGTCCTGCGCCTGGGATATGGCATGTACTTTGGCCGCGTCGAAAACTCGACAGCGGAGTTGGCGCTCACACAGACCGGTTCCCTCAACGGCGACCTGAACTTCTTCCTGCGGCCTACGGACGATCTGCCCAACAACGGGGGTGGCGCTCCGCCCTTCCCTTACGTTTTGCAGGGCGAGCCGGGGAGCGTAGTTAAGCCGGGAGTGGTGGAGTTTGCGTCGCGGTTTCACAATCCTGAGATTCACCAGGCCGTAGCTGCCGTGGAAGAAACATTGCCCGGCCTTGTACAGGTAACGGCGAGTACAGTGTTGAGCCTGGGGCGGCGGCTGCCCATCTCCATCGATACCAACTTCGACCCCGCCTTCAATCCACAGACGATTACCTACAAAGTAGTGGATTCGACCGGTCTCGGACCTATCAAGACGCCGCAGGTTACGGTTCCATTTTATGCTTCCTGGCCTTCGGCAACCGCGGCTACAGGCTTTGCAGGGCGTCTAAATCCGGATTACCAGCAGACTTCACAAATCGAGAGCCGGGCCAACTCCACTTACGAGGCGGAGATCCTGAAGGTATCCCACTACGGACGCCACGGATTGAGCCTGCATGCGCACTACACTCTCGCCCACGCCATGGATTGGAACCCCAACGAGAGTACCGCGGTAGCCGGCAGCGACTTGCTGGACCCGGCAAACTTCAGCCAGGAGTATGGAACCAGCAATCTGGACGTTCGCCACTCTGGCTCGGCGACACTTATTTATCAGGCTCCATGGAAGCTGCACGAAATGGCCGGGCGGCTGGCAAATGGCTGGATGATGTCGTGGGTAACGCAGTTCCGAAGCGGTCTCCCCTACACCATGCGCACCTCCGGCTCGCTGGCCGAGGAGTTTGAGCGGACAACCAATGGGACTGCCCTTATCGAGGCTCTGGGTCCTGGGATGAACGGCTCGGGCGGCGACAACCGCGTCTACGGCGTGGGCCGCAATACGTACCGCTATCCCTCCACCTGGAAGGCCGACATGAGGCTGGGAAAAAGCTTCAACCTGCCGCAGACCCGAAAGCTGGAACTGATGCTGGAGAGCTTCAATCTATTCAACCACCAGAATGTAACCGAGTTGGAGACCACCGGTTATTCCATCGAGTCTGGCACTTCTTCCGGCGGCTTACCGACACTGAACTTCCTAAATGGAGTGAAAGCCAACACTACTGCGTTTGGACAGCCGCTCAACATAAATGCGACAGACTTCTACAGGGAGCGGCAGTTGCAGGTTGGCCTGAGGTTGAGGTACTAGAAGCTAGCACGTTGGCTCATTTCGACTGGAATGCGCGTCGCACTTCCCGACGCCAAGAAGCCTGTTCAAGGATCCAACGGACAAGTTCCTTGCCGGCAGCGTAGTTGTCGTACTCGGTTGGTAGTTTGCGGCCGTCGGTGTATTCGTTGTACAACCACGGATCGACCGTGGCGAAGATGGTTCCTTTGCCATACTTTGCGATAGCCATAAGAATGTCGTCGCCGTCGCGCAGTAAGGGCGTGGCAGGCGAACTAGCCGTGATGGTGCAAACATCCTTCATGAATAGCATGTGGGAGTCGTGAAAGACGGGACCGCCCGCGGAAACGGCGATCTTTCCCATCTCGTGCGAGTTACCCAGCACATGCTTGCGCAGTACGCTGTTGAAATAAATGCCGAATCGTTCCGCGATCAAATTAAAGTGGTCGAGGTCAGTATTCGCCGGATCGTTCGCCAGCAACATCAGCACGCCTCCGGCTTTGACCCAATCCGCAATTTGCTCGGCGTCTTCCGGTTGCACAAGATGCCGGTTTGGATTCTTCGCCGTTGTATCGGGGGAGGCAATGATGTAGACCTGAACCTGACTTAGCTCAGAAGCCGTTGGCGCAGTATAAAGTGTCTTCGTCTCCGCGCCGAAGTTATTGAAGATGTTACCCAGAAGCGAGTAACCGTCATTGCTGCGGTCGTTCCATTTGTAATGAAAATATCCCTGCTGGCCGAATGCGTCGGGCCGCTGCTGACTGTTGAACCAGGCGTCCACCAGGACTGTGGCACCCCGCCCAAGCGTTGCATTGTCCGCATTCTCCATTTCCACGCCAGCCAGCAGAAATGCACCCACTCCCTTCGGGTCGTTTGTAACTTTCTTCTCGCCGATGTAATAGGCATAACTCCCGTCGCGGTACGGGTCGCCGCCAAGTCCTCCTACCTTCACCGTGCCGGTAAGCGACACTGAGTCTCCCGCGCCTGTCTCGATGAAGTGGCTGAGAATGCCTTTGTATCCACGCTCCGCATTGGCTAGATAACTGCGGGGGAGATAGCCGAGCCTCACTCCCCTGGCAAGCGCGTAGACAAACATGCACGAAGCTGAAGCCTCCGGATAGTTTCGATCCGCTCTGGCTTTGTCGAGCACCTGATACCAAATCCCGGTTGCGCCATCCTGATAGCGCGCTACCGCTGCTGCATCCCGCTGAAACAGGACAATCAACTGCGCTCGCCCGGCATCGCCATCGGGATAATAGGCAATGGTGTCGGCCAGCGCCATCATGACCCATCCCATTCCCCTGGCCCAGAATTGCGAGGATGTGCCGGTATGCTTGTTGGCCCAACGCTCCGCCTTCGACTCGTCCCATCCGTGATAAAGCAGCCCGGTTTTTGCATCGCGCGCATGTTCGTGGAGCAACGCAAACTGGTGAGTTATATCGCTGAATGCTTCAGGATGATGAAATGTCGAAGCATACTCGGCATAAAATGGTTCAGCCATGTAGAGACCATCCAGCCACATCTGATTTGGATATCTTTGCTTATGCCAGAAACCGCCGGAAGGCGTGCGGGGCTGATGCATCAACTGCTGATAAAGCAGGGTTGCAGCGGTTGCATATCGTTTGTCCTGGGTAACTCCGTATAACAGCAGTAGCTGCCGTCCGAGCAATATGCTGTCAAGCTGATTCTCATCCACCTTCAAGGTGGGTATGGACCCGTCCGGCATTACAAATTGGTCGACGGAACTCTTGATGTAGTTGTAGTAGCGAGGATCGGCGGTGTTCAACCAAACCTCATCCATGCCTTCCAGCAGCGTGCCCAGCCCGTAGTTCCATACCCAGCGCTCAGCAGGCTGAGTAAAACGCCCATCCGGCCAGCGCTCGATGGTCGAATCAGCCACCCGCTCAGACCATCGCCGCTCGTCTGCACGCGCGGCAGTTGGCTCGGCAACTGAGACAAATCCGAGCAAAACCATGACAACAAAGCTGTGGACAATCTTCATCGGGGCTCCTGAATAGCGGATAGGACGGTCAGCGCAATGAAACCTTCGCTCCCGTCATCTGCTTGATCGACTCTCCCTCGACGGACTTTACTTCAACACCCTCGCCAGAAACTTCGGCATAGCCTATCACAAGTCCGTGCTCGGAGCCGATCTTCACGTTGTTCAAAATCACGCCGCTGACGGGAGCTTCGGGCAGCCCCACAATGGCTCCAGCCGATGTGCTGCCTGTGGCCGTCACGTTGTCGAGTTCAATGTCGTGGAAGTGCGGCGTGAGGCGCGTAATGGGTTGTGCCGCTTCCCCGTCAGGCGGCAACACCTTTGGATAATACTCGCTGATAATCAGTGCATTCTTCACATCTTTCATGTCGATGTCGCGGAAAGTAAGATGGCTCACGTCGTTGCCGCGGTCGCGGTTCGCCTTCACCCGGATTCCGTTATCCGTGCCCACGAAATGGATCCGTTCCGCCACGATATTCTGTGCGCCTCCTGCGATCTCGCTTCCCACCGAGAGACCGTGCCCATGCAGAAAGGTGCAGTCGGTAATGGTTATATCGCGGCTGGGATCGTCGGGACCCGGAGAGCCGATTGCGCCGGATTTGATTGCAATGTCGTCGTCGCCAACATCGGCAAACAGATGGTCGATGTGTACATTCGACGATGAAAACGGATCCACAGCATCTGTATTGGGTGAGCGATCAGGCGCCAGCACCTTGATATTCCGAATGGTTACATCGTCGGAGTAGTAGAGGACCAATTGCCACATGGGAGAGTTCTGGATGGTCACACCCTCGACAAGAATATGTTTGCAGTGGTCGAAGACAACCAGGCGCGGCCGAGGATGGTCAGAACCCATTACGCCAGCGTTCTTTACGGTTCGCGCTATCTGCCACCAGGGCTGCCCCGCCCCGTCAATAACGCCTTCGCCCGTGATTGAAACATTGGCCGCATTGCTTGCGCTCACCAGCGATTGCAGGCCAAGCTCACGGAACTCCGTCTTGGGAGGATAGTCCGCAAAATTGGAGGAGCCAAGCAACGTGGCTCCCTTGTCGAGTTGAAGAACAATGTTGTTTTTCAAAACGATTGGCGCGCTGAGATAAGTCCCGGAGATTAGCCGGACTTTGCCACCGCCTTGACTCTCGCAGGCATTGATCGCTGCCTGAATCGCGGCTGTATCCTTCGAGACTCCATCGCCTCTGGCCCCGTATTTGCGCGGGTCGCACTCGGGGGATGAAGCAAAGGCGCTTGCCGGAAACACTACGCACACAGCCAGCAGGACGAGCCGTGAAAGCCGGCATCTCAGCAACGTCCCGGGTTGAATTTCGGTAGATCTTCGCAGCGAGAAGGTTTCCATTTCCGGTCAATCATACGCCAGAATATCCGGTGGTCATACCACGTAAATGGGAAAGAAAGAGCAGATTTGAGGCCGTGTGGTGAGAATTGGCGCATTACTACCGAGCCGAGGCGCGGGCGCGGGCTACAAACGCTCCCACCTTGTTGGGCTCCTTGCGTCCAGGCGCGGCCTCTACGCCGGAGGCTACATCCACCCCCCAGGGCTGCAGCAGCCCGACAGCTTCAGCCACATTCTCCGGATTCAGCCCCCCGGCGACGACCAACTTCAGTCTTGCGCCCTCCCCGAAAACCGTCCTTCGCGCCGCGACCCAGTCAAATGCAACCCCTGTGCCGCCTACCGCGGTAGCCGTCCGGGAGTCAATCAGCACCGCATCCACCTGGCCGTTCTGGGCGATTAGGCCAATCTGTTCCGTAGTTTGGCCGGGAGTTCCGGCATCAAAATGAACTACGCGCAGAATCCGCAGTTGCGGTCCCAGTCGCGCGCGCAATTTCGCAGGCGCCTCCAGGCCGGCTTCGAAGTGGAGTTGCACACCGGTAAGTCCGCAGGTGCGAACCGTGGAGTAGATTTCGTTCAAGGAAGCATCCACAAAGACGCCAATCTTCTCCACCGCCGCGGGCAGATGCGGCACAATGGCTGCCGCTTCCGCCGCGGACACACGGCGCGGGCTGGGGGCGAAGACAAATCCCACTGCGTCGGCCCCGGCCTCAACTGCCAGGCGCGCGTCTTTCAGGGAGGTGTTGCCGCAAATCTTGATCCACAGGCTCATGGTTCAAGTCCAAAGGCATGCGCTACGGATTCCCTAAGCTCGTGATTGGCCGGTTTTCGAACAGCTTCCGTCAGCAGCTCCGCCAAAGCGCGGCCAGGGTCGGCTTGCCGCATCAGGCTCTCACCGATGAGGAAAGCGTTGAAGCCGGCCGCTCGCAGGCGCGCCAGATCCTCAGGGGTGGAAATCCCGCTCTCAGCTACGCGTACTACGTTGGCCGGTATGTGCTCTACGAGACGGAACGAAGTATCGAGGGTAACCTCGAAGGTTTTCAGGTCGCGGTTGTTTACGCCGATAGCATCCGCACCGGCCTCTCCTAATGTGTCCAGCACCCGGTCAAGTTCGCCGGACGTATGCACTTCCACCAGCACATCGAGGGCAAGGCTGTGGGCCACCTGGGTGAAACAATTGAGTTCCGCATCGGTGAGCGCCGCGGCTATCAAGAGGATTGCGTCCCCGCCATGGGCGCGCGCCTCAACGATCTGGTACTCATCGACGGTGAAATCCTTGCGGAGACAAGATAGGGTTGCCGCATTTGAAGCCAGCTCGAGATTGCGAAGGCCGCCCTGGAAGTGCGGTTCGTCGGTGAGTACGGAGAGCGCCGCCGCGCCGCCGGCCTGGTACCGCTGAGCCAGCCACGCCACGTCGAAGTCCTCACGGATGAGGCCCTTGGAAGGAGATGCTTTCTTGATTTCGGCGATTACGGCAGGTCGGTTTGCGGCCTCGCGGCGCAACGCGGCGGCCCATCCGCGCGGCTGGTGGTTCGCGGCCCGGCGCTCCAGTTCGGCCACGGGAACGCGCTGCTTGCTTGCTGCTACGGTGGAGCGCGTGGTGGCCAGAATTGTGTCGAGGCGGGTAGACATACTCTGCGTCAAGTATAAGGGGCGGGCGCGAATGTTGCGCGCTAGGTACCGGCGGACGCAGGCGGCGCTGGACGCGGCTGGCTGCGTGGAATCCAGGCCAGGTCTCCGCTGAGCACGTAGATGGAGATCGCTGCAAACATCAATACCGCGCCTACCCAGAAGCGCCAGTCGCGATGCATGCGCTGCCAATAGGGACCAGGGCCGGGTTCGCTGTCCGGGCCGCTGTTTCCTTCCGGGTTGTGCTTGTTTCCTGTCATTGCTTCTCCAGCCTGCGCTCTGATGATGCAGCTACGGGATACGCAGGTCGCAACCCTAACTATCCGAGCCTCGGATGGGTGGAGTCCGGTCAATTGTGAACAGGCCGCCAGACTGGTTAGATGCAGCAAATCTGCCCCCCCACTCGAAAATTGCGACTTCCTCTTGACAATCAAGAGAAGAAGGATTACCTCTTGATTATCAAGAGGAGTTTACAAATGGGCCAAAAGCAGGGCGAGATGGTGCAGGGAACGCTGGAGATGTTGATTCTGAAGACGCTGGCACTGGAGCCGATGCATGGGTACGGCGTGGCGCTGCGCATTGAACAGGTGAGCGCGGGAGTGTTCCGCGTGAATCCTGGGTCGCTGCTGCCGGCGCTGGCGCGGATGGAACGGGCGGGAAGCGTGAAGAGCGAGTGGCGCTCGACGGAGAATAACCGGCGCGCAAAGTACTACATGCTGACAGCGGTTGGCCGCAAGGCGTTGACGGATGAAACGGCGGCGTGGGGCCGGCAGACGGCGGCAATTGCACGGATTCTTGAGGCATAGAGGAGGTTGATATGGCATGGTTGCGGAACTTGACCAGGGGATTCAGCGCCCTCTTCTCCCCTGAGCGCGTGGAACATGAGATGGACGAGGAATTGCGCGGCTTTCTGGAGGCCTCGGCGGAAGCGAAGCGGCGCGCCGGAATGACGGCCGAGGATGCAGCCCGCGCGGCGCGCGTGGAGATGGGCAGTCAGAATGCCGTGAAGCATCATATCCGCTCGGCGGTTTGGGAGACTGTGGTGGAGAACCTGTGGCAGGATCTTCGCTACAGCGTTCGAATGTTGGCGAAGAGCCCTGCGTTCACGCTGGTTGCGGTTCTCTCGCTGGCGCTGGGGATTGGCGCGAATACCGCCATCTTCAGCTTGATGGATGTGGTGTTGCTGCGTTCCCTTCCAGTTGACGAGCCTGGGCAGCTTGTCTTGTTCGGGGATGGCAGGGCGGGAGGCAGCACAGACAATCTTCCAAACCAAAGTTGGAGGCTCTTCTCCTACCCTTTCTATCGCAGTTTCAGCCAGAAGAACGAAGTCTTCTCCGGCGTCACCGCAATTAAAAGCATCGAGTTTTCAACCCACGGCTCCGTGGCTGGTGCAGGGCGTGAGATGATGCGCGCCTCGCTCGTTTCCGGCACGTATTTTTCTGTGCTGGGCGTCAACGCTGGTCGGGGACGCATGTTGACCGAGGCCGACGACCAGACGCCAGGTAGCGGTACTGTGGCTGTGGCCAGTTATTCCTGGTGGCAGCGCCACGGCAACGATCCAGCGGCGGTGGGGAAGACTGTAGCCATTGAAGGCACGGATTACACCATTGTCGGTGTTGCTCCAAAAGGTTTCTTTGGATTCGTGGTTGGCGAATCGCCCGATTTCTGGATTCCCTTGTCGATGGAAAAAGAGATTTCACCCGGCTGGAACGGCCTTGAGAAAAAGTGGTTTCAATCGCTCTATCTGGTGGCCCGGCTCAAGCCCGGCGTAACAGCAGCTCAGGCGTCAGCCAATACAAACCTGCTGTTCAAGCAGTACATCCGCAGCGAGTATCTAGGCCAATCTCCATCGCAGAAGGATCTGGCCGATGTCGAACATGCACATATCGACTTGACTTCAGCCGCGCGGGGGCTTTCGCGGCTGCGCCGGCAGTTCATCCTTCCACTGGAAATCCTCACCACGATTTCGGGACTTGTCCTGCTGATTGCATGCGCCAACCTCGCCAGCCTGCTATTGGCCAGAGGCGCCGTTCGCTCGCGTGAGTTTGCCATGCGCATGGCTATCGGCGCCACACGGTCGCGCATCGTACGGCAACTTCTCACGGAGAGTTGTATGATTGCGCTGCTGGGCGCGGCGCTGGGCGTTGCTTCAGCCTGGAAGGCCAGCCATCTGCTGCTTACAATGGCTTCGCACAGCGCTGAAGTTGCGGCCATGGACGTCAGTCCAGATCTCCGCGTGCTTGGGTTTACCCTGATCCTCACCGTCTTCACCGCGCTGCTTTTCGGAATGGCCCCGGCCATTCGCGCCACGCGGCTTGACCTGAACGGATCGCTCAAGCAGTCCCGCACCGCGGCTGCGCCATCATCCCGTTTTTCTCTGGCCAGGGGATTGATCGTGGTGCAGATCGCGCTTTCGCTGGTGCTCCTGGCGGCGGCCAGCCTGTTCTTGCGCAGCCTTGTAAACCTGGCCAATGTCGATACCGGATTCAACAAGCAGAATGTCCTCGTATTCCAATTGGACGAGTACTCGGCCAATCTTCCGCTCGACGCCCGCCTGGTGAACCTGGAACAGCGGATTGAGCAGCGCGTCCAATCGGTTCCCGGCGTACAGGCCGCCAGCTTTTCCATGTTCAGCTTTGACCAGGGCGAGTGGTCCGATCCAGTCACCGTGCAGGGCATTCCTCAGACTCCGGAAAACAGCCACGATGTGCTCTACAACGTGGTCGGCAACGGATTCTTCTCGACCATGAGCCTGCCCATCGTTGCCGGCCGCGGTTTCGACAGCCGCGACAAGATCGATTCACCCCAGGTTGCCATCATTAATCAAACCATGGCCCACAAGTTCTTTCCCGATAGCTCGCCGATCGGACACCACTTCGGCATTGGCAGCGATCCAGCGGGCAGCGGATCCATTGAGATTGTCGGTGTGGTAAAGAACGCGAAATACGTCACGCTGGAGGAGAGCCCCGAAGCTGCGGCTTATTTTCCCTACGCGCAGCGTGTGCAGTATTTCGGCAACTTCGAGGTACGTTACGCAGGCGACGCGCACCAGATTATTCCCGCCGTTCGTGACGCCATCCTACAGGTCAATCCCGATGTCCCTGTATCGGCCGTTGAGACGCTGGCCGAGCAGGTGGATGCGTCCACTTCAAACCAACGGATTGTGGCACGGCTTTCAGGTTTCTTCAGCGTGCTGGCCACGTTTCTGGTGTGCATTGGCATCTACGGACTTCTGTCGTATGCCGTGGCGCGGCGCACCAGCGAAATCGGCGTGCGCATGGCCCTGGGAGCCAGGCGATCGAATGTGCTTTGGCTCATCCTGCGCGAGATTTTGGTGCTGGTTGCGATTGGAATCGCCATCGGTGTTCCATTGGCCCTGGCAGGCAACCGGCTGGCAGCAAAGCTGCTTTTCGGACTGAGCCCGGCAGACCCGGTCAGCCTTTGCGCGGCCATCGCGCTGATGTTTGCAATCGCGACCCTCGCGGGATACCTGCCGGCGCGCAAGGCTTCGCTGGTGGAACCTACGGTTGCGCTGCGCTGCGAATAAAGACTGACAACGAGATGGAGGGGTGCAATGCGTTGGTTTGGCAACTTTGCTTCCGGCCTGTGGGCACTGATGAACGGTAAGCGCGTCGAGCATGACATGGACGAGGAGTTGCGCGAGTTTCTCGACGCTTCCACTAAGGAAAAGAGTCGTGCGGGGATGGATCCGGACGATGCGGCGCGCGCGGCACGCGTGGAGATGGGCAGCACCAATGCGGTGAAGCATCGGATTCGTTCCGGGGGATGGGAGATCTATATGGAGAATCTGTGGCAGGACCTTCGTTACAGCGTGCGTATGCTGGCCAAGAGTCCGGCATTTACGATGGTGGCGATTTTGTCATTGGCTTTGGGAATCGGCGCCAACACAGCCATTTTCACGCTGATCAATGGAGTGCTGCTGAAGCAGTTGCCGGTTCGGGCGCCAAGGGAACTGGTGTCATTTGGCAAGGCAATAAGCGGGGGCGTGCTGGGCGGAGTCGACATGGGAACGGCCGATCTCTATCCCTATGACTTTGCCCGCCAGTTGGAGGCGGAGCCGGGCCCGTTTGAAGGGATTTTCTTTTATAACAGCAGAATGCGCAAAGTGGGCGTGCAGGCCGGCGAGCATCCCAATGGCCAACCTGCGCAGGAGCTGGCGCACCTGGTTTCAGGAAACTACTTTGACGTGCTGGGCGTGCCCATGTTCATGGGCCGTTCCATACAACCAAGTGATTCTCAAACCACGGGGCGCAATGCTGTGGTGGTGGTCAGCTACCACTACTGGCGTGACACCATGGATGCGGATCGCGACGCAATTGGCAGGGTGCTCACTGTCAGCGGAGTTCCCTGCACGGTGGTGGGTGTGGCGCCGGCGGGGTTTTACGGAATCGTGCTGGGGGGGGAGCCGCCCGACTTTTGGGCGCCACTGACCATGCAGTCGGAGTTAACGCGCGAACCCACAATGCTGGCGATGAACGGGCCCTATTGGCTTCATCTTGGAGCCAGGCGCGCGCCCAGTTCCAGGATCGCGCAGCAGCAGCAATGGCTGAACAGCAAGATTCGCGCATACGTGCAGGCGCATGAGGGTGGGAAGATTGCGCCCGACCGGCTCAAAGAGATTGACCGCATTACGGATCCATTGGTGCCGGCGGGATCGGGAGTCTCCTCTCTACGCATGAGTTTTGAGGCGCCATTGCTGATTCTGATGGGAGTGGTGGTTCTGGTGCTGCTGGTGGCTTGTGCCAACCTGGCCAACTTTCTGCTTGCCAAAACGGCGGCGCGGGAACGAGAGATTTCTACCCGGCTGGCGCTGGGATCGACCCGGATGCGCATTGTGCGGCAAATTCTGATGGAGGCGCTTCTACTCTCGTCCGCAGGCGGAATCAGCGGGTTGGCGCTGGCGTACTTTGGCACAAGGGCGCTCATCGAGTTTGTGGCGGCCGGCGCAGCTTACACGACGCTTGACCCGAGGCCAGACCTTCCCGTGCTGGCATTCACTCTGGGGGTTTCAGTGTTGACGGGGCTGATGTTTGGCTTGGCTCCGGCACTTCGCGTTGCGCGCAGCGATGCCGCACCCGCGCTGAATGCCAACGCGCGAACAGCCTCAGGCAGCGGCGGACGCGGAGCCCGGTTGCTGCCGCGAGTGCTGGTTGTGGCGCAAGTGACGGTTTCAGTGATTCTGCTGGCTGGCGCAGGATTGTTTCTGCGGTCGCTGGCCAATCTGAAGCAGCAGGACTTCGGCTTCGACCGGACGCACCTGCTTCTGGTTTCCCTCGGCGACAAGTTCGGCGGCCTCAAGCCGGATCAGCTTGCCGGGTTCTATCAAAGTGCGCTGGACCGCATGAACGCGCTGCCGGGTGTGAAGGCTGCGGCATTCTCCAGCGCCGCTCCAATGAGCCACAGCAGTTGGACCTCGACCTTTAAGCTTCAAGGATATGTACCGGGCCCGAAAGAAGACATGGGGGCGATCCTCGAGCGGGTGTCACCGGGCTATTTTGAGGCCACGGGCATTCGCATCGTACAAGGCCGCGCGCTGGGCAGTGAAGACGCGCCCAAGGGAGCCAAAGCGATTGTGGTAAACCGCGCTTTCGCCGAACACTACCTTCCTCGCAACGATGCCGTCGGCCACCAGGTCACAATCGATGACGATACCAATGCCGGTCCATGGCAGATTGTCGGTGTAGCCGCCAATACGCGCTATTCCGGCCCGCGCGAGGAACCGCAGCCGCAGATCTATTTTCCCGTGCAGCAGTTGGCCGTTGGAGAGAACAGCTACGCTGAGTGGCTGCAGGTGAGCACCACAGGCGACCCCGCGAAGATGACAGGCGTGGTGCGCGCGGCGCTGGCGCAGATGGACCCCGACCTGCCTGTGCTGAGGATTCAAAGCATCGGAGATCTGACAGACCGTTTTGTCGCCAATGAGGCGCTTATATCGAGGCTGTCCGGGGTTTTTTCCGCGCTGGCAGTCTTGCTGGCGGGAATCGGGCTCTACGGTGTGATGAGTTACAGCGTAGTGCGCAGGACAAATGAGATCGGCATCCGCATTGCCCTCGGCGCGCAGAATTCTGCGGTGCACTGGATGATACTGCGCGAGTCGCTGATTCTGCTGGGCATAGGGTTGGCGCTGGGGCTGCCGTTGTCATTGGGAGGACTGCGCGTATTGCAGTCGCAACTGTTCGAATTGAGCGCATCCGATCCGCTCACTCTGAGCGGCTCGGTCCTGATTATCGCTTCGGTTACAGTGCTGGCGGCGTGGATGCCGGCGCGAAAGGCAACCAAGGTCGATCCGATGGTTGCGCTACGCTGCGAGTGAGGTTATGGAACGTCTGATTAAGATCACCTGGATGGGCCGACCTTCCCTCGGGGATAAGATCTCGTCTAGAAACAGCGACTGCCAGAACTGATTTGAAACGCGCCGGAGTGCGGTGCCGCGGCTGAGAGCCAGCAGTCGGGAGCTAGATGCTAGCAGTGATATCACTTCCCTCGCATTGTAATGGTTTACACGTGCGGTTTTGTATGCGAAAACACGCTTATTTGTGCACTTTTTGCATCTAAAACGCCTTAAAACATCCTTATTTGCACTATTTTTCACCGGCTAGCCGGAACACATAAGCACCTGCTACGACGTCCGTTTCAACGGCGCAGCGTACGCATATTACGTCATGCACGGCGTCGCGCCAGGCGCATGGTTCTTGTCTTGAAAGGGCCGACTTCTTGTTCAGATTCCTTAATGGAGCCAGCGAAGCCCTATGGACCGGGGCGGAAGCGCAGGCAGGACGATGAAGCCCTCGCGCCAATGGCCGTCTTCCCGGCGCGGCGGGTTGCCAACAATGCGTGCGCCATCCGCGTTGCGCTGCTCGATAGCCAGGCCGGAAAGTCCGCCCACGATGGCCTGAAGCTGGTCGTGGTTTGGCGGGCGGTTGGTTGTGAAGGGAATCACGGAGCGCAGCGCGCCGTAGGCTTCTGCCAGGTCGCTGACTTTGGCGCGGCGCTTGGCAGGCAAAGGCTTCAGGCCCAGGGATTTCCAGGCCGCAAACGGGTAACTCTCGACGAGTGTGCGCTCGCTTGGCGAGCACGGCTGGTCGCGGGATTCGAGACGCCGCCACCCGCGCCGGCACAAAGCGTCGTAAACATCCAGACAAAACTCAGCGAACGGGCGGTAGGTTACGGGCTTGACCATGCCGGGCAGCCCGGTTTTGGCCGCGGTATTGAGTTGGCGCTCGCTGATGCGCGCGTGAACTTGGCCGTTGGTGCGCGACTTCCATGCCTGTGGTCCATCAAGCACCATTATGCGGATTCCGCGCACGCCGCACATGTGGTTCAGGCGACCGCCGAGGATATTCGCGTCTACCCCGCCAGCGTCGGGCTCGGTGGCCGAGTCCGTAAGGGTTGGTGGGAGGATTTCGCAGGCGATTGGCGGTTGGGATGTTTCCGGAGGCAGCGGAGAGCGGGGGCGATCAAGCACCACGATGCCCAGATCGGACCAGCGGCGGAATGCGAGATCAACGGAAAGGACAGCCACGGTTCAACAGTAGGTTCAGTGGGATGGTTAGAGCAATGGGGAAGGGATTGAATTGGCTGGGTGCGGGCCGTAACGGAAACGGATGCCGAATCGGGACCATGACGGATGTTGAGGCTGGGGGAAATTGCCTCGACCTGTTGACACAATAAGTGCAGGAGCAGCCTGTGATAGACTCCGTGGCGTTATGCGAGACAACCTTTGCTTGTTGCCAATCTTGCTGGTGTTTGCGGGCCTTGAATCCGGGGTGCTGTCCGGTCAGCAAAGCGCCCAGCCGCAGCCCAATCCTCCACACCTTGAACAGCGCGGCGCGGCGACCCAGCTCATCGTGGACGGCAAACCCTTTCTGATGCTGTCGGGCGAACTGCACAACTCCTCTTCGTCGAGCCTTGAATACATGAAGCCGATATGGCCGAAGCTGGCGGCCATGGGACTCAATTCCGTGGTGACCCCGCTGAGCTGGGAGCTGATTGAGCCTGAAGAGGGCAAGTTCGATTTCAAGCTGGTGGACGGGTTGCTGGCGCAGGCGCGGCACGAGCATCAGCGGATTGTGTTTCTTTGGCTGGCCTCGTGGAAGAACGGAATGTCGAGCTATGCGCCGGTGTGGGTAAAGCAGGATACGCGGCGGTTCCCTCGTGTGGTGGAGCATGGCACGGAGGTGGAGATTTTGAGCCCAGCCGCGGCTGCAACCGAGGAGGCGGATGCGCGCGCCTTTGCGGCGCTCATGCGGCACATCAAGGAAGTGGACGGCCGCGATCATACCGTATTGATGATGCAGGTGGAAAACGAAGTTGGAGTTCTAGGCGACTCGCGCGACCGGTCCGACGCTGCAAACAAAGCGTTTGCAGGGCCGGTGCCCGACCAACTGCTCGGCTATTTGAAGACTCATCGGGATGCTTTATATCCCGACTTGCGGACACTTTGGGAAGCGAATGGGGCAAAGTCCGAGGGAACATGGGCGGAAGTGTTTGGAAATACCTCGCGGGCGGATGAGATTTTCATGGCCTGGCAGTACGCGCGATTTGCGCATGGCGTGGCCGCAAAGGGCAAGGCTGCCTACAACATACCCA
>Ga0302202_10003067_pt1 | contig 18681 bp, 15 predicted proteins | sample II_Bog_N3_3_FD_194579 | JGI IMG/M metagenome (GOLD analysis project Ga0302202, IMG submission 194579) | Peat permafrost microbial communities from Stordalen Mire near Abisko, Sweden - II_Bog_N3_3 | ecosystem: Environmental > Terrestrial > Soil > Wetlands > Peat | place: Sweden: Abisko...
TTTTCGTTGACACGGGGATTGCCGGGTTGTCATAATGGAGGTTGTTATAAGTGTGCATAATCATGTAAATAAAGACAGGCTAATAGATGAACCGCCGGCGGAGCCGGTCGAACCGGACGACGGCGGGCTGGATTTCATTTGTTGGAATGAGGAATACATGACCACGGGCATCGCGCTGATTGACGAGGAGCACCAGCAGGTGATCCGGGATTTGAACCACCTTTGCCGGGCGCACCGGGCCGGTCTGGAGCGCGACGACATCAAGCGTTTTCTCAAAGCCCTCTGCCATTTCGTGCAGACCCACTTTAAACACGAGGAAGCCATCCTGCTGGAACGGCAATGCCCGACCCGGGATGAACACCGGGTCGCCAACGCGAAATTCCTTAAACTTTTTCAGGAGATGGTGGTGGAATTTTCCCTGGTGCAGGATGCCGACCAGACGGCGGGCGAGATCGAAAACATGGTGGCCCGCTGGCTTTCCTCCCATGTTTACCAGGTGGTGGAGTCGTTGCGCGACTGTCCAGCGCTCCCGCCCGGAGCGACGGGAACCGAACCCGCCCCGAACGGAGCGCCCCCGCCGCCCGCCGCGCCCTGAACCCGGGGGGCGACGGCTCGTCGCCATGGCAGCTAAAAAAAGTTCGTGCGTTTTCCCTTCGGGCGTCCATTTATAGATGGATGATGAGTGACGACATGGCGTTGGTGCGGGAGTTTGCGTGCGGCCAATCCGAGGCGGCGTTTGAAACGCTGGTGGCGCGGCATCTCGACCTCGTCTATTCGGCCGCCCGGCGGCGCGTGGGGGACGCCGAACTGGCCGGCGAGATCACGCAGTCGGTCTTCATCCTCCTGGCCCGCAAGGCGGGCTCGCTGAACCCCCGGACGATTCTATCGGGCTGGCTTTACCGCGCCACGGGCTTTGCCGCCGCCGATGCCTTGAAGCGCCGGCGGCGGCGGCAACAGCGCGAACAGGAGGCTTACATGCAATCCCGTCTAAATGATTCCCCCGCCGAGGATGCCTGGGCGCAACTCGCCCCGCTGCTGGAAACCGCCATGGATTCACTGGGGGAACGGGAACGCAACGCGGTGGTGCTGCGCTTTCTGGACGGTAAAAGCCTGGCGGAGGTGGGCGCCGCCCTCGGCGTGAGTGAGGAGGCGGCCCGGATGCGCGTGAGCCGGGCGCTGGAAAAATTGCGCCATTACTTTGGCAAACGCGGCGTGACGCTGACGGCGGCGGCCATTGCCGGGGCCGTGGCGGGCAACGCCGTGCAGGCGGCCCCGGCGGGTCTCTCGGGGCAAATCACCGCCGCGCTGCTCATCAACCCGGTCGTCCAGGGCACCGCCTGGATGGCCATGACCAAAACCATCGCCATGATCACCCTGCAAAAAACCGTTGTCACGCTCACCCTGGCCGTCGCCGCCGGGGCATTGCTATACGTAAATCACCAGGCCGCGTTGTTGCGCCGGCAGGTGCGGACCCTCGAGCAAACGGAGGCCGCCCAGGCCGGGGAAATCGAAGCCGGGCGGCGGGAGCGCGATGCCGCCACCCACCGGCTGGCGTTGCTCGCGGCGGAACTGGCGCAAGCCGGGAGCAACCGCCTGGAACTGATGAAGCTGCGGGGCGAAGCGGCGGTCTTGCGCGCGGGGGCGGAACTGGCGGCCACGGACCCGGCCATGAAAATGTTGTCGGACCGGGTGGCGTTGCTTAAACAAAAGCTGGCCCAGATGCCGGATAAAAAAATCCCGGAGCTGGCCTTCGTCACGGCAAAGGACTGGGTGGACGCCGCCGCCAACGCGGATCTGAGCACGGACGACGGGGTGCGCCAGGCGTTGAGTAAATTGCGGGAGGCGGCGGTGAATACGTTTCTGAATGAGATGATGAAAGACGCGTTCAAGAGTTACCTCGCCGCCAACGGAAACATTCTTCCCGCCAACCTCCAGCAATTGGAGCCGTATTTCAGTGCGCCGGTGACCGATGACATGCTGGCGCGCTATCAATTGTTGCAAAGCGGAACGCCGGATAATAACGCGGATTTGGTGAAACTCGCGACGTTTGCCGACCCGGATTATGATTCCAATCACGGGATGTCCATCAATGGCGCCTGGGGCGGCGGGTTTAACCATGTGCTGGATGCGGTGCAAGCGGCGGCGTCCGCCTTTGCCGGCGACAACAACGGGCAACTGCCCACGGATGCGTCCCAGTTGACGAGCTATTTAAAACGGCCGCTGGACGCCGCCACGATTCAAAATTATTTGAACCAACTCAACGCCAGTCCGCCCTCCACCGATCTCCTCACCATCGCGCCAGCCGTTCAGGCTTATACCACGGCCCACAACGGTCAATATCCCCAAGGCGCCGCCGATTTGCAGCCCTACATCACCACGCCGGCACAGCAGGCGGCCCTGCAACAACTGGGCGGAGCCAAGGCCAAGTGACTCTTTCAAATCGCGGTATCCACGATCTCGCCCGTCGGCGGTCCTGCGGCGGCGGATTTTCCCCCGGCCCAACCCAGGGCGAGCGTGACCAGACTGATGCCGGCGAAGAGCGCGACGCAGCCGGGCCAGCCGCCGTGCAGCCAGAACCACGCGGGCAGCGCCGTGCCCGCGCTGCCGCCCAGATAATAACAGGTCACATACAGGCCGGCGGCGGAGGAACGGGCGCGGCCGGCCACCCGGCCGGTCAGCACCGTGGCCGAGGCTTGCGACACGAAGAGGCCGGCGGAAAAAAACGCCAACCCGGTGATGACCGCCGGCAGCGAGTGAATCAGGGTCAGCAATAGGCCGCCCAGACTGATGCCGGCCGCCAGCAGCGCGGTGCGGCGGAAGCCGTGACGGTCCTGAAACCGGCCGGCCAGCGGGGTCACGAGGCAGCCGAAGAGGTAAACAAAAAAGACGCCGCCCAAGCCGGCGGTGGTCAGGGCAAAGGGCGGGCGGGCGAGATAAAAATTGGCGTAGGTGAACACCCCCACCAGCGAGAACAGCACGGTGCCGCCCAGGCCGCAAATGAGCAGCAGGCGCGGGTTGCCCAGGTGGCCCCAGGTGTCCGCCAGCGATTTTAAAACGGGCCGGCCGGGGACAAAATTCCGGGCCGGGGGGAGCCACCGCCGCACGGCGAAGGCACCGAGCAAATCCAATCCGCCCAGCACGAGGAACGCCGCGTGCCAGTTGCCGTGCGCGGCAATGAGGCCGGTCAGAAACCGCCCCAAAAATCCGCCAAACACGGTCCCCGCCACATAAGCGGACATCACCGTGCCGGTGCGCCCCGCGAATTCCTCATTAATGTAGGCGATGATCACGGCGATGACGCCCGGCACGCACATGCCCTGCAGGAAGCGCCAGCAGATGAGTGCGGAGAGGCTGTGCGCCGTGGCCGCCAACAGCGTGGGCACCGCCATGGCAAAGAGCGCCGGCACGATGACTTTTTTGCGCCCGATGCTTTCCGCCATCATGCCCGTGAATGGCGCCATCAGGGCCACCGCCAGCGTGGGGGCCCCGACGGTGAGGCTGACTTGCACTTCGGTGGCGTGAAAGAATTGCTGGAAAAACGGCAGCAGCGGCTGGGTGCAATACACGTTCAAGAAGGTGCAGGCGCCGGCAATCATCGCGGCGCACACCGTCTGCGCGAATGAGGTTTCCGGGCGCGCCGCCCCTGTGGTCTTCACCCGCCGAGGATGCCGGAAACGGCCCCGGCTGGCAAATCTGGGAATCAGTCCCGGCTTGAATCCGGCCGGGAAGCAAGCCCATACTCTATCTGCCAGGGGGCATTTATGAACCCAATCGCCGCCACTGACTTGGCCATCGCGCAGACCGCGTGCCTCGCCCGCTGTTTCAAACACTGGACGGGGCGCGAATTGCTGCCGGGCGCGGCCCCGGGGCCGGAACTGGCGGCCGGACTGTTCGCCGCACCGTTTGTGATCGTCGCCCACGGCACGGAGGCGGATCCCATTTTGAATTATGGCAATCAGGCGGCGCTGACCCTGTGGGAAATGACGTGGGCGGAACTGACCCGCACGCCCTCGCGGCTCACCGCCGAGGCCCCCAACCGCGCGGAGCGGGCGCGGCTGCTCGAAACCGTCGCCCGCCAGGGGTTTATTGACGATTATTCCGGTATACGGATTTCCAAATCCGGCCGCCGCTTTCGCATTGACCGCGCCATCGTCTGGAATCTGCTCACGCCCGAAGGCCGGCCCTGCGGGCAGGCGGCGACCTTTGACCGCTGGGAATTTCTTTAATCCGTCAGAGCTTGATCACGGGCGCATCGGTGCGGAATTGCGCGGCGGGCAGGCCGGCGGCGTTGAACAGGTTGCACCCGACGGGATAATTCACCCACGCGTAACGCACCGCCGCCGGCGCGCTCACGGCGTCGCTGTGGACGACCACGGTGTCACCGTCAATCACGGCGTCGGCGGTCACAAATTTACCGTCGGCTCCGGCAATGGTGAACCATTGGAGCGGGCCGCCCCGGGCCACGAGGCCGCCGCCCAGATGCGAAAATTTCAGGCGGATTTTGTCGCCCTCGACCTGCATCGTCTCATAGACCGGGCCGGAATATTCCAGGTTGCGCCCGTAGGTTTTGGCCAGGGCGATGCGGGCGAGCCGGTCGCCGACGTCCTGTTTGTTCTTGGGATGCACCTTTTTCTGTTCCCCAATGTCGGTGGTCACGGCCATGCCGGTGTTGGGCAGGGCGAGGATGGTGGCCTGGGCTTCGCGCACCAGGGGGTTGTTGCTGTCAGCCTCCTGGCCGGCGAGTTGGACAATGTAGAACGGAAAATCACCCTCCGCCCAGAGGGTGCGCCAGTCGCGCACCAGGGTGGCCTGCACGTGCGGATACAGGGCGCGGCCGGCGGCGCCGCCGACGATGGATTCGCCCTGATACCAGATGGCCCCCCGGATGGCGTACGGAATGACCGGCTGGATCATGCCGTTGAAGAGCACGGTGGCGTTGTGCTGGTCCTGCACCGGATCATGCACGGCCGGCGCCCGCCGCCGCCGCCCGGCCACGGCGTTGGTGGTGGTGCCGATGCTGTTGGTTTCGCGGGCGGAAACATCCTCGGAACGCGGGGCGGCCACGACGGGCGGCGGATTGGTTTTGAAGGCCAGCACTTTGGCGTCAAAACTGTCGAGCATCGGCTTGAGCAACGGGTCGGCCGCCAGCGTTTCCCGGCGGATCCACGCCTCGGCGGTGCTGGCGCCAAAGGCCTCGGTGATGATGCCGACGGGCACCTTGATGTCACGCTGTAAATCGCGGGCGAAGAAGTAACCGACGGCGGAAAAAGCGGGGACGGTTTCCGGCGAGCAAACCCGCCAGGCGCCGGCCACGCGGTTGGTGGGGGCATACGTTTTCGCGGCGGCCCCGGTGAACATGCGCAGCAGGGGATAATGGGCGGCGGCGATTTCCGCCTCCTCATTGGTGACCCCGGCGAAATACTTCACTTTTTGGGACACGGAAAAATCCATGTTGGACTGGCCGGAGGCGAGCCAGACTTCGCCCACCACCACGTCGTCCAATTGGAGGGGCGAGGCGGTTTGCGAGCCGGTGACGGTGAAGGTGCGGCTTTCGGCCGAAGCAGTCAGCGGCGCGAGGTCCGCGCGCCAGCGGCCATCCGGGCCGGCCTGGGCCTGGACTTTCTGGCCGGCAAATTCCACGGTGACGGTTTCACCGGGGTCCGCCCAACCCCAAACGGGCACTTTCGAATCGCATTGGAGCACCATGTGGCTGGTGAACGGACTGGCCAGTTGCACGGTGGCCCGGGCGGACAGGGTGGCGAGCGCCAGGGCGGCCAGCAGGGCCAGGGTGCGGAATGTGCGGAGGAGCGGGAGGGATTTCATGGGCTTCAGAGATAATCAAATCACATGGGATTGCCATCCGCCGTATAGGTGGAGGGATTCATTTTCAAGCCGGTGATCTTCAGCGCATAGGCATACTTGCACGGCGCTTGGGCGGGCAGTTTCACTTTCAGGCCGTCGGCCGTCGGGGTGAATTCGCAGGCCCCGCCGCCGAGCAGGCTGACCGCCTGCACTTGCCCGGCCGTCGTCGTCGCCGTGCCGAGGGCCGGGAGGACGACTTCGCCCGCCGGCCAGTTGCCCAGGATGATGGCGTAGAGCGCATCGCCCTTCACGGTGTAGCGCACATTCTTGCCGTCGCCGAATTGGGTCCAACTGTGGGTGTCGTAGATGGCCTCGCCGTTGATTTGCAGCCAATCGCCGATGGCGAGCAGGGTGGTGTGAATTTCGGGGGCAAAGGTGCCGTCGGATCTGGGCGAGAGATTGAGCAGCAGGGTGCCGTTCTTGCTCACGGTGTCCACCAGTTTGCCGATGATGGGGGCGGGGCCGCTCACCCGCATGTTGCTGGTGTAACCCCAGGTGCTGCCAATCGGTTCGTCCACCTGCCACACGCCGGTGCGGATGCCGGCCGGGGAACGCCCGCCGATTTTTTCAAAATCGAGGATGGAGCCGATGGTTTCCGTGTTCTTGCCGCTGGGCGCATAAGCCGCTTTCTTGGTGCTGATGGAGACTTCCTTGCCCCATTCCTTCGCCCGATTGTAATAGTAGGCGGCGATCCGCAGTTTGAGCGGGTCCAGATACCGGATGTCCACGCCGTTGTCGAACCAGAGCATGTCCGGCTGGTATTGGTCAATCAACTCGACGTTGCGGGCATACCAATTTTCGAGAAATTTCTCGCAGGCGGCGTCGCTGCGGTCGGCCACATTATAAAAATCCGCCCATTGGGGATCGTAGAGATCGGCCTTTTCACTCTTGAGTTTGGCGGCCAGATCGGCCGGCGGGTTGACGAACTGGAAGTTTTCGATGCCGTGGTTGGACACGCCGAACTTCAAGCCCTGCTTGCGCACCGCCCGGCCGAGTTCCCCGATCAAATCACGCTTCGGACCCATGCGTTTGGCGTTCACGGGGTTCACCGTGCTGTCCCACATCGAAAAACCGTCGTGATGCTGGGCGGTGGGCACCACGAAGCGGGCGCCGGATTTTTTGAACAGCTCGGCCCATTCGTCGGCGTTAAATTTCTCGCAGGTGAACAGGGGGATGAAATCTTTGTAGCCGAATTTGTCCTGCGGCCCGAAATGGTTGGTGTGCCACTGGCTATCGGCGCCATACATGTGTTTTTCATACCATTCGTTGTGGTGCGCCGGAACGGAATACAACCCCCAGTGCATGAACAGTCCGAACTTGGCCCCCACGAACCATTGGGGCACCCGGTAGTTGGCCTTGAGCGATTCCCAAGTGGGTTGGAACGGCCCGGGCGGGAGCGGGTTGGTGATGGCATTGACGGCGGCCTGGACGACTTCCAGCCGGGTCTCCGGGGCCATGTCGTAACCGCTGCTGGCATTGCCGCCCGCACCGATCTGATTGTCCGTCCCGCCGGCCTGGGCCAGGACCGGGGTCGGATGGCCGGCCAGCGCCAGTGCGAGAGCCGGAAGGATGAGGGGGTTGAGCAAGGTTGATTTAGTCATGAATAGGATTCAGGCGGGTGAAGGCGATCCGACCCCCGAAAAGGGGCCGGACCGAAATGTTGTTCGTGATTCGTTCAATTGGATACGCCGGACGCACCCGCGAAAACAATGGGGGCCGGATTGCTCGGATAGACGCCCGCCATCGGTAAAAGGTCACAAAAGAATGGCTCGGCTCCTGGAACCCCCAATCCTTAGCCGGAACGATGCATTTCAACCGCAGATGAAAGACTGGCTGCCCCCGAAGCGCCAATCGCCAAATCGGCGGATTATCTGAAGATCCTGAGCGCCACCGGGTTCAACGGCCGGCAGGTTTGTCCCGCAGAGCGGGGACGCCCTGGGGTGCTGAGCAGGAAGCAACGTTCCTCAGACGGGCGACGGAGGATTGGATCGGGCTTTCAGCCCTTGATTATTCGTGGTGCTGGAACCTGGGGCGAGGGCCCCAGGCTGGTATAAAGGCGGGCCTTTGGCCCTGAAGGCAACTGGCTACCAATCAATATGTTCAGAAGATGTTTCTTAAGATACGCCCGATGCTTGCCCACCCCAGGGGGTCAGGAGCAAGGTCGCGGGGTGACATTATGGGGGTGGGTGGGTTGAAGGGCCGTGAAGACGATCATTCAGAGACTCCTCACGTCGTCTCCTACGAGATCAAAGGGGCCGCCGGTGACAGGCTGGAAGCCCGTCCCACCTTAAAGCCGCCCGGCGGCCGGCCCAATGGCGGGGCGCGCTTGCAAATCCGGGGTGGTCCGGGTAGATTCACACCGTGCTTGCGCCGACCAAACATCGCTTCAGCGTAAAAGAATATTATCGCATGGCCGAGACGGGCGTCCTGTCCCCGGACGCGCGGGTGGAGTTGCTGGACGGCGAAATCACTGATATGTCACCCATCGGCCCGTTTCATGGCGGCGTCACCAATTATCTGTTGCAAATTTTCGCGGCCACCGCCCGGGGGCGGTGGCTGGTCTCGGTTCAGAATCCGGTGCGGCTGGATGATTATTCCGAACCCCAGCCGGACTTGTTGCTGCTTAAGCCGGCGGCTGATTTTTACCGGAGCCGCCACCCGCAACCCGCCGAGGTGTATTTGCTGGTGGAAGTCTCGGACTCCACCCTGGCCCGGGATTTATCGGAGAAGCTCCCCGCGTATGGCCGCGCGGGTATTCCTGAAGTCTGGATTGTGAATCTCCATGACGAAACCCTGGAAGTTTATCGCGAGCCGCACTTCACCGGTTATGCCCGGCGCACGGTTTTACGCGCCGGGGACCAGGCCCAACCGCTGTCGTTCCCGGATGCCGCCGTGGACGTGGCGGAATTATTAAAACGCTGAACCCCATCCCCAAGTGATCTACGACGCTTCATTGGACGAGTTGCGGCAAAAGGTGTGGGACGGCGGGCGGATCAACCCGGCCGAAGCCCGGCGCTTGTATCATCTCCCGCTGGAGGAACTTGGCGCGCTGGCCGACCGCCGCCGACAGCTCGCCAAACGCGACGCCTACGCCGGGCGCGGCAATGAGATTGTCACCTACAACGTGGATCGCAACGTCAACTATACGAACGTCTGCAATGTCTATTGCAAGTTCTGCGCCTTTTACCGCGTGGAAAAGGACGATGACGCCTACGTCATTTCCCTGGCCGAGATGGATCAGAAGATCGCCGAAACCGTCGCACTCGGCGGCACGCAGATTTTGATGCAGGGCGGGCATCATCCGAAGCTCACGAAGCAGTGGTATCTGGACCTGCTCGCGCACATCAAGGCCAAATGGCCGCAGGTGAACATTCACGGGTTCAGCCCCAGTGAATTCATTCATTTCCGCGACGTCTTCAACGAACCGCTGGAAAAAATCATCGGCGATTTCGCGCGGGCGGGCCTGGGCTCGATTCCCGGCGGCGGCGGGGAAATCCTGGTGGACCGCGTGCGCCAGCGCATCGCCCCGCTCAAGGCGATGAGCAGCGACTGGCTGGAGGTCATGGACGTGGCGCACCGGCTGGGGCTTAATTCCAGCGCCACGATGATGTTCGGGCATGTGGAGACGATTGAGGATCGCATCGAGCACCTGGACCGGTTGCGCCGGCAGCAGGATCAATCCAAGGGTTTCACGGCGTTCATCTGCTGGACGTTTCAGGCGGAGCACACGAAGCTCAAGGCCCCCACGGTGGGCGCGCATGAATATCTGCGCACCCAGGCGCTGGGGCGGATTTACCTGGATAATTTTGCCAACGTGCAAAGCTCGTGGGTGACGCAGGGGTTGGAAATCGGCCAGATCGCCCTGAAGTTTGGCGCGAACGATCTCGGCAGCATCATGATCGAGGAGAACGTGGTATCGCAGGCCGGCACCACCTTCAAAATGACGGTGCCGGACATGCACCGGCTGATCAAGGATCTCGGCTACGAACCGCATCAGCGCGACAATTGGTATCGGCTGGTGAACTGAGGCGGCGGCCGCAACCAGTCCATGTTTCCCGCGCTGTTAACCACGGGGTTATTCGCCCTTTCGGCCATGGCCGGACGGCGGCTGCCGCATTTTTTCAGCGGCACACAGGCCAATCTGGCGCGCCTCCTCCTCGCCGCCACGCTGCTCGGCTTGTGGTCGCATTTTTTCGGTTTTGGCCTGGGGGGCGCGGCGTTTCCCTGGTTGTTTTTGAGCGGCTGCGTGGGGTTTGGCGTGGGGGATCTGGCGATGTTGCAAACGTATCCGCACCTCGGGGCGCGGCGGACGATGGTGATGATCCAGTGTCTGGCGGTGCCGCTGGCCACGCTGATTGAATGGGCCTGGCTCGGCCACGCGCCCACGCTCCGGCAGACGGGTTTTGCCATCATGATTCTGGCGGGGGTCGGGCTGGCGATGTTACCGGCCAAAACCGCCGAACCGACGCACGGACTGAAAGCGGGGTTGTTTTTCGGTTTTATCGCGGCACTGGGCCAGGGCGGGGGCGCCGTTCTGAGCCGCAAAGCGTATGCGGTGGCGGCGGCGGCCGGGCAGACGCTGCACGGCGCGGGCGACGGGATCAACGCGGCGTATCAACGGATGATCGGGGGGATTGTTTTCATGGTGCTGGTGTGGCTGTATTTAAAGGTCGCGCGGCGTTCGGAGGCGGTCCGCCGGCCGGATTGGTCCGGCGGCTGGCCCTGGCTGGTGGCGGCGGTGCTGGCGGGCCCGTCCCTGGGCGTGAGTTGTTTTCAATGGGCGCTGATGACGGAGAAGACGGGCATCGTGCTGCCCATCGTGGCCACCTCGCCGCTGCTGGTGATCCCGCTGACGCGGTGGGTGGACGGCGAACGCATCACGAAGCGCGGCGTGGCGGGCGGATTGATCGCAGTGGGCGGAGTCATTGGGTTGACGCTGGTGAAGTGAGGAGGGAGGACGGAAGGCCAAAGCGGAAAGCGGGAAAGCGGGAAAGCGGAAACGGGGCCCAAGAAATTTGGGAGGATTAACTACGACCTAGCCGGAAAATAGCCGGGCTCCGCTTTCGCCCTTTCCCGGTTTCGGATTTTCCCCCATACTTCACCCATGCCGGATAATCGTCCATGGCCCCGGGTCACGTATATCATGCCCACGCTCAATGCCGGGGCGTTGCTCGATAATATTCTGGCTTCGATCCGCCGGCAGACTTATCCCGCCGACCGCTGCGAAATCATTCTTGCCGATGCGCACTCCACCGATGATACCCGGGCCATCGCCCAAAAATACGGGGCCATCGTCCTGGACGACAACGGCAAGAACATGGAGGAGGGCAAGCGGCTCGCCCTGCGGCAGGCCACCGGGGAATACATTGTCTTTGTGGATGCCGACAATGAGATCACCCACCCGGATTACGTTGAGCTCGCGGTGCAGGCGCTGGCGGCCAATCCCCAGGCGCTCGGCGTGGAGGGTTATTATCTGCCCTCGCCCAAGATGAGTTCGTTTTGCGCCTACCTCACCCACCGCCTGCACATCAGCGATCCCGTCTGCTGGCTCATGAGTGCCAACCCCCGGCTCGTCGGGCGCAATGGCGAGGTCGAGCGCTGGACTTTGCCGCCGGGCACTTATTCGTATCCGCTGGGGGCCAACGGCTTTGTGTATCGCCGCGCCGATCTCGAATCCGTCCAGGCGGATGAAAAATTTCAAGACACGCACGTGGCCATGTTTTTGATGAAGAACGGCCGGCGCGAGTGGCTGCGGATTCGCGGGCGCGGGGTGCATCATTATTACGTGCAAACCCTCTGGGGCTTCGTCAAAAAACGGCGGCGCGCCACGGTGCATTTCCTGCGGGTGCAGGAGGAGATGCCCGTCAATTGGATGAAGGAAAAGCCCCCGATGCCGCTCTGGCTGGCCGGGGTTTATTGCGTCACGTTTGCCGGTCCGGTCTGGCACACGTTGCGCGGCTGGGTGCGCGATGGCGACCCGCGCTGGTTCTGGCATGTGCCCGCCAGCCTGGCGAGCGTATTGGGCAACGCCTGGGGTGTGGTGACTTATCGCCAGCACGGCCGGGACCGGAATTTGATCGCCAAACTTCAGCCCAAACAAAACCTGATCAAAACCGATGGCAAGTAATCCCCCCCCCCCGACGCATGACCTGGCGGTTTGTTACCGGATTTATCCGGGCCTCTCGGGCAAACCGGCGTTTGGCTTCACCGACAAACTGACGCTGGTCCGGGCCAACCTGCGGAGTTTCAAGGCGGCCTTGGGCGGTCTGAAAGTTAAAATGTGGGTCATCCTCGACAAATGCCCGCCCGTGTATCACGAACTGGTGACGGCGTTCTTTTTAGAAAACGATCTGGAGATCATCACCCTGGCCGGCGCGGGGAACGAAGCCACGTTCCTGCGGCAAATCCAAGAATTGACGCGCCAGACGGTCGCCGAACTCGTTTATTTTGCCGAAGACGATTATTTGTATTTGCCTCGGTCATTGGAAAAAGCCGTGGCCTTTCTGCAACGGCATCCGGCGGCCGATTTTTTGACGCTCTACGATCATGCGGATAATCACACGCGCTACATCCACCGGTTGCGGGGCGCGGAATACGAGGAAGCCGGTCACCGCTGGCATACCATCGCCTCGACCTGCCTGACGTTCATGGCCCGCCGGAGTTCCCTGGTGGAAACGGCGGAGGTGTTTGCCACTTATGCCCGCAAAAATTCCGATCTGGGTTTGTGGCTGGCCCTGACCAAGACCGGGGTGCGGAACCCGTGGCGCTGGGTGCGCAGCCTGGGCGACGGCCTGTTTTTCGCCGCTTCGCACGCGCTGGCCTGGCATCATGCGGGGCGCTACATCCTCCGGGGCAAGCGCCGGACGCTGTGGGTGCCCACGCCGTCCCTGGCCACGCATCTGGAGGTGAGCGGTCTCGCCCCCGGCGTGGATTGGGAGCGGTGCTACGCGGAAGTGCAGGCGGCGGGCAAGGCATAATCTGGCCGGGCTGGGATTTTGATTTTTGGATTTTGAATTTTCCGCCGGCGGCCGGATGGAGTATGGTTGCGGGAGATGTCCGTCACTTCCATCCCGGTCGCCGCGACCGCCGGCCCGGTGCCCACCGCACTCGGCCGGCCTGAATTGTTGTCCCCCGCCGGCGATTGGGAATGCGCCCGCGCGGCGGTCGAAAACGGCGCGGACGCCATTTACTTCGGGCTCGATAAATTCAACGCCCGGATGCGGGCAAACAATTTCACCACGGCGGATTTGCCCAAGCTCATGGAATTTCTCCACCGGCGCGGGGTCCGGGGTTATGTGACGTTCAACACGCTGGTGTTTGAAAATGAACTGGCCGACGCCGAAAGCCATCTGCGCGCCATCATCGCCGCCGGGGTGGACGCGGCCATCGTCCAGGATGCCGGCATCTGCCGCCTGATTCGCGCGCTCTCGCCGGATTTTCCCATTCACGCCTCGACGCAGATGACGGTCACGAGCGCCGCCGGCGTGGAGTTCGCGCGCGAACTGGGCTGCGAGTTGGTGGTGCTCGCCCGCGAATGTCCGATCCGGGAAATCGCCGCGATCCGGTCGGCGCAGGTGGCGTCCGGGCATGCGGTGGCGCTGGAAGTGTTCGTCCATGGGGCCTTGTGCGTGGCGTATTCGGGCCAGTGCCTGACGAGTGAATCCCTCGGGGGCCGCTCGGCCAATCGCGGCGAATGCGCCCAGGCGTGCCGGATGCCTTACGAACTCATTTCCGACGGCCAACTCGTGCCGCTCGGCGACCGGAAATATCTGCTCAGCCCGCAGGATCTGGCCGGGCTCGACGTCCTGCCGGACCTCATCCGGGCCGGCGTCGCCTCGTTAAAAATCGAGGGCCGGCTCAAAAGCCCCGAATATGTGGCGAGTATCACGCGGGTTTACCGGCAGGCGCTGGACCGCATCCTCGTCCCAACCGCCCCCATGGCCGGCGTGGGGGTACCGCCGCAATACGAAATGGAAATGGCGTTTTCGCGCGGCCTGTTCACGGGCTGGTTTCTGGGCGTCAACAACCAGGCGCTGGTCCACGCGCGGTTCGGCAAAAAACGCGGCGTGTATCTGGGCGAAGTCAGCCGGGTCGAGGACGGGCGCGTCAGCCTCCGCCTGCTTGCGCCGCTCAAGCCGGGCGACGGCATTGTCTTCGACGCCGGGCAGCCGGATCAACCCGAGGAGGGCGGCCGCGTTTATCATTTGGAGGCGCGCAACGGTGAGACGCGCCTGAGCTTCGGCCATGGCGACTTGGATTTTCAACGCATCCGCCCCGGGCACAAGGTCTGGAAGACGAACGATCCCGAGTTGGACCGGAAAATCCGCCAGAGTTTTGCGGGCGACACGCCCAAATTCCAACGCCGGCTGGACTGGGAGGTGCATGGCCGCGCCGGGCAACCGCTGAACCTCATTGCGCGCGACGAAGCCGGGCACATTGCCCGCGCTGATTCCGCCATGCCCCTGGCCCTGGCGGAGAAGCAACCGTTGACCACCGAAAAATTGCGCGAGCAACTCGGCCGGCTGGGCGGAACGGCGTTTCAAATCGGTGATTTAATCAATGAACTCGAGGGCCGCGTGCTGCTCCCGGTGAGCGAACTCAACCGGCTCCGCCGCGAAATCGTCGCCGAACTCGACCGCCAGCGCGCCCGGCCGCAACGCTGGCAACTGAACCCGGCACCGGCGGTTGCGTCCGGGAGCGCGCCGACTGAAACGCCGGTCCCCGGTGGCCATCCCGTCCCGGACGATGCCGAACTCATCGTCCTGGTCCGCAATCTCCCCCAGCTTGAAGCCGCGTTGCGTTGCGGCGTGACGACGATCTATTGTGAGTTTGAAGACCCCAAGAAATATCGCGAGGCCGTCACGTTGTTCCACACGGCTTATGGCTGCGCCGTGCCGGCCGGCGGATCGTCTCCCACCATCTGGGTGGCCCCGCCGCGCATCTTCAAAACCGGCGAGGAATGGATCTTGAAGCAGGTGCGCTCCAGCCGGGCCGACGGCTATCTCGTGCGCAATTATGACCACCTGAAATATTTTGCCGCCGACCGGAAGCGCGGGGATTATTCGCTCAATATTGCCAATCATCTGGCGGCGGATTATTTCCAGAACACCTTCGCCCTGGAGGGGTTGACCGCCAGCTACGATTTGAATTTTCCGCAGCTCGAAGCCCTGTTGCAGGGCGCGCCCGCCGGCCGGTTCGAGGTGACGATTCACCAGCACATGCCCATGTTTCACATGGAGCACTGCGTCTTTTGCGCCTTTCTCACCACGGGTACGGATTATACGAATTGCGGCCGCCCCTGCGACCGGCACGAAGTCCGCCTGCGCGACCGCGTGGGGGCCGAGCACACCCTCAAGGCCGACGCCGGCTGCCGCAACACCGTCTTCAACTCCCAAACCCAGACCGGCGCGGAATACGTCACCCGCCTGCGCGCGCTGGGCGTCCGGCGCTTCCGCCTCGAATTTCTCTCGGAACCCGCGGCGGAAGTCGAGCGCGTGATCGCCAAATACCGGGCCCTCTTGCGCGGTGAAATCACCGGCGACCAGCTCTGGCGCGAACTCAAACTCAATCACCAACTGGGGGTGACGCGCGGACAAATGGGCAAATAAATTATATGGCACTGACACGTGATTATAAAGCGACGGTCATGGCGCGCATCCAGCGCGATCCGAAGTTTGCCCGGGCTTTGTATGTGGAGGCCGTCAACGCATTGCTGGAAGGCGAGACAGATGAAGGTCTGTCCATGCTGCGCGACTTGGTTCATGCCGGCATCACTTTCAAGGAACTTTCCAACCAGACCGGTCTGGGCGAAAAAACCCTGCACCGCATGTTAAGCCGCCACGGCAATCCGACCTCGCGCAACCTTTTTACGGTCACCAAAGCGATCTGCGGTCACTTGGGCATCGCCCCGCGTTTTAAGTTCGCGGCTTGAAATCCGTCCCACGCCGCTGGTTTCACAACCCCGTCGGATGATCCACAAATTCCCACGGGAGATTAAATTTCCCCGCCAAGTGCGCCGCCAGCGCCTTCACCCCGAATGTTTCCGTGGCGTAATGCCCGGCGTAAAACACATTCAACCCCAGTTCCTCCGCCAGCGCGTGGGTCCAGTGCGGCCCTTCGCCCGTGATGAACGTATCCACCCCTTCGGCGGCGGCCAATTTGAGATCGCCCCCCGCGCCGCCCGTCACCACGCCGATCCGCCGGCACGTTTCGCCGCCGCCGGGCAGCAGCCGGGGCGGGGCGCCCGTCGCCCGTTCGAGCCGCCGGCCCAACTCCGCGCGCGACAGCGTCGCCCGCGCCTGCCAGCCAATCGGCTGACCATGGCTCGTAAAAAACGGGTTCAACTTTTTCAAGCCGAGCGCGGCGGCGAGCAACGCATTATTCCCGAGCCGGGGATGCGCATCCAGCGGCAGATGCGAACTGTAAACCGCCAGATTGTTCGCCGTCAGCAGCCGGATTAGTTCGTAGTTCGCCCCCGTCCACGGCTGGCGGGAACTCCAGAACAACCCGTGATGCACCAACAGCAAATCCGCCCCGGTCGCCACCGCCAGGCGGACAGTGGCCGCGCTGGCGTCCACCGCCGCCGCCAGTCGTGTGACCCGGCCCGCATTCTGCACCTGCAACCCGTTGGCCGCGCCCTCGTAATCGCCGATATCTGCGGTGCGCAGCAGTGTGTCACAGTGTCGAACGAGGGTGGTGAGGAGGATGCCGGTCATGGGAATCGCGTCCGGTTGGAATCAGGCCGTCGGGCGGTCTTTTTTCTGGAAGAACTTCCGCACCCAGGCCGACACCGCCACCGCGCCGATGATGATGAATTTTTTGGCGGCCAGCAGGGCGATCCAGAGTAGTTTGAAAAATCCCAGCTTGGCCGCAATGCCGCCCGCCACCAGCGCCGCCAGCCCGTAAGTCGCCACCTTGTCCACCTTGGGGTTGAAATCGGTGTAGCGGTTGCCCTCGTTAAAATCCACCAGCGCCAGGATATCCGGGGCCTCCCGGCGGATTTCCGGCAACTGCTCCATGCTCGCAATGGCGCTCAGCACCAGCACCCCGTGCCGTCCGAGAATCCGGATGTCATAATTGAGGGTGTTCTGGGTTTCCCCCTCGAAATTCAATTCCTTGGCCCAATACAACTTGTGGGTGGCCGCGTCATAATGCGGCGGTTCGGCCCACCCCACCAACTCGATGGCGGGATACCCCTTCTCCTTCCGCACCTTATTGTTGTCGTGGGTCGCGGTCTGCATTTGCTTCAGCATCTCATCATAATTGATCTTGGTGGCGTCATCATCCTTCACATAACCGTCATCGGTCGAGGTGATCGTCACCGCCCAACTCCCCGCCCCGATCGGCTTTTTATCCGTCGGCACCAGCATCCCCAGATGCTTCGTTTCCGAGGGCGGATTGCCCCAGAGCTTCACCAAGACCGTTTCCGTGTCGTTGGGATCGAGATAACTGATGTTCGTGGGCAGGTTCAGCCGGGCCACCCCGCCGGGGAGGTTGATTTGGCCGTGTTGATATTTGAGGCCGTCGAGCAGCTTGAGGAATTCCTCGCGGGTTTTGGGCCGGTCATCCGCCAGGGCGACGGAAACCAGGGTCAGCAGTCCGAGTCCGCCCACGCACCAGGCATTTAATTTCATTTGGTTTTAAAGGTTGAATTATTAATCCGTGTCGCCGGTCACGGGCCATGATATACGGTGACGATGCCGTTGTCAACGCCCGGTTGAAATCCGTCCCGCGCCAGGGCGGTGGGGACGGGCTTCGGTGACCGCCCATTAACCGGGTAGAAAAAAAATTTGTCAATCTTCCCAATTCCCTTAACCTGTCCGCCATCATATGAACAACTTACCCCAAGGTTTCTGTTTCTTCGCCCGATTCCGCCCCGGCTGGCTGACCCGGCCGGCGGGCGGGCTGGCGGTCGCCGCGCTGCTGTTCACCGGATCCTCCGCCGCCACCGCCGCCGGCGTTTCAGTGCGCGAACGCCTCTCGCTGGATTCCGACTGGCGCTTCCTCAAGGAGGAGCCGGCCACGGACAAGGATCTGCTCAGTTACACCAACGTCAAACCCTGGGTGCTGGCCACCGGCGTGGAATTTGCCCGCGGCGCGGACGCCGCCGCCAAAGTGCGGCCGGCGGGCAATCCCGGCGGCGGCTCGATCGCCTTTGCGGAAACGGGCTTCGACGACAGCCAATGGCGGCTCCTGAACCTGCCGCATGACTGGGGGATCGAAGGCCCGTTCAAACAGGAATATCCCGGCGACACCGGCAAACTGCCCTGGTGGGGCACCGCCTGGTATCGCAAACATTTGGCGGTGCCCGACACGGACCACGGCAAGGAAATTTATCTGGATGTGGATGGCGCCATGTCCTACGCCACGGTCTGGCTCAACGGCCAGTGCGTGGGCGGCTGGCCCTACGGTTACGCCTCCTGGCGGGTGGATTTGACCCCGTATGTGCATTTTGGCGCGGACAACGTCATTGCCATCCGCCTGGACAACCCGCCGGCCTCCTCCCGCTGGTATCCCGGTGGCGGTATTTACCGCAACGTCTGGCTGGTCAAAACCGCCCCGATTCACGTCGCCCAATGGGGCACTTACGTCACCACCCCCGTGGTGACCCCACAATCCGCCACCGTGAGCGTTCAGGCACAGGTGCAAAATGACACTGGCGCGGATGCCGCGGTGGTTGTCAACCAGGAACTTTTTGAACTCAAGGCCAATGGCGAACGCGGCCGGTCCGTGGCCGCCTTGGTCAACTCCAAACTCACCGTCCCCGCGCACGATTCCGCCACCAGCACCGGCGAACTGGTCTTGAAACATCCCAAACTG
>Ga0302202_10003125_pt1 | contig 18477 bp, 17 predicted proteins | sample II_Bog_N3_3_FD_194579 | JGI IMG/M metagenome (GOLD analysis project Ga0302202, IMG submission 194579) | Peat permafrost microbial communities from Stordalen Mire near Abisko, Sweden - II_Bog_N3_3 | ecosystem: Environmental > Terrestrial > Soil > Wetlands > Peat | place: Sweden: Abisko...
CAACGCCGAGTTCCCTGCTCCGCCGCGGGGCTACGCCATTTACGTGCCGGCGTAGCGGCTACAAACGGACTCCTTCCGATGCCGGTACCGGGTGTCCAATGAGCGTATTGCGGGTTGGGATGATTCCTGTATTCTTCTCGGAGCGATGCAGCGGACGAGTCCGAAGTTCTGCATCCCGAGGGTTCGGATTGCGCAAGGGTGCACTCGTTTCGATGGTCGCGGGATTCGTTTGTTTTTCAGGCTTGAGTGCGGTTGTCGCACAAGAACCGAGCCGATTTGGCGGGATTTGGAGCTATGGGGTCTCGGGGACGTATAGCCCCGATTCCAGCCACATCCTGATCGGTGATTCGGAGCAGCGGCGGGTGTGGACGCTGGGCGGCGAGTACAGCCACGTGCTTCGCCAAGGCCCGTGGTTCCGCTTCGATTACGAAGCGTCGGTGATGCCGGTGTGGGAGGAGAGAGACCCGACGGTGACCGGCACGGAGTTTTTCGTGTCCGGGCAGGCCATCGTTACGAATCAGGCACCGGTGCGGGTGGTGGATGTGACCAATAAGCCGGTGGGCAGCATCCTGACCGGAAGCGGCTCGTTTGCTCCAGTGTATGCCCTGTTTGGGACAGAGAACACCTACGCCGCCGCGATTACGCCGCTGGGCGTGCGGGTGAGCGCGATGCCGCACTGGCGGGTGCAGCCGACGTTTGCGGTCGATCTCGGGTTTGTGTTCGGCTCGCGAGCTATTCCGATCGACGGCGCCACCCAGTTCAACTACCTGTTCGCGCTTGGCCCGGGGATTCAGTTCTATAGCGGCGCCCATACTTCCTGGCGGGTTGAATATCTCTATCGCCATGTCTCCAATGCCGGGCAGGGCGATCAGAACCCCGGCATCGACCAGGGCGTTCTACGGGTGACGATGAGCCGGCATCGCTGAGGAGCATTCACAGCCAAGAATGCTAATCTTAAGCCAATGAAATTCGGCGTACTGGTGTTTCCCGGGTCGAACTGCGACCACGATACCTACAACGTACTCGGCGGCGTGATGGGCCAGCCAGTGACTTATCTGTGGCATGAGTCGCATGACCTCGAAGGCTGCGACGCGGTGCTGGTGCCGGGCGGTTTCGCGTATGGCGATTACCTGCGCACGGGCGCTATTGCGCGCTTTGCGCCGGTCATGCAGGCGGTGCGGCGCTTTGCCGATGCGGGCGGGTTGGTGATGGGCATCTGCAACGGCTTCCAGATCCTGTGCGAGGCAGGATTGCTGCCGGGCGCGCTAATGCGCAATGCCGGCCAACGATATATCTGTAGGCAACTCAATCTGCGCGTCGAGACGAACAACTCGCCGTTCACGGATGGGCTGGCGCGGGGACAGGTGCTGCGCATGCCCATCGGGCACATGGAGGGGAATTATTTCTGCGACGACGCGACGCTGGAGACGCTGAAGCGCGAGGACCGGATTGCGTTTCGATACGCCACTGCGGCGGGCGAGATTACGGCGGAGGCGAACCCGAACGGCTCGCTGGAGAATATCGCCGGCGTGCTGGGCAAGGGACGCAATGTGTTGGGGATGATGCCCCATCCGGACCGTTCGAGCGAGATATTGCTGGGATCGGCGGACGGGCTGCAATTGTTTCAGGCGATGGTGCGCAGTTTGACGGCGGCGTAGGCGTTCACACGCCTCTTTACTGCTTCGCGCCGTCCTCCCGATGGTCGGCACGAAATCTCGTTTGCGACCATCGGGAGCACCAACCGAAGCCCAATACGCGTCACGAAGTGACCACCGCCCGCGCAGAGCGCCCGTCGGGCGGGACTGGTGTTACCCTTGCGGTTGAAATGGTAGACATTCATCATCATCTTCTTCCCGGGTTGGATGACGGGGCCAAAGACATGGAGACCTCGCTCGCGATGGCCAAACTCGCGGTCGCGGACGGGACTACCCACATCGTCTGTACGCCGCATGCAAGCGGCAATTATGTCTTCGACCCAGAGGTAAACCGAGCAAAAACCGACGAACTGCGCGGGCGGCTGGCCGAACAGAATATTCCGCTAACACTGGGCAGCGGATGCGATTTTCATCTCTCCTTCGACAACGTAAGGCAGGCGAAGCTGGAGCCGGCGCGGTTCAGCATCAATGGACTGGGCTACCTGTTGGTGGAGGTGCCGGACTACGGCCTGCCGCCGGGCTTGACGGAGACTTTTTACGAATTGCAACTCGCCGGGCTGACGCCGATCCTGACCCATCCGGAGCGTAACCCCACGCTGCAAAAGGAGCCAGAGCGTCTGAAGGACTGGCTGCGCGGCGGCGTGCTGATCCAGGTGACAGCGGACTCGCTGACCGGGCACAAAGGCAAGCAGGCGGAGCGCATGGCGTTGAAGCTCGTAGAAGACCGCTGGGTTCACTTTCTGGCGACCGATGCCCACAATACGAGTTCGCGGCCGCCACGGATGCGCGATGCGCACGATCTGGTCGCGACCAAGTTTGGCGCGAGCTACGCGCACGCCTTGTGCCTGACGAATCCGACGGCGGTCTTTCTGGGGAAACACTTCGAGGTGGCCGAGGAACCGCACGGACTCTACGAGGAGGTGGAGGAACCGAGCTGGTGGCAGCGCGTGACTGGAGCGTTGAAGAAGAAGTAGCGCGTTCGCTTAATAGACTGCGAGGAGTCGAGCTTTGAGACGAAGGCGCAGAAGCCATGTCCCAGGGGGCTAAGAGCTCGCGTCGGTTTCTGCGCCCCTAATGCCGGGACTGAAGTCCCGGCCTATCTCAGAAGCTAGTTTTTCGCGGCGTCTATTCGTGGCATCTGTTCGCGGCATCTACAGGCCCAGGCCACCGTCGACGGCGAGCAACTGGCCGGTGATGAAGTGGGGAGCGGTGGCGAAGAAGACGACTGCCGCGGCAACATCTTCGGCGGTTCCGTTGCGCTGCATAGGAGTGCGCTCGGCGAAGTGGACATAGGCCTCGCCTACCTCGCCCTGCACGATCATTCCCGGCGCGACGCAGTTGACGCTGATCTCCGGCGCCCAGGCTTTGGCCATGGTCTGCGAGAGCATGTGGAGGGCTGCCTTCGACGTACAGTAGTGCGCGTGCGTGGCCCAGGGATGCACGCCGCCCAGCGAGCCGATGTTGATGATCCGGCCGCCCGCCGCGCGTAGATGCGGATACGCCGCCTGCGCTACCAGAAACGGCGCGCGGGTGTTGGTGGCGAACATGTGGTCCCACTGCTCGACGGTGATGCTCTCCAGCGCGGCCGATGCGAAGACGCCGGCGTTGTTGACGAGGATGTCCAGGCTGCCGAACTCCTCGACCACCGCGGCGACGGATTCACGAATGCTTTCGGGGTCGCGGAGGTCGGTGCGGACAGCGAATGCGTCTACATCGAATGCGGCAAGGTCGCGGACCGTCTCTTCCGCCTCGGACTGCGAGCCAAGATAGGTGATGGCCACGTTGGCGCCGCTCGCGGCCAGCGCCATGGCAATTGCACGACCGATGCGTTTGGCCGCGCCGGTTACCAGCGCGGTCTTGCCTGTCAATTGCTTCATTCTTTAAGGATACCGTGACTCAATGGCGATGCGACAGGAGACAGTACACCAACGCACCCAGAGGGGCGAGCAGAAGCGCGAGAACAACCGCAATGGACCGCTTGCGGTACCAGGCTATCCAGAAAAGCGAGGTTAGGCCGGGCCGAATCATTTGAGGCCAGGAGAGCGGGAGCGAAGTGATTGCAGTGGGATTCTTGAGCACTTTTGTGACATCCGCTTCCTTCGCCCCGCCCCAGTTCGCTTCTTCCGGCCATTCCTTCACCTTCAAGATTCTCTTGACGTCTTCGCGTTGCAGGTAGACGCGCGTCTTGACGCGGCCCATCCAGTAATCGCGCTTGCGAAAATCCTCGCTGAAGAAGCCCACAAACGCTGCGATGCCGGAGCCTGCTAATTCGGTGCGTCCATCGGCGATGACGGCGACGATTTTCATCAAGTCTCTCTCGTTCAGCTCCGCCGCGACTTCCAGTGTGGCGACGGCGTCGAGGAACGTCATGGCGACGGGCTCGCCTTGCGCCTCCAGCACCTTGCGGTACTCGACCTGATATTCGACCATGAGCCGCGCGATGGTCTTGCTGCGCATTTCCTCGTCGGGCATAAGGAGACTATTGAGCTGCGAAGCAGACACCGCCAGTGACTCAGAATCGAGGGTTCTGGCTGCTAGTTTGTCAGCGAGTTCGGCAGCCCGCTTATCCAAAAGGTGAACGCTTTGGTTCATGCCTTCGGCTGTGATCCAGTCGTGGAAGGTCGCCTGGCGGATATAGGAGTGAAAGAGCTCTTTCAGCACGCCGCAGATAGTGAGGTCCGTCGCCTTGAAACCGTCTCGTGCGGTGGATTTGACCGCATTGGGGGAAACGAAGACATAAAGGCGGTCGCCGGCGATGCTCTGAGTTGCTTCGGCAGGCGCCTGCTGCTTACGCCGATCCACGAAATTCTTGGCGATTCCGAGCGGCTGGTTTTGGAGAACGCCACCGTCGGTGTACGCGAACGCCTGTGTACCCGGAACTCCCCAGTCGACGTAAGTCTTGCCCAATTCGCCCAGGGCCGGAGGGTCAGGCAGAGGCGTGCCGTACTCGCAGGAGCGACGAAGGAGTTCCTGGGGCCGAAACGCCGCCGGAAAAGCGCCACAGGCCACGGCCGCCCCCCGCAGACGTTGCCACATTGCAGTGTTGTCGCGATCGCGGGCGCTGACGTGGAACAGCATCTGGTCGACGCTACGAGTGTAGTTGAAGCCGTCATCCGGGTTGCCGTCGATGCGCAGCAGGTAGTCGATTCCATTCAGGTTGGTGATAGCAACGCCGAGGTCAATTGGCAGGGGTTTGCCGTTCTTGTCCAGTTCGACGGCTGCATGAGGTCCGCGGAGCGGTTGTCCGGGTGCCATCGAGTCCACCAGCATCTCATTGCCGATCTTCTCGATCAGGTCCGAGGAGAGGAGTGAGTGCCACTTCAGGGGCTTCTCTCTTTTCGTCAGATGCACCAACCTCTTTATGTTAATTTTCTCCACCCACGCCTGGTACAACGGATTGTTGAACGCGCAGCAGTCCTTGTCGTCGTCCGAGCCCAAGGACGGACCGTCGAACATCAGCCGCTGTGCCAGCATGGCTGCGGTCATTCCGCCGGCCGAGGCGCCGGTAATCACATCGACATAGATCTTCGCGTCGGGGCCGGCCTCCCGGTTGTGGGTTCGGAATGCCTCCAGGAGTTCATAGACCACCCCCGCCTCGTAACTTCCGAGCGACACCGCGCCCGCAATTGTGATCGCAACTCTCGTTGGCATGAGGAACTCTCCCTTTGTCTCCCGTGATCGTGGGGATGACACGGCACATACTGGGGAAAAGAGCAGCAGCGATCTTTCTTGATTTATGAGGTTAGGGCATCATAGCAAAGGCCGCACGGAGTCGGCCTTTGCTCCAATGAATTTCGGGCTCTTGTTGCCCGCGGGTCTCGCCGGCTACGGCTGTGGCTTGCTGCCGCCGGAGGAGGTCGAACTGCCGGAGGTGCCGGAGCCGGACGGCGAGGATGGGCTGCCGGAGGTGGCCGGCTTGGGCCGGACAGGCACCTGGACACCCGGTTCAATCTGCGAGGGTTTGCCTTCGTTGTCGGTGTAGGTGGAGATCTGCGCTCGCGGACGGATCATTGCAATCGTGATCGCGCGGTTCGCCTCGTCGACCTGATAGTCCTCCGCGTAGGTGGCGAAGCCGTCAGCGAGCACCTGGATACGAACCTTGCTGCCAGTCGGAATGACGTCGATGGTGGCTTTGCCGTCGGGGTGGGTCTTGACCTCGAGGCTGCCTTCGTCGACACCATCTTTGTAAGGGTGAAAGATTACGTGAGCACCATCGATCGGCTTTTTATTGAAGCCCTTGACGACGGTCACCTCGATGCGAGAAGTATCGGGTGGGGCTTTGTATTTGCGGCCATGCTGCTCCGGTTTGGGATTGTCCGCGTCCTGCGCATGGGCGTGCAGAGGGGCGAGCGAGGCAAACATCGCCAGCGAGACAGAGAGACAGAGAATCGAGGCGCGGCCGGGTTGGATACGGGGAATCATCCGCCTATTTTACGCCGGATGGGGCTAGCGAAACGGCTGCATTGGCCCGCTGGAGGCGGCGAGCAAGCAATTTTCGCTTCCCTAGTGCTGTCCTTATGCAGAAATGCGGTATGCTACGGGCAGTTCGCCCCCTTCCAAATCTTAGATCTTCCTGAGAGGTCCTAATGAAAACGACTGCTCGTCGTCTTTTGGCCGTTGGGTTTGCTCTTGCTATTGTCGCCGGTTGCAGCGCGGCTGCTCCTGCTCGAGACCGTACCATCAACACCCACTCCGAACCAGATGGCCGGAGGAATCCTGTGAGCTTTGACGTCAACGCTAATGCCGTCGTCACCTGTTCCAGCGCGGAGAGCCGGGCGGGAGATGGAGGATGCACGGTGCGAGATGTCTCCGGAGCTCCGACAGACTTGAAGAAAGGTGCTTCGATGACCGTCGCCGGGGCAGGCAAAGTCACGTTTGCGTGCGAAGGCACGGGCGCGATTTATTGCGCGGTCGAAGTCAAAGACTAAGAACACCCCGATTGTACGAGTGCATGGCTCCGATCACCCCTGAGTCAGATGGGGACGGATATTCGCGCGCCTATCGACTGCCAAAGCGGAGCCTCGCGGAGCGGCGGTGGCAAAGGAAAAGTGCTAGTCCTTGTCCTTCGTTCTCACTCTTGCAAAAGTTACCTCGCAGGGACGTCCTTCCACGCGCTTGCCCTTACCCTCGTCATCGATGAACCTGCCTTCAATGTGGTAGCCGTACTCGGTGCCTGCGGGGATTCGTCCAACCGCATATGCGGCGGCGCCTACCAGGCCATTCGCGTAGAGTTCCATGTCGCCATCCAGCTTGATTTTTCCGTTGATCTCCAACCAACCGGGTTGCCCCTTGGTCCCATGCTCGCCATGGAGCATGCCTTCCTTGATCTCTGACCGAAACCGGTCGGAGTAGCCGTACGCACCCGAGTTATTGGTGCAGGAAAGGATCGTGTCCCAGGTGCCATCGAAGGGATGGATGTCTTTCCTCTCCTGCGCGCCAGAGGCTATGGCGAGAGTGACGATAAGCGAAAGAGGCAGGGAGACTGCATAGCGCATAGGCGGTAGGATAGCGTTCCTGTTCGCGGGTTCGCAACGGGGAACATCGAATTTCAGCCTTTTTCACCCTTGGAAGAATCTGCGTGACTTTCACTCACATTTCACATAGGCCGGGTTGACAGACGGAGATCTATGGCCTATTGTTAGCAATCGAGGGGTGTGAGTGCTAATGGCCCTCAGGCCCAGTCAGACGGCGCAGACCGAACTCCGGCAGTGCGCCGAAGCAAGCCAAGCCGGTACCTTAGAAACTGCACCTAACTTCATTTGCAACAAGGAGATATACGCAATGGCATCAACAAAGTTTACCCCCCTGCACGACCGTATCCTGGTTCGTCGCGTGGAAGAGGGCGAGAGCATTCGTGGCGGCATCATCATTCCCGATTCAGCTAAAGAGAAGCCGCAGCAAGGCGAAGTGATCGCAGTGGGCAAGGGCAAGTCGAATGACGAGGGCAAGGTTTTCCCGCTCGACGTCAAGGCTGGCGACACCATCCTCTTCGGCAAGTACTCCGGCACCGAGATCAAGCTGGACGGCGACGAGTTTCTGATCATGCGCGAAGAAGAAGTCCTAGGCATAGTCAAGAAGTAGCACTTCGTGCCGTTCTCGACGCCTTCGGCGTGAAAGACAAAAGCGACGAAGTTACGCAACATTCAAATATTCGATCGGCCCAATGAGCCGGTAACAGGAGCAGCACATATGGCAAAGCAAATTCTGCATGGAGAAGAGTCACGACAGGCAATCCTGCGTGGAGTGAATGTTCTGGCTGATGCGGTGAAGGTCACCCTCGGCCCCAAGGGACGCAACGTCGTCATCGAGAAGAAGTTTGGTTCGCCGACCATCACCAAGGACGGCGTGACCGTAGCCAAGGAAATCGAGCTCGCCAATGCGCTGGAAAACATGGGCGCGCAGATGGTCCGTGAAGTTGCGTCGAAGACCTCCGACGTGGCCGGTGACGGCACCACGACCGCGACCGTGCTGGCACAGGCGATCTATCGCGAGGGTGTAAAGACAGTGGCTGCGGGCGCAAACCCGATGGCGCTGAAGCGCGGCATCGACAAGGCGGTTGAGGCCATCATCGGCAAGCGCGACGCAGACGGCGTGGTTCACGGCGGGGCGCTCAACAAGCTCTCCAAGCCGGTAACAGGCGACATGATCGCGCAGGTTGGCACCATCTCGGCCAACTCGGACTCGCAGATCGGCACCATTATTGCCGAGGCGATGAAAAAGGTAGGCAAGGACGGCGTCATCACGGTGGAAGAGTCGCGCACGATGGAGACGCAGCTTGAAGTTGTGGAGGGCATGCAGTTCGATCGCGGCTATCTATCGCCCTACTTCGTCACCGATGCGGAGCGCATGGAAGCAGCGCTGGAAAACCCCTACATCCTGATCTACGAGAAGAAGATCTCGTCGATGAAGGACCTGCTGCCGTTGCTGGAGTCGATTGCCCGCACCGCGAAGCCGCTGCTGATCATTGCAGAGGACGTGGACGGCGAGGCGCTGGCGACCCTGGTGGTCAACAAGCTGCGCGGAACCCTTAACGTCGCGGCCGTGAAGGCCCCTGGCTTTGGCGACCGCCGCAAGGCCATGCTGCAGGACATCGCAATTCTGACCGGCGGCAAGGCGATCACTGAGGATCTCGGCATCAAGCTCGAGGGCGTCAAGATCGAAGACCTGGGCACCGCCAAGCGCGTGACCATCGACAAGGACAACACCACCATCATCGACGGCGGCGGCAAGGACGGCGAAGTTGAGGGACGGGTGAAGGAGATCCGCGCTCAGATCGACAAGACCACCTCCGACTACGATCGCGAGAAACTGCAGGAGCGCCTCGCCAAGTTGGTTGGCGGCGTGGCTGTCATCAAGGTCGGTGCAGCTACCGAGACCGAGATGAAGGAGAAGAAGGCGCGTGTTGAGGATGCGATGCATGCAACTCGCGCGGCTGTGGAGGAGGGTATTGTCCCCGGCGGCGGCGTTGCGCTGGTGCGTTGCACTCCGGCAGTCGACGAGGTCATCAAGACGCTCGAAGGCGACGAGAAGATCGGTGCAACGATCATTCGCCGCGCCATCGAGGAGCCACTTCGCTTGATCGTTTCCAATGCTGGCGAAGAGGGTGCGGTCGTTATCGGCAAGATCCGCGACTCCAAGGAGCATAACTTCGGCTACAACGCCGGCACGGACGTGTACGAGGACCTGGTCAAAGCCGGCGTCATCGACCCGACCAAGGTGACGCGGACGGCGCTGCAGAATGCAGCCTCGATCGCAGGCCTGATGCTGACCACCGAAGCCATGATCTCCGAGATTCCGGAGAAGAAGGAACCAGCCGGCCACGGCGGCGGCGGCGGTGGTGGTATGGAAGGCATGTACTAAGTCCTGCGCGGATGGCGAACACGCTGTCGCGTAAGAGTATTACGGCCCCGGAGCGAGTTAGATTCGCTTCGGGGCTTTTTCTGTCTCTACCTCGATAAATTGCCTTTGCGCCGGGGTTCACGAAATGCGATACTTGCCGCGGTAGAGCCTTCGGAACTGGTTTGGAAACAATTGTTTCAGCGTTTTTGACCATTACGGATTGACAAGGAGATGGCATGGGAAGAATCAACATCGGCCGCGTACTGCTCGGAGGCATCGTTGCCGGAATTGTTGCAGATGGATTGGGATTTTTGGTGGATGGCGTTTGGCTGGATTCCCGATGGTCAGACGGAATGCTTGCCTTGGGCCGTTCCGAATTTTCGCCGAACCAGTGGATATGGTTCAACCTCCTCGGACTCCTCAGTGGCATTGTGCTGATCTGGATTTATGCAGCCATCCGGCCTCGCTTTGGAGCCGGTGTAGGAACCGCCTTGATGGCTGGCTTTGCCGTCTGGGTTGTGGGCTCGTTGATCCCAAATCTCAGCATCATGTGGATCGGCGGTCTGTTTTCACGCCACTTAACGGCGTTCACAACCGCTGGCGCACTCGGCGAGATTTTGATTGGCGCGGTCGCCGGAGCTGCTCTTTACAAGGAATGAGCCGGCTAGCCTGACCAGCAGAGTTGAGATGCACTTTGAATGCGCCGTGCAGCCCAGGACAATGGGGGCGACGCGGCGTTTCGTTTGTGCTTCGGTCGGGGACGCTACTTCCCTACTGGATGTGGAAGCGTGACTGGAACTGCAGGATGACGCCATGCACGACCGCCGGCCATGGCATATTCGGCATGCCGGAAAAATTCTCCGCCCACAGAAGGTGTCCGCGCTCTCCGTCCGGGCCGAAAGTATACACGCGCAGCGTCCCGAGGTCGGCGTCCATCGCTCCGTTGATGACTCCCGTCTCCGACGTGGGAATCAGCAGAAAATCGAGGTCTGCGGGACTTCCAGCCGCCGCGATTGTCTTGCCCAGCTTCTTTGTGACCAGATTCGTCAACTGCGAGCGCGCCACCCCGTCGGCGTTATGGGTTTCGACCTTCACTGCGGTTGCAGCGGCGAGCGCCTTCTGGAAGGCTGCGCCATCGCAGGTGTACACGTGGTCCCTCAAGGTGCAGGCACCTAAATCGCCCCCGCCGACATCGCTTTGCGCGCGCGCCGGGGTCTGCGAAAGGCCCAAAGCGAAAGCTGAAAGAATGACGAGTAGGAAGGTCCCCGCAAGTCGCCGTTGCGGCTCGGTTGCGGAGGGAGAGAGAGGATTCACCATGGGCAGAATTCTACTCCGCGCAGCACCTTCTCCAACGAATTCCGCCTACTCCCGATTGCCGGGCAGCACCTGATCGGGCACGTGCAGCTTGGTCTTCGCAGCCGTGAACTTTACGCGAGCCATGCTCCTTTGCGGGTCTTTGCCTGTGGGTGCGAGGAAGGTGGCGATGTAGGTTTCGGCAACAGCATGTTGGAACTGGGCCAGAAAGGGCGCCATGGAGACTGGATTGCCGATGCCCTCCCAGTAGCTGACGCCGCCTGTTTGCTGTGTGAGCTGTGCAAGATAGCTCTGGCCACTGTTGTCCGCGGAAGCACCACGGATGCCGGCATCGCTGTAGTAGATCGCATACACCGCGACGCCTGCACGCTGCGCATCCGACACTGCGGCCTCGACGTATGGGCTGTCCTGGTTCATCACACTGGTGCTGCCGTTGTACGGATCGACGCCGTCGGAAATCATGATGGCGAAGCGCGCTTTGTTGCGCGACGATGCGCTGACACCGGCCACCGAAGAAGCGGAAGCTCCGGAGTCGGGCCAGTGCTCCACGAAGTCCGAGAGGCAGATGTATGGGCTGGCGCTCATGCCGGGCACGCCTTCGGGCAAGTGCAGCGTGGAGGCGGCTTGCGCGTGGTCTGCGGTGAAGGGCTGCTCGGCGACGACGTGGCCGTACTGCATAAAGCCGACCAGCACTTCGACGCCAGGTGCCAGGTTACGTATGAAGGCGCGCAGGCTGTCCAGCTCGCGGCCGACGCTCTCGCGCAGACCGTCGTCGATGAGCAGCGCAACCTGGGCGTTGGCGGGAACTACGGGCGCCCACGCCGTCAGCGGCTCCTTGTGGTCGTTCACCGTAACGGTCAGTTCGGAGGCGCTGGCCGGGGGCATGGATTTGAGATCGACACCGACCAGGACCTGCGTCGGCACTGGGCCTTCCTGCTGGGCTGTTGCGGCGGGACCAAGCGTGAAGGTTGAAATAAGCAACAGAACGGTAGCGAGAAATCTCCACATAACATTCAGTTAGACGCGAACGCGGCCCGATCGTTGCTTTCGCACAACCGGGCCGCGATCTTTGGCATACCTAGAGCAGCCTCACTCCCCACCGATGCGTATCTTCAATCCCGCCCGCACTGTAAACGGGAGCCCCGGGTAGCCGATGGGGCCGATGTGCTGCTGACTGAGCAGGTTGTCGAGTTCGGTGAAGACGGTCACCCGCCGCTTTACGACGTATGTAACGTTCGCATCGAGCTTGGCATATCCGAAGTCGAGATCGCGGTTGGGGAGAACCAGCGAGTTGCCGAAGTTAGGATCGAAGCCGTCGAGGAAGGTGGAGTCGTCCGAGCGGCTGGCGAGCGCACCCTTGAATGCCGCGCTCAACTTTCCGCCCGTATACTGCACCGCGAAGAACCCCGTGTGCGGCGGACGCCGAAATGGACGTGCACCGATCAATGGACCTTCTGCCCCAATCGCGATGCCGGGCAGGTTGGGATTATTGTTGCCGGTGCCGTTGCTGTAGGCGTCGCTGGAAAAAGACTGCGTTACAACAGCATCCAGGTAGGTGTACCCGCCATGCACCAGAAGGCGGCTGAATGGCCGGTACTGGATCTCGGTCTCGAACCCTTGAGCACGAAACGCGAGCGAGTTCAGATACGGAGCAAAAACATTGTTGACGACGCTGGGCGAGTAGTGAAAGAACTGCTCCAACGCGCCTGAGTCGACCCCCTCGAGCTGATGGTTGAACGAGCTGTGAAAGTAGTCGACCTTGAGCATCAGCTTTTCTCCGCGGATGTTTTGGTCAACGCCTCCGTCATAGGTACGTGATCGCTCTGGTCCGGCAGGCATCACATGAAACTTGGCGATGTCGGCCGTGTCGCCTGCCTCCTGCAGTTGCGTGTAGAGGCTGGCGAACTGGATGCCAAGTGTCGGCTCCTGTACACCCGTCGCAACGTTGGCACGCAGCAGCGTGCCATGGAACCACTTTGTTCCGGGACGGACGGGAGCGTAGGACAGGCCAATGCGCGGAGTCCCTGTAAAGCCGTATAGGTGGTTCTTTTCGACGCCTCCGCCGGCGGAGTAGAAGAAGCGGTTCTTGATCGCACCCTGGAGTTGGAGCGTGTATTCGAAGTTGGTGCGCTGATTTTGTTCGTGGGTGAAGGCGGAAACGTAGCTCCCACGCTCGTTCTCATACCGGAACCCGAACAGCGCGGTGAGATAGTGGCCAAAGCTATAGTCGGACTGGTAATAAAGCTCGTCGCGATTGGAGGCCTGGTCGGCTGTAGGAAGGAAGAACGAAGCCTGCCCAGTCGCGGTGTAGCCGTTCGCTCCACGAATCGTGACGACCTTACCGAAGTATTCGGTGAAGCAGTCCGCCGTCGGGGCGTTGCAGGGCACGGTCCCAAAGTTATAGATCATGGGCGTGCCCACATTGCCGAACTGCACTGCCTGTTCGCGCTTGCGGGCGATGCCGTAGCGAACCAGGTTGTGCCAGTTCCCTTCGAAACGATTCTCAAGCGTGAGGCCGGAGTACAGGTCCTGATCGCGCTGCTTTCCGTTGGCCGAGATGCCATAGAAATCGTGCGCGCCGGGAAGTCCCGAAGCCGAATCCGCATTTCGAATCGTGAACCGTGCCTGCGTGTTCGCCAGAAGGTCATACCCGACATTAGCCGCCGAGGTCGCCGAGTGATACTCATCCATCGGCAGCGCGTTCGAGGTATCGAACCGCGAGAATGCCGTGTAGTAGTCGAACCTTTGATGTGTCCCACTCAGTGCCAATTCGTCGCGATAGGTGTGGAAATTTCCCGCGTCGCCGGAGTAGTTAACCACAGGTTTAGGTGTGCTCCCGCGGGGAGTTTCAAGATTCACCACTGACGCGCCCGCATCCGCACCATAAAGCGCAGAGTTAGGACCGCGATAGAGTTCCAGACCCGACAAGCCTGTCGAGCTGACCGTCCCGAAGTCGAACGTGCCGCCCACATCGACCGCAGGAATTCCGTCGATGAGCACCTGGTTGGCCGTGGAGTTGCCGCCGCGCACAAACAGCGAAGTCACTCCGCCCGCCTGCCCCGTCGCAACCACGTCGACACCGGGAGACTGCCGCAGCACATCCGCGATGCCCACCGTCGTTGCCAGATCGCTCTGCGGGATCAGCGTCACCGCTGCGCTGGATTGTTCGACCGGAGTGGGCACACCCGTCGCCGTCACCGTGATCTCTTCGTGGACCGAGCCCACTTCGAGAACTATGTTCTGCGTGATTTCGTCGGTTGAGCCGCCGTAAAAATCTTTGCTGATGCTGGGAGCAAACGTCGCGGCCGACGTGAGCAGCACGAAGCGACCTGCCTGGGTGGAGCGGATCTCGTAGGAGCCATCCATGCCAGCAACGGTGACAGCTACCGCCTGTTGGCCTTGAATGAGCTGGATACGAGCGCTTGCTACAGGAAGGCCGAGCGGGTCGGTGACCACTCCGCGAACCACCACGGCGCGAGCCGGCGGAGCAGAGATGAGCAGGAAGGCTGAAAGCAGGAAGGCGGCGAGCGTCGAGAACCTGCGCAAAGCAGACGCACGCAAAAGAGATACGGCCATTGAACGGCCGGAGATTGCGGACATATTGGAAACTCCTACGCTCCCCCCCGGGAACGTGGTTACTGTACGCGGCGGAACCGGTCTCCTGACTTACGCGGGCAAGTGCCGGCCGAATTACTTGACTTCCCTTCCCGTCGCCTGGCGGCTTCAGTGGGAAAATCCTGGCTGGCATTCACGCATCTCCGGCGGTGCTGGAGCAGCGTGCGCGCTTACAGTTGCGGGGCAGTGGCGGAATTTCACCGCGCTTCCCGAACATTCCGTTGCGGGCAAGGGTTGTTGGTTGCGCGACCGCCGAAATCGAGGCCAGCCGTAGGAAGGGTTGAAGCTCAAGCTTAGGGAATTCGTTCGATGATGTCAAAAAAGGTCAGACCTGCACCTTGACTCGGTGCAGGCCTGCGCTCAAAACGATGAAATTAGCCGCGCGTTGTTTCGAAAAGGAACCAGCTGCGGCGCTGCGCCTGGTCGATCCAGTTCTCGAGCAGGCTTGCGGTAGCAACATCACCTGCATCGTCGCAGAGGGAATGAACCGCACGCATGCTGAGCACCAATGCTTTCTCGTCCTCATGCAGCTCGCTGAGCATGTCCGCGGGAGTCACAAAGTCCGCATCATTGTCCGGGATGCGCTGCAGGCGGGCGATGTGTCCGATGGATCGGATGGTTGTGCCGCCAAGCTTGCGGACGCGCTCAGCAATATCATCGGTCATCGCGAAGATCTGATCGGCGTGGTCGTCGAGCAAAAGATGGTAGTCGCGGAAGTGCGCCCCGCTCATGTGCCAATGAAAGTTCTTGGTCTTCAGGTAAAGACTAAAGACATCTGCAAGGAGTGTGTTGAGCGCCCCAGTAATGTCCTTGACAGCTTTTGGGCTGATATCGGATGGAGTGGCGAGGGGAGATTTCTGCCGCGCAATAAGTTCGGACTTCTTTGCCATAGCGTTCCTTTCATTACTTGGTGCGATTGGTGTGACACTATCGTTTCTCATGCCTTGGGGTATTTCAAAGCCGGGGAGGGAAGGGTGGGAGCTGTCTTAGAAGGCGTACCGACACCTATTCGATGCGCGCCGGAAGCCTTCCGAAGCTTGGGTGGGAGCAAATTCTGTTCCGCGACAAGGAATGAACCTAGCCGCCAGCAAGGTAAGCTCATTTGATGAGCGAAGGAAGATGCTTAGGCCTGGTCGGTGGGCTGGGGGTGGGAGCGACCATCCACTACTACCGGAAACTTGCCGAGGCGCACGATGAGCGCGGATGCACGCTGGATATCGTGATCGTCCACGCAGAAACAGCGCGCATCTTCGAATATGTTCAGGCCGCCGACCCTCTTGGAATGGCCGAGTACCTCAATGGCTTTCTGGGCAGATTGAAGGCCGCCGGAACCGAAATTGGCGTGATTCCTGCGGTAACTCCGCTCTATTGCTCACACCAGTTAACCGCCACCAGCCCCCTGCCACTCGTCAGCGTGGTCGATGCGGTGGTGGCGGAACTAGCCGCGCGAGCAGCCCGGCGGGTCGCCGTATTCGGCACTCGCTATGTGGTCGAGTCAGGATTTTACGGCCTTCTGGACGGCGTGGACGTGATTTGTCCACGCCCCGATGAGGTGGACTTGATCCACGACGTCTACACGGAGTTGTTGCGAGAACGAAAGGCTCGGAAGAGAAGCGCCGGAAGCTGTCAATTCTCGCGCACACGCTGATGGATCGTGATCGGGTGAACGCGATCCTGATTGCGGGAACTGACCTCTCGTTGATTTTCAATGAATCGAATACAGACTTTCCCCACGTCGATTGCGCGGCCGTGCATCTGGCGGCAATCGTGAAGAGATTGCTCGACGATCCGCAATAGCGGAGGTCACACCGCGGCGAGCACGGGGACGGGCAGAGGGAGTTTGTCGTCGTCCTCTTCAGGAGCCTCAAGGAACGCGTCGAACAGGGTTACAAAGAGACCCTGACGGCTGGTCATCCGCTTGCGCCGTGCGCGCAGAAAATCGAAGCGAAACGGCGAGCTGCGTTCCGTTTCTTGCAGAAATGCCCGCGTAAAGTAAGTATGTGAATCGGCCACGGCGCCTACGATAAGTGAGCGCCAGCTCATGCGGAGTAAATCTTTCAGCATTGCCGAGGCGCCAGGCAGGCCATCCATGCGCGCGCCGACGCTCTCGCTGAAGCTGAGCAACTGTGTTGCGAGTTCGTCCAGCGGTATGCCATGTGCAGCGGCGCGAGAGAACAGCGTGACGGAGCCGCGCTGGAGATCGTCGCTCACGTCCTGCAAGTCATCCCCGAGCTGCAGCAGGACGCCCCACTCGAATGCGAACCGACTCTCCTGCTCGCTGAGCCAGCCGCGGGCGAGGCACGCGTCGGCGAGCACAGAGCTTCCACCCTTTGCACAGCTCACACGCAGGATGTCGGCGTTGGGGTCTGTGCCGGCACAACTGAGTTGCGCGACGCTGTCCTCCTGTGCGCGATGGATCGCCAGCAGGCAGTCGAATACCTGGGGATAGTCAGTGCGCGAGTATTGCCCTTCGATCAACTCCACCAAAGTCCATAGCGCGCCCTCGTGAGTGGTCTGGGCGGCGATTGGCTCACCCTTCAGGCGCTCGCGGAAGCGCTCACTGAAGCTGCGCTTTGCCTCGGTGGAAACGTCGACACGATCCAGGAAGTTGTCGGTGTAGGGATAGAGCAGGCTGTAGCCGAGAATCGACGGCGTGAGTTCGACGCGCTGGCCAAGCAGCGGCTGGAGCCCGCAGGCGGTCCACGCATTGCGGCTGGCCTGAACGATGTCGGCCATGCTAAGGCTCTCGTCGAAGCGCCTTGCCCAGCGGGCGAGTTCTTGCCCTACAGGCAGAAAGTCGTCGGTTAGGAGCTGCACCGCATCGCCTTGCAAATCGAGGGCGGCCGCGGAAAATTGGGCAAAGGATGCGGTAATACGCACTTGCGCTTCGAGCCGTTCCGCTCTGGTGCGCGGCGATCGCTTTGCCTCACGCTCAACCGTGCGCAACTCCTTGTCGTACGCCGTCTCGCGTTTCTTCTGTTCATCCCGGGTATAGCGTGCACCGCCCAATGCAGGCTGTCCCGCGCAGCCGTTCCAGACCTCGATGGTCTGCGCAACCTGCGACTCTACCCAAGGCCAGCTATAGGTTTCCTGCATGCTTGTGTGAACTACGCAAATCCGATGCGGCCGGTTCCATCGCAAAGGCGATGTAACGGCTTAAGGGATCAGCAATACCTTACCAGTTGTCTTGCGCGCTTCCAGGTCGCGGTGCGCCTGCGCCGCCTCGGCCAGGGGATAGTTGTGTTCCAGCCGCAGCTTCAGGCTGCCTTCGCCAACCCACCGCAGCACGTCGCCCGCCCGCAGCTCTAGCTCTTCGCGGGTCGCGGTGTAGTCCTTCATGGTGGGGCGCGTGATGAAGAGCGATCCCTTGGTCGAGAGTTGAATGAGATCGAAGGGCGGCACTGCTCCGCTCGATCCGCCATAGAGCACCATCATGCCGCGCGTCCGAAGGCAGGCGAGGCTGCCGTCGAAGGTGGTCTTACCCACGGAGTCATAGACCACCGGAACGCCGCGGCCCCCGGTCAGGTCGCGCACCTTTGCCGCAAAGTCCTCGCTGGTGTAGAGAATCGTCTCATCCGCTCCAGCCCGGTGGGCGAGCGCGGCTTTCTGTTCCGTCGATACCGTGGTAAGCACGCGCGCGCCCAGATGTTTCGCCATCTGGATGAGCAACAACCCAACTCCACCCGCGCCGGCGTGGATGAGCACATCGTCGCCGCGCTGAATCGGGTAGGTCGAGAATGCGAGGTAGTGCGCGGTCATCCCCTGGAGCATGGCCGCGGCCGCCTGCGGTGTGCTAATCCCCTCGGGGATGGCGATCAGTTTGGAGACGGGCGCGACGGCGAACTCGGCGTACGTGCCCATTACGTGGCACCAGGCCACCCGGTCGCCGACCTTGACCGAGGTTACATCCGGACCCAGCGCGATCACGGTGCCGGCTGCCTCCTGGCCCGGAATAAAGGGCAGTTTCGCGGGATAGCGTCCTTCACGCAGGTACACGTCGATGAAGTTGACGCCGCAGGCTTCGATCTGGATCAGCACCTGGCCGGGGCCGGGC
>Ga0302202_10003130_pt1 | contig 18462 bp, 19 predicted proteins | sample II_Bog_N3_3_FD_194579 | JGI IMG/M metagenome (GOLD analysis project Ga0302202, IMG submission 194579) | Peat permafrost microbial communities from Stordalen Mire near Abisko, Sweden - II_Bog_N3_3 | ecosystem: Environmental > Terrestrial > Soil > Wetlands > Peat | place: Sweden: Abisko...
ATCATGCCCGAGACCGACCAGCGAGGTGCCCGAAAGGTGGCCGAGCGGCTCCGCGATCTGCTCGCCGGGCTTCGACTGGCGCACGGCGCCTCCAGTGTCGGACCGCTGGTCACGCTCAGCATCGGCATTGCGACGCTGATCGCTGGTGACGAGCTTTGCTCGGGGCGGCTGCTCACGCAGGCCGATCAGGCGCTCTATGCGGCGAAGCTTTCCGGAAGGAACCGGGTGATCGACGCCGACGAGGTGCTCGCCGCACTTTCCCGGGCCGGGCGCGAAGGCGACCACCGGATGGCAGCTACCGCGGAGTAGCCGCAGGCGTTGGCTCCTCCGCATCGAGGCCGGCTTCGGCGCCTCGAGGGGCGATATTCCCGGCTTCGCATCCCAACCGGGTCGCGTTGAGCGGCCGGGGGATCGGGGTTGCGCCCGCGTCCGACATCGGCGGGTCGGAAAAACGGCAGTCGCCGCCACGATTTTCGACCCGGATTTGATCTGCCGCAAGGCCCGATACGGCTGTCCGGGATGATATTTGCGATGTGGAGCGCCGTCATGATCATTGAGCGCCTGTCCCAAGAGCATCGCAATATCGAGAAGCTGCTCGTCATCCTTGAGCGGGAACTTGAGGTTTTCGATCGGGGAGACCGGCCCGACTACGAGGTTATTCGCGCGGTCATCAGCTATTTCGAAGTCTATCCGGAGCTGTACCACCATCCCCAGGAAGATCTGGTCTTTGCCCGGCTCAGGGCGCGCGATCCCGCCGCGGCGGCAAGGATCGGTGATCTCGCTCGCGAACACCGCAAGGGGGCCGAACGCTTGCGGCGCGTCGCTCACGCGGTTGAGAACGTGCTCGCCGACCGCGAGCTGCTTCGGCAGGATGTCGATGCCATCGTTCGCGAGTTTATCGCCCACGAGCGGCGCCACATGATGATGGAAGATCGGGATTTTTTTCCTGCCGCGGTTGCGGCCCTGGAGTCGCAGGACTGGACGGAGATCGCTTCAGCCGTCACCGCCCACCAGGATCCGTTGTTCAGCGAGGCCACGGAACAGCGGTTCGATACGCTGCGCGCCCATATCCTGCGGCTGGAGCAGGAGGCCGAAGCCGAGCGACAATAGGCGTGCCTGCATCGCCAGTCCATGGTGCTGCCTTCAGCCGGAATTCCCAACGCATGAGATGGGCAGGGGGCCTCGATTTCGGTGGGCCGCAAAGAGGGGGCGGCACGATCGGCGCAGGGTCGGCGCGGTTTGATCCAGCGCAATAATCGGGCGTCGGTTTTCGGCGATCCTGTTGCGCTCGACCCCAAAAAAGAAACAGGGGCGCGATCGCAAGATATATCCGGGAGGATAAATGGCCTCAGACCGCAGCGCGCAAAACGACGGCAAAACCGCATCCAGGCCGGATGCGGCGATGGCACTGCCGTCGCCGGCAACGGCGGACGACGGAGCTCGTCTGATCGCCAAGACTGCCGGTGCCCTCGCCGTCGAACCTCGGCCTGGCAAGACCGGGAAACGCAACCAAAAGCTCGCGGCTGAAAAGACCGCCGCGCGGATGCGCCGGGATCCGGAAGCGATCCGCCGGGCTTTCGAGACCGGCGAATATCCCTATCAGACCCCGATGACCAACAAGAGTTACCTGGAGCACATGGAACAGCTCCAGGCCGAACTGTTGAAGGCGCAGAACTGGGTCAAGGAGACCGGCGAGCGAATCGTCATCCTGTTCGAAGGGCGCGATGCGGCAGGCAAGGGCGGCACGATCAAGCGCTTTACCGAACACCTCAATCCGCGCGGCGCCCGTGTCGTGGCTCTCGAGAAGCCCTCGGAGCGCGAGCGGTCGCAATGGTATTTCCAGCGTTACATCCAGCATCTGCCCTCGGCCGGCGAGATCGTGCTGTTCGACCGGTCGTGGTATAACCGCGCCGGCGTTGAACGGGTCATGGGCTTTTGCACCGCCGTCGAGTACCTCGAATTCATGCGTCAATGCCCGCAGTTCGAGGTGATGCTGGTGCGGTCGGGAATACGGATCTACAAATACTGGTTTTCGGTGACCCGCAAGGAGCAGGTACGCCGCTTCAAGGCGCGCGAGATCAGCCCGCTGAAGCAGTGGAAACTCTCGCCCATCGACCGGGCCTCGCTGGACAAGTGGGACGACTACACCGAGGCAAAGGAAGCGATGTTTTTTTACACCGATACCGCCGACTGCCCCTGGATCATCGTCAAATCCGACGACAAGAAACGCGCTCGCCTGAACTGCATGCGGCAGTTTCTCTCGACCATCGACTATCCGAACAAGAACGTGCACGTCGTCGGTCACGCGGACCCGCTGATCGTCGGCTCGACCTCCCATGTCATCGGCCGATCCGACCATATCCTGGGCAAGCTGACCCATCCTGACATGAAGCACGGCCGCCAAATCCAGACCGGACGCTGAACGGCACGCGGCGGTGCCGCCGGGAAATGACGGTCCATCCAGCTTTGGCGGCAGGGCAGCCATCATGACTGAAATCACTCATTTTTTTGCGCTCGCCTTTGATCTCGTCGACGGCAGCCTGGTCGCCGGGGAATCCGTCGAATGCGCAACTCCCGCGGCAGCGATCCAGACCGCGCAAGGGCAGTGGAAGGTATTCGGTCACGCCGGTGCCGTCGCGTTCAGCCGCACCAGCGATTTTGCAAAGGCAAGGTTCAACCAAAAGCACGTCCTGCGCCGGTTCGGGCAGGTGACGGGGGAGTATTGCGTCAACAGCGAATGAATGACCCGGCCGGCCAACCGATGGTGCTTCCATTGCACGCCCGGATTGAAATGCTATACTTGCGGAATTGAAGCGGCCTATTGGGCCGTCACGAAGCTTTGTGTATTCCGGCACTTCTTGCACTCGTACACGCGGTGGACAAAGCCGTGCTTCTCCATTTCGATACAGGAAAACCGCATTTTCTCGCCACACTCGGGGCAATCGGGGACATCGTGCAGCGGTTCGGACCGATCCAGGCCAGTCTTTTCCAGGCCAAGCTGTTGCAGGCCCGGCCTATCCACGCCTCTCTCCGTCAGCTCCATGATCAAGCTCGCCTTCCACGAGCATCGACGCCAACACGTTAGTTTGATTTACCCGGGGTTTGTTATCTTGAATGTCTTGGCTATCAAGGAAGCGAACGCCGACCTGGCCGCCATTGCTCCAGGCCAGCTCGCAGCGGCGAAACGCCAGACCCGTGCCGGACAAAACCAAAAAGAATTCGCTGATGTCGAGCCCTTCCACCGATCCCATGATGACCAGTTTTGCGCCCTTCGCCGAAATCTCCATCATGACGCAGGGTCGACGCCAGGTGGCGTCGATGGCAATCATGTGGAAGTCCATGCCGCCCGTAAATTCGACTCGATGTTCGTCGTTGTTTTCAGATTTCGTCATTGTCCGATAGTTGTGAAAATGCCCGTCTTGGCAAGTCCGGCTCTGCCCATTCTGGGTAGCCCGCTGAAACACGCCGGAATTGGCACCGATTTTTAATTCGATTTTCGCGGGTCTGCTTGCAGGAAGTGTCAGAGATGGACGACGCGCAATCCTCGGATCTGGTACGAACGATTTCCAGGCATACCCTCGCCTACGTGCTGTGTTCGATCAGCGAATTGTTTCGGCATTACGATTTCGATCCGCTCGACCTGCTGATCATCCACGCGATTCTGAATACCAATGTGGTGAAAGTCATGAAGGATGCGGAGCTCGATAGAAAGTTCTCGAGCGTTCATGCGGTCGAGCCCGACGAGATCAAGCAGGGTATTTCCCGGGCCGCGCTTTCCCGATTCCTGAACTTGCCGATAGAGACGATCCGGCGCCGGGTCGACCGGCTGAAGAAGAAGGATATTCTCTCGGAAAACAAGGATGGCTTGATTGTCACCGAACGCAACCGTTTCAGGTTTGGCAACAATCACGAGCTGCAGAACACCAACGTGGCGTTGGTCCGGAAACTTCTCCGCGATCTGAAGCGCGCCGGCATCAACGGTCCCGATGATCTGTAGCACGCGCGTCGTCGCGTCGAGCCGGCAAACTGCCGGGATTCTCGGCCGGCCCGCGGCGGCGGGGGCATTCGGGTCGGCCGATCGATGCAATCACGGGGGTCGTCCGATCAGCCTTTGCTGAACGTCTGTTCATAATTCTGGTGTTGGCCAGAAAGAACGCATGCGTTATCGTTGATTGCCTGCAAGATCAGGCTCCACGGAGGGATCAATGAAGAATATTTGTTTCGCTTTGGCCGCCTTGGCCGCTATCGCCTTTGCAATCCCGTCGATCGCAAGCGCAGAAGATGCCAAGCCGATGGCCAAGCCGATGATGCACCACCATCATCACCATCATCACCACATGAAGATGATGATGAAGAAGAAGCCGATGTAATGCAAAAATGGCCCCTTCACCGGGGCCATTTTCTTGTTCTTGTCCGAAAGCTGTTTTCCTGCCGCCAAGCTGAGGTCTGCAGCGGCGGCGCCGCGAAGCTCGATGGATGCGCGGCACTTCAGCTGGGGAGCGCGCCCCCGGATCGGCCATCGACAGGGCGGCCGGGTGAACGGTAAGGTCCGACTCACGAATCTGCTCGAACCTATCCCTGCATCACGGTGCCGGATGCGGCTCCTGCACCGCGCAGCATAGTGACGGTTCTTGATGAGTGACACGAGATCTATCGCCGCCGGCGCCCCGCCAGCCAGCAGGCGGTCCTTTGCGGCGATGCGGCACCCGGGCTTCCGCGCCCAGTTCATCACTTTCGTGCTCGCCATGATGGCGGACAATATCGAGCACGTCATCAGCTACTGGATGCTGTATCAGAAATTCCACTCGCCGGCCCTGGCGGGATTCGCCATCGTGTCGCACTGGCTGCCGTTCCTGCTGTTCTCGGTGGCCTCCGGCGCGCTCGCCGATCGCTTCGACCCGCGCCGGATCATCCAGATCGGCATGGCGCTGTTCATCACCGCATCGCTGAGCTGGAGCTATTTCTTCGTCACCGGCACCCTGCAGATGTGGCAGGCCATGGTGATCCTGGTGATTCACGGCTGTGCCGGGGTGCTGTGGCAGACGCCGAACCAGATGCTGCTCTACGATATCGTCGGCCCGTCGGATCTGGAGAGCGCGGTGCGGCTCAACGCCATGGCGCGCTATCTCGCCGTGCTGGCCGGCCCGGCGGTCGGCGCCGCCATCCTGCTGGCGTTCGGGGCGGCGCCCGGCATCATGCTCAACACCGTGTTCTATCTGCCGCTGGTGCTGTGGCTGGTCAATGCGCCCTACGGCCCGCGCTTCCGCAGCGGTGCGGCGGCGCCGCGCCGCGCCGTCCGCGGCTTCGGCGACATCGTGCAGACGGTGCGCGAGATCAGGGCGCATTCCGTGATCGTCTCGATGACCCTGCTGGCCGGGGCGGCGTCGTTCTTTGTCGGCAATGCCTACAGTTCGCAGATGCCGGGTTTCGCCAGCGATCTCGGCCATGGCGATCCCGGGGTGTCCTACAGCCTGCTGCTGGCGGCGGATGCCGCCGGCGGGCTGCTGGCCGGCGTGGTGCTCGAGGGCGGCGGATTGCTGCCGCCGCGGCAGCGCACCGCGATCGTGCTCGCCATGCTGTGGTGCGCGGCGCTGGCGGTCTTCTCGCTGGCCAAGAGCTATCCGCTGGCGCTGGGCTTCCTGTTTGCCGCCGGATTCCTCGAATTGTCGTTCAACGCCATGGCGCAGAGCCTGGTGCAGCTCGACGCCCCGCTCGACAAGCGCGGACGCGTCATCGGCCTGTTCAACATGTCGAGCCTCGGCCTGCGGGCCTTCAGCGGCATTTCCGTCGGCCTGCTCGGCAGCCTGATCGGCGTGCACTGGTCGCTGGCGCTGTCGGCGCTGGCCACCCTGGCGATCGCCGGCGCGCTGCTGGCGCTGCCGTGAAGACGGTGGCAAAATCACATCGCACGGAGTTCCGGTCGGGCCGGACGTCGACGAGGGGAGGGGGCAAGATGAATTTTTCGAAGCTGCGCGTGTCCTCGATCGTGCTTGCCGGCATCATGCTGGCGTCGGCCGGATCGGCCTCGGCGCAAATCGTCGCGCTCGGCCACAGCGCGGTCCGCGGCCACGTCGCCGAGAATGAAATGTGGCCGGCAGTGCTGGAGAGCCTGTTGCGTGCGAGAGGCTCGAAGGTTCATGTCATCAATGCCGGGGTCAACGGCGAGACCACGGCGGGAACGCTGGCGCGGGTCGACAGCGCGGTCCCGGAGGGCACCAGGATCGTGATCCTGGCCGACAACGGATTCAACGACGCCCACAAACTGATCGAAGGCTCCGCCGGGGCCGCGGCCAACATCGCGGCGATCAAGCGCAAATTGAAGGCGCGCGGCATCCGGATCATCGATGCGATGGGGCTTTACGTATCGGTGCTGAGGCAGCCGGGCATGGCGCTGCCCGACCACCTTCATCTGAACGCCGAAGGCTGCAGGAAGGTCGCCACCGCCCTGGCGGGCATGGTGAGGTAGCGGCGAGCCCGCACCGACATCAGGCCGGACGGACGGCGTGCCGGACCGCGGCGAAGGTCAACGCCAGCGCCGACTCGACCACGACGGCCATCCAGATGCCCAGGCCGGCGTGTCCGGCCATGAAGTCGTAGATCCCGAGCGCCGCCAGCGCCGCGCAGCAGACCGAGAATCCGATCGCGAGGGCGGAGCGGGTCGGCGAACTTTCCGCATCCCGCGCCAGCCACAGCATCACGGCGAGCCCCAGGAACAGCGCGGCGCCGCGCCGCGCCATCACCAGGGTCGCCTGCGAGCCGTCGATCTGCCAGACCCACAGGATGAATTGCGGCGCGCCCATCCACAGCGCCGCCAGCGCGAGGCAGAGGCTGCTTGCGGCGATCGCGGCCCCGCGAAATGTCGGCGTCATGTCGTGCTCCTGCTGGTATCGGTTGCGTCGCGATGATCGGCAAAACCATGCTGGCTGCGCGGCTTTCGCGGAGCGTCGAGACAGCGCAAACCTACCAGCGTGTCGCGAACCGCGGTGTCCAGCGGTGTCCTGGGCAGATCCATGCCGAGCAGCGCTTCGAGCCTGCCGCCGTCGAGCGCGATCGACGTGCTCCAGAGATAGCGCATCTCCGCCATCTCCCGGAACAGGCGGACGAACGGCTGCAGGGCGACGATCGCAAACCACGGCAGCGGCCAGACGCGCAGGTCTGTCGTGCCGGCGGCCCGCGCGATCGCCGCGGCCATCTCGCCCGACGCCAGCTGATGACCGGCGAAATTGAACACCTCGAATGCGCCGAGCGCGTGCTCGCGCTCCAGCAGTCGCGCGATGGTTTCGCCGAGGTCCGGCAGATAGGCCCAGGCGTGGCTGGCGCCGCGACGCGCCGGCTCGATGATCCGTCGCACCGCGGCGCCGGGCCGGACCATCGCGGCCGAAAAGAAGCTGTTGCCGGTGGTGTTGGGGCCGAAATAATCGCCGGACCGCACGATCAGCACCGGCACGCCGGCGCTCGCGGCCGCCTTCAGCCGGTTCTCCAGTTCGACCCGGATCGCGCCCTTGCGGGTGGCGGGATGCTGCGGCGAATTTTCGCGCAGCACCGGAAACGCGTCCGCGCCGAAATTGTAGATGGTGCCGGGCAGCACGATGCGGGCGCCGGCCGCCCGGGCCGCGGCGATGCTGTTGTCGATCATCGGCAGCACCAGGGTCGCCCAGTTGCGGTATCCCGGCGGGTTGGCGGCATGGACGATCAGCGAAACGCCTTGCGCGGCGGCAAGCACGTCGGCCTCGTTCATGGCATCGCCTTCAATCCAGGTGATGGCGGCGCTGTCGGGCTGCGGACGGCGGGTCAGTCCGCGCACCGTCCAGCCGTGCCGGAACAGGGCTGCGGCGGTGGCTCCGCCGATTCCGCCGGCGGCGCCGATGACAAGGGCTGTTCTGTTGTTCGACCGGGACATCCGTCTGCTCCGTTGCTGTTGGAGCCGACCATGCTCTCCCCGACATCATACGGAAATTGCCTATTCTTATGTATCAGATATACATATTTGTATGACAGAGCCCGACTGGAGCCATTTTCGCGCGTTTCTCGCCGTGCTGCAGGACGGCTCGCTGTCCGGAGCGGCGCGCCAACTGGGCCTGACCCAGCCGACCCTGGGACGGCAGATCGCCGAGCTCGAGCGTCGTCTCGGAACCGCCCTGTTCATCCGCTCGCAACGCGGCCTGGTGCCGACCGATGCCGCGCGGGATATCGCGCCTTATGCCGAGGCGATGGCGGCCGCCGCCGGTTCGATGCTGCGCGCCGCCTCCGGCGGGGCCAGCGATGCCGCCGGGACCGTCCGCATCACCGCCAGCGACATCGTCGGCGCCGAAGTCCTGCCGCCACTGCTTGCCGGGTTTCGCCGCGCCCATCCCGGCGTCAACATCGAGCTGGTGTTATCCAATCGTGTCGAGGACCTGTTGCGGGGCGAGGCCGATATCGCCGTGCGCATGGTGCGTCCGAGCCAGCAGGCGCTGGTGGCGCGGCAGATCGGAGACGTCGGTCTCGGGCTCTACGCCCACCGCCGTTACCTCGCGCATTCGCCGGCGCCGCAAACGCTGGCGGCGCTGACGAGCGGGCACGCCCTGATCGGTTTCGACCAGGAGACGCCGTTCCTGCGCGAGCTCTTGACCCGCATGCCGATCAGCCGCGGCGATTTCGCGCTGCGCACCGACAGCGACCTGGCGCAGCTTGCGGCGATCCGCGCCGGTTTCGGCATCGGCTTCATCCAGCACGGCATCGCGCGCCGCGATCCCGATCTCCTGCCTGTGCTTCCCGAGATCGGCCTTGCGATGCCGATGTGGCTGGTGCTGCACGAGGACCTGCGCGCCAGCCGCCGGCTTCGGCTGATGCTGGACCATCTGGCGAACGGCCTTGCGGGATACGTCGCGCTGACGCGGCCGTGACGCGCACGGCCGCATCGCGCTCAGAGATTGCTGTCGGTGATGGCGGCGTAGACCATGGTGCGCAGCTCGCGCCGCAACGGATAGGCGCTCGACGGCAGCACCTGGGTCATGAAGATGGCGATCAGCTCTTCCGCCGGATCGATCCAGAACGAGGTGGTGGCGGCCCCTCCCCAGGAATATTCGCCGGCGCTGCCGGGAATCAGCGTCTGCGCCGGGTTCATCGTCACCGAGACGCCGAGCCCGAAGCCGATGCCGTTGTAGGCGGCTTCGCTGAACAGCGAGCGCGACATTTCCGGCAGGTCGCGGCCGCCCGGCAGATGGTTCGTCGTCATCAAGGCCAGGGTCTTCGGCCCGATCAGCCTGATCCCGTCGAGCTCGCCGCCGTTGAGCAGCGCCCGGCAGAAGGTGAGATAGTCGGACGCGGTCGAACACAATCCGCCGCCTCCGGAAATCAGCGACGGCGGCGACAGGAAGGAGCTGGTGGCCGGATCGTCCTGCAGCGTCAGGCCGCCCTTGCGGTCGGCGGCGTGGAACGTCATGCCGCCCTGCGGGTCGGCCGAGTAGCACGCCGCGAAACGATGCGCCTTGTCGGCCGGCACGTAGAAGTCGGTATCGGCCATGCCGAGCGGATCGAAGATCCGCTGCTTGAGGAACTGTTCGAACGGCATGCCGCTGATCTTGCCGACGAGATAGCCGATCACGTCGGTGGAGACCGAGTAATTCCAGGCCTCGCCGGGCGAGAATTCCAGCGGAATTTTGCTGAGGTTCTCGATCATCGACTGCAGCGTTCCGGATTTGGCGACTTCGCCGATCTTCAGTTCGCGGTAGGCGGCATCCACATTGGAGCGCTGCTGGAAGCCGTAGGTCAGGCCGGAGGTGTGCCGCAACAGGTCGACGATCAGCATCGGCCGCGACGGCGGCCGGGTCAAAAAGGCCGGCGCGGTGCCGGCCTGGAACACGCCGAGGTTTTTCCATTCCGGGATGTATTTGTGAACCGGTTCGTCGAGCGCGACGCGGCCTTCCTCGACCAGCATCATGAAGGCGACGCTGGTGATCGGCTTGGTCATCGAATAGATGCGGAAGATGGTGTCGTCCTTGACCTTGGCCTTGCGCTCGACGTCGGCAAGGCCCTGCACCGCGCTGTGCACGATCTTGCCGCGGCGATAGACCAGAAGCTGCGTGCACGGAAAGCGGCCGGCATCGATGTAGCGGTGCTTGAGGTGCGCCTCGACGCGGTCGAGGGCGGCCTTGGACATGCCGGCGGATTCGGGCGAGGCGGGGGTCGGGGCTAACATCGGGGCTGGTCTCCGGGACTGGATCGCCTTGATAGCCGAAAACCGCGCCGCATTCCAATCGCGGCCTGCTTACCCGGCGCCATCCGCTGGTATAGGCTGGTTGCGCCATCACGCACCTGCAGGACAGCCAGCCATGCCCCAATTCAACGACACCGAACTGACCGCCGCCGTGATCCGCAGCTTCGAGGAGACGCCGGACCGCCGCGTCAAATTCCTGATGGAGGAACTGGTGAAGTCGCTGCACGATTTCGTGCGCAGGACCGATCTCAGCTTCGAGGAATGGGACTACGCGATCAATTTTCTGACCCGCACCGGGCAGAAATGCACCCCGACCCGGCAGGAGTTCATCCTGCTGTCGGATGTGCTGGGGGTCTCGATGCTGGTCGACGCCGTCAATCATCGCGAGCGCGAGGGCGCCACCGAAACCACCGTGCTCGGCCCGTTCTATGTCGGCGAACACAAGCCGATGCCGCACGGTTCGGACATCTCCGCCAACCTGGCGGGAGAGCGGATGTTCGTGCAGGGCCGCGTCACCGATCTCCAGGGCAAGCCGCTGGCGGGCGTTCCCGTCGACGTCTGGCACGCCGACAATGAGGGCTATTACGATTCGCAAAGGCCGTCCTATGAGACGGAGGGGCCGTCGTCGCGGGCGCGCTTTGTCACCGACGCCGACGGCAAGTTCTTCTTCCGCACCATTCTGCCGTGCAGCTATCCGATCCCGACCGATGGCCCGGTCGGCGAAATGATCCTGCAGACCAGGCGCCATCCGATGCGGCCGGCGCATGTGCATTTCCTGGTCGACGCGCCCGGCTACCAGCCGCTGATCACCCACGTCTTCATCGAAGGCGACAAATATCTCGATTCCGACGTGGTGTTCGGGGTCAAGGACGACCTGATCTCCAGCATCGAAAGACGCACTGACAAGGTGATGCCCGATGGCCAGGCCACGACCGGGCCCTGGCATCTGATGACCTACGATTTCCGGATGAAGCCCGGTGCGGGAATGGCCCCGAAGCCGATGATGGCGTCGACCGAAAACGCCTGAGCGCGCCGGGACCGTGCCCCTGCCCACAAATTGTGCGGCGCACAACAAATAAGCGAATCGCAAATTTTGAATGCGGGCGGCGCTTTCCGTCGCCGCCCGTGCCGAAACCTAAAGCCTTGTAAGATATCTGCTTTTGGCATCGCGGCGGCTTGGCACGAAGCTTGAATGGCTTGGTGCGCGACGCCATTGAAGCCGTCCCTCGAAACCAATCATCCGATTTGTGAAACCGCCAGACCGGGGCCTCCCCGGAAGCGCGCCCGCATGGCTTCGACACCCAAGCCGCCGACCGCGAATGGCCAATCCCCTTGAGAAAGGAAAGCTCCCGATGCGCCAGCAGAACCCGACCTGGATTTCAGAATGGAAACCCGAGGATGAGAGCTTCTGGAATTCCAGGGGCAAGATCATTGCCCGGCGCAATCTGATCTGGTCGATCGTCGCCGAGCATGTCGGATTCTCGGTCTGGCTGATCTGGAGCATCGTCGCCACCAAGTTGCCGGCGGCCGGCTTCCACTACTCGACCGACCAGCTGTTTCAGCTGGTGGCGATCCCCGGGCTGATCGGCTCGCTGATGCGGTTTCCCTATACGTTCGCCGTGACCACGTTCGGCGGCCGCAACTGGACCATCTTCAGCGCCTCGGTGCTGTTCATCCCGACGCTCGGGCTGGCCTATTTCGTCAGCGAGCCCTCGACGCCGTTCTGGCTGATGCTGCTGGTGGCTTCCACGGCGGGTCTCGGCGGCGGCAATTTTGCCTCCAGCATGACCAATATCTCCTTCTTCTATCCCGATCGCATGAAGGGCTGGGCGCTCGGCCTCAACGCGGCCGGCGGCAATATCGGCGTCAGCAGCGTGCAGCTGCTGACCCCGATCCTGATGGGCATCGGCCTGATCAACCTGTACCAGGCGACGCCGGTGACCGGCGTCTATCTGCAGAACGCCGGCCTGATGTGGGTGCTGCCGCTGATCATCGCGATATCGGGCGCGGTGTTCTTCATGAACAACCTGACCTCGGCAAAATCCTCGTTCAAGGACCAGCTCGCCATCGTCGGGCGCAAGCATACCTGGATCATGGCCTTCATCTATGTCGGCACCTTCGGCTCCTTCATCGGCTACTCGGCCGCGTTTCCGCTGCTGATCAAGACGCAATTTCCCGCCGTCACGATCGCCATCGCCTTCCTCGGACCATTGGTCGGATCGCTGTCGCGGCCGCTCGGTGGCCTGCTCGCCGACAAGGTCGGCGGCGCGATCGTGACGTTCTGGAATTTCATCGCGATGGGGGCGGCGACCATCGGCGTGCTGTACTTCGTCGGCACCAAGGACTTCACCGGCTTCCTGGCGATGTTCCTGATCCTGTTCGTCACCACCGGCGTAGGCAACGGCTCGACCTACCGGATGATCCCGTCGATCTTCCGCGAGGAGAACCTGCGCAAGGCGAGGGGAGGCGGCGAAGCCGGCCGGGCGCTCGCGCTCAAGACCGCCAGCATCGAGAGCGGCGCCGCGCTCGGGTTCATCGGCGCGGTCGGCGCCTGCGGCGGCTACCTGATCCCGAGCGGCTTCGGCAAGTCGATCGCCATCACCGGCGGTCCGCAGCTGGCGCTGGAAATCTACCTGGCGTTCTACGCGGTCTGCCTCGCATTCACCTGGTTCTTCTATTTGCGCCGAAGCCCGGCGGCAGCGGGCGCCCCGAGCCTCGCCGAAGCGCGGGTGTGACCATGAACAGCGAAAGGAGCCGACCATGACACCCGACCAGGTCACCCTCGTGCAGCAGAGTTTCGCCAGGGTCGCGCCGATATCGGAAACCGCGGCGGTGCTGTTTTACGACCGGCTTTTCGAGATCGCACCCTCGGTCAAGGCGATGTTTCCCGCCGACATGACCGAGCAGCGCAAGAAGCTGATGGCGACGCTGGCCTTCGTGGTGAGCGGCCTGTCGAATCTCGAGCAGGTGTTGCCCGCCGCCAGCGCGCTGGCCCAGCGCCATGTCAGCTACGGCGCCAGGGCCGAGCACTATCCCGTGGTCGGCGCTGCATTGTTGTGGACGCTGGAAAAAGGACTTGGCGACGGCTGGACGCCGGAAGTCGCCGAAGCCTGGACCGCGGCTTACGGGACGCTCTCCGGGTTCATGATTTCGCAAGCCTACGGCCGCCCCGAGGCCGCCGAGTAAGGACGCAAGCCGTTGAGCGAACCCCTGGTTGTCGTCGGCAATGGAATGGCGGCCGCCCGTCTGGTCGATGAGCTGGCGAAGGCCGCACTTGGGCGCTACGCCATCGCGGTGATCGGCGACGAGCCGCGGCTGGCCTATAATCGCGTGCTGTTGTCCTCGGTGCTCGCGGGCGAGACCGCCTCGCGTGACATCGAACTCAGGCCGGCGGCGTGGTGGCGCGACCGCGGCGTCACCCTGAAATATGGCTGCGTCGCCGCCGAGATCGATGTCGGGCGCCGCGAACTCAAGATCGCAGGCGAGGAAAGCGTCGCCTTTTCCAAGCTGGTGCTGGCCACCGGTTCGACGCCGCTGCGGCTCAACGTGCCCGGCGCCGACCTCGCCGGGGTGCATACCTTCCGCGACAGCCGCGATGTCGATCTCCTGCTGGCGCTGGCTGCGAAGAAAAAGCGCGTCGTCGTGGTCGGCGGCGGATTGCTCGGGCTGGAGGCCGCCTACGGCCTTGCCAAGGCCGGCGCCGCCGTCACCCTGCTTCACCTGATGGACCGGCTGATGGAGCGCCAGCTCGATGCGCCGGCGGCGGAACTGCTGAAGACGCTGGTCGAGCGCAAGGGCATCCGGATCCTGCTCGGCGCCAACACCGCCGCCCTGCTCGGGGACTTTAGCGTCACCGGCGTCGAGCTGACGGACGGACGCCGGATCGATGCCGATGCGGTGATTTTCGCGGCCGGCATCCGGCCGAATATTGCCCTCGCCAAGGAGGCCGGCATCGCCGTCAATCGCGGCATCCTCGTCGACGACCATCTGCAGACCGCCGCGCCCGGCATCTTTGCGCTCGGCGAATGCGCCGAGCATCGCGGCATCTGCTACGGGCTGGTCGAGCCGGCCTACGAGCAGGCGCGGGTGCTGGCGCAGCATCTCGCCGGCGGCGCCGCCGGCTATGCCGGCAGTGTGGTCGCCACCAACCTGAAGGTTTCCGGCGTCAGCGTGTTTTCCGCCGGCGATTTCATCGGCGCGGACGGCAGCGAGGCCATCGTGCTCAACGATGTCAGGCGCGGCACCTACAAGAAGCTGGTGATCGCGCAAGGCCGCCTCACCGGCGCGGTGCTGGTCGGCGATGTCGCCGATGCGCTGTGGTATCTCGAATTGATCCGCAGCCGGGCGCCGATCGCCGACATTCGCAGCGTCATGATGTTCGGCCGCGCCTTCGCGATTCGGCCGCAGGCGGCATGACATGACCTTCGTCGATCCCGCCCTGCGCGCCACCCGCACCACCTGCCCCTATTGCGGCGTCGGCTGCGGCGTGCTGGCGACGCCCGACGGCAGCGGGGCTGCCGCGATCGCGGGCGATCCGGCTCATCCCGCCAATTTCGGACGGCTGTGTTCGAAAGGCTCGGCGCTCGGCGAAACCCTCGGCCTGGAAGGCCGCCTGCTGCATCCGATGATCCGCTGCAGCAAGGGCACCATGGAGCGGGTGGCCTGGAGCGATGCGCTCGATCATGTCGCGCATCGCTTTCGCCATATCGTCGCCCGCGACGGCCCCAATGCGGTGGCGTTCTATCTGTCCGGGCAGCTCCTGACCGAGGATTATTACGTCGCCAACAAGCTGATGAAAGGCTTCGTCGGCAGCGCCAATGTCGACACCAATTCGCGGCTGTGCATGTCGTCGTCGGTCGCGGGCCACCGCCGCGCCTTCGGCGCCGACACCGTGCCGGGCTGCTATCAGGATCTCGACGAGGCCGATCTCCTGGTGCTGGTCGGCTCCAACGCGGCGTGGTGCCATCCGGTGCTGTTCCAGCGCATGCTCGCCAACAAGCAGACGCGCGGCGCCCGCATCGTGGTGATCGATCCGCGCCGCACCGAGACCGCCGGCGACGCCGACCTGTTTCTCGGACTGAAGCCCGGCACCGACACCGCGCTGTTCAGCGGGCTGCTGGTGCAGCTCGCCGACAGCGGCGCGCTGGACTCCGGCTACATCGAACGTCACACCGCCGGTTTCGAGGAGGCGCTGGCGCGCGCCCGCAATATCGCCGGCAGCGTTGCGGCGACCGCATTGGCGACCGGCCTCTCCGAGCCTGACGTCGCCGAATTCTTCCGGATGTTCGTGCAGACACCGCGCGTGGTCACGCTGTATTCGCAGGGCGTCAACCAGTCGGCGCAGGGAACCGACAAGGTCAACGCCATCCTCAACTGCCATCTCGCGACGGCGCGGATCGGCAAGCCGGGCGCCTCGCCGTTCTCGCTGACCGGGCAGCCCAATGCGATGGGCGGTCGCGAGGTCGGCGGGCTCGCCAATCAGCTCGCCGCCCATATGGCTTTCACGCCGCCGGATATCGACCGCGTGCGCCGGTTCTGGAAGGCGCCGCGGATCGCCACCCATGGGGGGCTGAAGGCGGTCCAGATGTTCGAGGCGATCGGGCGCGGCGAGATCAAGGCCTTGTGGGTGATCGGCACCAATCCGGCGGTGTCGCTGCCGGACGCCGACGCCGCGCGCGCCGCGCTGAACAAGCTCGAGCTGTTCGTGATCTCGGAGAATGTGCGTTCCAACGATACCGTCAGTTCGGGCGCGCATGTGCTGCTGCCGGCGCAGGCCTGGGGCGAGAAGTCCGGCACGGTGACCAATTCGGAACGGCGGATCTCCCGGCAGCGCGCGTTCCTGGCCCCGCCCGGCGAAACCAGGCCGGATTGGTGGATCATCAGCGAAGTTGCAAAGCGGTTGGGCTTTGCCGCGGCGTTCGATTTCAAGTCGGCGGCGGATGTGTTCCGCGAACATGCCGGCCTGTCGGCGTTCGAAAATGCCGGCAGCCGCGATTTCGATATCGGCGGGCTGAGTTCGCTGTCGGACGAGGCGTTCGATGCGCTGGAGCCGGTGCTGTGGCCGGCGCGCCGGGGCGAAGCCGAGCCGCAGAAGCGGTTTTTCGCCGACGGCGGGTTCTTTGCCAATGACCACAAGGCACGTTTCATCGCGCCGGAAATTCCCGCGCTGCGCGGCGAGACCACCGCCGGCCGGCCGCTGCGGCTGAACACCGGCCGGATCCGGGATCAGTGGCACACCATGACCCGCACCGGCCTCAGTCCGCGGCTCGGCCAGCATCTGCCGGAGCCGTTCGTCGAGGTGCATCCGGCCGACGCCATCCGGTTCGGTGTCGCCGATGGCGGCTTTGCGCGAATCGTCACCGACTACGGGCAATGCATCCTCAAGGTCGTGGTCAGCGAGCGGCAGCAGCGCGGCATGCTGTTCGCGCCGATCCACTGGAGCGAGGCCAATGCCTCCGCGGCGCGGGTCGGCGCGCTGGTGGCGCCGTTCGCCGATCCGTTTTCCGGCCAGCCCGAAAGCAAGGCGACGCCGGCATCGATCACGCCCCATGAATACGTGTTTCGCGGCTTTGCGCTGTCGCGCGTACCGCTGCAATTGCCGCCGCAGCTGTGGTGGACGCGCGTCACCGTGCCCGGCGGCTACGGCTATCTGCTCGCCGACAACGCCGACCTGGCCAGATGGCAGTCGTGGTTCGGCGCGCTCGCAGGCGGCGAACTGGCCGAATACCGGGATTTCGGCGGCGGGGTTTTTCGCGCCGCCTGGTTTGCCGACGATCGCATCGAGGCCTGCCTGTTCGTCGGCCCGGCCCGCGATGCCGGCGACTGGGATGCGGTCAAGACCCTGTTCGCCGCCGAAAGCCTCGGCGACGACCAGCGCAGGATGCTGCTGTCGGGCAAATCCGCCGACGGACTGGCCAGCGCCGGACCGATCGTCTGCGCCTGCTTCGGGGTCGGCCGCACCACCATTTGCGACGCCATCGCGGCGGGCGCCGGCTCGGCCGCCGACATCGGGGCGCAGCTGAAGGCCGGCACCAATTGCGGCAGCTGCATTCCGGAACTGAAGCGGCTGATCGCCCAGGCCGGCGCCGCAGGCGCCGAGCAGCGTCGATTGGCCCGCGCGGCGAACTGAGCAGCATCGATCCCCGATGATGGCCGGCTCCGGACGATCGTGCCGCTCACCAAGTATATCTGACGAGACCCTTGCCGGCGTAGGAAGCGGTGACGTGGAGAACTCGCCCTCGAAGACGGCGGCGACCGACCACCGGTTGGTCCATTTCATCTCTGCGGAGGCCGTCACCAGCGCGGAGTCCGAGGCCTGTGCCGCCATCCGAAACCCTTCACAATAAGCGACATCAGCTCAAAATGAAGAGGCCGCTAACCGAGGCGACCTTACGTTGGCGACTTTAGCTCGCTCTGCAGCCAGCGCGACGTCCAAAGGGATTTAAGCGGATCGCCCTTCGCCTCTTCTGCCGCGAGCAGCTTAAGCAGGATACGGCGTGCGGCGACGTCGTCGGTTTCCAGCAGGCGCTTTCGGTACAGGGCGATATTTGCCCGTTGAATGTATTGCTCCACGCGAGCCTCCTCGGGGGAAAAGACAGGCGGGGAGCGCTACCGTGCTCTCTGTCACCGAATGTTGCCCAGCTCGGGTGGTGATATTACGACTATGCCCCTCAAGTTCCCGAAATTGATGGTCAATAATGCTCAGTAATGAAAATTTAACCGGATTTTACAGGCGCGACTGGAACCATCGCCCTGTATTCAGCTTACCTGTATACTACCGGATGCCATTCGCCCCCGGCGTCCGATGAATAGCGGCCTCAGCATCCCCCGTGCTGGGGCCGATTTTCTAGGGTTCAACCGGAAGTCCGCATGAAGAGCAGCGAAAGTTGCTGCCATGCACGGACTGGACCATCTCGAAACCTTCGGAAACGCTATCCACATGTGCGTTCCATCCGTCCCTCTGCGAAAGCCGTGCTTCGCCGATTTTGCGGCACTCAGGACACCGAAGATTTTCAACCCAACGGTCGAGGACGATCATCCTTCAATCATAAACTAACGGAGAGGCAGATCAAGTCAGTTGCCACAATCCCACTTCCCGATATTTTCCTTCATGGCTCGATGTCCGAGTTGGGTCACAGAACGAACCCGCTCCCGCGGGAGGCAGCTGCGACGCGGTCGGGCGCTTGCTTCCACAGCAGTAACCATTTGAACGAGCGCAGGTGACGGGCGGGCGCTCCGTCTTGAGGATCGAGGGGTTCAGCACT
>Ga0302202_10003144_pt1 | contig 18426 bp, 13 predicted proteins | sample II_Bog_N3_3_FD_194579 | JGI IMG/M metagenome (GOLD analysis project Ga0302202, IMG submission 194579) | Peat permafrost microbial communities from Stordalen Mire near Abisko, Sweden - II_Bog_N3_3 | ecosystem: Environmental > Terrestrial > Soil > Wetlands > Peat | place: Sweden: Abisko...
TGAGCGAAATGGTGTCGTCGGGTAGGCCGGCCGCGCCGTAGCGCCGGCTGATCTCGGACCCGAGCAGCGTCCCGACGGTGCGGTCGACGTTGGTGATGGGCAGGGCCAGCGACACCGGCGTGGCGTCGGCCAGTGCCGGCGCGCACTCGTCCATGAAGGCGTGGTCCAGTGCCTTCTCCAAGCCGTGGTCCTGTTCCACCAACTGGCGGCGACTCATGTCCGCCGGCACGTCGGGCTCGGCCAGCACCGTGGACAGGTCGAGGCCGGCCGCCTTCCAGTGCGAGACGGCGGCCTCGGTGTCGAGCAGGTCGACCCGTCCGATGGCCTCGTCCAACGAACGGAGGCCCAACGAGGCCAGCAGCTCGCGCACCTCCTCGGCGATGTACTCGAAGAAGGTCTCGACGAACTCGGGCTTGCCGCTGAACTTGGCCCGCAGCTCGGGGTTCTGCGTGGCGATGCCGACCGGGCAGGTGTCGAGGTGGCAGACGCGCATCATGATGCAGCCCGAGACGACAAGCGGTGCCGAGGCGAAGCCGTATTCCTCCGCCCCGAGCAGGGCTCCGATGATCACGTCGCGCCCGGTCTTGAGTTGCCCGTCCACCTGCACCACAATCCGGTCCCGCAGGCCGTTGGCCAACAGCGTCTGCTGCGTCTCGGCCAAGCCGATCTCCCACGGGATGCCGGCATGCTTGAGCGAGGTCAGCGGCGCCGCCCCCGTCCCACCGTCGTGTCCCGAGATCAGCACCACGTCGGAGTGCGCCTTGGCCACGCCGGCCGCCACCGTGCCCACGCCGACTTCGGCCACCAGCTTCACGTGCACGCGGGCCCGCGGGTTGGACGACTTGAGGTCGTGAATGAGCTGCGCGATGTCCTCAATGGAGTAGATGTCGTGGTGCGGCGGTGGCGAAATGAGGCCGACGCCCGGGGTCGATCCCCTGGTGCGGGCGATCCACGGGTAGATCTTGAAGCCGGCCAGCTGGCCGCCCTCACCGGGCTTGGCGCCCTGCGAAATCTTGATCTGGAGGTCGTCGGCGTTGACGAGGTACTCCCCCGTCACCCCGAAGCGACCCGAGGCCACCTGCTTGATGGCACTGCGCCGCAGGTCGCCATTGGCATCAGGCGTGAAGCGGTCGGCATCCTCGCCGCCCTCGCCGGTGTTGGAGCGGCCCCCGAGCCGGTTCATGGCGATGGCGAGGGTCTCGTGCGACTCGGCCGAGATGGAGCCGTAGGACATGGCACCCGTGGAGAAGCGGGTGAGGATGGACGAGATCGGCTCCACCTCGTCGATGGGGATCGGTCCGCCCGCGGCGGGCTTGAGGCGCATGAGGCCGCGCAGGGTGCCCAGCTTCTCGGCCTGGTCGTCCACCGCGTTGCTGTACTCCTTGAAGATGTCGTAGCGCTTGGCTCGCGTGGCATGTTGCAGCTTGAACACCGTCTTGGGGTTGAACAGGTGGAACTCGCCCTCGCGGCGCCACTGGTACTCGCCGCCGACTTCGAGCTCACGGTGGGCCCGCTCGGTCGGGCGGGCCTCGTGGGCCTGGCGGTGGCGGGTCGCCACCTCGGCCGCCAGCACCGACAGGCCGATGCCACCGATGCGGCTGGCCGTGCCGGTGAAGTACTCGTCGATGAGGGCACCGTCGAGGCCGATCGCTTCGAAGACCTGGGCGCCGGTGTACGAGGCGACGGTCGAAATGCCCATCTTGGACATCACCTTGAGGACGCCTTTGCAGGCGGCCTTGACGTAATTGCTGCGGGCCTGGCGGGGCGAGACGCCTTCGAGCAGACCCTCGGAGATCATGTCGTCGATGGAGTCGAGCGCCAGGTACGGGTTGACCGCCGCTGCCCCGAACCCGATGAGGAGCGCCATATGGTGCACTTCGCGGGCGTCGCCGGTCTCGATGACCAGGCCGACCTTGGTCCGCGTCTTCTCCCGCACCAGGTGGTGGTGTACGGCTGCGGTCAGCAGGAGCGAGGGAATGGGGGCCCAGTCGACGTTGGCATTGCGGTCCGACAGGACGATCAGGTTGGCGCCCTCGGCGATGGCCTCGGAGACCCGGCGCCGCACGTCGTCGATGGCCCGGCGCAGCGACTCGCCGCCGGCCACCGTCGGCGCCCCGGCGTGGCCTGCCTCGTGCACCTCGAAGAGACCGTCGATGGCGAAGGCCTTGAAGCCGGGCGTCTCGCCGCCCTCGTTGACGTACATCAGCTTGGCCAGGTCGTCGCGGTCGATCACCGGCAAGGGCAACAGGATCTGCCGGCACGAGCCCGCCTTGGCTTCGAGCAGGTTGGCCTCGGGCCCGATGGTGGCCGACAGCGAGGTCACCAGCTCCTCGCGGATGGCGTCGAGCGGTGGGTTGGTGACCTGGGCGAAAAGCTGGGTGAAGTAGTCGTACAGCAGGCGGGCGCGGTCCGAGAGTACGGCGATGGAGGTGTCCGAGCCCATGGAGCCCAGTGGTTCACCACCGGTCCGGGCCATCGGGGCCAGAATCACCCGGAGCTCCTCGGTCGTGTAGCCGAAGAGGCGCTGTTGGGTGACGACGCGGCCGTGCTGCGGCGTGAGCATGGTGCGGGCGGGCAGCTCGTCCAGCCGGATCTGGTCCTGGGCCAGCCACTCGGAGTAGGGGTGCTCCGAGGCCAGCTCAGCCTTGATCTCCTCGTCCTCGACGATCCGGCCCTTGGCCGTGTCGACGAGGAACATGCGTCCCGGCTGCAGGCGTCCCTTGCGCACCACGCGCTCGGGCGCGATGTCGAGGACGCCCACCTCGCTGGCCAGCACGACCAGCCCGTCATCGGTGACCCAGTACCGCGCCGGGCGCAGCCCGTTGCGGTCGAGCACCGCGCCGACGACGGTGCCGTCGGTGAAGCACACGGCCGCCGGGCCGTCCCACGGCTCCATCAGCGACGCGTGATAGCGGTAGAAGGCGCGCCGCTGCCGGTCCATGGTGGTGTGGTTCTCCCATGCCTCGGGGATCATCATCAGCACGGCGTGCGGCAGCGAGCGTCCACCGAGGTGCAACAGCTCGAGCACCTCGTCGAAACTGGCCGAGTCGCTCGCCCCCGGCGTGCAGATCGGGTAGATGCGGGACAGGTCGCCTTCTATGAGCGACGTCTCCAGCAGAGCCTCCCGGGCCCGCATCCAGTTGCGGTTGCCGGCCAGCGTGTTGATCTCACCGTTGTGGCACATGTAGCGGTACGGGTGGGCCAGAGGCCAGCTCGGGAAGGTGTTGGTCGAGAAGCGCGAGTGCACCAGGGCGAGGGCCGATTCGAAGGTGGGGTCGCGCAGATCGGGGAAGAACTGGCGCAGCTGCTCGGAGGTCAGCATGCCCTTGTAGACGATCGTGCGGGCCGACAGTGAGGGGAAGTAGACGTCCGCCACCGCGTGCTCGACGCGCTTGCGCAGGACGAAGGCGCGCCGCTCCAGCGCCATGGTGTCGACGCCGGAGGCGGCGGGCGCCACGAACAGCTGCTCAATACGCGGCATGGCGCCCGCGGCGATGAGGCCGAGATCGCCGGCGTCGGTCGGCACTGTGCGCCAGCCGAGGACCCGCAGGCCCTCTTCGGCCGCAGTGTGCTCCACGACGGTGCGGGCCTTGGCGGCGTCGTCGGCCTCGGTGGGGAGGAAGACGAGTCCGACGGCGTAGCCGCCGGCGGCAGGCAGCGCGAACCCGGCAGCCTCGGCGGCGGCGCACAGGAAGCGGTGCGGGATCTGCACCAGGATGCCGGCGCCGTCGCCGGTGTTGACCTCCGCCCCGGAGGCACCGCGGTGGGCCAGGCGCTCCAGGACGGTGAGGCCGCGGTCGACGATGTCGTGGTCCGGTCGGCCGTTGAGATCGGCCACCATGCCGACGCCACAGGCGTCGTGTTCGTATGCCGGGTCGTAGAGGCCAGTGGCCATCGGCGTCCTTCCGAGTGTGGAGAAGTTGAACGGATACCGGGACGACGTTGGCCCGAAGTGGAAAGAACAGGATACACGACCGCTCTCGTAGGCTTGGCACATGGGATCACGCGTCCATGTCGTGGGGGGCGGGGTCATCGGCCTGGCCTGTGCGTGGGAATTGTCACGAAACGGGCATGCGGTGACCGTGGTCGCACCGGCACCCGGACGCGACGGTGCGTCGTGGGTGGCGGCCGGCATGCTCGCCCCCGTCACCGAGGTGCAGTTCGGCGAGTCGGCTCTGACCGCGCTGCTGGTGGACGGCGCCGGTCGTTGGCCCGCCTTCGCCGCCGCACTGGAGGACGCCGCCGGCCTTCCCATCGGGTACGACACCACGGGCACGGTGACGGTCGCGCTCGATGCCTCCGATCGCGCCAGCCTGGACGACCTCCTCGACTACCAGCACACACTCGGTCTCGAAGCGCACCGCCGCAGCGGCAGCGAGTGCCGCGGGCTGGTCCCGGCGCTCAGCCCCGCGTTGCGGGGCGGCATCGAGGTGCCGGGGGACCACCAGGTCGACAACCGTGCGCTCCTGGCCGCGCTCGGCGCAGCCTGCCGACGCAGCGGGGTCGCCTTCGTCGAGAGTCGTGTGGGCGCGCTGGAGGACGGGCCCGTGCTCGTCTTGGCCGACGGCCGCCGCCTGGTGGCCGACCACGTCCTCCTGGCGGCCGGGACCGGGACGGCGTCCATTGACGGGCTGTCCGGAGCCGGTCTCCCCTCCCTCCGCCCCGTCAAGGGGCACATCCTTCGCCTGGGCCCGCCCGACGCCACGTCGCCGGTCCCACTGCTGGCCCGCACGGTGCGCGGCCTGGTCCACGGGCGCACCGTGTACCTGGTGCCCCGACGCGACGGCTCGGTCGTCGTCGGGGCCACGGTCGAGGAACGGGGCACGGACACCGCGGTACGTGCGGGCGCCGTGCACGAGCTGCTCTGCGACGCCCGGGCCATCGTGCCGGCCGTCGATGAGCTCGAGCTGCTCGAGGCCGCGACCGGCATGCGGCCGGCCACCCCTGACAATGCCCCCCGCATCGGCTGGACCGGCCTGGCCGGGGTGCTGGCCGCAGTGGGGCATTACCGCAACGGCATCCTCCTCGCTCCGCTCACGGCGGCGGCTGTGGTCGACCTCGTGGGGCGCCGGCCGGTGGCGCCGCGCATTCAGGCGTTGGCGCCCGCATGAGTGCCCTGACGCTGCGCGTGAACGGCCAGTCGGTGGAGGTGGGTCCCGGGTCCACCATCGCCGACCTCGTGGCCGGCCTCACCGCAGAGGCTGATCCCAAGGGCGTGGCAGTCGCCGTCGACCGCTGCGTCATCCCGCGTTCGGAATGGGCCACCACGCCCGCCCGGGCCGGTTCCATGGTCGAGGTTGTCACCGCCGCTGCTGGTGGGTGAACTGCCGTTGCCACCGGCCGTTCGCTCCCTACCCCATTGTCCGGACGCACCGACCGGTGCGACAATCATTCGATGTCCAACGAACCCCGACTGGGGCCCACGGCCTTCGTCCTGGCCGGAGGCGGCACCAAGGGTTCCTTCGAAGTCGGCGTGCTCCAGTACCTGGTGGGTGTCGAAGGGATCGCTCCCGACATCATCACGGCGACCTCCGCCGGTGCCATTGCCGCCACCGTCTTGGCCCAGGCCCGCACGCTCCCCGAGTTCGAGGACCGGGTCAACGAGATAGAGGGGGACGTGCTGGCCTGGACGCAGACCGAGCACGTGTTCGGGAAGCAGGCCTGGCTCGGCGCTCTCGACGGCACGGCGCTCGGCCGCGAAATCCACCAGGAGATCACCGAGGGCACCCGCCCGCCCTTTCCCCTGACCCCCTCGACGGTGCTGGCCGGCAATGAGGTCGTGCCTGCCTGCGATACCGGCCGCAAGGGTCGCCGGCTGGCCCGCAGAGCCCGACGCCGGCGCCAACGCCATCTGGCCCGCCTGGTGGCCGGTGCCGGTCTCCGGCTCCCCCGGGTCCGGCGTCAGCTGCGCAGCAGTGGAAGCTCGGTCCTCAACCTGAATCCGCTGGAAGGCGCGCTGCGGCACGGCAGCCAGGACGGGTTCCGGTCCGTCGACCCCGCGCTGATCGCCCGTCCCGGGTTGCAGCTACGGCTGGCCGTCACCGCCTTGCGTGCCGGCGTGCTCCGCTATGTCACCGAGGAGGGCATCCTCGTGGAGTCCGACGCCCTCACCCCGGCTCCGGCTGAGTCGGCCGGCCCGGTGGACCTCGTCGACGGCGCCATCGCTTCGGCCAGCGTGCCCATGGTCTTCCCGCCGCACCCGATGGCCGACGACGACTACGTCGACGGCGGGGTCATCGAGGTCGTCCCGGTGTCGGCCGCCGCCGCGCTGGGCGCGACCCGCATCATCGCGGTGGTGGCGGTACCGCTCCGGCTCCCCCGCGACGAGCGGGACTACTCCGCCGCCCCCGCCGGCTACATAGGGCTGCGCTCCATGGGGATGATCGGGGTGGCGGAACGCCAGATCGCCAACCTCAACATCCACCTGCCCGAAGGCACGACACTCACAACGGTGGACCCCGTCGTCGACGTGGTCGGACTGTTCGAAATCGAACCGGGGCTCCTGCGCATCAACAAGGACTACGGCTGGTTGCGCGCCGCCGACCTCCTGGCCGACGGCGACGCCGCCATGCGGGCCGACATCGCTGACGGCACCCACGCCATCGTCGAGGCCCGCCGCGAGGCCTGGCGCCTGGAGGAGTCCCTCTGGGCCGCCGGGCGGATCGGGGACAGCGACGCCGGGACGCTCGCGCTGGTGCGGGAGCACAAGGAAGAGGTCCGCTCGTTGGTGGATCGGCGCAAGCAACTCGGCTTCCCCGTCCCGGACGGCTGTGAAGACTGGTGGACCGGGTACGAGGCCCACACGGCCGAGCGCCCGCAGGGCCTGCCTGCTCTCTCGTCCGGGCGCGGCTGAACCCGGGCGCGCCTCGGCGTCGCTCAGACGGTCGGGCCGCCCATCCAACCCCGGCGGCGGAACAACACGATGAGTGCCACGACAGTGGCGACCTCAATCGCGATGCCCAGCACCCAGAAAGTCCACGACCCAGTGATGTTGCGCACGAGGAAAGCGAAGTTCTGGCCGAAAAAGCCGGTGAGAAAGCTCAAGGGAAGGAAGATCGTGGCGATGATGGTCAACTGCTTCATCACCACGTTGAGACGGTTCGACACGGTCGACAGGTGGGTGTCCATCACGCTGGAGAGCAGGTCCCGGTAGTTGTCGACCTGGTCCGCCACACGGATGAGGTGGTCGTAGAGGTCGCGGAAGTACCGCGTTCCCTCCTCGGTCAACCCGGGCACGTCAGTGACGCCGGTGTTGATACTGGCGATCATGTCGCGCTGGGGCGCCACGATCTTGCGCATGTCCATGAGCGACCGCTTCATCTGGAACAGCTCGCCGAGTTGCTCCTCGGTCGGTGCCTTGAGGATGTCGTCCTCCAAGGAGTCGATCCTGTCGTCGAACTTGGAGAGGACGGGGAAGAAGCTGTCGACCAGTCCACCCACAACGAGATACACGACGACCAATTGCGGCGAAGCCACGGCGTTCAGCGGATGGTTCCCGAGGTATTCCCGCACGTGATCCACCGTGGGGCATTTCGCCCGGTGCACGGTCACGACGTAGCGGTCGGTCCAGAAGCAGTGGACCTCCGCCTTGTCCGTGTGATCCGGGTCGGCCCCGCGCCCCACCAGATAGACGAAGCCGTCGTAGGCGTCAATGCGCGGCCGCTGTTTGAAGCGTTCCGCCGACTGGACGGCCAGGTGGTGGAACCCGAAGTGAGTAGTGAGCAGCTCGCTGACCATGCCGTCCGTCGCCTCGTCGTCCAGGTCGAGCCAGAAGAAGGCGTTCCCGGCCAGCGCCGCCAGCACGTTCTCCGTCGTCGCCGGCGTGTCGACGCCGCCCTGGCGCAGTGTCCCGGTCAGCACGGTCACAGTCTCGCCTCGTCTGCCCGGGGCGGGGTGGATGGCTCAGGCGAAACGGCCGGGGTCGAACGAGGCCGGCAGCGGCGCCTCCGCTGCAGGCAGGTCCGCACCCGACATGAGGTGTGCCAGCACCCGGGCCGAGAACGGCCCCTGCAGCAAGCCGTTGGCTCCGTGCCCGGTGGCCACCCACGCGTTGCCCCATCCCGGGACCCGGCCCACCACGGCGCGATCATCGGCCGAGGAGGGTCGCAGGCCGACGCGGGTCTCGAGGTAGTCGGCGCCGTCCAGGCCCGGAGCCACGGTCAGGCACTCCCGCAACAGCTCGTGCAGGCCGGCCGCGGTGACGCTGGCCGAGAATCCGGCGCCGACCTCGAACGTGCCACCGCAGGCCACCCGCCCGCCGGGCCAGGGGACGATGTAGTGGGTGAGCAGCGGCTGCACAATGGGCCACTCCCCCGTATCCGCACCGACGCCGAGATGCACGATCTGCCCCTTGGTCGGCCCGACCGGCAGCCGGGCGCCGAGCCACTCCCCCATGGCGGCAGTCCAGGCCCCACCGGCGATGGCGACGGCGTGGCAGGCCACGTTCCGGTGTCCCTCCACTTCGACGGCGTCGACGTGCCTCGTTCCCCCGACACCGGCCACCACGCCATGGGCTGTGCCCGTCACGAACGCCACCCCCCGGGCCGCCGCGGCCTGCCGCAGTGCAGCGGCCATGCCGCGCCCGTCGACCCGCGCCGATGTCGGCGCGTGCAGCACGCGGTGGACCGGGCCGAGCGGGGGGAAGAGCCAGCTCGCCTCCTCCGGCGTGATCTCGACGACGTCTCCGGGCGAGCGGCGGAGCACCACTTCGGCGAAGGGGGCGAACCATTCCTCCTCGGTGGCGCGCAGGCCGATGGAGAGGATGCCGCACTGGCCGTATCCCGCCCCGTCGACGGGGGCGCCGTCCGCCACCAGCCGGTGCAGCAGAGCCGGGTAGTGCAGCCCGGCCTGGCGCAGGAACGACCACATGGCCGGGTCGGTGTCGGCACTCGTCAGTGGCGACAGGATGCCCGCGCCGGCGTCGGTCGCCCGTCCGGGATGGCCGGCGTCAATGACCGTGACGCTCGCTCCCAGGCACGCTAACTCGTAGGCCAGCGACAGCCCGACCAGGCCGGCGCCCACCACGGCGACATCCCAGCGCTCCTCGCTCACGGTCCCGAGTCCAGCAGGCCGGCCGCCCTTCGGGCCAGCGGTGCGGCACTATGAGCGTCGTGCAGGTCGTGCGGACACCCGAAGAGCGCTTCCGTGACCTTCCAGGATTTCCCTTCCTGCCGCGCCATGCCGAGCTGCCGGACGGGCTGCGCCTGCATTACATCGACGAAGGGCCGGCGGATGCCGAAGTGGTCCTCCTCCTCCACGGCCAGCCCACGTGGTCCTACCTCTACCGCACGGTGGTGGCCGGCCTGGCCGCCCGCGGCCTGCGCGCCGTGGCCCCGGATCTGATCGGCTTCGGCCGTTCCGACAAGCCGCTGGACAGGACGGCGTACACCGTGGCGGCCCACGTCGAGTGGCTGGCCCAGTTCACGGCGGCTGTCGGCCTGACCGAGGTGACCCTCGTCGCCCAGGACTGGGGTGGCCCCATCGGACTGGGACTCCTCGACGCCGTCCCCGGCCTGGTGCGCCGGGTCGTTGCCGCCAACACCGTCCTCCACACGGCCGATCCCGCACTGGCGGGCCGGTTGGCCTGGGCCTGCCACGCCAACCCCGACGGCACCGTCACTGTGGAACAGATGCTGCTCGACTACCAGCGCCTCACCCAGGAGGTGACGCCGTTCCAGCCCAGCCTCTTCGTGCAGGGGGCCACCGAGTCGGCCGTGGCGGACGCCGTCCTGGCGGCTTACGACGCACCATTCCCCGACGAGACCTTCTGTGCGGGGCCGCGTCAGCTGCCGCTGCTCATGGGCCTGACGCCGGGGAGTGCGTGCGCCCGGCTGAACCGCCGCACCATGCAGACGCTGGCCACCTTCGACGGACCGTTCCTGACAGCGTACTCCGACGGGGATCCCGCCACGCGTGGCTGGGCCGACGTGCTGCAGGCGCATGTGCCCGGAGCGGCCGGGCGGTCGCACGTCACCTTGCGGCACGGCGGGCATTTCCTCCAAGAGGACTGCGGCGACCAGCTGGCCGCTGTCGTGGCGGACTTCGTGGAGGCGACACCTCCCACCTGACTACGGGGCCGGCGTGGATTCCTCGGGAGCCGGGGCGGCCGCATCGGCCGCCGGCGGCGCAGCAAGCGCATCGGGCTCGGGCGGGGCGCCGGTGCCGAGCTGCGCTTTGAGGGCGGCCAACTCGTTGTCCACCTGCGCGTCCTTGCCGACCTGGTCGAGCTCCTTTTGGATGTCGTCGGTGCCGCCGCCGACGTCCTCGAGGACTCCGGATTCGAGCAATTCGTCGAGTGCTCCCGAGCGCGCCTGCATGGTGGCGATCTTGTCCTGGGCCCGCTGCAGCGATGCGCCCGAATCGTTGAACGACTTCGAAATGCCGGCGGTGCTCTCGTCGACCTCCGACACGGCCTTGGCCGCGGTGTACTGGGCCTTGAGGGTCTCCTTCTGCGTGCGGAAGTCGTTGACCCGCTTCTGCAGAGCGTCGAGGGTCGTGGTGAGCTTCTGCTCCTCCTCGTCGAGTTGCTGGCGCTGGGGCTCCATTTCGTCGATCTGCTGCTGGGCGGCGGCCTTGCGCGACAACGCTTCCTTGGCCAGGTCCTCCCGGTTGGCGGACAGAGCCTGCTTGGCCTGCTCCTGCAGGTGGTCGACCGTGTGCCGGAACTGCTCCTGTTGCAGTTCCAGGCGCTTCTTCGACGCGGCCAGGTCGACAAGGGCGCGGCGGACCTGGGTGATCTGCTCGAGCATCTTCTCGTAGGAGAGGTCGAGCATCTCGTCGGGCTTTTCGGCGGCGTCGAGCGCCTTGTTCGTCTTGGCCTGCACAATGTCGTGTGCCCGCTGGAAGATGCCCATGGTGCCCTCCTTGAAGGGTTGGTCCGTCACCCCACCATAGGTTCGAATCGGCTCGAAGCCGGCTCAGGAACCGGAGGCGGCGACGATCGGCCCGTTGAGGTGGGTGGCCGCCATGTCGCCGTCGCTCGGCGCGTCACCGAAGGACGACACCTTGCCCAATGCCGTGACGACCCAGTAGCCGCCGCCGTCAGAGGTGGAGAAGATGGCGGACGCCGGGTCGAAACCTCCGGCCGAGCCGGCCGGCATGCCTCCCAATGGGTCGGCATCGCCGAACGCGAAAACCTGCCCGGCACCGTCGAGGATCCAGTAGCCGCCACCGTTCGGGGTCGCGGTGGCGGAGGTCATGTTCGAGCTCTGTTTTCCGGGCTGGCCATGGCTTGCGGCATCACCGAAGGTGTAGACCGATCCCGTGCTGGTCACGACCCAGTAGCCGTTGCCCGTGGCATCGGGCACGACGGCCACCGCAGCGCCGCTGCAGCCGCCGATGCCCGGACAGGAACCCTCGAAGCGGGCGTCGCCGAAGGCGAAGACGCCGCCATCGGAGGAGACCATGAAATACCCACCGCCGTCGTTCGACGGCACCATGCCCACAATGGGCGCGTTCAAGCTATGCGGCAGACCCGAACCGGCTGGTGTGAGTCCACTCCCCGGAAGGGATCCGTAGTAGCCGGCGTTGCCGAAGGCGAAGATCCCGCCGTCAGAGGCGACCAGCCAATACCCGCCTCGGTTCGCCGTCGGCGTAATGCCCACGACGGGGCGCTGCAGACGCAGTCCACCGGTCGAGCCGTAGAACTGGGCGGACCCGAAGGTGAAGATGCCGCCGTCCGACCCCACCAGCCAGTAGCCGTGCGGCGGCGTGGGGGGGACCGGCGGGGATGGGGTGGGCGTCGACCCGGGCGCGTCGACCGTCAGCGTGAAGGTCTGGGTGGTCGCCGGAGCCACACCGTTGTCGGCGACGAGGCAGAGGGTGAACGTGCCCCCGTCGCCCGGTTGCGGCGTACCGTCCAGGGTGGCGGTCGTGCCGCCGGTGTAGTTCAGGGCGATGCTGGCCGGCAGGGCCGAGGGGGTGCAGCCACTGAAGGCGGCGTCGGTGACCGAGCTCACTCCGGGTGTGCCCGTCGTGGTGATGTTGAACACACCGGCCGTGCCGGCTGAGAAGGTGGTGTGGTCGCCGCTGGTGATGACCGGTGCGGCCGTCGTCCCGGAGCCGGTGTAGGTGTAGCGGTCGGCCGCCGAGATCCCACTGGTGCCTGCCGGCGTGGTCACGGTGATGTTGACGGTGCCGGGATCGATGCCCGGCGGAATGGTGGACGTTATCTGCGTCGCGCTGTAGGTCATGGAGCCGATGCTCGCCACCGAACCGAAGTCGACGATGGGCGCCACTCCCCCATTGACGAAGTTGGTCCCGTGCACGGTCACCGTGCCGGAAGGAATCTCGGGCCCCGAGGCCGGCGAGACCGACGAGACGGTCGGCGCGCTCGTCGGGACATAGGTGAACTCGTTGACCTGGGCCACCCCGGTGGAGCTGGACGATCCGGCGGTGGTGGACACGGTGACCACGACCTGGTCCTTCGCCGTGCCCGCCGGATCGGCCGGTGCGTCGGCAGTGAGCTCGCCGTCCCAGTCCACGTGGACGTTGGTGGCCGGGACCCCGCCGAAGAACACCTGTGGCGTCGCCGCCGTGTCGAAGTAGTTGCCCTCGATCGTCACCGGCGTACCGGCCGCTGCGCTCGGAGTTGACGCAGGCATGACCTGGACAACGTCGGGTGCGGCCGCGGTCGCCGGCGTCGGCAGCGAACCCGTGGTGATGGGGTCGGTGAGGGTGTCGGCGGGGTCGACCTGGTTCATGAAGATCTGGGTGTACTGACCGGAGCTCGTATCGGCGTCGCCCATTTGGGCGGTCTGCGTGCCCGTGGTGATCCAGGGGCCGAGGATGTTGTCCCGATGACCCCAGCACTGGGTGGCACCGGGCGATGTGCAGTCGAGGTTGGTGCCGCCGTAGCCGTCGTCGTACATCCACGCAAAGTCGGCGCCGAGGGGCGTGTAGTCGAGGGCGAAGTTGGCCCCTCCCCCGTTGTCCACGTAGCCGCTGGGCGGCATTGGGTCTGCATTGCCCAGCGCGCCGGTAAGGGCCACCGTGTCGAGGGCGGGATCGAGACCGGAGAATTGCGAGAGGCCACGGTCGCCCCGCTCCTCGTCCGCGATGATCAGCTGCTGCACCGGCACGCTGTCGGTGGCGTAGTTGTTCGGGAGCACCATGGGCCCGAGCCCCTCCAGCGACCGGGCGTCGTTGATGTTGTGCAGCACGGAGTCGATGCATCCGGGGCTGGTGTCGTCCACCGGCGTCAGTGTGCAGGCGGGCACGACCTGCGGAGACACGTTGACCGAAGGATTCGACGGCGGCAAAAGCCCTGTCGCTCCGGCCGGCTCTGGCGCAGCGGAGACGGCAACCAGCGTCGAACCCAGACCCGCCGCGACCGCCAGCGCGGCGCGCGCCAGCGAGATCGACGCGACGTGCGCGCCGGCATGGTGCCGTCTCACCTTCCGTTCGCCCCCTCGTGCCCAGGAATGGATCAGCTCGGGCAAGGTACCATTTCGGTCCGTTCGCTCCGAGGGGTCTCTCCGTAGAATTGTCCCCCGATTGCGGGCGCAGCTGCGGTGCAACCACGCTGCACCCGGTCACCCGATTGCGTGCCCTCCGAGGAGGCCTGAGGCGCTGGTTCCGACCCACCGGGGACACCACAGGCGTTGTCGATCTGTTGTGCGGGTTGGGTCCGGTCGGCTCTATTTCAACCGCTGAGTCACTGTCAGCATCCTCACTTGAGCTAGGGAATTCCAGGAGGGACGATGCTGTCAGAGTGGCATCACAAGGCCGCCTGCCGAGGGCAGGGACCGGCGGACTTCGTTCGGGGTCCGAAGTCCGACTACGGGGTCATTCGGGAACTCTGTGAGACATGTCCGGTTCGTCTGGAGTGTCTGGAGGTCGCGCTGGCGGACGAGTCGCTGACCGGACTCTGGGGCGGCACCACCGATACGGAGCGGCGGATGATCCGGCGACGCCGGGTGGCCTGACCGACCGGAGAATCCCCCGGTCGTCCTCGCTGGGCTGCCTTGGCACGCCGCGTCCCTGCGTGAAGCGGCACCCCATGCGAAGCTGTGCCATGGACGTACATTGGAATGGCCGAGTTCGGGGTCGTCGAGGGTCTTTCTGTGCTCTTGCGACCGCATTCACGGCCATCATCGCGCTGGCGGGGACCGTCGCCGCAGGTGCCAGCTCCACAGGGGCGGCGACCACGACCACGACGTCGACGTCGACGTCGTTCCTGCAGCCCGAGAGCGGCTCGTATGTCTTCACGCTGAAGTTCGACGGTCTGGAGCGTGACTACCGCCTCCATGTGCCGCCGGCTGCGGCTTCGGGGAAGCCGTTGCCGTTGGTCCTCAATCTCCATGGTGCCACCCAGAATGCCGAGCTCGAAGAGATCACCTCCGACATGGACCCCAATGCCGACATGAACGGCTATTTGGTGGCCTACCCCGACGGGACCCGCATCTCCAAGGTCCTCACGCCTGATCCGATCGCCAAGAACGCGCAGTATGGGTGGAACGCCGGGATGTGCTGCGGCCTTCCCGTCACGAAGAAGATCAACGACGTCGGGTTCCTGCTCAAGGTCATTTCCGCCATCGCATCCAAGACCCCGGTTGATCTTCGGCGGGTTTACATGACGGGCATTTCCAACGGCGGCATGATGGCCTACGCCATGGCGGCGGAAGCCTCGGATCACGTGGCCGCCATCTCGTCGATCTCGGGTCAGGTGGAGATCCCGGTCATTCATCCGACGCGGTCGGTACCGACCATGGAATTCCACAGCGTCAATGACCCCATCGCCAAGTTCGACGGGACGCCGAGCAAGAACCCCAAGCTTCGTCTGTCCGTGATGGAGGGCATTGACCAGTGGGTCAAGGCGGATGACTGTCAGAAGAAGCCGACGACCGGCGCAACGATCGTGGGCGCGGCCGGCTCCATTTCTGCTGGGGAGACGGCGACGCCGATCACCTATGCGCCGTGCCGTTCGGGCGCGGAAGTCGCACTGTGGCGGTTCACCGGATCGGGACACGTGTGGCCGGGCAGCACGCTCAACACGGGCCCCAAGAAGACCTGGATCCTGGCCGGTGTCGGACGGGGCATCATCCTCGTGAACGCCAACGAGACGATGTGGCAATTCTTCGAGAAGTACTCGTTGCCCTCCAACCCGAGGTAGATCTGGCCTTCGCGGCAAACGTTCACACAGCTCGGGGAACGTTGGAAGCCGGGCACTTCGACGTGGCGTCCTCCCGATCAGGTCCGGGCCACGTACCGCCACGACTCGTGACTGACGTGGAGCGGTTTCCGTGACCCGGTTCCTCGAAGTTACCGGCTTCCCGATCCGAGCGATCGCGGGCCCCGGGTCGCGATGAGGCCGAAATTCGCACTGAGCGTTCGGAAACCGCTGTAATTTTCTGGTTCGACAAGTTCAGGCGGAAATCCATGACCTCTGCGCAGGATCGGGTGTACGGCGAATCAACCGAACGGATAGGCATCTGTTCCAAGGAAGGGTGTGGGAAAACGCTGTCCCGCGTGCACGGGGCAACGGGGATCGATGCGGAAGGCAGGGTGGGCCCGTTGTGGACCTGCAAGAACCATCGGACCGAACTGTGGATGAAGGTCGGAGGTGGCCTCGTGCCCCCTTTGGAATGGTGGCCCGACCGACCCTTCCCAGCGCCGTCGGCGGGCACGTGACCCTTCGTGCGTGGCTCGAAGGCGGGCCAGCCCAGACCCCGGCGGCGAGCCCACATTCCCGATGCAGCGGGGAAGGAGTCCTCCGGCAATTGGAGTTGGAGAATTTTGTTGTTCATTCGTTGTGAAAACCCTTGAGATTCAGTAGCGTTGTGGCCTCGGCGGAGTTACGTCTCCAGGAGGTCAGAACCCTTGAGCACTACTCAGCACCCATCGACGCGTCAGGACCTGCGGCCGCACCATGACCGAGGCCGGCTTGCGTTCAATGAGCAGCCGCGCCTTTTCCCTCCGGCGAACGAGGTTCTTGGCCACGAGGCATCTGCCCGACCCTGGGTCTTGCTGGCTGTCGCTCTCACAATCATCCCCTGGGTCCTCGTGGGTCTGATGATTTGGGAGTTGACCTGAACGCGGGCTATTGATGCCCCTCGGGATGCGTGCCTCTGATCCTTACAAGGTGGCCAGATAGGCATCAAACTTGACGAAGCTCGTCTCCAGGCCGGCCTGGGCCTCCGGACTCATGAGCATCGGTGGCACGTTGGTCTGATGGGTGACCGTCTCCGTGCGCCCGTCACCGAGGTCGTTGAAGACGATCGTTGTCGTCATGCCGCCGGCAACGTCCGCTTCCGTGAACGAGAACGTGCGGGGTGGGTCGAACTCCATGAATACGCCCCGCATCGGATACTTCTCGCCGGTCTCGTCGTGGACCATCACCGTCTCGAAGCGGCCGCCCGGACGGGGTTCGATCATGATCCCCTCCAACGGCGTGCTCATGCCGACCGGTCCCCAGAAGTGGGTCAGATGGGCGGGGGTGGTCATGCATTCGAAGACGACCTCCGGTCGGGCCTCGAAGATCCGCGTGATGGTCAGTTCACCCAGTTCGGTCGGTGCGTCATTCATGATTCCTTCTCCTTCTTCTGGTCGTGTCTCATGCGCTTCAGGTGCTGCTCGAGTTGGTCGTACCGTTCCGTCCACACCCGTTGGTTGGTCGTGATCCAGTTGGTGGCGGCCTCCAACGGTGCCGGTTCGAAATGGCAGGGTCGGTACTGCGCATCCTGACCTCGCGAAATCAGCCCGGCCGCTTCCAGGGCCTTGAGGTGTTTGGAGACTGCCTGGAGGCTCATGTCGAAGGGCTCGGCGACCTCGTTCACTGTGGCCTGACCCTGCGCCAGGCGGACCAGGATGGCACGCCGGGTCGGGTCGGCCAGAGCGGCGAATGTCTGACTCAGGGGATCGTTTGCCATGGGTATTCAACTGAAACGTTAATCAACTGATTGGTTGAGTATGAACCGAGTTTCGACGAATGTCAACCACCTTGCCGGGCGCCACTTTCGCTCCGTCATTTGCTCAGGCTTCCCAAGGAGCACAACGCTGAAGCGGTCCGCCAGGCCATGGTCACACGCGATCCGATCCTGTCTGCACAACCGCGACGATCGATCACGTGGGAACAAGGATGTGAGATGGAAACAACCCCTCCACTTCCAGTTCACGTTCGACACCGAGAACACCAACGGGCCGCTCCGCCAGTACTCGCCGAAGACCTTCAGATCTCTCCCGAGCCACGACTCCGCGCCATTCGGTGCGTCTAGCGTGTCGCGGACACGTACAAGCGGGGAGTGAATGATGGAGCACGCACATCGTCGGATCCGTCACGTCAATGTGGTCTGTTTGGCCTTGGTTCTGCTGGTTTCCCTCTTCGGCATTGTCGCGGCCGGCGGTGTCGCGGCCGGCGGTGCCTCGGCCGCGACCAACGGACCGCGGGTGCTCTACGTCGGTTCATTCGGAGGCATCGCCACTCCGAAGTCGTCGACCTTCAAGACGATCCAAGCCGCGGTAGATGCCGCCAAACCCTCCGACTGGATCCTGATCGCCCCGGGCGACTATCACGAGAAGGGCGACATGGGGGCCGACGCGCCGAGTGGCTCGGACGTATCCGACGGCTGGTACGGGGGTGTTGACATCGCCACACCCCGGATCCATCTGCGCGGTATGAACCGTAACTCGGTCATCGTCGACGGAACCCTGGCCAAGGCGTCGACACCGTGCAGCGCAGCGGCCTCCGATCAGAACACGTTGGGCGGCAAGGGGCGTAACGGGATCCTGATCTGGAAGGCCAACGGGGTCAGCGTCGAGAACCTGACCGTGTGCAACTTCCTGGCCGGGACCGGGAATGCCGGCAACGAGATCTGGTGGAACGGTGGCGCGGGCTCGTCGAAGATCGGGCTCAGCGGTTACTCGGGGAACTACCTGACGGCAACGTCCACCTATTTCAAAGGTAGCGACCCGACGAATCCAAGCGTCTGCGCCAGGTGCGCCCTCTACGGGATCTTCTCTTCTGACGCCACGGGCCCCGCCTTCTTGACCAACACCTACGCCAACAATTTCTCCGACTCGGGGATGTACGTGGGGGCCTGCCATCGGGTCTGCAACGTGACCATCAACCACGCCTGGATGGAGGACAACGCGCTCGGATATTCGGGCACGAACTCGGGCGGCCGGGTCGTCGTCAAGAATTCGCTGTTCGACAACAACAAGGAAGGTTTCGACACCAACACCGCCCTCACCGGTGACCCCCCGCCGCCCCAGGACGGGCGCTGCTCCGGAGCGGCCTCGAGGACCCGGTGCTGGGTGTTCACCAACAACACCTTGGAGAACAACAACAACCCGAACGTCCCCATCTCGGGCACAGCCGGGCTCGGGCCGACCGGGACCGGCATGACGATCTCGGGCGGGCGGTACGACACGATCACCAACAACACCTTTATCGACAACGGTGCCTGGGGGATGGCCTTCGTGCCGTAT
>Ga0302202_10003146_pt1 | contig 18402 bp, 17 predicted proteins | sample II_Bog_N3_3_FD_194579 | JGI IMG/M metagenome (GOLD analysis project Ga0302202, IMG submission 194579) | Peat permafrost microbial communities from Stordalen Mire near Abisko, Sweden - II_Bog_N3_3 | ecosystem: Environmental > Terrestrial > Soil > Wetlands > Peat | place: Sweden: Abisko...
AGTGAAAGAACACATCCTCCCCAAAAGCACAGTGTTCACGGATGACTTCTGCTCTTACGACGCGATGGATCGCCACATCAACGAGTACAACCATCGCCGCATTAACCACAGCGAGAAGATTTACGTGATGGGCGACGTTCACACGAACACGATTGAAGGATTCTGGTCGCTCGTGAAAACCGGCATCCGTGGCGTGTATCACTCGGTTGGCCGCCACTACCTGCAAACCTACTTGAACGAGTACAGCTTTCGCTACAATCGGCGCTTCGACGAGCAGCCGATGTTCGCCAGCTTCTTGCAGCAAATCGAAAAGCGGGATACGGTCGTGCGCACCGCGATCCCAGTAGCCGAACCGTTCTGACTAGGGTTTGGGCGCTACGAGCGCACGGGATTCATCTTCAAATTCCAGAAGAATCTTGAAACTGCTATTTTTTAGGTGCTTTCTCACCTGCCCAATGGCATCGGCAAAATTGAGGTTTGCTGAGGCCCACGCTTCGCGCTCAGTCGAAATGCCGTGGGACTTCTGGCTCCAAGCTATGCCGCAGTTGGGGTTTGGACAGTTTTCGGGAATGCGCACGTCATCCGGGCGGAAGCTAATTCGGATGCAGCATTTGCACTCAATGATTACCGCCTTAACGTCATCCATCCCCACTACGATCTTGTGTTCGATGGTCATTCCCGGATCATAGCGCATGTCAGCTTGTTAAACGGGGTTGCTGCGCATAGGCTGATCCCATGAAGAAAACGGCAATGATGCTCGCCCTCGTTCTCCTCGCGTTCTCAACCTTGGCTTTGGCCCAAGCGCTGCCAGCCGAGACGATCCAGCGCGCGACGGAGGCCGCGCTACACATCCAAAAACAGTTTGTCGACCCCGCTCACTTCGTCCTCGATGCGGTGACGATGGTCGAGGCCAAGCACGGCACCGAGGTCTGTTATGTATTCCATTCCAACAGTCCCTTCGACTTTGTGGGACATGGCTCCAAGATGGGCGGCAACGAGGAGAAAAAAACGGCTGACCTAGACAGCAAAGGGAAACTGCGAGTGCTGTTCTCCTATCAAGCCAGCCGCACGCGGGCCTGTTGCCATCAGGAGCGCTATCCCGTTACTGACATCACGAAAGAAGTTCGCGCGGCGGGCGGCTTTCTGCCATTAAGCTAGTTTTTTTTGCGGCTGGCCTTTTTCAGATCATCAAGAAATTGATCTTCCGTGGGAATAGGGATTTCCGCCCCTTTGGGAGTCTTCTGCGCATCGCTTTTCGCGAAGGCCGTATCCAAAACGGTAGTTTTGAGCCGATTCTTGCGCGCGGTTTCTTTCACTACATTTCTCATGGCAACCAACTCCGGGTGATTGATGACTTCCAGAATTTTGTACAGCGGCACGATTGCCGATAGGCCCATATTCACCGCTTCGCTCAGTGCCGGGTCGAAGTCTTCTGGGATCTCCCAGTGCCCGATCATCGAACCAAGCAGATAGGAAGAGCCTCCCCCGTAGAGCCTCTTAAATTTGCCAACTGGCGGCCCGTTTGGTTCCTCTGCTAGCGGCGCGCTCACCGTTTGGCGCGCGAACACCGGGCAACCGCTGAGGCCGCCAATTGATCGCGTCTCGATTAGGTAGGCATCAATCAGGCCGATGCTGGAGAAGTCAATTTTTTCATCAGGCATCATCGCGATGTTTCCGGTTCGGAGCACAGGTTGATTCCTGGCGGTCTCCGTCACTTTAGTAAACAGCCCAGCTATGTAGACCTCGTCACCGATCCCGATCTCGTATTCCTCGATGACCTCCGGGGTGGCAAACATTGTGTGCGAGATCGTCATCACGTCAAGATGCTCGTGCCCCGGATACAAAAACGGGCGCACCGCGCTGTCCACAATCGCGCTCTCAGTCGGGTGGCACCACCACTTTAGCCCGCTAGCCTCTAGGGTTGTGGATCGGCCTTGCCGGGGGTTTATGCGGATGACGCAATCGCTTCCTTCCAGCTTTTCGGCAACGTGCTTGGCCGTCACCATGTAAGAAAACGTGAGGTTGTCTTCGAGGATTTTGATGAAGAAAACAGTGCCACCATACCGGATCTCCGCGCCTTCCCGAATGCCAACGAAGCCGACACACTTGCGTACTAGATCAGAGATGCGCATGAGGATGCCCTTCGGCTGTTCGAGATAGTACAACGGCTCGCCGCCCATCCGGTCATCGATAAGTCGGGTCCCCAACACCCCAATAGGGTAGCCCAACCCGTGGGAGCCCGACGGGAAAAGTCTAGATTTCTTGCATACATACTGTCACGGGATAATTACCTCTAGCGATTTTCCGTCGCTAAATCCTTGATTCTAAAAGATCGATACTAGGGGGGTCGCAAAAGGACCCTTCTAGCTGCACCCGCTAGTCGATCCGCAGCTCATGCACTTGTAGCAACTGCCGTTTCTCACCATGATCGAGCCGCAGACGTGGCAACTTGGAGCGTCTCCCATGTCGATCATGCTCGCTAAGGCATCGGCTGCGTGGATGGAGCCGGTCGTTGGCCGTTGGTCGTTAGTCGTTGGAATGGCCCCGTTCAGATCGCCTACGCCTTCGGGCGACGACTGCTGCTTCGGCCTCAGGTTCTCGAACAGGAACTGCTGCTGTCCGGTCATGAAGCGCAACTGGAGCCAGCGGAAGATGTAATCCATGATCGACTTGGCGAAGCCGATGTCGGGATTGCTCGACCATCCGCTGGGCTCGAAGCGGGTGTGCGCGAACTTTTCGCAGAACATCTTGAGCGGCACGCCGTGTTGCAGCGCGACGGAGACAGCCAGGGCGAAGCTATCCATGAGGCCCGAAACCGTCGAGCCTTCTTTCGCCATCTTGATGAAGATCTCGCCCGGTTCTCCATCGGGATACAGGCCGACGATGAGGTAGCCTTCATGGCCTCCGATGTTGAACTTGTGCGTGATCGACATGCGCTCTTCTTTGAGCTTGTGGCGCACGGCGCGCGGCGGAGCGTCGAGGTTGTCGTCTTCGGCCAGCGTCAGGGCAGCGGCGTTGCGGGCGGCATCGTCCTTGGTGGAGTTTGCCGTCTTCGATCCGGCCGCCGAAAGCGGTTGCGCCTGCTTGCATCCGTCGCGATAGATGGCGACGGCTTTGAGGCCCAGCTTCCAGGCCTGGATGAAGGCTTCGGAAACGTCGTCGACCGTGGCGGCGCTGGGCAGGTTGACGGTTTTGGAGATGGCTCCGGAAATGAAGGGCTGCGCGGCGGCCATCATCTTGAGGTGTCCCATATAGGCGATGGAGCGCGTGCCCTTCGACGGCTTGAACGAGCAATCGAAGACGGAGAGATGCTCGTCTTTGACGTGCGGCGCGCCTTCGATGGTTCCGGTGGCGTCGACGTAGCTGACGATGGCGTCGGTCTGCTCGTGGGTGTATCCGAGTTTGAAGAGCGCGCCGGGGACGGTGTTGTTGACGATCTTGATCATGCCGCCGCCGACCAGCTTCTTGTACTTAATGAGCGCGAGATCGGGCTCGATGCCGGTGGTGTCGCAATCCATCATGAAGCCGATGGTTCCGGTGGGAGCCAGAACGGTGACCTGGCTGTTGCGGTAGCCATGCTTCTCGCCGTGGGCGAGAGCTTCGTCCCAGCAGGCTTTGGAAGCGTCGTAGATCGATGCCGGGACGTTGTTCTTGTTGATGTTGTTGACGCTGGCGCGGTGCATGCGGATCACGTCGAGGAACGGCTCGCGGTTGATGTACCAGCCGGGGCAAGCGGCTCCGGGCATGGCTTCGGCGGTGGTTACGCCGAGACGCGCTTGCACGGTGTCGGTGATGGGGCAGAGTGGCTCGCATTGTTCGGCGATCTTGGAGGACTGGAGATAGGCTTCTCCGCACATAATCGCGGTGACGCAGGCGGCGTAGTCGCGTCCGGCGTCGGAGTCGTAGGGCAGGCCAGCGGCCATGAGCAGAGCGCCGAGGTTCGCGTAGCCCAGGCCCAGCGGGCGATAGTCGTGCGAGTTCTTGCCGATGATCTCGGTCGGGTATCCGGCGTTGTCGACCAGGATTTCCTGCGCGGTAATGGTGATGTCGACAGCCTGACGGTAGGCTTCGACGTCGAAGGTGCCGTTGGGCGCGAACTTCAGCAGGTTCAGGCTGGCCAGATTGCAGGCGGAGTCATCGAGGAACATGTACTCGCTGCAAGGATTGCTGGCGTTGATGCGGGCCGTGTTCTTGCTGGTGTGCCAGCGGTTGACGGTGGTGTCGTACTGCATGCCGGGGTCTCCGCAATGCCAGGTGGCTTCGGAGATCTTCTGGAGCAGGTCTTTGGCTTTGTAAGTGTTGACCACTCGTCCATCGACGATGGCGCGGGTGGAGAAATCGGTATCGCGCGTGACGGCTACCATGAAGTCGTCGGTGACGCGCACGGAGTTATTGGCGTTCTGAAAGAAGATGGAGCTATAGGCGTCGGAATCGGGATGCGATCCGTCGTAGCCTTGGGCCACGAGCGCGTGGGCTTTGGCTTCTTCTTTGGACTTGCAGTCGATGAAGTCGACGATGTCGGGATGGTCGATGTTCAGGATGACCATCTTGGCGGCGCGGCGCGTCTTGCCTCCGGACTTGATGACGCCGGCGAAGGCGTCGAAGCCTTTCATGAAGCTGAGCGGACCGCTGGCGGTGCCGCCTCCGCTGAGAACTTCGGTGGAGGAACGTAGCGGAGAAAGATTCGTGCCGGTGCCGCTGCCCCACTTGAAGAGCATGCCTTCGGTCTTCGCCAACGTCAAAATGGAGTCGAGCGAATCTTTCACCGAGTTGATGAAGCAGGCGGAGCACTGCGGGCGGGTGTATCCGGTGACGCCGAATTCGACTTGATTCGTGGTGAAATTCCAGTGCCAGTTGGTGGCGTCGGATTTGGGCTCGACGCGCTCGCAGCCCACGTTGAACCAGACGGGCGAGTTGAAGGCCACGTGCTGGCGGACTAACAGATGAACGAGTTCGTCGTGGAAAGTGGCGGCGTCTTCGGGGGTGCGGAAGTATCCGTCTTTCATACCCCAGTCGCGAATGGTTTCGGCGACGCGGGATACGAGTTGGCGCACGCCGGTTTCGCGCTCGTCGGTGCCGATCTGCCCGTGGAGATATTTTGAGGCGACGATGTTGGTCGCGGTCATCGACCAGTCTTTGGGGACCTCGACATTCTTCTGCTCGAAAATCATGCCTCCCTGGGAGTCAGAGATTAGAGCGTCGCGGAGTTCCCACTCAACCTCGTTGTAAGGAGACACGCCGGGCTTGGTGAAGAGGCGGCGGAAGGTGAGGCCTTGGGCCTTCGTCTTCTTATTGGCTGCGATACTGTTGGCGGCGGTTTGAGATTTGATTTGATCTTTCATCTGTACTTCTGGCATTTCCTTCTCCTAAGTATAAAGAACAGGTTTCAAAGTTTCATAGTTTCAAGGTTTCAAAGAATGCATGAGCGGCGGCGTTGAACTGCTGCAGCGCTCGGGGCCCCTTCGGGGCGTTTGATTTCGAAGAACTTGTGGTATCGCGCCAAGCGATACCTCTCTACGCAGCCTGTCGCTTATCGAGCCGGATCGGGCTGTGATTCTTTTCGGTAATTGTGGTCCGGGAGCGCGGTGGGTTCGGCGGCTGTCCCTGTCTGCTTTTCGGTCTGGACGGGCGTGGACGCCCGTCGCTCCATCGGCGATGGGCATTCTATGCCATGACGGGCAAACGAGGCGGCAACAAGTTCGATTAAACCTTCCATCTGGGCTCCTAATGATGCGACTCAGACGGGACAAGCCCCGTCTCTAAATCTTGATGAATCCCCCGAGGGGGCGCTAGCCACGCCCGGGGGAAGTCACCGCTGGTTTTTCTTTCTACCTTTACTCCCATCCATTTTTCATGCACTCGGAGGGGTTTTGGGTAAGGGGAAGACGCGAAGTCACCTCAACTTTGAGTCTCGCCCCGGCGTTTATGGTCGATGCCTCCTTCAATACTTGAGGAGTGCAAAAGTACTCTGGGATGCTTAACGTACTCCCGTATATGGTGCCTGTCAAGAGAGAAACACTATAGATTGTGGCTCGAAAGTGGTAGGGTATCGAGTTTAAAACAGTCGCCAGTTGCCAGTCTTTCGAGTGCAGCGACTGTACGCGGAGTCCGAAGGGTGGTCAATTCCATAAGAATGGTGCAACGGTGGAATTCCGGTGCACGGAATGGAAGGGGCGGATCGGAACCAGAATTGGGACGAAAATTGCTGGGGTTAGCGCCTGAGCGGCGGGGTTTGAAGGGCGCGCGGAAGAGTTCGCTGGACGCGAGTGTGCCGTGGGTCCCGTATTTGCACAAGGCGTGCACAGGTTAGGAACATTTCTGGGTTCTAGATTTCCGGTTCTCAGTAGATCCGCCAACGCTTTGCGGCGGATTGGGAGAAGAACAGTTGTGTTTCCAGGTCAAGCATCCGGATGCAAATTGTTTCACGTTGACGCAGATGGCCATTGAGGGGACAATTGCCGTCTTTGAGGCCGGGGCGCGGGGCATTGCATTGCGCGGGCGGGAGGATCGGGATGTCGAGAAGCCGCGCCATGAGGAGAATCCGGCAAGCGATCCGCCGCCAGATTGAGGAGACGCAGCCGGATCATCCCATGGTGAGCCGCCGCCAGGTGCTGAAGGTTACCGGCTTGGCACTGGGCGGAGCGCTGCTGGGCGGAAGGTTACGGGCGTCCTCGTTCATCGGGTCCGCGGCCCCTCGCATCGGGATTGTCGGCGCCGGAATCGCCGGACTGGTGGCCGCATTGACTTTGCAGGATGCGGGCGTGCCGTGCACGGTGTATGAGGCTTCGGGCAGAATCGGCGGGCGCATGTACTCCAACCACGCCTTCTGGGGAGACGGCCAGACCAGCGAATGGTGTGGTGAATTCATCGACTCCGTGGACGTCACCATGCGCAGTCTGGCGGCGCGTTTTGGCCTCACGCTGGCGGATGTGAATGCGGCGCAACCCAATGCGTCCCAGGACACCAATTATTTTCTGGGCGGCTACTATACCGAGCCCGAACTGGCGCACGATGCGCGGCATATCACCCCGATTCTGGCTGCGCAGAACAAGGCGATCGGAACCCTGGCGACCTACAACCACTATACGAAGGCCGGATACTTCTTCGACAATCTCAGCGCCTACGATTGGATCGAAAATTACGTTCCGGGCGGGCACGGTTCGCGGTTGGGCGAATACCTCGATGTCGCGATCGTGACTGAGAATGGCCTCGGCTCTTCGCAGCAAAGTTCCCTGAACCTCATTTTTCCTTTGGACTCGGATGAGCGGTTTCACATTCAGAACGGCAACCAGCAGCTTCCTGCCGCGATCGCCGCGAGCCTTCCGAAGGGAACGGTCCGCATGGGCTGCCGCCTGAGCGCCATTGCCACCGATGGCGACGCCCAGGTGACGCTGACCTTTTCCACCGCTTCCGGAGCGCGCTCGGAGGTGTTCGATTACGTGATTCTGGCGCTTCCCTTCAGCGTGCTTCGCGGGCTCGACTTCAGCCAGGCTGGATTCGATCCCTTGAAGCAGCAGGCGATTCAACAGCTGGGGTATGGAACGAATTCCAAACTGGTGCTGCAGTTCAACGATCGCTATTGGAATGGTAAGGGCGCGTGGCCGGGACTCAGCGACGGGTTCATCCAGACCGATCTTCCCTTCCAGACGACCTGGGACAGCAGTCGCGCCGAACCCGGACCCGACGGACTGTTGACCGATTACACGGGCGGCACGCCGGGCGCAGCGTATCAGCCGCAAGGGCCGTACACGACGAGCCGCAGCTCCAGCGTCACGGCCGGCTATGCACAGCAATTCCTGGAGCAACTCGAAGTGGTGTGGCCGGGCGTGAGCAGCCACTATACGGGCCTGGCGACGCTGAGTTATCCGACCGGCGACCCGAACCTGCTGGGAAGCTATAGCACTTACAAGGTGGGCCAGTACACGCAGTTCGGAGGCTACGAAAAAGTGCGGCAGGGGCGCATCTATTTTGCCGGCGAGCACACCTCGTACGACTACCAGGGGTTCATGGAGGGCGGCGCGATTTCCGGGGTGCGTGCGGGCACGGAAGTGCTGGCGGCGCTGGGGTAAGGACGGCAAGAATTGCATGCTGGCCAAACCTGCTAAGAGGCGAAAACGCCTCCGTCCCAGTCCTCATTGTGACCAATCTCACCAGCACCGGTGACCCACCGCACTGGCCGCTTTGACCGCAGGGTCCACACTAACCTAGAATCCAGTTAGGGTCGGGTTTCGCTTCGGTCGATCAGGGCGAAACTGGAGGTTGTATGGGTGAAGGACTGTTCCAGCCGCTGCACATTCTGTTAATCATCGGCATCGCGCTGCTGCTGTTCGGACCGAGCAAGTTTGCCGACTTAGGCAAAGGCCTCGGTGAAGGCATCCGCAATTTCAAGTCGGCGATGAAGGACCAGGACGTTAAGCCGGACGTTAAGACAGCCGACAAGCCCCAAGATCCCCCCCAGCCGCCAACCGCATAACGTGTGCAGCGCGGACACTCCTATCCGCGCACGGTGAGCGCCACCAAAAACCCGAGCTAGATGGCCCGGTTTTTCTGGTTACAGGGTACTGGATACTGAGTACTGACTTCCCGCATCATCTTCCACACCAACGCCACCGGCAGCCCGACCACATTGCCATAATCCCCATCAATCCGAGGAATCCACCGCGAAGCAATCGCCTGAATCGCGTAAGCTCCCGCCTTATCCATAGGTTCGCCACTAGCAACGTAGTCGGCGATGTCTTGGTCGGTGAGTCGATTCACGGTCACAACCGTAGTCTCGCTGGACACCCGCGCCACGCCGCCCGCCACCAAGCACACTCCCGTAATCACGCGATGCGTGCGCCCCGAAAGCATTCGCAACATGCGCGCCGCATCCGCCGCATCGGAGGGCTTGCCCAGAAGCGCACCATCGACCACCACCACCGTGTCCGCTCCCAGCACAACGTCGTTCGGACTCAAGTTCGGACGCACCCGCGCCACCGCCAGCGCCTTCTCCCGCGCCAACCGCTCGGCGCAATCCTTCGCGGATTCTCCCGGCAGCGGATCTTCCGGGATGTCTGCGGGGTGCACTTCGAATGAAATGCCCGCGTTGCGCAGCAATTCCTGACGACGCGGCGACGCGGAAGCAAGCACGAGCATGGGAATATTGTACGGGTCTTCGTCGGGGGCCGTGGCCATGGATACCAACGAGTCGCACCCTTCGCGGCATTTCGTAGGCTCTCTTGCTGCCGACCACTCGCGGTTGCCGACGTCCGGCGAGCCTTCGCTCTTCTCCAATCAATCCTAACGTCGCTCTCTTCGGCGTTGGGGTGGCAAACGACACTGCCGCAAAGGGAAATGAGAGCAGTTTCGTGCGACAATAGCGCATCATCTCTTCCGTACCGGAGTGTTCCTCTGAGCCAGGAATTTCCCATCAATGTCGCCGTCATTGGCGTGGGCGCCTTTGGCCGTAACCACGCGCGGGTCTATCGCCAACTACAGGATGCGGGCAGCGTGCGCCTCGTGGGCGTGGTCGACCCCGATACTTCGCGGGCCGATGCTGTAGCGCGCGAGTTCGACTGCAAATCGTTCGGCTCGGTCGAGCAGATGCTGACGACGCACAGCGAAGTGCAGGCGGCCTCGGTCGCCGTGCCCACCGTTCTGCACCTGGAAGTCGCCCGCTCCCTGATGGAAGCTGGGGTTGACGTCCTGATCGAGAAGCCTTTGGCCGCAACCCTGGCCGAGGCCGACGAACTGCTGCGCGTCGCTTCCACGCATAAGCGCATCGCGCAGGTCGGCCATCTGGAACGCTTCAATCCCGCGGTGCGCGCCACTTTGCCGCTCATCAACCGCCCCATGTTTTTCGAGGTCCATCGCCTGAGCGTATTTTCTCCCCGCGCCCTCGATGTCGACGTCGTGCTCGACCTCATGATCCACGACCTCGATGTGGTGTTGACGTTCGTCAAGTCGGAAGTGAAGGAGATCCGCGCCGTCGGGCTGCCGATTCTTTCCGGCAAGGTCGACATTGCGAATGTTCGCCTCGAATTTGCCTCAGGCTGCGTCGCCAACTTCACCGCCAGCCGCGTCTCCACCGAGCGCGTTCGCAAGCTGCGTTTCTTTCAGATGGGGCAGTATATTTCGATCGATTACGGACGGCAGGACGTCCTGGTGTTTTCGGTCGGAGGCGCGGCGGGGAACGCCCAGCCTAGCGCGAATCCGCAGATTGCCATGTCGAAGCCCGCGGTCGCCGCCGAGGAGCCGCTGCTCGCCGAGATCAAGGCATTCTTGCAGGCCGTGCGCGACCGCTCGCGTCCCGTGGTTGCGTTGGAAGACGGCCGCCGAGCTCTAGAACTGGCCCTGGCGATTCTGGCGGAGATTGCTCGCCACGCCAGCCGCATCGGAGTGGCAAAGGCGTAGTTTGCGCCGCTTGGTTGTGATGCGTCATCCCAATGCCACAACCGCGTCCAGGTAGCGGTTCAAAACTACTTCTCCCTGACCCTGACCTTCAAAATCGATGAACATGATGCCATTGCCGTATTGCGGATGCCGTGTGGCCACGCGTCCCTGTATGACGACCACGCTGCCGTCCAGCCACAGCGTGGCTTGTACCCGGATGCCAACCGGCAAGGGCATCATCAACTCCACATAGCAGCCGCCTCGGCTAAGATCGGTGGTTTCCACCCGTCTCCGGATGTTGCTGCCCTCTTCATGAATCTCGATGGGAACCCTCACCGTGCAGCGAGGAAAGTGCCGTCGTTCTTCCTTGCGGATCGCGCCGGCCGATGCCTCAACGCTGGGCGAATTGATGGGTAAACTCATTTCGATCGGCTTCCGCTGTTGTGTGGGAGCAGTTTGAGGGCAACACTCCCAATCTGATCTTCGGCATTCGATCCGTGGAAGTCTATGTCCGGCGTCACAGAGCTTGGTTACAAAAGGGTTCGTCCCCTGGACGGCACAGCGTCCCCGATTGTGGACCGCATAGGTAAAGGTAGGATTGCAGAAGTGAAAACCCCGCGCCGACCTCCAGGGCTTTTCACCTCTGCAATCTCAACTCTAACCTCTAACCTTGTATAATCTTCGCCGTACATCGAACCGCATGACCGAAATCATTCCAACCACCGAAGCGGCCCCGGCCCCGTCAAAAACCACCATGGATATTGGCGACATTCTCAAGATCCTCCCGCATCGCTATCCTTTTCTTTTGATCGATCGCGTAGTCGGCCTGGTGCGCAAGGAAAGCATCGTCGCCTTGAAAAATGTCACCATCACCGAGCCTTTTTTTCAGGGACACTTCCCCGACAAGCCCATCATGCCCGGCGTGTTGATCGTCGAAGCCATCGCCCAAGCCGGAGGCCTTCTGCTCCTGACGGAGGTTCCCAACCGCGACGAAATGCTGATGGTCTTCACCGGAATCGAAAAAGCCCGCTTCCGCCGCCCCGTCGTTCCCGGAGATCAGCTAAGAATCGAAGTCGTAGTCAAAGCCTGGCGCATGACCGCCGCCCGTCTCGAAGGCAAAGCCTACGTGGACGGCAAAGTAGCCTGCGAAGCCATCGTAACCTGCCGCCTCGTGCCCCGAGCCCTGGCCGCGGGCAAAGCGGAGGCCGCAAGCGATCCAGAGTAAAAAGAATTTGTAATTTCCAATTTGTAATTTGTAATTGAAAACGCGCTTCATCGATAAGCGGGTTGAGATTACAAATCACCAATTACAAATCACCAATGTCCCTCCATCCCACCGCCGTAGTCGATCCCAAAGCCAAGATCCACCCCTCATGCTCCATCGGCCCCTACTGCGTAATCGGCCCCAACGTCGAACTAGGAGAAGCCTGCCATCTCGCCTCCCACGTAGTCATCGAGGGCGCAACCACTATCGGAGCGCACAATCAATTCTTCCCCTTCAGCTCCATCGGCCTCGCCCCGCAGGACATCACCTACGCCGGCGAACCCACCCGCCTCGAAATCGGCAGCCACAACGTGATCCGCGAGTTCGTCACCATCAACCGCGGCACCGTCAAAGGCGGAGCCTGCACCCGAGTCGGCGACCACAACCTGATCATGGCCTACACCCACATCGCGCACGATTGCCAAATCGGCAGCCACATCATCATGGCCAACGCCGCCACCCTCGGCGGTCACGTCACCGTCGAAGACTGGGCCACCGTGGGAGCGCTCTGCCCCGTGCATCATTTCGTCCGCATCGGCGCTCACGCCTTCATTGGCGGAGGCACCACCATCACCCGCGACGTCCTGCCCTTCTCCAAAACCTCCGCTGAGCGCGGTACCCGCGCCTACGGATTAAACGCCGTAGGCCTCGAACGTCGCGGCTTCACCAAAGACCGCATCCGCAAAATCCATCATGCCTATAAAGTATTACTGGCCTCAAAACTCAACACCTCCCAAGCCCTGGACCAACTCCGCTCCGAACCCGGCCGCGGAGAAGACACCGACATGCTAATCCGCTTCATCGAATCCTCCGAACGCGGCGTCATCAAGTAGAGGATATTTCACAAGCTGTTTCTTGGGAAAAAACCAGTACGCTGCTATAGCGCACCTTAGTTTTTTTCTTCATAATCCGGGGTATGGCCCTTGTTGTCTTCCTCCGGGGTGTCAATGTTGGCGGACACAGAACGTTTCGCCCAAGCATCCTGGCACGAGAACTGAGCGGCTATGACGTCCTGAACATCGGTGCTGCGGGCACCTTTGTTGTTCGTAAACCTGCTCTTCGTACAGCTGGATCCCGAGCAAAATTCCGCGCTGCATTGCTTCGCAAGCTGCCGTTCGAAGCGGAAATTGTAATGTGCGAAGGCCGCGATCTTATGCGACTGGAGATGGAAAATCCGTTTGGAACCCAGCCATCACCTCCGGACGTTGTCCGGTTCGTCAGTATCCTGTCGAAAGCCGGGGGTGTCCGGGCGTCGCTTCCAGTTACGTTTCCCTCAGACGGGGAGTGGTTGGTGCGGGTGATTGCCTCCCAAGGGCAGTTCGTGTTCGGAGTGTACCGACGTCACATGAAGACAATCGGCTATCTTGGCCAGATCGACAAACTCTACGGCGTGCCAGCTACGACTCGGAACTGGAACACAATCGTTGCGATCCTGCGAATCTTGAAGAGCCTCACGGGCGGAGGCGAGGATTCCAATTGTTGAAATCACGCTAGCGCGAAAAACCGATCTACGTGATTCGGCAGAAATTAGGGGCAATCGAATCCGAAAGCGGGCCGTCGAGAATAACGTGGCGGAGTCTGGCTGAGTCGGGAGGAAGCTACAGGCCCTCAGTCTCGCGCAGAGCGCCCGTCCCGTCCCGGCTGGATTTTGACTGACGGCTGAGAGCTGATGGCTGAATCTGAAGCTACTGCATATCTCCGCCCATGGGCACGTAGCGGAATTTCTTGCCGTCGAAGAACACGGCCGAGCTTCCCCCCATTTCGCCGGCTTCTTCCACGTAGATGGCTTCGACGTTTCTCTTGCGCGTGCGCATTTTTTTGACGGAGAGTGTCTTATACGGCAAATTCACGATTACGTACTTGGCTTTCGGAGTGGCCGATTGCCAGCCGCCTTTATCTGCGCCATCGATGATCAGCACCACCAAACCGCGCAGCTTCGGATCGGGCTCGCTGAACGTGGTCGTCAGCTTGGGATCGCCATACCCAAAAAAATCGTAATAAGGATCGACCACCGTGTAGTTGTGCTCCGCCTGATCGACCATCGGATTCTTGCAGCGCGCCGCAATGGCTACGTCCTCTATGCCATCGCCATCGAGATCGCCAAATGCCGGTTGGAACTCCGGCACCAGCGTGAACTGGTTGCCAAACTGCCGCTGGATAAACTCGTTGTCGATTTTGCGCGCCGCAGGCGGCGCCTGCGCCAACGCGGGCAGCAACATGGCAAGGCCGAACGCCAGGAGGAACGATGCTTTTCTCATGCGTTCACTGTAGTCCCGAAGGGTGATTACCGGCAGGTAACGAAAGTCACATGGAAAGCAGGTTTCAAGGTTTCATAGTTCCAAGGTTTCAAAGACCTGCGGTCTCTGAAGCCGCGCCTTTGGGAAGCAAATTACAAATCTCCCTTGAAATGTTCCCAACCCTCAGCCTTGAGCCGCGTCGATTTTCCATCTGCCCCGATCAGCCGCATTCCGGCGGATTTCACGGTTCGGCCGATCCGCGTCACCCGCACCCCTGCAACCTGCGCGGGAAGCGCCGCCGGCGAGGTAAATAGCAGTTCATAATCGTCGCCACCATGCAACGCGAACTCGAGCCCGACCCGCTTTTTGCCAAGCTGCGCTCGCGGAATCGCCTCGGCTTCGATCTCGGCGCCCACGCGGCTTTCCTGGCAGATGTGTTCGAGGTCGGTGGAAAGCCCGTCGCTTAGATCGATCATCGCCGAAGCCAGTCCGCGTCGCCGCAAGCTTTGGCCAACAGTAACCCGCGCTTGCGGAGGAGATTGCCGGGAAATGTGCCCGGTAGAGGACATGGAATACTTCGCGCCCACCGGCTTCGATTCCGCCAACCGCGCCAGCGTTGCGGCAGCGCCGCCCAACTCGCCGGTCACATAAATGTCCTGGCCCGGCTTTGCCCCCGACCGCAGCACCGCCTTTCCGTGCGGCACCGAGCCGACGACTACGATGTCGGCCTGAATGCCGCCCCCATCTGCCGCCTGCGCGGTGTCGCCACCGGCGAGCGGGATCTTGAACTCGTGCGCCAGAGCCAGCAGCCCCTTGAGGAAGCGATCCACCCATTTCTGCGGGACGTCGTCCCCAACGGCCAACGACAAGAATGCCGCCCTCGGTTCTCCGCCCATGGCCGCGATATCGCTCAGTCCGCGGGTCAGGCAATACCGTCCGACCAGCTCAGGCCGGTGCCAATCCCGGCGAAAGTGCACGTTCTCGATGGTGAAGTCGGTCGTGACCAGCAACTCGTGTCCCGCGGGAACGCGCAGCACGGCGCAGTCGTCGCCGATGCCGGTAACCAGTCCACCGGCCAGCCCACCAACCAGCGACGGCCCTCCGCGGGCCCGGCGGCGGATCTGCTCAATCAGCTTTTTTTCACCCAGGGGCATGCCGATCCCAATATACCCCGCTAGCCCTGCGGCGCCAGTGCGGGTCGGCGCACGAGATTGGCCGCCCTGGGTACCGAGGTAATTTGCCCGGATGGGCAGTTCCAATTACGCTGCCTTGGTAACCGTCCAGAAGGGCGTGGCGAGGTTGACAGGGGGAACCATGTTTGCTACCTTTAACTCGCCGTTCACACACACTGTGCCGAACCAAGTGCCGCAACCTGAATCAGTTGCAGCGAAATTGGATTTCGGCTTGCCTGGTTCCGTAGCGTAGAGATCGGCCAGACCGCATTGAGAGCGGCTGGTGGAATCAGGATTCCGAGCCCCGAGCAAGACGGTTCCGCTCCAGGCAGGATTCCGAAGTAAAATCTGTTCCCCCGGAAGTCAAACTATTGCGTAAACGTTTCTACATATTTTTCGTAGCCCGCGACGAAGCCGGACAGCTTCGCAAGATCTCCATTCCCGTCCAGTATCTGTACGTTCTTCTGGCGGGGGCGGCGATCGGGGCTCTATGCCTTACGGGAATCGCCAGCTCGTATACCCGTATGCTGGCCAAGGTCGCCCACTACAACCAGCTCCGCACCGAACAAGCCCAGCTGAAGGACAACTATTCGCGCCTGGAAAAGGTCGCCCAGGAACGCGACATTCAGGTCGCTTCGCTCGGCTCGCTGGCGAGCGAAGTATCCGCGCTCTACGGCCTCAAGTCGAATCCGGCCATGGTGGTCGCCGCGACCGAGCAGATTCAGAAAGCCCAAGTGGACTCGTCGCTCGATCAGCTGTATGCCTTGAAGCGCACGGCATTGAGCGGAGCGGCCAGCGTTGGCATCTCTCTCGGCCTTACCCGGAACTCTTCGACAGCAGATTGGATTCGCGCCAATTCGGCTCCGAACCTCTGGCCGGTCGAAGGCCAGGTCACCGGCTCGTTTGGCGAGCGCATCGATCCGTTTAACGGAGAAGGCGCGTTTCACTCCGGCGTAGACATCTCGGCTGCGATTGGCTCGGCTGTGATCGCTCCGGCGGACGGCGTGGTCACGTTCGCAGACTACCTCGGCGGCTACGGACGCGCCATCATGGTCGATCACGGGCACGGCATTTCGACCCGCTACGGCCACCTTTCCAGCTTCGCCGTCACCGCCGGACAATATATCCACCGTGGCGACACCATCGGCTACGTCGGCCTCAGCGGACGCTCGACTGGTCCGCATCTTCACTACGAAGTCCGCATCAACGATGTCCCAGTAAACCCCTACAAGTATCTGCGGCTGACGGTGGCGCAGATTGGCGGGTTTACGGCGGGCGAGTAAGTCCAGAATCTTTTCAGAAAATATCAGGGAAACCATCGCGTCAGTCTGTCCCGCGATGAATCGGGCTGCAATCATCTTTTCTTCTTTAGTGTCCCAAACGGATCATCCGTTGTCTGCATGCGTAGGCTGCTCGTGATCGCGGTCATGATCCCGATAACGCGTTTTCGGCCTTCGTCCATACGAGAACGATGTAATGTTCGCTATACATTCTCCTACGTGCAAGCCTACAAAGTGCTTTAACAATTGCTTTTGCTAATGGTATAAGATATCTATATACAGTTATTTACATAGACATAATTATTACTTGATATATAATACATAATGAATCATAATATTCATGTTTACATCTAAAAAGACAGGGGAAGGAGCGGGTATGACTGGGAAGGAATTCAAGCTTGCCCGTAGAGAACGTGGCTGGAGCCAGTTCTATTTGGCCACGCGTCTTGGAATCTCACAGACTTACGTGGCGCTCCTGGAGCATGGCAAACGGCCTTTTCCTCCTCGATTGGCCAGAAGGGCAGTTACCTTGCTCGGAATGAGCCCCTCAGCTTTGCCCTTGAGCCAGCGTGCTTCCACAGACACCGAGTTGACACGCCAGCTTTCAGCATTGGGTTATCCCGGGTACGCACACGTGCCTCCGGCACGTCGGAGAAACCCCGCTGAAGTGCTTCTCGTAGCTTTGAGAAAAGACAACTTGGATGCGAGAGTTGCGGAAGCTCTCCCGTGGCTGTTGCTCCAGTATGGAACGATGAGCGAAGCGTGCAAAAGGTGGCTGGTGGAACAAGGACGACTTCGGGGTCTGACAAATCGCCTTGGTTTCACCGTTACGCTGGCAAAACAGGTTGCCGAGCGAAAAGGCGAAACAACGTCCGGTGCTTATCAAGCGCTGGTTCAGTTAGAGCAGGAACTATTTCGGAGCCGTCTTGTTGGCCCCGACACCTTTTGTCAGAGCCATCTCTCGCTGCGACAACGCGAATGGATGGAGACTGCCAGGCCGGATGCGGCAAGACAATGGAATCTGTTGACCAATTGGAAGCCGGAAGACTTGCCATATGCCTGACTTGGTCTTGTCTCCGCCCTGGCCCGAATTTCTCACCGACGTAGACCAAAGCCTCTCAGAAGCAGTGGAACTCCACTGCTTGGGAGGCTTTGTTCTCGCCGCCATGTATGACATCCCAAGGACTACGAACGATCTAGACTACATTTCTGCCGACCCAGGCAACGCCTATGAAGAACGAAGCAGAATCGCAGGTCCGGAGTCGGATCTTGCCAAGAAACATAAAGTATTTCTGCATTTGGTTGGAGTCGCCGACTACCCCGAGAATTACGAGAGCCGTCTGACAACTCTCTCGCTAGGACTGAAAAAGCTCACGCTACGGTTTCTCGAACCCTACGATTTACTGCTGTCCAAGCTCACTCGGAACAATCCCAGGGATATGCAGGATGTCCAGGCTTTGGCCAAAAAGCTGGGTCTGAGATTTGATTTGCTAGTGGAGCGCTTTCAAACTGAAATGAGTTGGGTTCCCAACCGAGCACGGCATCGACTGACACTCGATGCTGCGTGGAAGGACTATTTTGACCCCGCCGTGTGATGGCTGGCAAACGGTGTTTATCGATTGCCGCTATCCGCGGCGCTCGGCAAGTGGCATCCCCTCAGGCAAGGTGCCCCCAGGTTCGCGCCCGTCTTTTGGGCGCTAACCTGGGCGGTACACCGATCTACTTTTTTCATCACAAAACCACTGTATGCCCCATCACAGACAGCCTCACTGCGCGCGTGCAAAACTAGCCCCCTGATTGGTGCAGCGAAGCGGGTCCCCGTCTTCAGCGACGGTTCAGCCATGCTGCTCCAAAACCATCAGCGCTCTTTGACAACAGATACTCGACGCGATGGGGTGGAAAGGCGAAGGTTCCTTCCCCTTGACACGATTTACCCCACTCGAAGGCCGGGAACAGCAGCAAATCCCGTAAGTCCTTATTCCCGAAGACTTTGATATAAGTCCTTTCGATTCAAAGACCGAACCGAAAAATTCCCGCCAAGCCCATGATTCCGCTAGACCAGGGGGGAGGGGGGTGGG
>Ga0302202_10003147_pt1 | contig 18400 bp, 8 predicted proteins | sample II_Bog_N3_3_FD_194579 | JGI IMG/M metagenome (GOLD analysis project Ga0302202, IMG submission 194579) | Peat permafrost microbial communities from Stordalen Mire near Abisko, Sweden - II_Bog_N3_3 | ecosystem: Environmental > Terrestrial > Soil > Wetlands > Peat | place: Sweden: Abisko, Stordalen...
ATCCACCCCGTGGCCGGCCGCATGCCCGGGCACATGAACGTGCTCCTGGCCGAGGCCAACGTCCCCTACGACGAGCTGAAGGAGATGGACGAGGCCAACCCCGAGATGAGCACGGCCGACGTCGCCCTGGTGGTCGGCGCCAACGACACGGTCAACCCGGCGGCCAAGAACACGCCGGGCAGCCCCATCTACGGCATGCCCATCATCAACGCCGACGAGGCCGGCACCGTGATCTTCCTCAAGCGGTCGATGCGTCCCGGATTCGCCGGCATCGACAACGACCTCCTCTTCGACGAGAAGACCACCCTGCTGTTCGGCGACGCCAAGGACACGCTGGGCAAGCTCGTGAAGGCGGTCGAGGAGGCCTGACCGGACGGCTCGCGCCGACCGCGGTCCCGCAGCGACGGCCCTTCTCCCGGACGGGGGAGGGGCCGTGCCGCGTCCGGGGGTCCGACCCCTCGACCACCCTCCGTGGTGACACGACCACAACAGTCCCGGAGCAGGGGATATTTTCCGCGACTCGCATTGCAAAGTCCCCCGTCATCCCCTACCGTCGGGCCGTCCGCAGACGCGGATCCGCAACTGTCGTCGGGGTGAGTAGGGCGACCATTGCGTCTGGATGACGAATCCCTGGGGGTTGGGTCGATGGAGCAGTCCGTTACGCGCGTGTCCGGCATGGGCAAGGTCGCACGAGTCCTACTGGTCGCACTGCTGAGCCTCGTCGGGCTCTCCGTCATCGGGGTCGGCCAGGCCGCCGCCGCCGGTGTGACCGTCAGTTCGTTGACCCCCGCCACGGGCAGCGCCAACGGCGCCACCTCCGTCGTCATCGCCGGTACCGGGTTCGGGACGACGGCCTCCAAGGTGTCCGTCACGTTCGGCGGCGTACCGGCGACGTCGTTCGCCCTCAACTCGGGCATCCAGATCACGGCGGTGGCCCCCGCCGCGGCGGCCAACTCACCGAGCACCGTGGAGGTCGTGGTGACGGTGTCCGGTGTCGCCTCGACCCCGGCCGCGCCGGGTGACGACTCCTACACCTACACGTGGAGCGCGCCGCCCACGGTGACCGGCACCGGGACGATCCCCGTCACGAGCGCCAAGCAGTCCGGCACCGTCGTCACCATCAAGGCGGTCGGTACGTGGACCGCAGGTCAGCTGGTCACCCTCGCCGGCTTCACCAACGGGCTCCCGGCCGCGGTGTACGCCGTGGTCACCGGCGGAACCAACACGTTCACCGTGAACAACGCCGGGTCCACGTCCAACGGCACGGGCCTGGTCTCGCCCAGTTCGGCCGGCGCCGTCGGCCCGGTCGCCGGCGGCGGCACCGCCGTCATCACCGGCACGAACTTCGGTGGGGCGTCTGCGGTCGACTTCGGCTCCACCCCGGCCACGACGTTCACCGTGGACTCGGCCACCGAGATCACGGCCACGGCGCCGGCCGGTGCCGTCGGCCCGGTCGACATCACGGTGACCACGCCGGCCTCGGCCAGCGCCTCGCCGGTGAGCCCCGCCACCGACACCTACTCCTACGTCGGCCCACCGGTCGTCGCCGGCCTCACCACCACCGCCAGCCCGGCCGGCGGACCCGCGGGGGGCGGCACCCAGGTGACGATCGCCGGCTCCAGCTTCAACAACGTGACGGCGGTGAACTTCGGGTCGACGCCGGCAACCTCGTTCCTCGTCAACGGACTCAACTCGATCACCGCGGTCTCCCCGGTCGGCACGGGCACCGTCGACGTGACGGTGGTGGCGGGCGGCCAGACGTCGGCCACGGGGGCGGCGGACAAGTTCGCCTACAACTCGACGCTGACCGTCGCCGACGGCAACGCCGCCTACTCCAACTCGCCGGGCACCGAGGTCCCGGTGACGGCCACGAGCCAGGCCGGGTCCACGGTGACGATCACCGTGGCCGGCACCTGGACCGCGGGGGAGTCGGTGGGCCTCGCCGGGTTCACCAACGGCATCACCGACGGGACCTACACGGTGCTGGCCGTCGTGACCGGCGGATTCACCATCACCTACACGCCGGTCCTCACCGGCTCGGGCACCGGGAACGCGATCCAACTCAACACCGCATCACCCACCTCGGTGACCGCCACCAGCCAGTCCGGTACCACCGTCACGCTGACGGCGGTCGGCAGCTGGTTCGCCGGTCAGCAGGTCTTCCTGACGGGCTTCACCAACGGACTGACCGCGGGCGACTACGCCGTCACCGGTGGCACCTCCGGGAGCTTCACGATCACCTTCACGCCGACCCTGAGCGCCTCGGGCACCGGCACCGCCATCCCCTTCCAGGTGCAGAGCTTCAACGCCGCGACCCTGATCACCGGCGGGGGGACCATCACCCCCGGCGTGACGGTGACCCAGCAGCCCGCCTCGGGCAAGGTCACAGTCAGTGGCAACCAGCTCCTGTACGAGCCCGCCCAGGGCAACCCGACCCTGTCGGGCACCTCGTGGCTCACCCACGTGACCACCGCGGGCGCCCAGACGGCGACGTTCCAGGTCTGCGAGACGACGCCGTCGGCCCTGTGCACGACCGCCACGATCACCTACACCCCGTCCTCCTCCGGGTACTTCGTGGGCAATCAGCTCAGCGCTCTCGGCCTGGAGGTCTCGGTGGTCGAGGACACCGGAAGCGGCATCGTCGCCCCGGCGAACGCCGCCGCCGGCTCGACCTTCACCACGGTGACCGCGCCGAACGAGACCGACCTCCCGTCGACCAACTCGGGCTTCACGGTCACCGGCATCGGTGGCTACCGGTCGATCACCCCGGTCCCCACCGGGGTCACGCTGGTCCCGGGCACGCTGGCGGTGACCGGTGGCGATGCCGCCACCACGGGCAAGTTCACCGCCACGCTGTGCACGGCGCCCATGGGCTTCGTGCCCAATGTCTGCACCGCGAACTTCACCGGGAACTTCAAGACGACCTACCCCTACATCGAGACCTCGCTCAACGTCGCCTCGCAGATCGCCGGCGGTTCGCAGCTGAGCCTGCCGACCGTCTCGGCCACGTGGCAGGTCACCGCCTCGTCGGGCTCGATCAGCTCCTACGAGACCGAGTTCGTCGTCGTGACGAACGTGGTGACGATCGGGAGCCTCTCGCTCGACGCCTTCCCGTCGAACCTGGCGTCCTACCTCAAGCAGGGCCTCGGCGCCCCGGCGCCGGTGTACGCGTCGCCTCCGGCGCGCTGGACGGTCAACATCACCGGCGGCGGCCCGACGGCGCCCGGCGCCCCGACGGGAGTGTCGGCCACCCCAGGGAACGCCTCGGCCTCGGTGTCATGGACAGCACCGGCCAGTGACGGCGGCAGCGCCATCACCGGGTACACGGTGACCTCGTCACCGGGCAGCAAGACCTGCACGACGACCGGGGCCACGTCCTGCACGGTCAACGGCCTCACCAACGGCACGTCGTACACCTTCACGGTCACGGCGACCAACGCCGTCGGTACCGGTGCCGCGTCCGATCCCTCGACCGCGGTCACCCCGGCGACCGTGCCCGGCGGCCCCACCGGGGCCTCCGCCCTGGCCGGCAACGCCTCGGCCGTCGTGTCCTGGACCGCACCCGCCTCCGACGGCGGCAGCGCCATCACGGGCTACACGGTGACCTCGTCGCCGGGCGCCCTCACCTGCACCACGACCGGGGCCACGACCTGCACGGTCAACGGCCTCACCAACGGCACGCCCTACACGTTCACGGTCACGGCCACCAACGCCATCGGCACCGGTAGCGCCTCCGCCCCGTCCACTGCGGTCACCCCGCAGGGCGGTGTGCCCGGCGCCCCGACCGGGGTGACGGCCACGGCCGCCAACGCCTCGGCCCTGGTGTCGTGGGCCGCACCGACCAACAACGGCGGCAGCGCCATCACGGGCTACACGGTGACCTCGTCGCCGGGCGCTCTCACCTGCACCACGACCGGGGCCACGACCTGCACGGTCAGCGGCCTCACCAACGGCACGCCGTACACCTTCACGGTCACGGCGACCAACACCAACGGCACGGGCGTTCCGTCGGCCCCGTCGACGGCGGTCACGCCGGCCGGTCCGCCCGGGGCCCCGACTGGGGTGTCCGGCACGGCCGGCAACGGCTCGGTGTCGGTGTCGTGGACCGCACCCGGCTCCGATGGCGGCAGCGCCATCACGGGCTACACGGTGACCTCGTCGCCCGGCAGCTTCACCTGCAGCTCGGCCTCGAGCCCGTGCACGGTGTCGGGACTCACCAACGGCACGCCGTACACCTTCACGGTGACGGCCACCAACGGCATCGGCACCGGAAGCGCCTCGACCCCGTCCTCGCCGGTCACGCCTCAGGCCGGCGACCCCGGCGCCCCGACCGGGGTGACGGCCACGGCCGGCAACGCCTCGGCCCTGGTGTCGTGGACGGCACCGACCAACAACGGCGGCAGCGCCATCACGGGCTACACGGTGACCTCGTCGCCGGGCGCCCTCACCTGCACCACGACCGGGGCCACGTCCTGCACGGTCAACGGCCTCACCAACGGCACGCCCTACACCTTCACGGCCACGGCGACCAACAGTTCAGGCACCGGTCCGGCCTCGAGCCCGTCCTCGGCGGTCACGCCGGCGACGGTCCCGGGTGCCCCGACCGGGGTGACGGCGGTCGCCGGCAACGCCTCGGCGTCGGTGTCGTGGACCGCACCCGCCTCCAACGGCGGCAGTGGCATCACCGGTTACACGGTGACCTCGACACCGGGCAGCCTGACGTGCACCTCGGCGTCCAGCCCCTGCACCGTGCTCGGGCTCACCAACGGCACGCCCTACACGTTCACGGTGACGGCGACCAACGGCCAGGGCGCGGGTGCCGCGTCGGCCCCGTCCACGGCGGTCACACCGCAGGCCACCATCCCCGGCGCCCCGACCGGGGTGACGGCCACGGCCGCCAACGCCTCGGCCGTCGTCTCGTGGAACGCACCGGCCACCGGCGGCTCGCCGATCACCGGCTACACGGTGACCTCGTCGCCGGGCAGCCTCACCTGCACCACGACGGGGGCAACCACCTGCACGGTCAGCGGTCTCACCAACGGCACGCCATACACCTTCACGGTCACGGCGACCAACGCGGTCGGGACCGGCCCGCTGTCGGCCGCCTCCGCGCCGGTCACGCCGAGCGCCACCTCCAGCGGTGCGATCAAGGGCTACTGGATGGTCACGTCGAACGGTGCGGTCCTGACCAACGGTGCGGCGGTCAGCTTCGGCTCGCCCGCCGGACTGGCCCTCGGCGCACCGATCGTGGCGTTGGCCCCGACCCCGGACCGCAAGGGCTACTGGGTCGTCGGAGCGAACGGAGCCGTCTTCAACTACGGCGACGCCGCCTTCTACGGCTCGGCCGGCAACCTGCACCTGGCCAAGCCGATCGTCGGCATGGCCGCCACCTCGGACGGCAAGGGCTACTGGCTCGTGGCCTCCGACGGTGGGGTGTTCGCCTACGGTGACGCGGCGTTCAAGGGCTCGATGGGCGGCAAGCCGCTGAATGCCCCGGTGGTCGGCGTCGCCGGCAACGGGACGGCCGGCTACTGGCTGGTCGCCTCCGACGGTGGCATCTTCGCCTTCGGCTCCGCCGCATTCCACGGCTCGGCCGGCGGGGACCACCTCGTCGCCCCGGTCGTCGGGATCTCGGCCCTGGCCAACGGCTCCGGCTACTACCTGGCCGCAGCCGACGGCGGTGTCTTCGCCTACAGCGCACCGTTCCTGGGCTCGGCCAGCGGTGTGACCAACACGCCGATCGTCGGGATCGCCGGCGGTGCGGCGGGCGGCTACACCCTGGTCGGCAAGTCGGGAGCGGTCTTCGCCTACCCGAGTGGCAACTTCTACGGCACGCAGGTCAACTCCGGGGCGTCGGCCCCGGTGGTGGGCGTCGCCTCGTAGGTGCCCCGGCCGGCCGGAGGCCGGTCAACCGGAAGTCAGTGAGCTCGCCCCGTCCACTCCGGTGGGCGGGGCGAGCTTCGCGAACACCATGAGGCCCTGGCTGGTGGGACGGGTCGACAGCACGCTGATCTCGACCGGGCCCTCGTCGATCAGGTGGGTGGCGTCGTTCACGACGACCATGTCGCCGTCGGCCAGGTAGCCCACCGCCTGGCGGGGCTGACGGCCTTCCTTGACGAGCGAGACCATGATCCGCTCGCCCGGCACGTGGTCGGGTGCCAGCTCGGTGGTGACGGCATGGAGGTTGACGACCGTCAGGTCCCACTCGCGGGCCGCCTCCACCACCGTGATCGAGCACGTGCCGATGCGGAGTCCCGTCCGGCGGGCGAGGGTCAGCAGCTTGGTCGTCGGATCGTCCACCTCGGGTACCTCGTCCTTGGCGAGGTCGACCGACACGCCGAGGCTGAGCATGGCCTCCAGGCCCTCGAGACCGCGCCGGGCGCGTCGGGCGGTCGTCTGATCGGGGGACCCGGCCATCACCTGGACGTGGTCCACGACGAACTGGGGGACGACGAGGCCGCCGGGCAGCAGGCCGTTGCGCCCCAGGATGAGGAGGAAGCGGTCCATGACGGCCGAGGCGTCGACGAGTAGGGCCTGGCCGGGCAGCGGTCGGGACGGGGGGTTCAGGATGCGGGACAGGCCGGCGGCGGCGACGATCTGGCGGCCCTTGATCAGGCCCAGGCGCCAGCCGAAGGCGGCGAACACCCACACGAGGCCGGCGGTGATGACGAAGGCGTAGGCCGAGCGGACGATCGCCACGAGGGCCATGCCCAGGATGAGCCCGAGGATCATGCCGGACGTGGAGATGATGGCGGCGGCGAAGATCTCCCCCGGAGGGCTGTTGCGGAACAGCCGCATGCCGCGCTGGAGGCCGCGGTCGAGCGTGCGACCGATGACGCCGCCGACGACGTAGCTGACCGCGGCGCCGATGAGGAGGCCGATGACCCCGCTGGTGCTGAGCGGATTGGCGTGGTGGCCGATCTCGTAGCCGAGGAGGGCCCCGAGCAGGACGACGATGAGGCGGACACCCTCCACGAAGATCACGCCGTACCCGCGGGTCGCCGAGGCGCCGTCGTGCTGCGTCATCGTCTGGTCACTCCGTCATGGTGTCGGGGCCGCGGTCCGCGCAGCCGTACCTCCCTAATTGTCGGAACGTGGGGCGGAACCTTGAGGGGGCGGGTGCCAAACGCGCGACACCTCGTCTAGGCTTGCTACGAGAGACCGGCGGGGTTCCTGCGTGTGAGGAAGTCCCACCGTGCCGGAAGCAGACCTCAAAACCTCACTGAGAGTGTTGATCTGATCACGAGAACGGGCGCAACAGTGGCCGTACGGACCACTCGCCGGATCCCGAGAGACCTACTCCCATGACAGCCACCCCCGACCCCACCAGCCCCGCGCCCCAGGCCGTGCCGGACCTGGACGTCGTTCCCATGGAGTCGCCCGGCTCCGAGGGTCAGCGTCGACGGCGCCAGCTGCGGCGCACCGGGATGGCCGCCGGCGCGGCGGCGGCCATCGTGCTCGTGGTGGCGCTGTTGGTCTCGCTCCTCACCTCGTCGGCCACGGCGTCGCATGTGCCGTCGGCGGCGGCGGCGTCCCCGACGGGCAACCGGATCCAGGCGAGGCTGCACCATTCGGCCGACCTGGCTGCGGCCACCACGGCCCCGGCGCCCGCTCCTCCCTCGCTGGCCGACGCCGCGCCCCTGCAGTCCCACGAGATCTTCGGGTACGCCCCGTACTGGACGCTGCCCCAGTCGTCCGGATTCGACGTGCAGGACCTGACGACCCTGGCCTACTTCAGTGTCGACGCCAACGGGGACGGGACCCTCGACCAGAGCGGGTCGGGCTGGAACGGCTACGAGAGCCAGGACCTGGTCGACCTGGTGAACCGCTCGCATGCCGCCGGTGACCGGGTCGTGCTTACCGTCACGTGTTTCAGCCAGCAGGCACTCGATGCGATCACCTCCGACCCGAATGCGGCCGGCCGGCTGTCCGCCGCCCTGATCGCCGCGGTGCAGGCCAAGAACCTGGACGGGGTCAATTTCGATTTCGAGGGGGAGGGGAGTGCGGACCAGGTCGGTCTGACCAACCTCATCACCGCCGTGTCCGCCGCGCTCCACGTCGCCAATCCGCACTGGCAGGTCACCATGGCGGTGTACGCCAGCGCAGCGGGCGACCCCCACGGGTTCTACAACATCGCCGCCCTGGCGCCGGCCCTCGACGGGTTCTTCGTGATGGCCTACGACATGAACTCGAAGTCCCAGCCCAGTGCCACCTCACCCCTGTTCAACGGCAACTACAGCGACGTCCAGGCCATCGAGTCGTTCCTGAAGGTGGTGCCACCGGCGAAGATCGTGCTCGGGTTGCCCTACTACGGCTATGACTGGCCGACGACGGGCGGCACGTTACCGGCCACCGCCACGGGCTCCGAGTCGCCCCTCCCGTACTCGTCGATCAAGGCCTCGGGCCACCCCACCTACTGGGACCCGGTGACCGACACGCCATGGACCTCGTACCAGGTCGGAACCCAGTGGCACACCACGTTCTACGACGACCCGACGTCGATGGCCCTCAAGGCGCAACTGGCGAACTACTTCCACATCGGCGGAGTGGGCATCTGGGCCCTGGGCATGGACGGCAACGATCCGGCCATGCTGGCGGCCCTACTCGGCAACGCCCCGGCGGCCAAGGACGCGATCACGGGCCCGCCGGTCGGCACGGGATTCGTGTCGGTCGCCACCTTCGCCGGCGTCCCCAACCTGGCGCTCACCCCGATCGCGCCGCCGCCGGGTGGCGGCGGGGTGCAGCTCGTCGGCTTCCTCGACGCCTTCGCCACGACGGACCCGGCGCTGGCCTGTCTCCAGGGCGACCCGAAGATCCCGGTGTGGGCGTTCACCCTCCTGCCCGGCTTCTACGTGGCCGCGCCAACCGCACCGACCAATTGCGCGTCGGCGATGTTCGCGTTCCCCGTCCCGTCGCCCTCGGCCACCACCACGACCACGGCGCCACCCGGGACGACCACGACCACCGGCCCGGGGTCCACCACCACGACCAGCCGACCACCGTCCACCACCACGACGACCCACCCGCCTCCCACCACCACGACGACCACCACCACGACGACCACCACCACCACGACGACCCCGTGACCCGGGTCGGACGACGCTCCGGGGCGGTCGGACGTCATCTGGGCCGTTCGGGCCGCGACTAGTCTCTCCAACGCACCCGGGGGTGTAGCTCAGCTGGTAGAGCGCTACGTTCGCAATGTAGAAGTCGGCGGTTCGAGTCCGCTCACCTCCACTACCGCATCATCTCCACCATCGCCGCTGGCGTCCTCCTGATCGTGGTCGTGACCATCGGACATCGCCGCGAGGTCTACGACCGGTAGCGGCCCGACGACGGCGTGGTCGGAACCCGGCGACGCCTACCCCGGTCACGGAGGTGGCCGGCGTGTCCGGCGGAGGATGACGTCACGCAGGATCCTGGCTGGCGACACCCGCCTGTTCCATGGACGACCGCGCGGTGTCGAGGAGGTCGTCGCTCCAGGTGAGCGCTCCGCTCCGCAGCTCCGCCATGATCCCGTCGACCCAGTCCAGTTCGGCCCGGGCCATGGTGCGCCGGTACTCGTCCTCGATCAGGACCACACGCGGCAGCGTCCCGGCGTTGGCGACCAGCGAGTCCTCGAGTGCGGTCACGCTCGCCCGGAGGAGTCCGGCCCGACGCTCGAGTGCGGAACGCACCCCCTCCGGTCCCAGTGACATGGCGAACGACAACGCGGCGGGAAACTCGGGGAACTCGTTGCGTGGGTTGGCGAGCATGCCGTCGAGCCACTCCAGACCCACCCGGCGTCCCTCGTCGGTCAGTTCGTACACCGTGCGCTCGGGATACGACTGGTCGCGCTCGGTCTGACGGACGGCGATCAGCCCGGCCTCGTGCAGGCGCTTGATCGTCTTGTAGAGGTTGGCGCGGTTCCCCACATTGACGACCTCGTCCTTGCCCCACAGCTTGAGCAGGCGCTGGATCCCGTAGGGATGGAGCGGCCCGGCACCGAGCAGGCCGAGCACCGCGAGCGCCTGGGGGGAGGATCTGACACCGGCCGACATGACCGAATGGTACTAGTTCATTTGATACTAGTGGCAACGGTCGTCTTGATAGTCGGCAAGGATCTAGTGTAGAAAAACCAGTTGACAACAGACTAGTTGCAATGAGACTATCAACGCATGGACTCCCCGGCCCACCCCGTTCGGCAGCCGGACGCGCAGCCGGACGCAGGCGACACCACTGTTTCCGGCGCGGCGGCAGACCCGCCCGAACGCATCACGGCCCACAACCGGTCGCTCAAGAAGCTGGGCCCCTGGACGACCCGTCGGCGCTTCGAGGTGCGGGCCACCCGGAGCCTGGTGGTGCTCGACCTGCTGCTCCCGAGACTCGCGCCCGGAGCCATCGACATCCTCCTGGACGTCGACCACTCCACCGTCAAATTGCTGGTGCCCGACGGAGCGGTCATCGACGGCGACGACCTGCGCCGGGTGGGCCGGGGTCGACTCAAGGACTGGACCGGGACCGGCTCCGCGGACGGTCAGCTGATCCGCATCGTGGGGGAGATGCGCTCCTCCGAGGTACGGATCCACCGCGGAGGCGTGGCCGTCCTGCAGTTGTTGGCCCATCCCCGTTCCCGCCGTGACGCCCGGCAGGCTCACCGGGAGGGTCGCCTCGGGGCTCCCGCCAGGAGCCACCGGAACCCCTCCGGGGCCGACCGCCGATGAGCACGTCCGACCATCCGACGCCTCTGCTCGAAGCCACCGGTCTCACGGTCCGCTTCGGCAAGGTCACCGCACTCGACGGGCTCGACCTCGTGGTCCCCCCGGGGGAGGTCCTGGCGCTGCTGGGACCCAACGGTGCCGGCAAGACCACGTTCGTCCGGACCATCGCCACGCTTGTCGGACCGACCAGCGGGAGTCTCCGGGTACGGGGCACCGATGTGGTCCGCGACCCGCTGGCCGTGCGGCGCGACATCGGTCTGGCCGGGCAGTACGCGGCGGTCGAACCCACCATGACCGGACGGGAGAACCTGGTGATGACCGCCCGGTTCTTCGGGCATTCGAAGACCGCCTCCGATCGGGCCGCGGCCATCGTCATCGAACAACTGAGTCTCGAGGAGGTCGCCGACCGACGCTGCGCCACCTACTCCGGGGGCCAACGGCGTCGCCTGGACCTCGGTGCCAGCCTGGTCGGCGCTCCCCGCCTGCTGCTCCTGGACGAACCCACGACCGGTCTCGACCCGGCCGGTCGGCGCGAGGTGTGGGACGTCGTCCGCACCCTGGTCGCCGCCGGGACCGACGTCCTGCTGACCACGCACTACCTCGACGAGGCCGACGAGCTGGCCGACCGCGTCGTGGTGATCGACCACGGCCGGGCCGTCGCCGCTGGACCGCTCAGCGAGCTCAAGGCCAGCATCGGGCGCGACGTCATCGAAGTGGCGCTGGCGGACGGTGCGCAATTGGAGCACGGGGGACAGATCCTCCGGCAGGTGACCGCCAACGCGCCGAGGTCGGATCCGTCGGCCCGCCGGGTCAGTGCCCCGACCACCGACGGGACCTCCCACCTCTCGGCGGTCATCGACGGTTTCCGTCGGGCGGCCATCCCGGTCGACGAGATCGGCCTGCGCCGCCCGACACTCGACGAGGTGTTCCTGACGCTCACCCATGGCCACCCGAAACCGGCACCCACCGTCGGGTCCGACCGGGAGGGATGCCCGTGACGACGCAGACGATCGCCCGACCCGCGACCGTGCCGGGTGCCATCCGGGCGAGCCTGGAGGTCAGCCGCCGGGTGCTGCGGAAGTACTTCCGGACCCCGGGTCTGTTCGCCATGGGTCTGGTCCAGTCGGCGATGTTCCTGTTCAGCTTCCGCTTCGTCTTCGGCGGTGCCGTGACGACCGGTGCCTCGAGCTACGTGTACTACCTGGTGCCCGGCTACGTGGCTACCATCGTGCTCTTCACCGGTGGCGGCATCGCCGTCGCGGTCGCCGAGGACCGGTCCCAGGGGTTCACGGACCGGCTGCTGTCCCTGCCGATTCCTCGCCGCGCCATCGTCCTCGGACAGACGATCGCCGATTCCAGCACGAACGCCTGGACGATCTGCGCCACGGCGGCCTTCGGGTTCCTCTTCGGATTCCGCCTCGAAGGCTCGGTCGAACAGGGACTCGCCGCCCTCGGACTGTGCCTGGTCTACGGCATCGTCTTCACCGTGGTCTTCATCGTCATGGGTCTCGCCTCACCCACCACCCAGTCGGCGCAGGGCATGTCGATGATCGCCTTCGCCTTCGCCTTCATCTCGAGCGTCTACGTACCGGTGAGCTCCATGCCGGGCTGGCTGCAGCCCTTCGCGAAGTACCAGCCGATCACCCCGATGGTGGACGCGGTCCGGGCCGTGCTGGTGGGCTCCACCGACGACGTCGTGCTGGCGCTGGCCTGGTCGGTGCTGCTGCTGGTGGTCTTCACGCCGATCGCCATCCTCCGGTACCGGCACGCCTGATCCACCGGCCGACGGCCCCTCATCGACCGGACGGCCGGGAGACGGCGCCCGGAGCTCGTGACCGGACCGTCCCGGACGGTGGAACGGATGTCCGTGGGTCGGAACTGCGGCGGTGTGGCGACCAACGGGGGGCGGGTGTCGCGCGTCGGTGAGCGGTCCCGCGTGCCCCCGGGTACCCTGTGTCGCGGACAGACACCGGCGTTGCTCGAGTCCGGCACCGGGCTCGTGATGCTCCAGGCGCGGACAAGATGCTCCAGGCGCGGACAAGGAGGGTGGACGTGACGGAGAGCGCAGTCCCAGTGTCGACCGATGCGCCGGCGGAGGCGCCGACGGCAGACCGGGTCGATCCGATCGACGGCCGCGCCGCCCGACGGAACCGCAATCGCACTGCCGTCCTCGATGCCGCCATCGCCCTCTTCGCGGAAGGGAAGCTGCAGCCCGGCGCGGGCGAGATCGCCGCCCGGTCGGGCGTGTCGCACCGGTCGATCAATCGGTACTTCCCCGACAGTCGCGCCCTGCTCCGCGCCGCGGTCGACCGCCAGATCGAGATCGGGATCCCGCTGTTCCGGATCCATGCGATCGGCCACGGCCCGTTCGAACACCGGGTCGACGAGTTCGTCCGGGTACGGCTCGAGGCCTACGACGTCCTCGGCGCCACGGCCCGGGCCGCGGCGTTGATGGCGGCCACCAGCCGGATCGTCCGCAACGAACTCGTGGCTGTGCGCGAACTCCTGACCGACCAGATCGACCGCCAGTTCGCCACCGAGCTGGCGGCGATGCCCGACAGCCAGCGCGCGGCGAGCCGTATGGCGGTCGACGCGCTTTTCCAGTTCGAGGCACTGGACTTCTACCGCCGGCTCCAGGGGCTGGACCGGTCGACGAGTCGCCTGCTCCTGACGCAGTCGACGCGCGACCTGCTCGCGCCGAGGTCGGCCGCCACCCCCGGCTGATCGACTTCCGAGTCGCAAGTCCCGGGAGGCGGCTCCGGCGCGTCACCGGCCGGCGCGCACCGGCTCCCACCGTGGCGACCGTCCGAACGCCGAGACGAGCGAAGTGGTCCGAGAGATCCCGCCGCAGGCAGTGGACCGGTGCGGACCACAAGATGTAGGGCGAACTGCACGTATCCGGATGTCCAATTAGTGCAATCGGCGGCAACATTCCGCCACTCACGATCGCAGAAATCATCAATTTTTGTGATCATTGTGGCTTGACCCTCGCCACTTCCTGGGTTACAACGCCTATGCACGGATTCCATGAATGGGGTTCAGTGCACCGTCGGCGGGGGACGTCGGACGGTTCGGCGCAGTACTGAGTAGTGGGGGAGTGCCATGATCCGCACCGATCGGATTCGCGTCCGTCTGTACAGCTGGGTGAAGCTCCTGCTCGCCTCGATCGTGATGATGGGGGTGGCCACCACGGGCGTGGCGCTGGCGACGGCGTCGCCGGCCGCGGCCGCCGGCACCCCGGTGATCGCCAACGTCAACGCCAACTACTCGCTGAGCGGCACGGGGATGCCCAAGGCCTTCACGGGCACCACGCCGGCCAACCAGACCGACGCCACGTTGACGGCGGCCGTGTCGAACCCGAGCACGGCCACCACGCTGTCGTTCGCCGCGATCAGCACGACCTACACCTTCTCGCCCCGGGGTGTCGTCGACGTCTACGCCGCGTGCAGCAACACCGGCACCGGCGTCCAGTCCCCGTCCTACGTCTTCGCCTACACGGGCCTCCCGTTCACCGTCTCGGGCACCAGCGTCTCCGGCGGTACCTCGGTGACCGGCGTGAGCCTGCTCTTCACCAACCCGGCCTGCAGCGCGACGACGACCATCGCCTCGGGCACCGAGGTCTACCAGACCGGCTCCCCCGAGGTCACCTACGCCCTGGCCAACGTCACGAGCGGCGTGTCCTCGGTCAACACCGCCTCGCTCACCATCACCAGCGCCCCCCCCGCTGTCGATGGCTGGGCCACGGCCGACCCCACCACCGGCCAGATCTACATGACCCCCGAGCCCACCGCCTCAGGCACCTTCACGCTCACCTACGCCTACTGCGTCCCCGGCGTCACCCTGACCTCGGACCCGAGCGGGCTGACCGACGGCAACTGCGCCACGGCCACGGTCACCTACATCGCCGCCCAGCACTGCGAGCTGGTCGGGGAGAACGTCACCGTGTCGATCTCCTCGTCCGACATCTACCAGGCCATCTGCTCGTCCACCGTGGCCCCGTCCACCGTCGCCCAGGGCAAGACCTTCACCTACGACACCATCCCCGGCACCTCGGTGATCCCGGTCGAGCAGTCGACCTCCATCGGCAACGCCACCATCCAGTACGCCGACAACTTCGTCTCCATCGTCCCGGTCCCGGCCGGGGTGACCTACGTGCCCGGCTCGGCCCAGGCCATCGGTGGCGACCCGACCACGCGCGGCCAGGCCACCGTCGAATACTGCACCGCCCCGCGCACGGGCTGTGACGGCAACCTGACCGGCAACTACAAGACGACCTACCCCTACATCGAGCTCGAGCTGGCCGCCGCCACCCACATCACCGGCGGCTCACTGGTGACCCTGCCCTACGTGCAGGCCCAGTTCACGGCCACCGGCACGCCGGGCACCCAGATCGGCATGTCCCTGTCCGAGTTCCGCCTCAGCACCCAGGTCGACATCCCGATCATCGGCTCCAACACCGCACCCTTCGACGGCTACCCGACCTCCTGCCCTCCGGGGGCGGAGAACACCAGCTCGGGGTCATGTTCCTCCTCCACCACCCCGCCCTACCTGGCACCGACGTTCTACCCGTTCGCCACCATCCTGCCCGGGGTCACCGGCCTCTCCACCCCGGGCGGCTCTCCCGGCGGCACCGACGCCGGCGGCTCGACCGTGAGCCTCACCGGCAGCGGCTTCACCGGGGCCAGCGCCGTCGACTTCGGCTCGACCCCGGCCACCTCGTTCACCGTCAACTCGAACTCCTCGATCACCGCGGTCGCCCCCCCGGGGTCCGACGGCACGGTCGACGTGACCGTGGTCAACGGCGGCGCCACCTCGGCGACGTCTCCGGCCGACCAATTCACCTACAGCCCGTCGAGCGCCCCCGACACCCCGACCGGCATCCAGGTCGTCCCGGGTGACGGTACGCCGGCTGACGGCGCGGCCGTCGTGTCGTGGAGCCCGTCGTTCGGCGAGGGCTCGGCCGTGACCGGCTACTCGGTGACCGCCACCGACAACACCACGCCGGCCAACGGCGGCCAGACGTGTGCGGCCTCGGACCCGGGTGACACCTGCTCGCTCAGCGGCCTGACCGACGGCGACAGCTACACCTTCTCGGTCACCGCCACCAACGCCATCGGCACCAGTGCGGCCGGGACGGTCACGGTCAACGAGGGTGCCCCCTCGGCCCCGACCGGCGTGTCCGCCGCCGCCGGGCTCACCTCCTCGGCCGTGTCGTTCACGGCCCCGTCCGTCAGCGGTGACGGGTCGGCCATCACCGGGTACACGGTGACCGCCACCGACACCACCACACCGGCCCACGGCGGCCAGAGCGCCTCGGGGGCGTCCGGCCCGATCACCGTGACCGGTCTGACCACCGGTGACACCTACACCTTCGCCGTGACGGCCACCAACGCCTCGGGCACGAGCCAGGCCGGTACCTCGGCGCCGGTCGCCATGATCACCACTCCCAACGCGCCCACGGGTGTGTCCGGCACGTCGAACGCCAGCGCCCAGTCGGTGGTCACCTGGACCCCGTCGTCCAGCAACGGGGGAACCACCATCACCTCCTACCTGGTGACCGCCACCGACACCACCACTCCGGCCAACGGGGGCGAGACCTGCTCCGACAGCGTCTACCCGACCGACACCCCGTCCTACAGCTGCACCGTCACCGGCCTCACCAACGGTGACAGCTACACCTTCACCGTGGCCGCCGTGAACGCGGTGGGCACCGGCCCAGCCTCGGCGGCCTCGGCACCGGCCACTCCCACCGGTGTCCCGTCGGCACCCACCGGGGTGACCTTGTCCCAGGCCGCCGGCGGCGGCAACGGCACCATCACGGTCCGGTGGACGGTGGCGGCCAACGGCGGCAAGCCGCTGACCAGCCAGACGGCCACCTCGTCGTCGGGCTCCAAGACCTGCACCGACAACACCGACATCACCGCCGGCCAGACGGCCACGTGCACCATGACGGGACTGACGGTGGGCACCAGCTACACCGTGACCGTCAAGGCCGTCAACGCCAACGGCAACGTGACCTCCGCCGCCTCCAATTCCATCGTCCCGGCAACCACGCCGGCGGCGCCGACCGCCGTCACGGCGGCCACCGGCAACGGTCAGGAGACAGTCTCCTGGACGGCCGGCAACGCCGAGGGCGGGACCGTCTCGAGCTACGCCGTCACCTCGTCGCCGGGTGGGTTCACCTGCACCTCGGCCACCACGAGCTGCGTCGTGACCGGGCTCACCAACGGCACGTCCTACACCTTCACGGTGACCGAGACGACCCAGTACGGCACGTCGGTGGCCTCCGCCGCCTCGACGGCCCTCAACGCCGGTGTGCCGAACCCGCCGACCGGCGTGGCGGCGAGCGCCGACGCCTCGAGCGCCACCACCCTCGATGTCGGCTGGACGGCCGCCACCAGCCCGGACGGTAGCTCGCCGATCACCGGCTACACGGTCACCTCGAGCCCGGGCAGCTTCACCTGCACCACCACCGGTGCGACGACCTGCAACGTGAGCGGGCTGACGGCCAAGACGGCCTACACGTTCACGGTGAAGGCCACCAACCAGTACGGCACGTCGGCGGCCTCGGCCGCCTCCTCGTCGGTGAACGCCGGCTACCCGGGCGTCCCGACGGGTGCCCACGCGGTCCTGACCCCGGTGGCCAACGCCTCGACCGGACAGGTGACCGTGTCGTGGACCGTGCCCAACAACGGTGGCTCGGCCCTGACCAGCCAGACGGCGACCTCGTCGTCGGGTTCGAAGACCTGCACGGACAACACCCACCTCACGGCCGGCCAGACGGCCACCTGCAACGTGACCGGCCTGACCAACGGCACCGCCTACACCTTCACGATCAAGGACGTGAACGCCAACGGCACCGGGCCCACGTCCGCGGCCTCGAACTCGGTGACCGCCGAGACCGAGCCCCTGGCCCCGACCGCCGTGACGGCCACCGCGGGCCACGGAAGCGCCACGGTCAGCTTCACGGCCCCGTCGACCACCAACTCGGGCGCCATCAGCTCGTACACGGTGACGGCCACCGACACCACCACCCCGGCCAACGGTGGCCAGACCGCCTCGGGCGCCTCCAGCCCGATCACGGTCACCGGCCTCACCAACGGTGACGCCTACACCTTCAAGGTGACGGCCACCGGCGCCGACGGCACCGGTCCGGCCTCGTCGGCCTCGTCGGCGGTCACCCCGTCGGGTGCGCCCGGCGCCCCGACCGGTGTGTCGGCCACCGCTGGCGCCGCCTCGGCCACGGTGTCCTTCACGGCTGCGGCCGCCAACGGTTCGCCCATCACCGGCTACACGGTGACGGCCACCGACACCACCACCCCGGCCAACGGCGGCCAGACCGCCTCGGGCGCCTCCAGCCCGATCACGGTGACCGGCCTCACCGACGGTGACGTGTACACCTTCACGGTCACCGCGAACAACGCCAACGGTGCCGGCCCGGCCTCCGCGGCATCGGCGCCGGTCACTCCGCTGGACCTGCCCGGCGCCCCGACCGGGGTGTCGGCCACGGCCGGGGCCGGCTCGGCCTCGGTGTCCTTCACGGCGCCTTCGGCCAACGGCTCGCCCATCACCAGCTACACGGTGACGGCCACCGACACCACCACCCCGGCCAACGGCGGCCAGACCGCCTCGGGCGCCTCCAGCCCGATCACGGTCAGCGGCCTCACCGACGGCGACGCCTACACCTTCACGGTGACGGC
>Ga0302202_10003158_pt1 | contig 18353 bp, 13 predicted proteins | sample II_Bog_N3_3_FD_194579 | JGI IMG/M metagenome (GOLD analysis project Ga0302202, IMG submission 194579) | Peat permafrost microbial communities from Stordalen Mire near Abisko, Sweden - II_Bog_N3_3 | ecosystem: Environmental > Terrestrial > Soil > Wetlands > Peat | place: Sweden: Abisko...
AAGTAGGGGGCCCGGTAGAAGTTCGTGTTCGGTACCTTGAACGCACCCGGTACCAGCGGTTCGAACGGTGAGCGGATCTCGGTGACTCCGGTGATGGACAGGGCGCCCATGGTGGCCCCGTGGTAGGCGATGTCCCGACTGATCACCTTGTAGCGCTGGGGCTGGCCGATCAGCTTGAAGTACTGCCGGGCCAGCTTCCAGGCCGACTCGACGGCCTCCGAGCCGCCCGTGGTGAAGAAGATGCGGTTGATGTCGCCCGGCGCGAGTTCGGCGATCTTCTCGGCCAGCTCCACGGCCTTCGGGTGGGCGTAGCTCCAGACCGGGAAGTAGGCGAGTTTGGCGGCCTGCTCGGCGCCCGCCTCCACCAGCTCCATCCGTCCGTGGCCGAGCTGGCTGGTGAAGAGGCCGGAGAGGCCGTCGAGGTATCTCTTGCCGTGCTGGTCGTAGACCCAGACCCCCTCGCCGTGGGTGATCACCGGGATCTCCTGCTTGGTGTCGTTGGACATCCGGGTGAAGTGCATCCAGAGGTGCCGGTGGGCGGCCTCCTGCAGTGCGTCGTTCGAGTACTCCGTCATCGTGTCCCCCATGTGTAGGTCTGCTTCTTCAGCTTCAGGTACATGAACATCTCGGTCTCCCGCACGCCCGGGATCTGCCGGATGACCCCGTTGAGGAGGTCGAGCATCCCGTCCTCGTCCTCGCACACCAGCTCCACGAGGATGTCGTACTCACCCGCCACCATGACCACGTAGTCGATGTCGTCCACCGCGGCGAGCCGGTCGGCCACCTCACGGGCGTCGCCGTCGGCCCGGATACCCACCATGGCCTGGCTCCGGAAGCCGACCTGCAGCGGGTCGGTGACGGCGACGATCTGCATGATCCCGGCGTCCCGCATCTTCTGTACGCGCTGGCGCACGGCGGCCTCGGACAGTCCGACGGCCTCCGCGATCGACCCGTAGGTCCGCCGTCCGTCCTGCTGCAGCTGCTCGACGATCGCCTTGTTGATGTCGTCGAGCAGCCCGGCGGCCGTCCCGTTGCCGGCGGTGCCGGTCATCGGGTCGCTCCCGGTGGGCCGGGAGCCGGGGCGTGGGGCGCGGTGCGCTGGGGGGTCGTGGGCTCGGTCATACGGATCCAGTTCTAGCAGTTAACGCACAGTTAACGTGGATTCTGAGGCAAATACAAGCGGTTTCCGTAGTTGTTCATCTGGAGTTGACAGAAATCACTTGTCAGATCCGAATTCTTAGGCAACGATGACACCGACTCGACGGGCATCCGTGTGCCCGCCGGCGGCCGCCGCAGACCCGGTGGCCGTCAGATCACGACGGGGGAGGAACCTTGAGCACCACCAAGCTGTCGAACTTCATCGGCGGGTCCTATGCCGAGCCGAAGTCCGGCACGTCGTCCACGCTGCTCGACCCGAGCACGGGTGAGCCGAACTTCGAGGCGCCGGTGTCCGGCGCCGAGGACGTGGACGCCGCCATGGCCGCCGCCACCGCCGCCTTCCCCGGCTGGCGCGATGCGACCCCCTCGGAGCGCAGCCTGGCCCTCTTCCGCATCGCCGACGCCATCGAGGCCCGGGCCGAGGAGCTCGTCGCCGTCGAGAGCGCCAACACCGGCAAGCCCCTGGCCGTGACGCTGTCGGAGGAGATCCCCCCGATGGTGGACCAGATCCGGTTCTTCGCCGGCGCCGCCCGCCACCTCGAGGGCAAGTCGGCCGGCGAGTACCTGGCCGACCACACGTCGATGATCCGCCGCGAGCCGATCGGAGTGTGCGCCGCGGTCACGCCCTGGAACTACCCGGCGATGATGGCGGTCTGGAAGTGGGCCCCGGCCATCGCCGCCGGCAACGCCATGGTGCTGAAGCCGTCCGACACCACCCCGGCCTCGACCGTGCTGATGGCGGAGATCCTGTCGGAGTTCCTGCCCGACGGGGTCTTCAACGTCGTCTGCGGCGACCGTGACACCGGTCGCCTGCTCGTCGAGCACCCCACGCCGGCGATGGTCTCCATCACCGGCAGCGTGCGGGCGGGCATGCAGGTCGCCGAGGCGGCCTCCCACGACGTGAAGCGCGTGCACCTCGAGCTCGGGGGCAAGGCGCCGGTCGTGGTGTTCGACGACGCCGATCTCGAGGCCGCCGCCGAGGGGATCGCCATCGCCGGCTACTTCAACGCCGGACAGGACTGCACCGCCGCCACCCGGGTGCTGGCCGCCCCGGGCATCTACGACGACTTCGTGTCCGCCCTGGTCGAGCAGGCCCGGGCCCAGACGGTGGGCGGCACCGACGTGGCCGACGCCGACTACGGGCCCCTCAACAGCGCCGCCCAGCTGGAGCGGCTCGGCGGGTTCTTCGACCGGCTGCCCAGCCACGCCGAGGTCGTCACCGGCGGCACCCCCGTGGGCGACCGTGGCTACTGCTTCGCCCCCTCGGTGATCGCCGGCCTGCACCAGGACGACGAGGTCATCCAGGAGGAGCTGTTCGGTCCGGCCATCACCGTCCAGCGCTTCAGCGACGAGGACGAGGCCGTCGCCTGGGCCAACGGCGTCCGCTACGGCCTGGCCTCGAGCGTGTGGACGCAGAACCACGGACGGGCCATGCGCATGGCCAAGGCCCTCGACTTCGGCTGCGTGTGGATCAACACGCACATCCCGATCGTCGCCGAGATGCCCCACGGTGGGTTCAAGCACTCGGGCTACGGCAAGGACCTCTCCTCGTACGGCTTCGAGGACTACACACGGATCAAGCACGTGATGAGCTTCATCGGGACCTGACACCGAGGGACCGGCCGGGGGCGGCCGGCCCCGACGCGACTGGCGGACCAATTCTTGGCGGAACAGCTGTACCGCAGGACCACCGGGGGGCTGGTGGATCACCCAGGTAGGGGCACCAAGAGCCAGAAGGCCGAGCGACAAGGGGAGACCAGATGAGCACGGACATAGTCGACAGCACGGGTCAGCCACCCGAGGTACCGGGACCCTTCGGGGCACCCGTCCCGACCGGGGAAGCGGGTGTCACCCTGCGGGCGGACACCCTCAACCTCTTCGACTCCACGGTCGTGGCCGTGTCGTCGGTGGCACCCGCGTACACGCTGGCGGCCACGATGGCCGTCCTGTTCGCCACCGTCGGCATCGGGTACGCCGGCCCCGCCGTGATCTGGATCAGCTTCGTGCCCGTCCTCTTCATCGCCATCGCCTACTTCCAGCTGAACCGGAAGGATCCCGACTGCGGTGCGTCCTACTCGTGGCTCTCCAAGTTGGTCTCGCCGTACCTGGGCTGGTTCAACGGCTGGGTCCAGGTGGCCACCAGCGTCATCTTCTGCATCTCCGCTCCGCTCATCGCCGGCGCCTACACACTCCAGTTCGCCCAGGAACGGCACTGGATCTCGGCCTCGACGGCCAACGACCTCGGCTACCAGGCCATCGTCGCCGGCCTCTGGCTGATGCTCATCACGTTCATCTGCATCTGGGGCATCCGCTGGACGACCAACTTCCAGTGGGTCCTCCTGATCATCGAGTACGTGGCCGTGATCGGCTTCTCGATCTGGGGGATCATCAAGGTGGCCGTCAAGCACCCGGCCGGTTCCCAGGGCTTCCATTTCGCATGGCTCAACCCGTTCTCCATCTCGAGTTTCGCGGCGCTCTCCGCCGGACTCGTCCTGGGCGTCTTCTTCTACTGGGGGTGGGACACGGCCACCAACCTCAACGAGGAGTCGAAGAACGCCACCAAGACCCCGGGGCATGCCGGCATCATCGCCATGTTCCTGCTGCTCCTGGTGTTCGCCATCAACATCATCGCCGCCCAGATGCTCCTGCCCGAGAAGGCCTGGAGCGTCCATTCGGGCACCATCCTCCTCTACTTCGCCCAGCAGGCGGCCGGAAGTTGGGCCGGCTACGTGATGCTGATCGCCGTGCTCTCCTCGACGGTCGCCACCACGCAGACGACACTGCTCCCGGCGGCGCGCATCACGTTGTCGATGGCCCGGGACAAGGTCTTCCCCAGTGTGTTCGCCACGATCCAGGGCAAGCTCAAGACCCCGGCGGTGGGAACGCTCATCCTCGGCTTCATCGCCCTGTTCGGGATCCTCCTCGCCAGCCAGGTGGCCTCGATCGACACGCTGCTCAACAACCTGATCCTGAGCATCGGCGTCCTGATCGCCTTCTACTACGGGGCCACCGGGGTCACCTGTGCCTGGGCGTACCGCAAGGTCGCCTTCCAATCGACGAGGTTCTTCTTCACCGGCGTGCTGCTGCCGTTCGTGGGTGGCGTCGTCCTCCTGCTCGTCATGGCCGACGTGATCAAGACCGGTGGTTGGAGCGGCTCCTACGCGGACATCATCGCCCTCCTCATGGGCATTCCGCTGGTGATCCTCGCCCGCCTCACCACCAAGGGCGACTTCTTCAAGGTGAAGCCCATCGCCTACACGGAGATCGGCGACTAGCCCCGGCGCCCGGCTGGTGGCCGACCTCCGGGTCGGCTGCCGGCCGGTAGCGCGCCCGCAGTACCGCAGCACCATCCACCAGTGAACAGCAGCGAGCAGTGAGGTCGAACAAGTGATCGTCGGTGTCCCCAAAGAAGTGAAGGCAGACGAGTACCGGGTGGCCATCACCCCGGCGGGGGTGCGCGAGCTGACCGCGGCGGGCCACGCCGTCTACGTCGAGAAGGAGGCCGGGGTCGGCTCGTCCATTCCGGACGAGGACTTCGTCGCCACCGGGGCGACGATCCTCGACGACCCGGACGACATCTGGGCCGCGGCCGATCTGGTGCTCGGCGTGAAGGAGCCGATCGCCGTGGAGTACCCGCGGCTCGGCGCCCGCCAGGACCAGGTCCTCTTCACCTACCTCCACCTCGCCGCCTCCCGCCCGTGCACCGAGGCGCTGCTGGCCGGCGGCAACACGGCGATCGCCTACGAGACCGTCCGGCTCCCGGACAACTCGCTGCCGCTGTTGACCCCCATGAGCGAGGTGGCCGGCCGCATGGCCCCCCTGATGGGCGCCCACCACCTGATGCGCCCGGGCGGCGGCCGTGGCACGTTGGTCTGCGGCGTGCCCGGCGTGCGCTGCGCCAAGATCGTGATCCTCGGCGCCGGCGTAGCCGGCATGGCCGCGGCCACCCTGGCCGTCGGCATGCACGCCGAGGTCTACATCCTCGACCGCAACCTCGAGCGCCTGCGTCAGGTCGACCACCACTTCCGCGGTGGCCTGGAGACGGTGGCCTCGTCGACCCACGCCATCGAGGAGGTGTGCATCGACGCCGACATCGTCATCGGGGCCGTCCTGGTGGTGGGGGCCAAGGCTCCCAAGCTGATCAGCGACGATCTGGTGGGCAAGATGCGCGACGGCTCGGTGCTGGTCGACATCTCGGTGGACCAGGGCGGCTGCTTCGAGTCGACCCGTCCGACGACCCACTCCGACCCGACGTTCGACGTCAACGGCTCGGTGTTCTACTGCGTGGCCAACATGCCGGGTGCCGTACCCCACTCGTCCACCCATGCACTCGTCAACGCCACACTGCCCTACGTGCTCAACATCGCCAACCACGGGTGGAAGGACGCCGTGTCCGAGGACCCGGCCCTGGCCGAGGGCGTCAACGTCGTCGACGGCACCGTGGTCTACGAGCCGGTGGCCGAGGCCCACGGCATGGACTACCGGCCGCTGGCCAAGTTCATCGCCTGAGCGCCGCCGTCCGAGCGAACCGCCTCCCGTCCGATGCCGTGCCCCCGCTCAGCTGACGTCGCGCGCCGGCACCGTCCCCGGTCCGAGCGGCCCCGCGGCGATGTGCCGGGGCAGCACGGTGCCCTCCGCCAGGCCGGGGGCCGGCACCGGGTCGAGGCGGACGGTCCGCAGGGGCACCTCGCCGGCCCAGACGTCGAGGTCCAGGTCCTCGTCCTCGTCGTCGGGCGGGCCCGCGCTGACCTTGACCGAGGACTCGTCGAGGGCGAGCCGGAGGACGGTCGTCCGCTGCAGCTCCTTGGCCGACGGGTCACGGGCGTAGCCCCACTGCCCGGGGACCACGTGCTCGCTGATGGCCTCGAGGCCGACCAGCTTCTCGGTGGGGTCGTCGACGACGTCGGGCAGTCCGTAGACCATGGCGCACCGGTAGTTGACCGAGTGGTTGAAGACCGAGCGGGCCAGTACCAGGCCGTCCACCAGCGTGACGGTCACGCAGACCGGGGTCGGGGCCTTGGCCGTCCGCAGGCTGCGGCTGGCCACCGAGCCGTGCACGTAGAGGTGGTCACCCAGCCGTGCGTACGTCGTCGGGACCACCATCGGCCAGCCGTCGACGTCCACTCCGAGGTGGCAGACGAACCCGGCGTCGAGCACGGCGTCGAGGTCCTCGCGGCGGTGCGAGCCCTGCTCGGGCAGGCGCCGGAGGCGCACCCGGTCGGTCACCGCACCGTCGTCGTCCCTGCGTGCACCGTCGGTCTCGCCCATGCGACGATTGTTGCACGCCGTCCCCGGGTCACCGCCGCCGGCCGTGGGCCCGTCCCGCACCGGTCCGACCCGACGACCGCCGCCGTGCCCGTCGCCCGGGCCGCCCGCACCGCCCGGTCCGGCACCACCACCCGGGCCGGCAGCATGCCATCAACCCGCAGCACCCGTCCCAACGAGGGGGAGCACCGCTCCCCGAGGAGTGTCACCCCGTGAAGCAGATCGGAACATCGCTGGAGGGCGCGAGCGCCCGCACCGCTCCCGTCTTCGACCCCGCGACCGGCGCGCAGACCGCCGAGGTCGTGCTGGCCACCACGAAGGACGTCGACCACGTCGTCGAGACGGCCGCCACCGCCCACGGACCGTGGCGGGACACGTCGCTGACCGCCCGCAGCCGGATCCTGTTCGCCTTCCGCGAGCTGGCCGACAAGCACCGTGACGACCTCGCCGCGGCGATCACCGCCGAGCACGGCAAGGTCCTGGAGGACGCCCGCGGCGAGGTGGCCCGGGGCATCGAGGTGGTCGAGTTCGCCTGCGGCATCCCCCACCTGCTGAAGGGGGAGTTCAGCGAGGACGTCTCGACCGGTGTCGACGCCTCGTCCATCCGGCAGCCGCTCGGTGTGGTGGCCGGCATCACGCCGTTCAACTTCCCGGTGATGGTGCCCATGTGGATGTACCCCGTGGCCATCGCCTGCGGCAACACCTTCGTCCTCAAGCCGTCCGAGCGCGACCCGTCGGCCTCCGAGCTGGTGGCCGACCTGTGGCGCGACGCCGGCCTCCCCGACGGCGTGTTCAACGTCGTGCACGGCGACGCCGAGGCGGTCAACGCGCTCCTCGACCATCCGAAGGTCGCCGCCGTGTCCTTCGTCGGCTCGACGCCGATCGCCCGCCACGTCTTCGAGCGCGGCCACGCCTCGGGCAAGCGGGTGCAGGCCCTCGGCGGGGCCAAGAACCACGCCGTCGTGCTGCCCGACGCCGACCTCGACTCGACGGCCGACGCCCTGATCGGTGCCGGCTACGGCTCGGCGGGGGAGCGGTGCATGGCCATCAGCGCCGTCGTGGTGGTCGGCGACGCCGACCCCCTCGTGGAGGCGGTGGCGGCCCGGGCGCGGGCCCTGCGTACCGGACCGGGCACGGACCCGACGTCGGACATGGGTCCGCTCATCACGCGTGTCCACCGGGACCGGGTCGCCGGGTACGTGGACTCGGCCCTGGCCGACGGGGCCGAGGTCGTGGTGGACGGCCGCACCGTGGCCGTCCCGGGGGGCGCCGACGGCTTCTTCTTCGGCCCGACCCTGGTCGACCGCGTCACCCCGGACATGGCCGTGTACCGGGACGAGATCTTCGGTCCGGTGCTGTCGGTGCTCCGGGTCGACAGCCTCGACGAGGCGATCGACCTGGTGAACGCCAACCCGTTCGGCAACGGCACGGCCATCTTCACGCGCGACGGCCGGTCGGCCCGCCGCTTCCGCCGTGACGTGTCGGTGGGCATGGTGGGGATCAACGTGGCCATCCCGGTGCCGATGGCCTACTACTCGTTCGGCGGGTGGAAGCAGTCGCTGTTCGGCGACGCCCACGTCCACGGCATGGAAGGCGTCCGGTTCAACACGCGCCTCAAGTCGATCACCACCCGGTGGCCCGACGCCGACGGTCCCTCGGCGACGCCGGCCAACTCGTTGCACTTCCCCTCCGGCGACAAGCGCTGACCGGTCGGGGCACCCCGGCGGGGCGCCAGGCTGCTTGCTATCGTCGGACGCGTCGATCGGCCACGGCGGACGTGGCCCCACCGGGAGGCGCCATGAAGATCGTGATCGCCGGGGGCGGCATCATCGGGCTCTCCACGGCCATGCTGCTGGCGCGGGACGGGCACGAGGTCGAGGTGATCGAGCGGGACCCCGCTCCACCCGCAGACCCCACGGCCGCCTGGGACGACTGGGAGCACCGCGGCGTCACCCAGGTGCGGATGGCCCACCACTTCGCCCCGAGGTTCCGGGCGCTGGTGGAGCGCGAGCTGCCCGACGTCCTCGACGGTCTGGTGGCCGCCGGCGCCTACCGGTACAACCCGCTCGACGCCCTGCCCGCCGAGGTGCGGGGCGCCACCCGACCCGGCGATGCGGCCTTCGACACCGTGACCGCCCGTCGGGTCGTGACGGAGTCGGTCGTCGACGCCGCCGCGTCGGGCACCCCGGGCGTCCGGGTGCGACGCGGTCAGGCCGTGGCCGGGCTCCTGGCCGGCCCGCCCGACCCGGCGGGCGTCCCGTCGGTGGCCGGTGTACGGCTGGCGTCGGGCGAGGAGCTCGCCTGTGACCTGGTGGTCGATGCCGGCGGCCGTCGATCTGCGTTGCCGTCGTGGCTCGACGATCTGGGGGCGGCCCCGTGCCTCGACGTGGCCGAGGACTCCGGCTTCACCTACTACGGCCGCCACTTCCGCTCGGTCGACGGGTCGTTGCCCGAACAGCCGGGTGCGACGCCGCTCACCGAATTCGGCTCGGTGAGCCTCCTCACCCTGCCTGCGGACAATTCGACGTGGTCGGTCGTCGTGGTCGTGGCGGCCGGTGACGCGCCCCTGCGTGGCCTGAGTCGGACCGACCGGTGGACCGAGGCCGTCCGGTCGATGCCGGGGTTCGAACCGTGGGTCGACGGCGAGCCCCTCGAGGACCGGGTCATGACGATGGCCAAGATCGAGGACCGGATCCGGTCCCTGGTGGTCGACGGCCGGCCGGTGGCGACCGGCGTGCTCACGGTGGGCGACGCGTGGGCCTGTACCAACCCGTCGGTCGGACGCGGCATCTCCATCGGCATGCTCCACGCCGTGGCCCTGCGCGACACCCTGCACGACCGGGCCGACCGGGCGGACGCGGCCCTCACGCTCGAATGGGGCGAGGTGACCGACCGGGTCGTCGGCCCGTGGTTCGAGTCGACGCGGGCCGGCGACCGGTTGCGGCTCGCCGAGATGCAGGTGCTGGCCGCCGGCGGGGAGTTCACGAGCGACGATCCCGGCTTCGACATCGGTCGGGCGCTCGTCGCCGCGGCCTCGGTCGACCCCGGGTGCGTCCGGGCGCTCTTCGGCATCGCCGGCGTGCTCGAGCTGCCCGGCGACGCCCTGGCGGCGCCGGGGGTCTTCGACACGGTCCTCGAGGTGGGGTCGGACGGGCGGGACGTCGCCCGGCCCGGACCCGGCCGCACCGAGCTCGTGGCCATCGCGGCCGGCTGATCGGTCTCCCTCGTCGACGCCCGTACCCCCGAGATCCCACCACCCCACCACCCACTCCCGCACCCCCATCCCGTCACCGGACACGGCGGCGGACCGACCGAGAGGAAGCCCATGGAGATCGACAGCGGCGGCGTGAACATCCACGTGGAGGTGGTCGGTGAGGGCCGGCCCGTCCTCCTCCTCCACGGGTTCCCCGACTCCGGTGCCCTGTGGCGCCACCAGGTCCCGGCCCTCGTCGACGCCGGCTTCCAGGCGGTGGTTCCCGACCTGCGGGGCTTCGGTGCCTCGGACGCGCCGGACGAGGTCGAGGCGTACTCGATCCTCTACACGGTCGGCGACCTCGTGGCCGTGCTCGACCACCTCGGCATCGCCCGGGCCCACGTGGTCGGCCACGACTTCGGGGCGGCGACCGCATGGGCCATGGCGGCGTTCCTCCCCGACCAGGTCGACCATCTCGTGGCCCTGTCGGTAGGCCAGGCGTCGGCCTTCCGCTCGGTGGGCGTCGCCCAGCTCGAGAAGTCCTGGTACATGTTCTTCTTCCAGTTCCCCGGCGTGGGTGAGCAGTGGCTGGCCGCCGACGGGTGGGCGAACTTCCGCGCCTGGTCCCACCACCCGGACGCCGACGCCGTGGTGGCCCGGTGGGAGGCGACGGGCACGCTCACGGCCGCCCTCAACTGGTACCGGGCCAACATCCCGCCCGAGGGGTTCGTGTCGTCGGACCTCGAGCTACCGCCGGTGCAGGCCCCGACGATGGGCGTGTGGAGCAGTGGCGACTTCGCCCTGACCGAGGAGCAGATGACCGGGTCCGCGCGCTACGTGTCGGGGCCGTGGCGCTACGAGCGGGTCGAAGGCCCCGGGCACTGGATGCAGCTGGAGGCCCCCGACGTGGTCAACCGGCTGCTCCTCGACTTCCTGCCGGCATGACGGACGGCGCGGCCCGGTAGCCTCGTCGGGGTGACGACCCTGGCCGGACTGACCCACGTGTCGGCCACCGTCGACGTCGGTGGCCCGGTGCACTATGTCGACTACGGCGGCCCGGCCGACGGCCCGCTCGTGGTGGCCGTCCACGGCCTCGGTGGCTCCCACCTCAACTGGGCCGCCGTCGCGCCGTACCTGGTCGATCACAGCCACCTCGTCGCCCTCGACCTGCTCGGGCACGGACGGACCCCGGCGGCCGGCCGGCGCCCCGACGTCGCCGGGCACGTGCGCCTGGTCACGGGCTTCCTCGACCGGGTGGCCGACCGCCCGGTGATCCTGATGGGCAACTCCCTCGGTGGGCTGGTCGCCGCCCTCACCGCGGCGTCGGCGCCGGACCGGGTGTCCGGTCTGGTGCTGGTCGACCCCGCGCTGCCCACCGAGCGCCTCGGCCTCGTCCACCCCCGGGTGGTGGCGAACTTCGTGGTCTGTTCCGTGCCCGGCGTGGGGGAGCGGTTCCTGACGGCCCGCCGCAACCGGACCACGGCCGAGCGCACGGTGCGCCGGGTGCTGGCCGCCACCTGCGTGGACCCGTCGCGGGTCCCCGCCGACGTCGTCGACGCCCACATCGGCCTGACCGCCACGGTGGACCGGACGGAGGCCGACCGGGCCTACCTGGCCTCGGCCCGCTCGCTCGCCCGCGTCATGGCCCGCTCCGCGCCGACGGTCGCCCGGATCGACGCCCTCGACGTCCCGGTGCTCCATCTGCACGGCGCCCGGGACCTGCTGGTGCCGCTCGGCGCGGCCCGGCGCATGGCCGAGGGGCGCAGCGACTGGCAGCTCGAGGTGGCCCGGGACATCGGCCACGCCCCGATGCTCGAGACACCGGTGTGGACGGGCCTGCGCATCGCCGAGTGGCGTGCCGGTGCCGGGGCGGCAGCCTTCGCCCGGGCCGGCGGCTCGAACGCGCCGGCACCCGCCGTCAGTTGACCTGGCGCTCCCGTCCCTCCCAGTAGGGGGCGCGGAGCCGGAACTTCTGCAGCTTGCCCGTGGCCGTGCGCGGCAGCTCGTCGCGCAGCTCGACCTCCTTCGGGCACTTGTACCCGGCCAGCACCGACCGGCAGTGGGTGATCACCAGCTCCTCGGTGACGCCACTGGCCCCGTCGGTCACCACGAGGGCCAGCACCATCTCGCCCCACTTCTCGTGGGGGACGCCGATGACGGCCACCTCGAGGACGCCCTCGAGCGAGAAGATGGCGTCCTCCACCTCGATCGACGAGACGTTCTCGCCCCCGGTGATGATCACGTCCTTCTTGCGGTCGAGGATGCTCAGGTGGCCCTCGTCGTCGACCAGGCCCCCGTCACCGGTGTGGAACCAGCCGCCGGCCAGCGCCGCGGCCGACTCCTCGGGCTGGCGCCAGTAGCCGGCCATCACCGTGTTGGACCGGGCCAGCACCTCGCCGTGCTCGTCGACGGTGAGGGCGGTGCCGATGGCGGGCGCGCCGGCCCGCATGAGCCTGCGGGCCCGCTGGTCCGAGGGCAGGTCGTCCCACTCGGGCCGGGCCCGGTTCACGGTCAGGACCGGCGACGTCTCGGTCAACCCGTAGATCTGGATGAACTCCCAGCCGAGCTCGGACTCGATGCGCTCGATGGTCCGGGACGGCGGTGGCGCACCGGCCACCACGACACGGGTGGTGCCCGCCCCGGGTACCGGACCGTCCAGGTCGGCTGCGGCGTCGAGGACGGCGTTGACCACGGCCGGTGCGGCGCACAGCAGGGTGACACCGTGGCGGTCGACCCGGCGCAGGATCTCCGGGCCGTCCACCTTGCGCAGCGCCACCTGGGTCACGCCCATGCCCGCGGTCGTCCACGGCATGCCCCAGCCGTTGGCGTGGAACATCGGCAGCGTGTGGAGGTAGACGTCTCGGTCGGACACTCCCACGTGCCAGCCGAACACGGCGGAGTTGACCCAGCAATTGCGGTGGGTGAGCTGGACGCCCTTCGGCCGGGCCGTGGTGCCCGACGTGTAGTTGATGGTGGCGGTGGCCGACTCGTCAGCGTCCCACGGCGCGGGCTCGACCCCGTGGGCGTAGAGCTCGGCGTCGGCGTCCGGTCCGAGCACGTACCGACGCGCCGGACCGATGCCGGCCAGCGCCTCGTCGAGCTCCGGATCGACCAGCACCACCGTGGCCCCGGAGTGCCCGAGGATGTACTCGACCTCGGCGGGCGCCAGGCGGAAGTTGATCGGGACGAGGATGCGTCCCCAGCCCGAGACCCCGAAGAACGACGTCAGCAGCCGGGCCGAGTTGTGGGACACGATGGCCACCCGCTCGCCCGGCCCGATGCCCAGACGGTCGAGGCCGGCCGCCTGGGCCCGGGCCCGGGCCGCCAGTCCGGCGAACGTGAGCGGCTCCCACGGCGCGGCGGGCTGGTCGGGCTCGTCGACGACGGCCACCCGCTCCGGGTACGTGAAGGCCGCCCGGTCGAGGAACTGGCGGACATTGAACTGGACCTGCATGGCGCTCCCCCTGCTTCGGTTCAGGGCCACCAATCTACGCACTCCTGATGACCGGCCCCGGACCGGCCGGAGGCCCACGACCACGGCCGGTCGCCTCGCTAAGGTGACGCCATGACCCCGCCACGCGTGGCCGTCGGCCCGTTCCCGTCCGAGTTCGCCACCGATGCCGTGCAGGCAGGAGGGGGCGAGGTCGTCGGTCTGGACGACCGGCCCGACAGCCTGGTCTGGCTCGACCCGGGGGACGTCGACGGTCTGGCCGTGTGGCTCGCCGAGGTGCCGCAGGCCCGCTGGGTGCAGCTGCCGTTCGCCGGGGTCGAGCGCGTCGCCGCGGCCGGCCTCCTCGACGACGAGCGCATCTGGACGTGCGCCAAGGGCGCCTATGCGGAGCCGGTGGCCGAGCACGCCCTGGCCCTGGCGCTGGCCGGCCTGCGCTACCTCCCGATCCGGGTGGCGGCGACGTCATGGGGCCTGCCCGCCGGGACCAGCATCTACGACCGCAAGGTGACCATCCTCGGCGGGGGCGGGATCGCCACCTCGCTGCTCGAGCAGCTGGCCCCGTTCCGGGTGGAGGCGACGGTGGTGCGGCGCACGCCCGACGCCGTGCCCGGTGCCGCACGGGTGCTGCCGGTGGAGCGGCTGCACGAGGCGCTGGTCGACCCCCTCGTGGTGATCCTGGCCCTCGCCCTCACCCCCGAGACGACGGGCATCATCGGCGCCGCCGAGCTGGCGGCGATGCCGGAGACCGCCTGGCTGGTCAACGTGGCCCGCGGTGGCCACGTGGACACCGCGGCACTGGTCGACGCGCTCGGTGCGGGCTCGATCGCCGGGGCGGCCCTCGACGTCACGGACCCCGAGCCGCTGCCCGACGGGCACCCCCTCTGGGACCTGGAGAACTGCATCGTGACGCCGCACACGGCGGACACCATCGACATGGTCATCCCCCTGCTGGCCGAGCGGATCCGGGTCAACGTCCGCCGGTTGGCCGACGGCGACCCCCTGGTGGGGCGGGTCGACGCCTCGGCCGGGTACTAGGCGCCGGAGGCCGGAGCGCGGTCACCCATCGGCGTGTAGCGGTAGCCGTAGCCCCGGATGGCCTCGAGCACGTCCTTGTACTCGTCCTGCCAGCCGAGCTTGCGGCGGAGGCGGAGCACGGTGAACTTCACCCGCTCCGGGCCGATGCCGAACGGGTCGTTCCACACCTGCTCCAGGAGCTGCTGGGTGGCCAGGGCCTGGCCGGGGTGGCGGACGAAGGTCTGGAGCAGCTGGAACTCGAGCTTGGTGAGGCCGACCACCTCGCCCTCGACCCGCACCTCGCGGGCGGGCCAGTCGACCTCCAGGTTGCCGTCGCGGTAGACGGTGGGCTCCTCGGGCGCCTGGGCCGGCGCCGCGGCCTGGCTGCGCCGCAGCAGGGCCTGGATGCGGGCGCCGAGCTCCTGGACACCGAAGGGCTTGGTCAGGTAGTCGTCGGCGCCGCTGGTGAGGCCGCGTACCTTCTCGTGCTCGAGGTCGTGCGCGGTCAGGATCAGTACCGGTACCTCGGAGAGGTCGCGGATGCGCTCCAGGACCTCCCAGCCGTCCATCTCGGGGAGCCCGATGTCGAGGACGACCAGGTCCGGCCGCTCCTCGAAGAAGTTGCGCAGACCGAGACGACCGTCGCTCGCCACCACGCCCGTGCCGTGCTGCTTGGCCACCACCCGTCGGACGGCCTCGGCGATCGAGGGGTCGTCCTCGATGATCAGGACCCGCGTGGTGCCGGCGAGCTGGTCGGTGCTCAAGGCTGTGGACATCGCTGGTGCTCCTTGCTGTGTGCTTCGAAACCTCAGGTGTCGCCAGGCACGTCCTGTCCGGCACCGGAGGACCGGACGCCCACGGGCAGCAGGTCCTCCACTTCTGTATCGGCGGGAGCGGCCACGCCTTGAGCCTCGAGTTCGTGACGGGCCTCCGCCGTGACCAGCGAGGGGAGTTCCACGCGCACCGTGGTGCCCTGGCCGGGGGCCGAGGTGAGCGTCAGGGTCCCGCCGTGGTGCTCGACGATGGCCTGCACGATGGCCAGGCCGAGCCCGGTCCCGGGGATCACCTCCCGGGTCGCCTCGGTGCCCCGGAAGAACCGGCCGAAGACCGCCTCCTGCTCGTCGGCGGGGATGCCGATCCCGTCGTCGTCCACCGACAGCACGACCGACGACGCGGACGCCGCCACGGACACGAGGACGTGGCCGCCGGCCGGCGTGAACTTGACGGCGTTGCTGACCAGGTTGAGCAGCAGGCGCTCGAGCTGGTGCTCGTCGCCGAGGACCACGGCCGGCCCGTCGGCGCACCGGGTGGTCAGCGTCAGCGACTTGCCGTCCGCGGTGGGGAGGAGCGACTCGCAGACGGCGTCGAGCAGCGGGTTGACGTCGACGGGCACCAGGTGGATGTCGTAGACGGCGGAATTGAGGTGCGACAGCGTCAGGATGTCCTCGATCAGCCCCGACAGCCGGACGCTGTTCTTCTCGATGATCTCGAGCATCCGGTCCTCGTCGCCGCCGATGCCGTCCTCGTCGCGGAGCAGCTCCGTGTAGGCGCGGATGGAGGTGAGGGGGGTGCGCAGTTCGTGGGAGAAGGTGGACAGGAACTCGCTCTTGGCCCGGTCGAGGTCCTGGAGCTGGCGGACGAGTTCGAGCTGGCTGGCGTAGAGGTTGGCCTGGACGATGGCCCGCCCGAGGTCGGCCCCCACCGAGTCGATCAGGGCGATGTCGTCGTCGTTCCATTCGGCGACCGGGTCGACCAGGCCGAGGCCGAGCAGCGCCAGCAGGCGGTCGTCGGCGTCGTGGACGGGGGAGAGGACCCAGGCGGCGTAGCCGCTCGTGTCGACGAATGCCGGCTCACCCGTGCCGTCGGGTGGCTCGGGCAGCGTGGCGACGTCGGCCAGGGCCAGGGTGCCCTTGCGGGCGGCGACGCCGTCGAGGAAGCGGCGGGTGCTCCCGGTGAGGGTCAGCGGGCGGTCGTCGAGGCCGGCCAGCCGGCCGGGGTGCCAGACGACGGGTCGGTCCTCGAACCGACCGTGGTCGTCGGCGGTGTAGATGGTCGCCACGTCGACGTCGAGGACCCGGCCGACGTTCGAGGCGATCTCGGCGAGGATCGAGGGGAGGTCGGTCCCCTCCAGGTCGGTCGACCCGAGCCGCGACGACAGGATGCGCATGCGCTCGTGCATGTCCTGGCGCCGCCGGTGGGCCTGCTCGATCTCGTCGTGGGCGGCGATGAGCGCCACGGTGCGCTCCTCGACCAGACGCGCCAGGTCCCCACGGTGGTTGCGCAGTTCGCCCACGGCCTCGTCGAGGGCGAGGGCCGCCCGGACCGCCTCGTCCTGCATCCGGTTGAAGCTGGTGGCCATCTCGCCGAACTCGTCCGTCGTGCGCACCACCACGGGGGTGGCCGTCACCGGAGCGTGGGCGCGGTCGAGGTCGTCGCCGGCCATCGCCTCCATGGCCGCCGTGAGCTGGGCCAGGGTTCCGTCGGCCAGGTCCTGGGCGGCGACCTGCACCTGCTTGGCGGTGTGGGCGATCATCCCCGGCAGCACCAGGCCGACGGAGATGGTGAGGAGCCCGACCACCACGAAGATGTCCTTCAGCATGGCCACCAGGGCGTCGTTGCCCGGGCCCACGTGGTCGACGGCGATCAGGTAGCCCACTCCGTCGAGGGCGAGGACGAGGAGCATGGCGCCGGTCAGCTTCACGTAGAGCGAGCGCTTCACGGCCCGGGCCCCGGCACGGCGGCGGTCGCCGTGGGCCCGCCAGGCGTAGGCCAGCGAGCCCGAGAAGGCGAGGGCCAGGCCGAAGATGACGATGGGCAGGCCGAACTGCTCGAAGCCGAGGACGGTCGCCACCAGCCACACGGCGGCGGCCATGACACCGAGGACGATCGAGGAGTCGCGCGCCCGGTAGGTGCGGACACGGTCGGGCTCGTTGCGGCGCAGCAGCCACACGGCCACGCTCGGAAGGGCGATCCCGATGAGGTAGGTCAGGTTGGCCGCGGCCACCAGCGAGATGGGGTCACCCAGCAGCAGGAAGGCGAGGGAGGCGACCGCCGTGGCCAGGATGGCCACCACCGGGGCGTCGGTGCGGGGGTGGCGGTACCCGATGGTCCGGGGGAGGAGGCCGTCCTCGGACAGCTGCGACAGCGTCCGGGAGGCGCCCGACAGCGGCTGCAGGGTGCCGCAGAACATGTTGAAGGCCACGAAGCCGACGGCCGCGGCCTTGGCCAGGCTGCCGAAGACCGGGGCGAAGGTCGGACCGAGGGCGGCGGCCAGGTTGCCCTCGATCGGGTGGGGGCCGAGCGTGCCCAGCCAGACGACCGGGATCAGGACGAAGAACACCGACGCCATGCCCCCGCTGAACCACATGGCCATCGGGTGGTCGAACGCCGGGCGCTTCATCTCGCCGATGTGACAGGCCGCTGCCTCGAAGGCGGGGGCGGCGAACCCGATCAGGTACAGGCCGGCCATGACCCCGGTGAGGTGGCCGAAGGCGCCGCCGAAGGGAGAGGTCAGATGGAAGTCGACGGACCGGTGCCAGTCCACGTGCCCGGCGAGGACGGGGATGATCCCGGAGCACAGGGCGAGGGTGAAGGCGACCAGCGCGATGGGCTTGGCCACCCGGACGGCCCACCGCAGGCCGCACAGGTTGACGCCGGTGAACACCAGGACGATCAGCGTGGCCATGACCTTGACCGGCACGTGGGGGAGGTACCACTGGTGGAGGGCCTCGGCCGAGAAGATGGCGGTGAGCCCGCACGTGGGCACCCAGCCCCACCAGTAGCAGACGCCCGTGAGGTTGGCGAGGACGGCACTGTAGGGGCGGAACGCCTCGGCGCAGGTGGCGGCGATGCCGCCGACCCGGTTGGGGAACATGCACGTCAGCTCGATCCACCCCGGGGTGGCCATGAAACTGAGCAGCAGTCCGACGGCCAGGAGCGGGACGGCCATCGTTCCCTGGGCGAGCAGCAGCGCCCCGATCAGGAAGATGGACTGGTTGGAGCCGCCCAAGGCCAGCGAGCTGGCCCCGACCCAGGTGATCGTGCGGGGATGGGGACGGGCGGCGGCGGGCCCGGCCGGGAGCGCGTCGACGGCGACGGTGTCCGTTGCCGTCGTGGCGGTTCGTCGTGGGCTCATGTCGACCTTCGTGGCGTTCTCCGGAGCGCGGTGGCGGACGTCACCGCCGTGCGCCCGGGCAGGGCGAATTCCACTCCGGTGGTGGTATCGGCCGGGTGTGGGGGCGCCTTGAGGTGGGTCGGGGCCGGGGTGGGGAT
>Ga0302202_10003163_pt1 | contig 18320 bp, 12 predicted proteins | sample II_Bog_N3_3_FD_194579 | JGI IMG/M metagenome (GOLD analysis project Ga0302202, IMG submission 194579) | Peat permafrost microbial communities from Stordalen Mire near Abisko, Sweden - II_Bog_N3_3 | ecosystem: Environmental > Terrestrial > Soil > Wetlands > Peat | place: Sweden: Abisko...
ATGAAACGCATTCTGCGGCTGCTGCTCTACATGCGTCCGTACGCCGTGTTCTGGGCCTTCTCCGCGCTGCTGATGGCGGTAGTCGGGGCGCTGGCGGCGTTTCGCATCCTGCTCATCAAGCCGATTCTGGACAACGTGCTCAGCGCCGCGGCCTCGCCGGACAAGGTGCTGGTCTTCACCAATCCCTATACGCACAACCAGATCGACCTGCAGTGGATGATGCCGCACCACTTCCACAACGCATGGACGGTGGTGGCGGCGGCGCTGGTCGGATCGGCCATTGTGAAGAACCTGTGCGACTACCTGGGCACGCTGCTGGCCAACAAGGCCGGCTTCGGGATGATTACCGACATCCGCAACGACTTGTACGACTCGCTGCTGCGACGCTCGACGGCGTTCTTTCAGCGCCACACCTCGGGCACGCTCATCTCCACGCTCATCAATGACGTGGAGCGTGTGCAGACGGCCATGTCCACCGTGATGAGCGACTTCCTGCAGCAGTTCTTCACGCTGATCTTCATGGTCGGCGTGGTCATCCATGAGGGCGGACGCCTGGGCTGGGTGCTGCTGATCTTTGTTCCGGTGATTATCCTCTCCACGCGCCGCGTAGGCCGCAGCGTGCGCCACACCACGCGCCGCGGGCAGGACAAGCTCGCCGAGATACAGAACATCGTGCAGGAGACGATCACCGGCAACGGCATCGTGAAGGCGTTCGGCATGGAGCTGTGGGAGATGAACCGCTTCCGCAAGGCCGCCGACAAGCTGCTCACCGCCAATATGCGCTCGGTTGCGGTGCAGTCCATCTCGTCGCCGCTGATGGATGCGATGGGAGCGGTGGCGATCGCGCTGCTGCTTCTCGTCGGGCGTGGGCGGATCCTGCATGGCGACACTGCGGGAACCTTCATCACCTTTCTTGCCGCGGTGATTGTGCTGTACGACCCGGTGCGCAAGATGCCGACGTACTACAACAGCTTTCAGCAGGCGATCGGCGCCAGCCAGGACATCTTCCGGTTCATCGATGAGAACGATGAGGTGGTGGAGAAGCGCAAGGCGATGGCGTTGAAGCAGTTTGCAGGCCTGATTGAGTTCCGCGATGTGCGCTTTGGCTACAACCGTGACGGCGAGACGAAAGAGGTGCTGCACGGCGTGTCGCTGACGCTGCGCCGCGGCGAGGTGATTGCGCTGGTTGGGCCGAGCGGCGCGGGCAAGTCCACCCTGGTGAACCTGCTGCCGCGGTTCTTTGACGTGACGGGCGGCGCCATCCTGCTCGACGGCAAGGATGTGCGCGATTTGACGCTCGCCTCGCTGCGCAAACAGATCGGCAAGGTCACACAGGAGACCGTGCTCTTCAACGACACGGTGCGCAACAACATCGCCTATGGGCGGCCCGATGTGGCGATGGCGAAGATTGAAGACGCCGCCAAGGCCGCGCTGGCGCATGACTTTATCCTGCGCCTGCCGCAGGGCTACAACACGATGATCGGCGAGCGCGGAACGCGGCTGTCGGGAGGCGAGCGGCAGAGGCTGGCCATTGCGAGGGCGCTGCTGAAGAACGCGCCGATTCTGATACTCGACGAAGCAACATCGTCGCTCGACACCGAGAGCGAGGCCGCGGTGCAGGCGGCGCTCGCCAACCTGATGGAGGGACGCACGGTGCTGGTCATCGCGCACCGGCTCTCGACCGTGCGGCGTGCCGATCGTATCGCCGTGCTGGAAGACGGCCGCATCACGCAGATGGGCTCGCACGACGAACTGCTCGCGCAGGGCGGCACCTATAGCCGGCTGTATCACCTCCAGTTCGGCGAGGGCGACCTGGCGATGGCCGAGATCGGCTAACGCGTCAGTTACACTACGGCTAAGAATCGCGGCAACACCACGCATGGCAGGCATTCTGTTCATCATCTCGGCGCCCAGCGGATCGGGCAAGTCCACGCTTGTGAGCGAGGTGCGGCGGCTGGTGCCGGGGCTGGATTTTTCCATCTCGTACACCACGCGCGAGCCGCGCGGCTCCGAAGAAGACGGCCGCGAGTACCACTTCACCACGCGCGAGAACTTTGAGCGCATGATCGCCGCCGGCGAGTTCCTGGAGTGGGCGAAGGTCTTCGGCAGCAACTACTACGGCACGGCGGTCTCGGCGCTCGACCACGCCCGTAAGCTCGGGCATGACCTGTTGCTCGACATCGACGTGCAGGGCGCGCTGCAGGTGATTCGCAAGATGCCAGCGGCGGTCTCTATCTTTATCCTTCCGCCGAGTCCGGATGTGCTGGAGCGGCGGCTGCGCAATCGCAGCCAGGCGGAGGGCTTTACCGATGAGGCGGTAATTGCGGCACGGCTCGCGCAGGCGCGCACCGAGCTGGCCCAGATTGCGGACTATCAGTACGCGCTGGTGAATGATGCGCTCGACGAAGCGGCCAGCGAGATGCGGGCGATCGTACTGGCGGCCCGCGGCAAAGGCAGCGCGGCCGATGCGGCGCTGGCTGCGCAGTGTCTCACCGTGGCGCATGCTCCGCGGCTGCAGGAGGCGCTGGCGAGCTTCGGCGTCACCGGCGGCGACTAAGTCGGATGGGAGCACGTCGCGATTAATTTTCCGCGTTGCACAGTTTGTCGGTCGCCGTGCGCCGAATTCGGCGCTAAGATAACTTTATTCCCCCGGAGGTCCCTGTATGGCAGAGTATGAACCGCTGCAGAACAAGTACAGCCTGGTGAAGGGCGCGGCGCGGCGCGCACGTCAACTGCAGTCCGGCGCTCCACCGCTGGGTGTGTCCAAGTCGCTGAAGGTCTGCCGGGTGGCGCAGGACGAGATTCGCGTCGGCAAGGTGACCTATATCGTCGGCACACCCAAGCCGTTGCCGCCGGCCGCGATCTGACGGTTCCTATGACATCGCCGCCCGAAGAACAACTGCGCGCCTATGTGGACTACCTGCGCGATATGGGCATCTACGATCTCTATCGCCGCGACGATCCGTCGGTAATTCTCTCCGATGAAATGCGTGCAGCGTTAGCGGAGCGAGCCACGCTAGTTCCAGCGTCTGTCCCGAAAGCTCCCGTTGAACGTCCCAAGCCTGCTGCAGCATCTCAACCAGCAAAGAATCCGGCGCACGATGCCTTTGCGGAGAGTTCTTCGCCAACGCTTCCCCCGGATCTGATCGCTCCCATGCCCAAACCTGTCTCCTTTGATGCGCTGGCGCCACTGCCTGCGCAGATCGTTCCTGCCGGCGAACGTGCCGCCGCGCTGCAGGCAGTGCGTGACAACATCGGCGACTGCACGCGCTGTCCACTGGCCTACGCCGGCCGGCGCAACATCGTCTTCGCCGATGGCGACCCCAATGCCCGGCTGATGTTCGTCGGCGAAGGCCCCGGAGCCGATGAGGACGCCAGCGGCGTCCCCTTCGTCGGCAAAGCAGGGCAGTTGCTGAACAACATGATCGCGGCGATGGGGCTGAAGCGTGAAGAGGTGTACATCGCCAACATCGTGAAGTGCCGCCCGCCGGGCAACCGCACTCCCGAGTATGTCGAGGCGACGACCTGCTCTCAGTTTCTCGTTGAGCAGATCGACATCGTGCGGCCGCAGGTCATCGTGGCGCTCGGCGCGACGGCGGCGACGTATTTGCTTGGCGTGCGACAGTCGCTGGCGTCGCTGCGCGGAGTGTGGCACAGCGCGCGTGGAGCGAAGGTCGCGGTCACGTACCATCCGGCTTTCCTGCTGCGCGATCCCCGCCAGAAGGGCGAGGCGTGGAAGGACCTGCAGCGCGTGATGGCGGAGCTCGGCCTCAAAGCCCCAGCTAAGCCCTCCCCAACCGCCTGATCTGCGGGCATTCGTTCGCGGAACCCAGTCCGTCCCCCGACGCATATACAGACCGGATATAGTTATCCCGGCTTTCAAGAGGGTCTTGATTTATGTGCAGATGGATATGGGTGTGTGTCTTTACTATCTCTACGGTCTCCGCGACGGCGCAGCAGCAACCTACTCCCGATGGCGTTCGAATGCAGGAGACAAAGCGGCTGACCGGCGTACAGCCGTCTGTGGCTCTGCCGCAATGGCAGGGTCCGGCTTCGGCGCAGCCCGGCGCGCAGCCATTCTCCTTTGTATCGGATGGCCCCAAGGGCGGCGGCTGGGGCCGGCCTGATGAGATCGCCAGGGTTTACCTGGAGCGCAGGCTACCGGCCTTCTTCACGCGCACCCTCGTACTCGATCAGCCGATGCCCGCCGGCGGAAAGCTCATCTGGATGTTCACCGGGCAGCAGGGCGGCTTCACGGTCGAGCTGACCAGTGACTCCGTGCATGTCGTTCAGCGGTTTTACGACTCCTTCGGTCTGCGCGATCCGGGTTCGCGCTCGACTTATCCCGTGGCGAATGTCGAGGACGTGACCGTACCGTACACCGGCTCGGCGAAGGCCGTCACCGTCGAGCTCGACTCCAGGATGATGCTGCGCGTGAGCGTGAATGGCCTGAAGGTGGCCGAGCAGGTCTGCCTGATGGACATGCAGCGCGAGCAGTTGCAGTTCACCGGGCTGCGTACGACCCATGCGGTCGTCGCGGGCAGCGTTCTGCCGGAGACCGCTGGGACAACGACGGTGCATGTGGATGCTGCGAAGCGGTTCCAGACCATGCTCGGCTTCGGCGGCAGTCCGAGCATCGCCACCTACGATTCCCTGAGCGATAAGGGCAAGCAGCAGTACTGGCAGATCCTCCAGCGGTACAACCTGCTGATCGACCGCGAGTATCCGATGGGCACCGAGCTGAAGCCGGACATGTCGAACCTGGACCAGCTTGCGGACTCCGTGCCGCACTATTACGGCGACAACTTCCCCAACAGCGAGATGACCAGCTTCACGTACAACGCCATGTCGCTGAAGATCGGCGGCAAGGTCATCTATGAGTTGTGGGCGCTGCCCACCTGGGCCACCAAGGACTTCACCGACTCCGACGGCAAGGTCCACAAGGGCGCGGCCAACGTGACGGAGTGGGCCCGCGCCATGCTGACCTACACCCGCATGGAGAAGGCACGGACAGGCAAAGCCCCGGACATCCTCGGCATCCAGAATGAGGTTACGCAGCCTCGCGAGATTACCCTCGCCATGGTGCGCACGCTGCGGTCAGAGCTGGACAAGGCCGGTTTTCAGGCAGTGAAGATTCACATGCCGGACGCAAGCACAGTTACCGGCGGCATCACCGCCGCGCAGGCGCTGCGCTCCGACCCCGATGTGTGGAGCAAGATTGACTATGCGGCCTCGCATGAGTACGACTACCAGCGCAGCTTCAACGACCCGGACGCCTTCGATGCGCGCCTTACCCAGTTGCGCGCAGCTATCGGCGACAAGCCGTTCCTTACCACGGAGCTCTGCCTGAACAGTCCGCTGTACCAGATCGGCTCCTACCGCGTGGCCTTCCAGATGGCGCAGTTGTACCACAAGAATATGACGCTGCTGGACTCGATCGGCATCCTCTACTGCTGGCTGATCCTGGATGCCGAGGAGCCCAACTTCCCGGCGTCGCGGGCGCTGATCGCGGTGGACCGCACCCACGGCGATGTCCCCGTCGCTTCCAGCTTCCAGTTGCGCGCGCTGGGGGCCTACAGCCGCCGGATTCGCGAAGGCATGGTGCGCGTGGACGCTACCAGTTCGAACCCGGATGTGCTGGTGACGGCCTACGTCGACGCCCACGGAGCCAAGACTCTGGTAGCTCTGAACCGCTCCATGCAGCCGCAGACGCTGGATGTCTCGGGCGACAGGATCTGGTCCGGCGGCAGAGTCCAGATGGAGCGGGTGAGTCTGTATGACGAGAACATCGTCTCGGATGCCCCCGCCAGAGTAGTGGTAGCGCCGGGGGAGATCGTGACTCTCAGCACAGTGCCGCCGCCGGTGGTGCGATGAAGCTCCGCGGCGCGGCTTGGATTCACCGCCATCTGCTGCTAGACTCTAGCTTGTGGCAAAATGGCTGGGCACCGCAGGGTGCTGCGCCAAATCCGACACAATTCCAGTATGTGGGGCTGTAGCTCAGCTGGGAGAGCGCCTCGTTCGCAACGAGGAGGTCAGCGGTTCGATCCCGCTCAGCTCCACCAATCAACCCTCTGAATCCCGAGAAGGTTTCGATGCCGGCGAATTTGCCGGCTCTGCTTTTTGTCCTGTCTCCGCTGTGCGCGAGGCAGTCTCCCGACCTCCGAATCCTGTTGGTAGTATGGGTCGAACAGAAAGAGGGCCCCGCGTTATGCAATGGATTCGATGCACCTATGTGGCAGGGAAGGGTCTGCCTCCGGCGTCGATCCGCCGGCTCTGCTGTGTTCTCCTTTTTACCTTTGTTGCGCACTCCAGCGTTCATGCCAGTTCCCCCATCGTGGAGCGGGGAGGCTACTTTACAACCGCAGGTGACCTGGCGCGGTTGCGCTCGCAGGCGAGCGATCCGCGGCTGAAGCAGGTTTATGGACAGGTGAAGGCGGATGCGGACACGTCCATCTCGAAGTGGGAGGCGCTGTTTCCGGCCTCGAGTCCTGCGCCAACGACGGCGGCGCTGCTGGCATTCGGGCGCAAGAGCGCAGACCGCGACCTGGGCTATGAGGCGGTGGCGGTGGAGTGCGCGCTCGACCCAACGCCGCGCTGCCGGCGCGTGCTGCGCGAGATGACCATGGCCGACTTGGGGTGGCGGCAGCGGCTGAACTACTGGAACGGGGCCGGGATCCACGAGGGTATCTCGACGATGTCGTTCCTACAGAGCTACGACATCGGCGCGCAGCTGGGGGCGTACAACGCCACGGACCACGCGGCGATTCGCGAGGAGATGCACCAGGCGGGACACTTCTTTGAGGGGTGGCTGCTCGACAACCCATTCAGCCGCATGTACGCGGACAAGCGCGAGGAGGCCTTTTGCTTGAACTTCCACATGTACTCTGCCTCCGCGTTGAGCTGGATCGCGATGCTGTATCCGGACTTTCCAGAGTCCGCCGGATGGCTTCGGCAGAGCGAGGCGAGTCTGGTGGAGTACCTGATGAACGGGTTCGGCGAGGACGGCGGCTACGGCGAGGGTTCGATCCACTACTGGCGAATTTCGGTGGAGGCGCTCTTCAACTTCTTCATCGTGAGCAAGCGCCTCGGCGTCGCGGACTATCTTGCTATCCCAGCGATAGCAGACAGGCTGCGCAACACGCTGCACTGGCGGCTGGATATGACCGCGCCCGACGGCCACGTCTTTGCGGTGGGGGACAGTGACCGCGGCAGCAGCGGCCAGGGCGTGCTACAGGACGGAGGTCGCCTGCTTTCTGATCCGGAACTTTTGTGGGGTTCCAGCATGATCTCCGAGCGCGCGGACCACTGGGGCCTGCCCCAGGAAGCCAGCCCGCTCTACCTGACGCACCTGGATATGAGTCTGAAGGGCAGCGAGCCCGAGCATCTGTCCGCGCTCTATCCGTTCTCCGGGTATGCGAGCTTTCGCTCCGGCTGGGACGACCGCGCCGATGCGCTGTTCTTCAAGTTCGGCACGTCTTATATTGGACGCCGCGAAGCGGAACGCAGCCCGGTCATCCCCGGCCATTCGCATCAGGATGCGTTGGAACTGGAGCTTCACTATCAAGGCGTTCCCGTGGTGGCCGATGGCGGACGCCACGGCCGCTATGAAGATTGGGACACCTATGGCGGATTCTCCAAGGCGACGATCGCGCACAGCACGGTGGGGCTGGGCAATCCGTGGGGCTATGACCGGCTGGATGGGAGGTACGTCCAGCACCAGGCCGAGCACGGCAGCGACTTCACCTACGAGCAGACGCAGCAGAACATCGGCCGCGCTGATACGCAGCTGATGGCCTTCGCCGATCTGGGCCAGGTGGGCTACTCCTCGGCGCGGGTCAGGACCTACGATGCCGTGGAGCATCAGCGCAGCGTGGTCTGGTTTCCCGGCGACTCGCTAACCGTCGTGGCCGACCACCTGCAGAGCCGACAGGAGCAGCCCTACGAGTGGTACCTCACTCCGATCGGGCAGCCGGTGGGCAAGGACGGTGCACTGATCTTCGGCGACGACGTGGCGAAGGTGCAGGTGTTGCCGATTCTGCCGGTGGGCGAGCGGGTGACGACAATCTCGCGGACGACTGCCAATATTCCACCCTACTATGTAGGCCTCGGCGCACCGGCGCCCTCGCAGCATCCGCAGCCACGCTGGGCCAACTTCTCGTTGCTCGTGCTTCAGAAAAAGGCGAAGGCGACGGACTTCCTGAATGTGCTGCTGCCGTTCTCCGGGGAGAAGAATCCGTGGACGATCGAGAGTGTGGGCCCTTCGGCGCAGCGTCTTGTCCTGAGCGAGAAAGAGGTGCTGGTCTCCGGCAGTAGCGCGGACGGGCCGCTGAGGGTCGACGGGCAGTGCGGCGTAGTCACGCAGATCCATGGGTCGGATCAAAGCTATGCGTTGATCGAGGGCACCGCGCTGACCCGCAAGGGACAGGTGCTGATCTCGTCGGCTTTGCAGACGAATGTGTGGACGGGACGATATGCCCCCGCGGTGAATGCGCTGGTGAGCCTGCCGGACAAGCGCGCGAGCTTTGACTTGCGGCCATGGCCTTTGGATGATTCGCTGCTGCTGAATCCGCCCCGCGCCATTCCCGGCAAGGAGCCGACGGCCCTGCTGCTCGTCTCCATCTCCTTCCATGTGGACGCCAGGCCAGCCAGGATGCTGGTGCTGCACTCGTTCACCGGCGCACTGAACTTCAACGATCCGGCCGAAGAGAAGCGGGCCCAGTGGGCGCGCGACTATCATGCCAGCGTCTTGAAGCGCGAGCCGCTCGCGTTCACCTACGATCCAGCCTCCGGCACGGTCACTATCCTGCTGGAACCGGGGGAGCACCAGATTGTCTGGGAGTAAGGTGCCTCGGGTAAGGCGAAGTGAATTTTTCGGATACCATGTCGTAGTGTTCCGCTCTGTGCCATCTTCTTCTTTCCAACGCGCGAGGACAGTGTGAACGGTCATCTCGCAGGCGCGCGTTCTGCCGGCAAGCGAACGCTGGGCAGCACCGGCCTTCGCGTCTCGTCCATCGGCTTCGGTGCGTCACCGCTGGGCGATGTCTTCGGCAGCGTCACGGTGGAGGACGGCCGCGCGGCGGTGCATCATGCGATCGATAGCGGCATCAACCTCTTCGATGTCTCCCCGTATTATGGCCTCACGCTGGCAGAGGAGCGGCTGGGTGCGGCGCTCGCCGGCCGCCGGCACGAGGTGGTGCTGGCGACCAAGTGCGGACGATATGGCGCAGACGACTTTGATTTTTCCGCAGCCAAGGTCACGCAGGAATTTGAGTCATCGCTGCGCCGACTGCAGACGGATTATGTCGACCTGCTCCAGGTACACGACGTGGAGTTCGGCTCCGTCGATCAAATCCTTCACGAGACGCTGCCCGCGCTGCGACGCCTGCAGCAGCAGGGCAAGGCGCGGTTCATCGGCATCACCGGATACTGGCCACATCTGCTGGCGCGCATCGCTCGTGCCGCGCCGGTGGACACCGTGCTGAACTACTGCCACGCCAATCTCTTGATGGACGACATGGATCGCGAACTGGCGCCACTGGCCGCGCAGCTGGGCTTCGGCCTGATGAACGCCTCGCCACTGCACATGGGGTTGCTGAGCGGGCAGCCGGTCCCCGAGTGGCATCCCGCGCCCGCCGAGGTGAAGCGTATCGCTGAGGGGGTGGTCGCGCTGTGCCGCGCGCAGAGCGTGTCTCCGGCAACGCTTGCGTTACATGCCTGTCTCCAGAATCCCGCGCACGCTTCGACGTTCATCGGATTCAAGAGCGCTGTGCAGGTGGACGACGCGCTGGGTGCGCTCGACTTTGTTCCGCCCGCCGGTCTGATGGAATGCATTCGCGCACTGGTCGCGCCGGTCTTCAACACAGCGTGGCCATCGGGCCTTGCAGAGAATCAACCTGAGGTTGCCCATGCGGGTTGACGCGCACCACCACCTTTGGCGCTACACACCCGAGGAGTATGGCTGGATCGACGACACGATGCAGGCGCTGCGCCGCGATTTTATGCCGGAGGACCTCGAGCGCGAGGCGCTCGCCGCGGGAGTGGAGGCGACCGTCGCGGTGCAGGCGCGGCAGACCGTCGCCGAGACCGCATGGTTGCTGCAACTGGCTGCGCAGAATGAGTTGATTCGCGGGGTCGTGGGCTGGCTGCCGATTGCGGCGGACGACTTTCCCTCCGCGCTGGAACGCTTTGACGCCGGCCCTCTGCTCAAAGGGCTGCGCCATGTGGTGCAGGGCGAGCCCGCGGGCTTCCTTGACGGTGCAGAGTTCAACCGTGGAATCGCGGCGTTGCGCGGAACAGGCCTGGTCTATGACGTGCTCATCTTCGCGGGCCAACTCGCCGAGGCTACGCGCTTCGTCGACCGTCACCCGCCGCAGCAATTCGTGCTGGACCACATCGCGAAACCGGAGATCGCGGCAGGCGAATTAGAAATATGGAGCAAAGGAATCCGCGAACTGGCGCGGCGTGAGAACGTGGTCTGCAAGGTCTCCGGCATGGTCACGGAGGCAGACTGGTCGCAGTGGTCGCCCGCCTCGCTTAAGCCATACTTTGATACGGTGCTGGAGGCCTTCGGCCCCGCGCGACTCATGGCCGGTAGCGACTGGCCGGTGCTCACCGTCGCTTGCACCTATCCGCGCTGGTGGCAGACGATTGCGGAGTGGATCGCGCCGCTCTCCGCTACCGAATGCGAAGAGATCGAATCCGGCACCGCGATACGCACCTATAAACTGCAGGTTGGAGAGGAAGCACCATGAAGGCATTGTCGCTGCTCGGAGAGGGCAGAGTGGAGATTACCGAGATCGCCGAACCCACACTCAACAAGGGCGATCTGCTGTTGAAGGTGGAGATGGTCGGACTCTGCGGCTCGGACCTGAACTCCTTTCGCGGACGCAATCCGCTCATCACTTATCCGCGCGTGCTGGGTCATGAGATCGCCGCGACGGTACTGGAGGGCAATGCAACAGTCGTTGCAGGCACGCATGTGACGGTCTCGCCCTACACCGGCTGCGGCAAGTGCCCCTCCTGCCGGCGCGGACGCGAGAACGCCTGCCGCTACAACGAGACCTTCGGTGTGCAGCGCGACGGCGCGATCACAGAGCGGCTCGCTGTGCCTGCGGGAAAGGTCTATCCGTCAACGCTGCCGCTCAAGACGCTGTGTCTTGTCGAGCCGCTCACCGTCGGCTTCCACGCCGCCGCGCGCGGCCGCGTTACCAAGGATGATGTCGTCGCCGTCTTCGGCTGCGGCGGAGTCGGCCTGGGCGCGATCGCGGGCGCGGCGTTTCGCGGCGCGCGTACCATCGCTATCGATCTGGATGACGCCAAGCTCGCCACTGCCGCGAAGGCTGGCGCCACGGACCTGATCCACTCAAAACGCGAGGACGTGCGCGACCGCCTGCGCGACATCACCGGCGGCGACGGTCCCGACGTGATGATTGAGGCCATCGGTTTGCCCGAAACCTTCCGCATGGCGGTGGAAGAGGTCGCCTTCACGGGCCGCGTGGTCTACATCGGCTACGCCAAGGAGCCGGTCGCGTATGAGACCAAGCTCTTCGTGCAGAAGGAGCTCGACATTCTTGGCTCGCGCAACGCGCTGCCGCAGGACTTTCTTGACGTTATGGCGATGCTCGATGTGGGCAGGTTTCCGGTCGCGGAGGCAGTCACGGCGATCGTCACGCTGGACGAGGCACCGTCCATTCTGTCAGAGTGGTCTGCGAATCCTGCGGAGTTTACCAAGATCATGATTCAGATGTAGTTTCCCCCACGAGGTCCCTCATGCAGGTCGCAACAACTTCCAAGTCCACCACCGCCAGTTCCGCCGCTCCGGTCTTTCCCACGCAGATGGCCCTCTTCGTCCTGGTGACGGTGCTGTTCTTTCTCTGGGGCATGTCGAACAACCTCACCGACATCCTTGTGCAGCAGTTCAAGAAGTCCTTCGAGCTCTCGCTCTTCAGCGCGCAACTGGTGCAGACGGCGAACTTCCTCGGCTACTTCTGCATGGCGATTCCCGCCGCGCTGGTGATGCGGCGCTGGGGCTACAAGGCTGGAATGATCATGGGCCTCACGCTGTTTGGCGCCGGGATGATTCTCTTCTGGCCCGCAGCGGTGAGCGGGCTCTACACGCCGTTTCTCATCGCGTTGTTCGCCGTAGGCTGCGGCGCCTCCGTGCTGGAGACCGCGGCCAACCCCTTCATGGCGCAGTTTGGCCCTGCCGAAACCAGCGAGCGCCGCCTGAACTTCGCGCAGTCCTTCAACCCGCCGGGAACGATCGTCGGCGTGATCATCGGCGCGCGGTTCATCTTCTCCGGCGTGGAGCTCAAGGCCCCGCAGGTCGCCGCGATGAAGCTGGCCGGAACCTACGCCGGCTATCTGCACTCCGAGCTGATGCGCGTCGTGCCGACGTATCTGGTGCTGGGCTCCGTCGTCCTGCTCTTTGCCGTGGCGCTCTCGCGGATGAAGTTCCCCGCGATGCAGTCCGAGCACGAGGGCGAAGCGGGAGACAAGGGTACCTTCGGTGCGCTGCTGCACTATCCGCATCTGTGGTTCGCGGTGCTGGCGAACTTCTGCAACGTCGGCGCGCAGATCTCCACCTGGAGCAACCTGATTCCTTATATGAAGCAGTACACCACGGTCAGCGAGCGCACCGCCGCCGGCTTCCTTACTGCGACGCTGGTCGCGCTCATGCTGGGCCGCTTCGTCACCACGCCACTGATGAAGTACATCTCGGCCAGCAAGCTGCTCGGCCTCTACGGCGCGGCGAACGTGCTGATGATCGCGCTGGCCATCCTGCGGCCCGGGATGCTGGGCGCTTACGGGATCGTTGCGAGCGGCTTCTTCCTCTCTATCATGTTCCCCACCATCTTCGCGCTTGGCCTGAAGGGTCTCGGTCCCAACACCAAGCTCGCCGGGTCGCTGCTGGTGATGGCCATCGTTGGCGGCGCACTCTTTCCGCCGGTTCTCGGCTGGATCGCGCGGTCGACGGGACAGATTGCCTATGGATATGTGGTCCCGCTGATTGGCTTCGCCGTGGTCGCGATCTACGGCTTCGCGGCGCCATTGCTGCTTCCGCCCTCCGGCAACACCAGCCCCGACGCCGGTCCGCTCACCGCAACCATCGGACACACCATGTAGCGGACGCGGCTAACGCTCCAGCGTCGCCGCCAGCACTGCCACCACAATGCCGTAGAGCTCGACCTCGATCTTCAGTGAGCGCAGCTCGCGTGCCGGGTCGAGCGGCAGATGCAAAATGGTCGCCGCGCCGCCGGGGACGTTGCGACCTTTGCCCTTGAACGCGACCGGGTCGAGGATGCGGGTCGCACCACTGCGCAGGTCCACGCGCGGGGGCAGGGGAGCATCGTTGATGAAGAGGTAGTCATCCAACAGGTAGTCCTGTTCGATGGGCCACCAGGTCTCCGGATTGCGCAGCGCGAGCTTCGCAGTGCCGCCGTCACTGTAGCTGGCGGTGACCGTCGCGTGGTCCATGTGGCTGCACTGCGGCAGTGTGGTGCCAGTCAGCAGCAGGTAGAGACCGCGTGCGTGGCCGGAGAGCGGCGCGGTGATCGCGGTCGGGTCGGGTTTGAAGTAGGAGAGGAATGCGCAGTTCGGCGTCGCACCCGCAGGCGTTCGGAAGGGAACGCCGATGGACGTCTGCAGCACGCCATTCGCCGCGCGCAGGCCGGCGTCGTCGATGGGAATTGGCTCACCGATGTTGGCCCAGCCTCCGAGCAGCGTATCGGGAATTGAGAGCGAGCAGAACGGCGACCGAGGCTCCGTATAACCACGCGTGAAGATGGTGGTGAGCTGGTTGTCGAGTGGCAGCGCGACGGGCTCCATCTGACTCCCGCTCTGCGCGCGCGGCACGGGCAGGAGCTTCAGCGTAGGTGCTTCGACGCGGAAGGTAATGGGCAACGACCACATGCACTCGCCCTGCTTCATCTTCGCGAAGACTGTGTGTACGCCCTCTGCCGCGACGCGGCCTGCGGTGAGGCACTGTTGCGGGTCTTCAATCTGGGCAGGTGCGATGCCGCGTGGAAGCTCGAGCGGCTCGTGCAGGCGATAACTGCGCACGGCGGCCACGGCGGGGGACGCCTCGCCGTGCCATTGCAGCGTGAGGTGGAACGAGTTGGCTGCGGGCAGGGAAACAACGAGCATCGGCGATCCGACGGCGGTGGCGTCGAACGCAGCGTGAGCGCCCTCGGCACCGGAGAGCGTGGGAAGCTGCGTCGTCCGCGCCCGCAGCCGTAGCGTGACGGGTACAGCTCGCGGCAGGCGGCTGGTGAACGAGTAGCTCTCGCTGTTGCCGCTTCTGCTCCATGCGAAGTCGAAGTCCTTGTGCGTGAGCGAGGCGTGGTCCCACTCGCTGGGAAAGCCGGGACGCAGCGTGATACGCCCGCCGAGCAGGTCCGGCTGTACGCCGAAGAGGCCTTCGATCAGCGCGCGCGAGGTGATGCCGATGGGGTCGCCGAAGTCGCGCTGCGCCTCCTGCCGGTGTACGTCGAGGTCGCTGGTCATGTGGAAGTCGCCGGGGCACAACCCGCGATAGAGCGAGTCCAGCAGGTTGCTCTTGAGCAGCGTGAACGCCTCGTCCGCCATGCCGGCCTGCCACATGGCCAGCGCCATGTGCGCGTTCTCCGCCAGCAGCAGCAGGTTGAGCGACCACATATAGGGCAGCCAGTCCGAGCAGGAGAGCATGAACCACTCGCCCGGCGGAACGCCCTCGCCGCGCACAGGAATGTGGCGCGACGTGTGCAGTCTCTCAGCGGCCATCTGCCACGCCTGCTGCGATGTCACCGCCTCGCTGTCGATGGTGTGATAGACCGTCCACAGCGCGGGGTTGCTGTAGACCGTCTGCGGGCCGAGCAGGTCTTTGGACTCGGCCAGCGCGCCCTGCCACGGCAGCCAGAGCAGTTGCTGCATCGCCTTATCGATGAGGTTGGCTTCAGCTTCGTAAGGCGTCGCGTTCTCTTGCAGCAGCCGCGCGATCTCCGCTGCTGCGCGGTGCGCGAAGAGGTTATAGGCCGAACCGTGCGCGGTACCGCCGCCGCTGTATTGCAGGTTGTCGCTGGCCCAGATGGCCGCGTAGGCCTCATAGAGTGGCAGCTTCTCACCGTTCGCGCCGGTGAACTCGCGGCGAAAGAGCCGGTGCTCCCACGCGAGATGCCGCTGGAGCGCAGGCCATATCTCGCGCGCAAACTCCAGGTCGCCGGTCCAGCGCAGGTGGCGCAGCAGCACGTCGATGAACACCAGGTTCATGTCGTAGTGGTTGTTGGAGAGGTCGCCGTTAGAGTGCAGCAGGCCCTCCTTGCGTGCGAGCCGCTGGTCGGGATCGGCGGGGCCAGTCGCCGGGTCGCCTGTCGTAATCGCCGAGACGTTCTGCTTCGCGAGCCAGTGGCGCAGGTTCGCGCGGGTGCGTTCGTGCTGGCCGATAGCGTCAAAGACGTACGGCCCGCGCCAGCCCACCAGCGCCACACGCCACGCCACTGCGCCGTGCATCACGCAGCCGTCCACGGGATCCCATATGGCCTCAGCGGCGACGGCGAGTGCAGGAGCAACTGCGTTGAGGTAGGCGTCGGGCGTGTCGAAGCGCAGCGTGTCCGCGATGGCCGCGACCTCGCGGCTGCGCGCCGCGAAGGCAACATCCGGGTCCGTGCCCTCGTTGTGCGCTGCCGCTTCAATGACCTGCACCGTCAGATACTGTGCGGTGCTGGTGAGCCTGCAACTTCCGGAGAGAATCGGCTGGTGCGGCGCGGCGTTTGCAGGGGGCGCACCGCCGAGCGGCGAGTGACCCCAGTCATCGAAGCTCCGCACCTGAAGAGTCGAGCCTTCGGGAAAGGTCAGCAGCAACTCGCCGGCGGGGCTGCTTAGGCGGCTCGCGGGTCGGGAGTCGGCTGTCTCCGTGTCCAGCCAGTAACGATTGTCGTTGCACTCCTCGGCGCGCACCTGGAAGAACTGCGCGACCGGCTGGACCTCGCAGCCGATATCACCGTTGCGGCGGCCCTTGCGGCCGCTGGCCCCAGCGAAGGCCCATGCCAGAGACACGCCAGCTGGAATGTTCTCGCTCTGCGCTTTCAGCAGCAGGCCGGAGCCGGGGTTGGCCGTCAGCAGCTCCAGCGTGAGCGTGCCGTTGCCGAGCAGGGCATCGCGAACCTCGTAGATCATGCGCCCCGGGCGATAGCGTGCAACGACCACATCCGCCGCGGCGCACCACTTCGACGCTGAGCCTGCGAGGATGCCGAGCTTGAGGTTGCCGCCGTGCCCCCGCAGATAGAGCGAGAACTCCGGCAGGTCGCCCGCATCCACACGAAAGCTGCTGATGGGGCCGTAGATCGGCCGGTTGAAGTATTCGCGGCCATTGCGGATGACAAATTCGCCGTTCCCCGGCGTATAGCGCAGGGGCCGCGCCACGTTGCTCTCCAGCAGCGGACGGACGCCGCCGGTAATCACGCCGGGCGGAGGCATGCCGGCGGGCTCAGGATGCGGCGACTGCGTCTGGGCGAGTGCGGAGAGCCGTAGCGCGGAGCCGGCGGCAGCGGCGCCTGACAGCTCAAGAAATCGTCGGCGAGTCCAGTCTTCCAGTGTGCGATTCAATCGATTTTCCTCAGGACACGGAATGTAGAAGGAACGATAGTCTGATGACTCTAGAGAAACTTCCATGTCCTTTTCAATATGAAACTTATTTCGGTTAAGGTATGGTGGATTCCTGAAGGTGAGGGCCCTCTTTTTGCAACGTTACGCACAAGTCATTCGTCTACGGCCGGAAGATCAAGCCGAATACATCCGATATCATGCGGCGGTCTGGCCGTCCGTTCTACAGACCATCGCCGACTGCGGCATTCGCAACTACAGCATCTTTCTACGCGATGGCATTCTCTACGCCTACTTTGAGTACCACGGCAGCGACTACGCTGCCGACATGCGCAAGATGGCCGCGGACCCGGAGACCCAGCGCTGGTGGAAGATCATGGATCCCATGCAGCAGCCGGTGGAAGGCGCGGCACCGGGTGAACATTGGGCCACCATGCGTGAGGTCTTTCACTTCGACGGGCCGCCGATCGTTTAGCTCTACTTGGCCCATGCCAAGCCGTCGGCATACTTGCCGCCGGTGATTACGCTCTGTAGGTTCCACTGCGCCAGGTCGATGGCTGCAATCTTGCCGTTGTCCGTTCTCGCGCCTGCGATGCAGGAGACGTAGGCGATCTTCGCGTCAGGACGGATCAATATTTCCTGCGGCAGCGGGGGGACGGCGATGCTTCTTACGACCTGTAGGGTATGCAAGTCAACCACCGCTACCTGGTTGGCGGCCGGAATCGTGACCAGCAGCCAGCGGCCGTCCGGTGTTGCGGCGGTGCCGTAGGCCAGCCCGGGCAGAGCGATCCAGTGCGCCACCTTGTTGGTCGCTGTATCGATGACCGCGAGTTGCGGTTTGGTCTGGTCCGCGGTGAAGACCCACTTGTCATCGGCGGAGATGGAGATGCGCTGCACCTCGCCCGAGACCGGAATCACCGCCAGCGTCTTGCGGCCCAGCAAGTCGAGCACCGAGACCGTGCCCGGCCCGACGTTGGCCGTATAGCCGCGCCGCCCATCGTGTGAGATCGCGAGCATGTGCGACTGCTCCTGCCCGGTCGGCACCTTGCCGACGATCTCATGCGTCGCTGGATCAACGATGGTGACGGCCTTGTCCAGCTCACTGGTCACGTAGAGCAGACCGCTCACGGGATCCAGAACGGGAAGATGCGGTCGCACGCCGTGGCCGAAGTCGATGCGGTCCACCACCTTGCGCGAGGCCAGGTCGATCACCAGCATCTCGTGGCCGTCGATGCCCGGTTTGCCGACGCCGGCGCTGCCGTAGATCGGCACAAACGCCTTGGTTCCATCCGCGGAGGCGGCGATCTCATGCCCATGCACGCCCGGCGTGTTCTCGGCGACCGTCGCCAGCGTCTTCCCCGTCGCGGGATCGATCAGGCTGACGTTGCTGTCGCCCTGGTTCACCACCAGCAGGGTTTGGCCTTGCACGCTCACAGGCAGGAATCCAGCACAGAGAAATGGAAGCAGCAGATACTTCAACGCGTTCACTCGCATAGGGAGAGAAGTATAACTCTCCGTATCGTCGTCTAGCATCAGTAGAGGATGACGGTCAGCCGCCGTGGCCCATGTACACCGCGGATGCGCGTCATCTCGATGTCCGAAGTGGCCGACGGACCGGAGATGGTGGTGATGGGCTGCGCGCCCTTGGCGGCGATGGACTCCCATGCCTCGGGCACCAGCTCCAAGACCTGCTCGCGACGCACGAGGCAGAGGTGGTGGTCGGGCAGCAGCGTGATCGCGCG
>Ga0302202_10003190_pt1 | contig 18215 bp, 13 predicted proteins | sample II_Bog_N3_3_FD_194579 | JGI IMG/M metagenome (GOLD analysis project Ga0302202, IMG submission 194579) | Peat permafrost microbial communities from Stordalen Mire near Abisko, Sweden - II_Bog_N3_3 | ecosystem: Environmental > Terrestrial > Soil > Wetlands > Peat | place: Sweden: Abisko...
AATCAGCACTCGGGTGTGCTCGGTCCCGGGGCCTGTGGTGATCAGCCGGGTCGCTTCGATGCCGTCGATCCGGGGCATACGGATATCCATCATGACCACATCGGGCTGGGTGTCCCTGACCCGCTCGACCGCCTCGAGGCCGTCGGCTGCTTCTCCCACCACCACCATGTCGGGAGCGTTCTCCACCAGGACCCGGAAACCGGCGCGGACCAGTGCCTGATCATCGACGACGAGCACCTTGGTGGTCATGACGTCACCGAGGCCAGGGGTAGTGACGCGCAGATCTCCAGGCCGGCACCAGGGATGGATCGCAGTTCAAGCGTTCCATCGAACAGCGCGACCCGCTCACGCATGCCGACCAGACCGTGGTGGGCACCAGCAGATGAGCGCACTGAGCCCGCCGGTGCGGTCGCTGAGCCGTTGCCACTGTCGGCCACTGAAATGACCAGGGAGTCCGGTGTGTACTCCACCAGAACGGAAGCCGTCGCACCGCCAGCGTGCTTGACCACATTGGTGAGTGCCTCCTGCACGATCCGGTAGGCGGTTAGGTCCATGCCTTCCGGCAGACCCACCGCCTTGCCCTTCACCTCCATCAGTACTGTGACGCCGGCGCTGCGCACCTGTTCCATGAGGGACGGCAGCTCACGGAGGCCGGGCGACGGCTCAAGGTTCACTGCTTCCTGGTCGCCGTCGCGCCGGAGGAGAGCGAGGACCCGGCGAAGGTCACCCAGGGCTGAACGGCTGGTCTCCTGAATGGCTTCGAGCGCCTTGGCAGCCTCGTCCGGCCGATCGCTGATCACGTGGCGCCCGACCCCCGCCTGTACAGCGATCACGCTCATTCCATGGGCCACTACATCGTGGAGCTCACGGGCGATCTCCGTCCGTTGGTCCACTAACGCCCGCTCCGCCCGCTCCGACTCATCTCGGAGCCGTTGCTCGGCCTGCTCCGCGATCCCCTGGACATAGACGCGACGGGCCCTGATGCTGTCCCCGATGAACCAGGCGGCCGCGGTCACAATGATGTTGGAGGACCCAGGAGACTGCGGCCAGAGTGCCAGCGCGACGGCGCTGCCGACGATGAGGGCGATCTCTGCCACTCCCAGGGCCACCAGCGATACCCTCCGGCCGTATCCCATGGCCACGGTGGCCATGGGGAAGGCGACGATCGGCACCGCAGCGTACGACTGCCCCAGGCCAATGCTGACGCCGACGAGGACCGCCACCACCACCAGGACCGGAATGGGCCAGAGCCGCCGGAGCGCCACGGCGCCACTCGCTGCCAAACCCAGCCCGATCTCGAGGTTGCTGGCCGTCTGCGCCCCCGGGCCGATCAGGCCGGCCACCTGGAGGACCCCCAGCATAAACAACAGCGCAAGCCCTACGTCCAGCAGCTGCCACTGCGCTGGCGTCACGCGGTGGAGCCACGGTGGCCGCAGCTCGACGTCGTCGGGACGAGAGGTCATTGCTACCGACGCTAGGGGGTGTTGCCCTCCGGCACATCGGCCGCCGGAGGGTACCTCCGTACATCGCTAGATGTAGCTGGCCCCATCCTCGTAGGCCGTGGGCCGGATGGGAGAACGAGCCCGAGGACCGATGACGGTGGGAGGTGGTCGGGCGCAGGATGGTGACAGGGCAGGCGATCCGCCCAGCCCACGAAGGGAGCACCATCATGAACGGACAAACAGCCACCATCGAGGCTCGGGGACTGACCAAGCGGTTCGGCAGCACCCTGGCCGTCGACGACCTGAGCTTCGAGGTCTACCCCGGCCAGGTCACCGGGTTCCTCGGCCCCAACGGGGCGGGCAAGTCGACCACCCTGCGGATGATCCTCGGCCTGGACAGGCCCACCTCGGGAGAAGCCCTGGTCAATGGGTCACCGTTCATCGAGCACGAACGCCCGCTGTTCGAGGTCGGTGCCCTGCTCGACCCGAAGGCGTTCCACCCGGGCCGCAGTGCGCGCAGCCATCTCCGTACCCTGGCTCTTTCCAACGGCATCGGCGGTGAACGGGTCGAAGAGGTACTCGACACCGTCGGGCTGGCGGGGGTCGGCGACCGTCGGGCCGGTGGCTTCTCCCTGGGCATGGGCCAACGGCTGGGTATCGCCTCGGCGCTGCTCGGCGATCCCGGAATCCTCATCCTCGACGAGCCGGTCAACGGCCTCGATCCCGACGGGATCCTGTGGATCCGGAACCTACTGCGGTCGTTGGCCAGCGAAGGGCGGACCGTGCTGGTGTCGTCCCACCTGATGAGCGAGATGGCCCTCACCGCCGATCAGCTGATCATCGTGGGCCAAGGGGCCCTACTGGCCGACGACTCTGTCGAGAACGTCGTCGAGGCCAGCGGACACAACTCCGTTCGTGTGCGCACGCCACAAGCGGACGAGCTGGTCATGGTGCTCGCCGCTGAGGGACTGAACTCCCGGGAGGACAACGACACCCAATTGACGGTGGACACCGGGTCGACGGACAGGATCGGTGAGCTGGCCGCTCGCCACCACATCACCATCCTCGAGCTCACCCTCGTCCAAGCATCACTGGAAGAGGCCTACATGGAGCTCACCCACGACAGCCTGACCTACCAAGCGGAGGCCTTCACCTCCCTCGATGAAAGCGCGGCATAGCCATGACCATGACCATTTCCTCCACCGAAACCCCCCTCTCCCCGACGAGGGGAGGTCTCGACCCGGCGATGCCGTTGAAGCCAGCTCGCCGCATCATGCCTGACCTCCTCCGTTCGGAGTGGGAGAAGCTACGGAGCATCAGGACGACGTTCTGGAGCCTGATCATCACCGTTGTGGCCATGGTCGGCATCGGCGCCATCGTGGCTGCAGTGCATACGGGCACGAGGAGCGGGCGAGGATTCGACGCACTTTCGGGGACCTTCACCGGGGTCCTGCTCGCTCAGCTGGCGATCGGCGTCCTCGGGGTGCTGACCGTCACCAGTGAGTACTCCACCGGCATGATTCGCTCCACCTTCATCGCCGCCCCGCAGCGACGAGCGGTCATTATGGCCAAAGCCGGCGTGGTTGGCTTCGTGACCTTCCTTGTCGGCACCGTCGCCAGCTTCGCCTCCTTCTTCGTCAGTGCCGCCATCCTTTCCTCGCACGGAACCCACCTCAGTCTCGGGTCACCGGGAGCCCTGCGCTCGGTAATCGGTGTCGGGCTCTTCCTCGGGATTCTGGCCGTGCTGGCTGTCGGCCTCGGGACGATCATCCGGAGCAGCGCCGGTGGGATCGCCGCTCTGGTCGGACTGCTGCTCGTCCTCCCCACCCTGTCCCAAGCCATTCCCTCCTCAATTCGGGACTCGGTGGAGAAGTTCCTGCCCGCCAATGCCGGACAGGCCGTGTTCCTCCACACCGACACCGGTAGTTTGTCGCCTTGGATCGGTCTTCTGGTGTTCGGCGCCTACGCCGTCGCCGGCCTCGGCATTGCTCTCGTCATGGTGGGCCGGAGGGACGCATGATGCGGATCCGTCGGAAGTCGCCTCAGTGCTTAGTGACTCCGCGTGGACCGTTCCCAACACCATCGAGCTGGCCCGAGCACCCGTCTCGTGACTACAGCGTGACTACCACTCCCGACCAGCGCGCGCGAGGAATGATCGACGCCGGGAATATGAGTGCAGCTGTCGGCCAATTTCGGCCAACGCTGGTGAGCTATGAAATCGTCGGGCCCTCACTTTTAATCCCAAGGTGGCGAGATCGAGACTCGCACGGCCCACCACGAAGGTCCAGGTCAGGGGCGTGTCGACGAACCGGGCGGCGTCTCGGATCGAACGATCCGGACCACGGGCACCCAACCGGCACCCAACTCCGCGCCGACTTCCTGAGATGCGTCTCCGACAGTGCGCTGGTGCTCGTTTCGAGTTGCCCGGGCATCAGGTGTGCGTAGGTGTTCAAGGTCACCGTGACGTCCCCATGACCGAGTAGGTCTGGCACCTCCCGCATCGACGCTCCCTCGGCAACGAGCAGGACATCCGGTCATGGTCAACGGCCTCATGGATCCAACCCTGGAATGCTGCGTGACGGACAAGGCGAAGTCGGCGGGGTAGCGCGCGAGCGCCTCGGTGTATCGCTGCAGGGCATCATGTTCCCGTGGACCAGCCACAACGGCCACCTGCAGTAGACAGCACACCCGCCCCAACTCAGATGCCATGGTGGCAGGGGAGGCTGTGGGCCGTCGCCATCCTCCTGGTGTTCGTGCTCCTCCTTCGTGCAGTCGACGCCCTGTCGACGAACTTCTGGCTCAGCTGTGCCGGGTACGTGCTTGCCTTCGCCGCACTTGTCGCCTTCCTCCTGGTAACACAGCGGCGGCGGGTCACGTAGGCACTGTCCAGGAGGAGGGACTCTTGAACGTCAGTCGTCCGGTGTGAACGCCGGTCCTGAACCGGCTGCGTGCAGGCTCGGTGATCCCGCCGGCCTCAAGGCGGCCAGGGTGGAGCTTGATCACCACGCCCCGATTGGCCGTTTCACCGTTCGACCGATCAGCACCGTGTCGACGTTGTTGACACCGAGGTGGGCAAGATCGCCGGTGATGAATTGATAGAGATGGTCAAGGCTGCGCAACCAGACGGCAATCATCAGGTTGGCGGGACCGGTCGTGGCTAAAGCCCCGTGAACGGCTGGATGTAGGGCGAGGGCACGACCGGCGGTATCGAGTCGCTCCGGGGCCACCTGCATATGCAAATCCGCGTCGACCTGGAATCCAAGTGCCTTGGGATCGACGATGACTTGGGTCACGAGCTGGCGCCGTTCGAGGAGGGTTGCCATTCGTCTACGTACGGTGGATTCGGCTTCGCCGATCATGCGGGCGACCATGGCGGCCGAGCGTCGACCGTCGTCCGCCAGGACCCCGGCTATGGAGGTGTCCAACGGGTCGAGATCGTCTGTGGACCCAGTCGGATGTTCGCTACCAGTCTGGGGAGTGAGGGCCTGACGTTCCTGGGGGCTCAGGTAATCGGCGACCCATTCAGCGGCGTCGCCGAAGACATGGATCACCGACTGGGCGTCGACGCTCAGTATCGCCGGTGATGTGGGCAGCTCCTCAAGCAGCAATCGGCCGCTGCCGTCCGTCCGAGGCGTGACGACCGCGATGAGCTGGTCGCCGCTCACACTGATATCGATCAACGGGATGTCGTCTCGCCGGGCCAGGACATGACTAAGCGTGTCCACCTTCCCCCGCAGCACCCGAATGCGCACCAGCATCACACCATCGATCGATGGCCGTGGGGGCGAGGCGACGACCCGGACCGCTCCCGTTGCGAGCAACTCCGCCCAGCGCCTCTGGACCACCCGGGTCGATAGCCCCAACACGGCGGCAGCCCGTTCCGCAGGGACGCGTCCGTCACACTGCAATGCCGCAATCAGTCGCCGATCTCGTTCATCAAAGCTCGATTCCACCGCTAAGTCATCCATTCGTGCATTATCGATCACATTCGACGAATATTAGTGACGGCATCGGCCGAACTCTGAAAGCCTCTTCATCACCAACATCGTCCATCACGGAAGGATCGCTTCGGATGACTGAGTTCTCGACATTGTCGGCGATGGCAGAGGCTGCCACGATCGCCGGCACCCTGATGCCGGACAATCCAAGACCCGGCCAGTTCGACACGTGGGCCGAATTCAAGACGGCCTTCGATGGCGTTGACCATCTGCTCTTCGCGTCCATACAGGAGCAGCTCGGGGCAATCCGGCCGGGGGCTCCCTTTGTCGACGAGCTAGGCGCCAGCCTGCCGGACGGGGAAGCGTGGGTCGTGGATGCTGTCGATGGGGCGATCCAGTACCTGCAGGGGCTTCCGCAGTGGTCTGTGAGCATCGCCCTGGTCCGCGACGGCGAACCAGAATTGGCGGCGTTACACAGTCCATTCCTCGGCGAGGTCTACACCGCAGCGAGGGGAGGCGGTGCTTTCCGCAACGGCGTCCCCGTGACACCGTCCAGCAAGACCGATCTGGGTCTCACGCTCGTCGGCATGAGCCAACCGCCATTCCCCGCTCGCCAACCCGCTGCCATTGCGGCCACGGGCCGAGCGATGACCGTACTGCTGCCTGCCGTCGGCGCGGTACGCAATCTTGGCCCGACGTCGTGGCAGGTCGCCGATGTTGCATCTGGTCGCATGGATTTCTTCTTCGAGTTCGGGCGCGACCCAGGCAACCTGCTGGCCGCCAGCCTCTTGGTCACTGAGGCCGGGGGCATTGTGACCGACGCAGACGGAGAGCCCTGGCTGGCCAGATCCGAAAGCTTCGTCGCCGCCTCAGTCGGTCTCCACCCTCAGATCATCACCCTGCTTCAAAGCACTCCCTCCTGTTGAAGCTCAACTCCACACGGGACCGAGAGGTAGCAGGAAGGTCGCCTCGCCGGACCTGACTCCGATGTACGACCACGGAACCCGGTGGTCACGAGAGCGGCCGGCGTGACTACAACGTGACCACAACTCCCGCCCACCGCACGCCCGAAGAAGTTCCATCCAGAATCATGCGCTGGGCAGCCTTCCTTTCGTCAGTTTATTACGGAAGGAATTGCTGATAATCTTCCGTAATGGTACCCTTTTCGGAAGGTGGCGAGCGGGGTCACGAAGTGACCGTGGCGTGGAACGGCGCCCCGGCCCGCGCCTGGGTCCCAGACCTTCTCGCCGACCAGGACTTCGAAGTCAGTATCCGCACGGCCCGACGCACCGAACAAGCCATCGCAGCTGTGCGAGCAAGTGGCAGCGCTTCTGCTCACTTCGAGCCGCTCGCCATGTTGCTGCTCCGGGCCGAGGGCGTGGCGTCCTCGTACATCGAGGGACTGCGCACCCCTCTCGCCGACGTCGCTGCGGCTGAGGTGGGCGAAATCTCCAACGCCACCGCCGTCTGGGTAGCGGACAACTTGACAGCCGTGCGCTACGCCCTCGACGGGTCGGGGGAAAAGCTCACGATCGAAGCCATCCATGAATGGCACCGACTCTTGATGGGACCGTCGGGTCGCCTGCCCGAGGAGATGGTTGGCGCCTTTCGCACTGCCCAGTCGTGGATCGGTGGCACCTCACCGCGCACCGCCTCCTTTGTCCCTCCTCCGCCCGACCGGGTGGCGGATCTCATGGTCGATCTCGTTCGCTTCGTAAACGCAGAGTGGGTCGACCCGGTCACCCAGGCTGCGGTCGCACATGCCCAGTTCGAAACCATCCACCCCTACGGTGACGGGAACGGCCGGATCGGCCGGATCCTGATCGGCTGGATTCTCGCCCATCGCACCGGCATCACCGTCCCGCCGCCGGTCAGCGTCTTTATCGCCCGGGATCCTGGCGGATACTTGGCGGGCCTCACCAGGTTCCGATTCGGCGAACTCGACCCCTGGGTGGAGTGGCTCGCAGCCGAGCTTCAGTATTCGAGTGAGGCGGCCGAGGGGTTGATGGTGCGCTCCGAACAACTGCTGGAGCAGTGGCAGTCGCGCACCGATGACCTGCGGGCAGATGCCACGGCCAGACAGGTACTCCCCGTCCTCGTCGAACACCCCGTTATTTCCTCGGATCTGGTAGCGGAGCACTTTTCGGTGTCCGAACGCGCCGCTCGAGCAGCCCTCGCCACACTGGCCGAGCGAGCCATTCTTCAGCCCTTCGACACCGCGCCGGCCGGACCAGGGCGGCCCCGTCTCTATTGGGTGGCATCCGAGCTCATCGACATCGTCACCAACTGGGGGCCGCTTTGAACAGACGGTCGACAAAATCCTCTCGACCTGGTGCGTGCTGAGGATCGGGTCTCCGTGACTACACCGTGACTACAACTCCCGGTCAACGTATGCGAAGCATGATCGGCACCGGGAAGACATGCCCGGGCGATGAACGCCATCGGCGAGCCACAACGAGCCCTGAGATCGATCAGCTCTGACGTTTCATCCCAAGGTGGCGAGATCGAGACTCGCACGGCCCACCACGGAGGTCCAGGTCAGGGGCGTGTCGACGAACCGGGTGGCGTCTCGTATCGAGCGATCCGGACCACGGGCACCCGACCGGCACCCGACTCCGCAGTGACCGCCCGAGAAGCGCCGTCCGACGACACCGGCGGGTGGCCGGTCACGGGGAAGCCGGGAACTTGTTCGGCCTCCAGCCCGACGACGTCCCCGAGGAGGTCTGGACGGCAGCGACGTCGGCACTGCACGGGGAGCCGGTGTAGGCGAGGTACCAGTATCCGGCGGAGGTGTCTTCGGGCCAGACGATCGGGTTCCCGGCCATCGTCGGCCCCGTGGTGGCCGTCTCGTTGGTGACGACGGCCCAGCAGGTCCCCGACACCGACTGGTCCACCAACATGACCCCGTTCCCGGTGGAGTCGATGGCCACCGAGATGGTGTCGGGATCGGACGATGCGACGCCGTCGGTCACGAATGTCAGGCTCGCCTCGGAATCGGTGAGCAACGCCACCATCTCGGCGCTCGTCGCGCCGTAGCTCTGGTTGTTCCCGTAGATCGCCTTGGAGTTCGTCAGCGCAACGTTCACCGCGCTCTGGGCCAGGAGGTCCTCGTGCTGCACGGTGTCCGGCAGGTACCAGCCCACGACGTCCACGATCACGTCCGTCGACCCGGCGAAGTTGGACAGATCGATCTGGCCGTCGGTCCCGACCGTGGCGATGGCCAGGTTGGGCACCGTCCTCCCAGCCGTCCAGTTCAGATCCGAGACCGTCGGCACGCTCTGGCCTGCCGGAGACACCGTCAGGTGGCTGGTGGTGGTGGTGTCCGTGACCGTGACGTCGAGGACGACTGCCGACACGCCGGACGGGATTCCGTCGGTGTTGGCCACCGTCGCCGTCAATGACGTGCCTGCCGCCACGGTGTCCCCGGCACAGGGCGTGGAGTACGCCAGTCCGCTCCTCGTGTCACAGACCCTGGTCGGCGTGACGGCCGGGGTGAACTGGGTGCCGGTCGCCGAGGCGTTGGAGGTGTCGGTGAACCATCCGGCCACGTCAACCAGGATGTTCGGATCGCCGTTTGACGATTGAATGGCGACGGCACCTCGGGCACCGACCGGGACGATGACCCGGTTCGAGATGGCAGCCCCGGCGGTGAAGTTCACGTCGGAGACCAGTGGCACAGGGTTCGCTGCCGGATAGACGGTCAGGTGGCCCGACGCGGTGGCGCCGATGGCCGTGACGTTCAGCACGACAGCACCAACGCCCGTAGACGGGATACCACCCAGGCCGTCGACCCCGACGGTCAGCGAGTTCCCCGGTGTCGGAGCGAGGCCCTGGCACTGGCTGAGGGTCGAACCGCTGAGACCAGACGGATTGCCTGCTCTCGTGTCGCAGATCCTGGCGGGAGTGGAAAGGGCATTGTAGAGACCCGCGCCCGCAACGCCCGGCCCGTAGTACCCCTCGACGTCGACGATGACGTCGGCATCGCCGTTCAGGTTCTCGGCCTCGAACGTGCCCGCCGTCGACAGACCGACGGTGACGAGATTCGGCACCGTCTGCCCGGCCACCCAGTTCAGGTTGGAAGCCGTCGGCTCGGTCTGACCGCCGGGAAAGACCGTGAGGTGGCTCTGAGCGGTGGTGTCGGCGACCGTGACGTTCACCACGACCGCCGACACACCGCTGGCCGGGACGCCGCCGTTGCCTTCGGCGGTGACCGTGAGTGTCCCGTCGGGGCCGAGGGTTGTCGAACCGGTGCACGCCACCTTGGTCTGTCCGGTTCGGGTGTCACAGATGCGATCCGGGGTGAGCGGGTGATACGGCTCGGGATCTGCTGGAGTGACGTAGGTGAAGGTGTCGGCCAAGGTCAAGGTGGACGACGTCGTGCCGATCGGCGTCGTCACCGTGACTGCTACCGGACCCGCGGATCCGGCGGGTGCGGTGACCTCACATGTCGTATCGGTACAGGCTCCGACGATCGCCGCGGCCGTCGTTCCGAAATCAACGGCGTCAGCATCGAGCAGTCCGGTACCGGAGATGGTCACTGATGTGCCCCCCGACGTCGGGCCGACCACAGACGAAACCATGGTGACCGTGGGGGGTGGTTCACCCACGACCACGTCTCCGCCCAGATCCGTTGCGACACAGAACGCCGTCGACGGACAGGACACACCGAGCATTCGGTTTCCTCCACCTACATCAGATGTGGTCCACGTCGAGGCCCCACCCGCGGGGTCGAACGAGGTGATCACGTCCCCGACCCAATCCACTGCTGCGCAGAACAAGACCGTTGGGCAGGACACCCCGGTCAATTCGTTGACATCGATGTAGTTCTCCGTCCATGTATCTGCTCCACCCGTGGCATCGTCCGACGTGTAGACGTTGCCCCTCGCGTCGACGGCGGTGCACTGCAGGTCAGTCGGACAGGAGATCCCGGTGAGGTCATCGCTGGGGTCGATGTCCACGGTCTTCCAAGCCGCCGCTCCCCCAGTGGGATCGGTTGAACTGAGGACGTTTCCGGTACCGTCGACCGCCACACAGAGCGAGGTAGATCGGCATGAAATGCCCCCGTAGTCGTTCCCCGGCTGGAGGTCACTATCGACCTTCACCGAGTTCCACGATGACGTGCCGCCGAGGGGAGCGGTCGATGTCAGGACATCCCCGCCACCATCCGTCGCGGCGCAGAACGAAATTGACGGGCAGGAGATCGCTTCCAGTGGGATAGTCGCGTCGACTGTCCGTGCCGTCCAGGCCCCGGCGCCACCTGTCGGGTCTGTTGACGTCAACACTTCACTTTGCCCGTTAGCGAAACCGGCGATGGCGCAGAAGGCGGTCGTCGGGCAGGAAGCACCGGTGCCCTCGAACGACGGATCAGCGTAGGTGACGGTCCATGCCTTGACGCCACCATCCGGATCTGTCGAAGCAAGAACGTTGCCAGATTCGTCAACTGCGACGCAGAGCGTGGACGAGGGGCACGATACGGAATCCAGGCCGTCGGCTCCGTCGATCTTCTCTCCTGGGGTTATCCAGGAATTACTCGTCGGATCGGTCGAGACGTACGCTGTGCCGTCCCAGCCGACGGTGACACAGAACGAGTCGGAGGGGCACGACAGTGCGATGCCGCCCTGGGGAAATCCGGGCTCGAACAATTGCCATTCTTCGGCACCGCCGGTCGGGTCGGTCGACACAAGTGTGGATCCGTCGTCTCCCCTTCCGACGCACAGCGTGGTCGTGGGACACGACAGTGAGATTGACCATTCCTGACCTGCGGTCCTGGCCACCGACCATGCTTCTACGCCACCGGTCGGATCGGTCGACGTGACGATGCCTCCCCTCTGGTCGGTCGCTACGCACAGCGACACCGCCGGGCACGAGACTGCCGTCAGGACAGCCGAGCCGTCTACATCGGCTGTCGACCAGGCATTCGGTCCCCCGGTCGGACTTGTGGACGCGACGACGTTTCCGTCGCCGCCAGTGGCCACACAGAGGGTGTCCGACGGGCATGACACCGCCCACAATGAGTTCGGTCCGTCGACGCTTGCCACCGTCCAGGCACTCGTGCCCCCCGTCGGATCGGAGGACGCGACGATGTCACCGTGAGCGTCGGTGGCCACGCAGAGATCGGTCGAGGGACACGAGACGGCATTCAGTGTCTCCGAGCCGTCCACATCGGCTGTCGACCAGGCATTCGGTCCCCCGGTCGGATCGGTAGAAGTAACGACATCACCGTGCTCGTCAACTGCGACACAGAGCGACGTCGTCGGACACGAGATTGCGTTCAGACTCTCCGGCTGGTCCACCGCTGCCGTCGTCCAATCTCCCGATCCGCCGGACGGGTCGGTCGAAGTCACCACGTTCCCCGACGAGTCGGCGGCAACGCACATGGATGCCGACGGGCACGACACGGCATCGAAGAACAGTCCCGAGTCGTACGGCGGCTGATGGTCGATCTGGGTAGGGGACGACCAGGCGATGGGCAGTGCCTCGGGAGTCGCATGCGCAAGAGGAGCGGCCGATCCAGACCACACGAGACTCCCGACCACGGCGACCGCCGCCAGCACCGCCCGCAGCAGCAATCGCCACCCGCCTCGCTGCCACCCCCGGTGCTTCGGGTCCACGACACTCTCCCTGCGGGTGCTCAGACGACATCGGCCTCCCGTTCGCGACAGCGTAGACGCGCCCCCCGACCCGAGGACCGTCGGCGGCTGCGGATCAACCTGTTGTGACCTCCGCTCCATCACCCCACCGGAGGTGCCCCGTGCGGCTCCAGGGACGCCCCGGGAGCCGCTCGATTCCACTACCACGACGATGAACGCCATCCGTCCCCACTTCGGGTCCACGGCCGCCGGCAAGGTGGTGGGTCAACGCCTCCCGGGGACGATGAGGAGCGGGGCGTGCATCAGATCGCTGCCACGTGGGCGACGTGCCGGACCATCATCGAAAAGCGCGGACGATGGTGCCGGGGCATCGACGACAACCACCCTTCCGCCCGTTCGGCATCCACATCGCTGACGACAGGAGTGGCACCCCGGGCAGCGAGCCGCTCCGACCGCCCGGCGACGACGTCCGGGACATATCGCAGGTAGTGGGACCTCATGTCGCACTGCGCTCTCGGATAGCCTGCCTAGAGGCGGTAGACCCGTTCGGCGGTGTCGGCGAAGAGCTTCCGGCGGGCCTCGTCGTCGAGACCCGCCGTGAGGTCGTCGTAGACCCCGTACAGCTCGTCGAAGGTGCCGTACATCGAGTCCACGGGGAAGTTGCTGGCGAACATGCAGCGGTCGACACCGAACGCTTCGATGGCGTACTCGATCCAGGGGGCGAACGCCTCGACGCTGAGGGCCCCCAGGTCCATCACCAGGCCCGAGAGCTTGCACACGGTGTTGTCCCCGCGGTCGGCCAGCTCGTCGATCCCGTCACGCCAGAGGGCATGCTCCTCGTCGGATCTCGAACGGGGCCACCCGGTGTGCTCCACCACCACGACCAGGTCGTCGAGGCCGGCCAGACCCTGCGCTGCCTCGTGCAGCTGATCGGCATGGGCCATCAGTTCGAAGATGAGGTTCCGCTCCTCGAGGGCCTCGAGCACCCCGCGGTCGGGCAGGGGTCCCTCGTACCGTCCCATGGGGCGGACACCCCGGAAGCGGGACGCCGCCATCTGCCGCTCGAGGAGCCCGACGGCCTCGTCGACCGTATCGGTCGGGGGGATGCCGCCGATGATGGCATGGGGCCCTCCCCGGGCCTCGGACTGCCCGTCGAGCTCGACGGTCTCCTCGACGGAGTGACGGCCGGTCGCCGCGGCGACGTTGACGAACTTCTCGACGCTCCACGCCGCGGACTCGGTCCGGTAGGTGTCGACGTCGAACCGCCGGTACATCCTGGGCACGTCCGCGCCGGCCGGTCCCCGGGGTTGGGACAGGTACGGGTACCAGTCGGTCCGGGCCGGATCCCAGATGTGCACGTGGGCATCGACCACGCGGGTCGGTCGGTCGGTCACCGGTGGACCGTGCCCGTGGCGGGGCCGGGAGCACCCACGATCTCCCGGAGCGTGTCGTCGAGCCAGTCGGGGACCGAGGGACCGCCGAAGGTGACGCTACCGGCCGGCCGGGGGTGGCTGCGGAGACCGAGCCAGCCGTCGGCCACCACCAGCTCCGCTCCGGCCAATGCGGCGGCCTCCGGGTGGTCGAGCAGGTGGGCGACCAGCCCGCCCGCCGTCCGGGCGGCAGTCTCCTCCGGGGCCTCGAGGCTCACGGCGAAGGCCGTGACCCGCCCGTCCGTGGCCTTGACGGCGACGCGGGCGTGCTGGGCCGCGGACTGGGCGCGGCTGCGGCCTCCCGACGTGACGGCGTCGGTGAGGGTCACCAGCCGGACCGGGCGGGACACGTCTGCGGCATAGTCGGCGGTGGCCCGGGCCCACCCGGCGTCAGCGTGCAGCTCCTCGACGATCCCCCGGTGCTCGGCCAGCACCCGCTCCCAACCGTCGGCCCCCGACGCAGGCGCCGGCCGGCCGGCCACGGCGACGACGACGCTGTCGATCCCACCGGCGGTGTCAGCGGCGGAACGGAGCGCGTCGGCGGCGGGGCCGAAGCCGCTGACCGGGTCGATCCGCAGGCACCGGACGGACCGGGCTTCGAGCTCGGCGATGAGCGACGCCGCCAGGTGCGGGCGGTCGGAGACGACCACACAGGTGCGCCCGTCCGCCGCGGCGTCCCCGGCTCCGACGTCGGCGTCCCCCTCAGGCGGCTGGTCGAAGATCGGCCCGAACCGGGGGTTGCCGCCACCGGCACTGGCCTGCTTGGCCTCGGCCTTCGAGAAGGCCGCCGGGATGACGTCGTCGAGCACCCGGGCCAGGGAGACCACCGGATCGGTACGCACCACCTCGATGAGCCGGGGCTCGTCGATCACGGCCACCTCCGGTCCACCGGCGAAGAGCACCCGACCGGAGCACCACCCGAATTCCTCACCGAGCAGGTAGGCCCCGAACGGACCGAGGTCCCCGGGCTCCGCCACCGTGAGGAAGGAGATGCCGCTGCCCCCCGACAGGCCGGCCTTGCGGGCCCGCTCGAGGGCCGAGGCCATCATCCGGGTGGCGGCGATGGGCGACATGGCGTTGACGGTGACGCCGGGTGGCGCCTGGCGACCCAGCTGCCAGGTGAGGGCGGCGACGGCCCGCTTGGCGCAGCTGTAGGCCCCGGCGTCGGCGTCCCGCCACCCCGAGCCGGAGGTGACCCCGAGGATGCGGCCGTAGCCGGCGGCGGCCATGAGCGGGAGCGCGGCGTCGAGCACGTTCAGGTAACCCTCGAGGTGTACGGACAGCACGGCGAGCCAGTCCTCCTCGGTGCCCTTCCCGAAGTAGGTCTGGCGGGTGATGCCGGCCACATTGACCACGGCGTCGAGCCCGCCGTGCTCGTCGACCAGCTCCCGGAACAGGGTACGGACCGCCTCGCCGTCGGTGACCGACACCGACGAGGCCCGGGCCGATCCCCCGGCGGCCACGATGCGACCGGCCGTGGTCTCCTCGGACTCGGGGAGCCGTTCGGACCCGTCGAGGGTGACGAGCGGGTCGACGGTGACGACGTACCAGCCGGCACGACCGAGCTCCTCGGCGATACCGGCTCCGATCCCCCCGCCGCCGCCGGTGACCACGGCGACGCGCTGACGACCGCTCACGGTACGGAGGGCCGCACGTCGAGCTCCAGACCCTCGAGGGCACCGGCCTCGAGCCATCGGAGGAGCAGGTCGCGGTAGCCGAACCAGTCCCCGAACCCCCGGCCGTAGTTGCCGTTGCGGGGGTTCATCTCCTCGGGGTGGCCCTCGTTGTTGAGGCGCGACGGCGTACAGAGGGACATCACGGCGCTGACGTCGATGAAGGAGTCGAGGATCTTCTGCGTCCACTCCTCCTCGGCCACGGCGCTCACGTCGAACACCTCGACGCCCTTCGCCACGAGCTGGCCCACGGCGCCCCCGACGAACTCGGCCCCCAGCTCGGCCAACTGCGTGTAGTTGACGGTGACCACCGCCTGCTGCCCGGGAGCCGGCATCACGAACAGGTTGGGGAAGCCACGGCTCATCATCCCGAAGAGGCTGGCCGCTCCGTCGGCCCACTTCTCGGCCAGGGTGACGCCGTCGCGACCGACGATCTCATGGCCGACACGGCGGTACAACGGGGTCATCTCGGCCTCGAACCCGGTGGCGTAGACGATGAGGTCGACGTCGTACTGCCTGCCGTCGACGACCGGGCCCCGTTCGGTGATCCGCTCGACCCCGGCGGGGCAGTCGACGACCGTGACGTTGGTGCCGTTGAGGGCGGGGAGGTACTCGTCGTGGAAGCACGGCCGCTTGCAGCTGTAGCGGTAGTACGGCTTGATGATCTCGGCCGTGGCCGGGTCGTGTACCAGTTCCTCGACCCGCCGCCGGTGGGCCTCCATGACCTGGAAGTCGATCTCCTCGGCGCTGCGCACGTACTCTTCCCTCGTCATGCCCTCACGACGCGGGGGGTTCCGGGTGAGCGCGTAGTCGTTCGTCCATCCGTCGTCCACCAGGTCGACGTCGACGGGCTTCCCCATGATGATCCCCTGGAAGTTGTCCCAGCGGTCCTGCTGCCACCCGGGCCCGAAGTCCTCGCCGAAGCCGGGGTCCGTGGGCCGGTTGCCCCGCTCGCCGATGGCCGAGGGGGTGCGCTGGAACAGGATGAACTGCTTGGACGCCTCGGCCAACGGTGGCACGCACTGGATGCCGGTGGCCCCGGTGCCGAAGAGGGCCACCGTCTTGTCCTTCAGGTTGGTGAGGGGCTGGCCCGGGCCGCCACCGGTGTAGGCGTAGTCCCAGCGGGCCGAGTGGAACGAGTGCCCGGCGAAGTCCTCCATGCCCGGGATGGCCGGCAGTTTGAGGAGGTTGAGGATCCCGACGGCCAGGACGTACCAGCGGGCGGTGACCTCGTCACCGCGGTCGGTGCGTATCCGCCACCGACCGGTGTCCTCCTGCCAGTCGGCACGCGTCACCCCGGTGTGGAACAGGGCACCATCGGTGAGGTCGAACCGGTCGGCGACCGCCTCGAGGTGGTGCAGGATCTCATCGCCGAACGCATACCGGTAGGTGGGGATGTAGTCGAGCTCCTCGAGCATCGGGAGGTAGATGTACGACTCGATGTCGCACATCACCCCCGGATAGCGGTTCCAGTACCAGGTGCCCCCGATGCCCCCGGCCTGGTCGATGATGCGGATCCGCTCGACACCGGCCTTCCGGAGGCGGGCCCCGGCGAGGATCCCGGCGATCCCCCCGCCCACGATCACCACGTCGACGTCATCGGTCACGGGCGCCCGGTCGGTGGGGGGCGTGAAGGGGTCGTCCCGGTAGCTGGCGAACCGCTCGTCGGCCTGCAGGTCGCGGATGTCGGCACGGTTGGGAACCAGCCGCCGGTCACGTTCGGCGAGGTACTTGGCGCGGACCGCCTCGGGGTCGAACGCCGCGTCCGTCTGGTGATCTCCGGTCATGCGGCAGACATTAGTGCTGTGACCGCCGTTGTCACGGGGGACACACCCACCGCCTCCGGGGCGGGGTCGGGCCGCCCCGGGCCCTCACTGCCCGCCGTAGGTCCGGTAGGCGGCGACCCAGTTGGAGGCGATGGCCTGCTGGGCCACGGCCAGGCTCAGCTGCCCCGAGCAGACCAGGGCGTTGAGTCGGTTCTCCACCAGGTCCTTCGTGTTGTTCACGGACGTGGCGCCCGGGATGTCGTTCGGCTCGACCCAGAGGTTGGCCGGGTCGTTGGGGTCGCCGCCCAGCTCGAGGGGGACCAGGTGGTCGTACTCCGCGGTACTGAACGGGCCGGTGTAGTCGTACGCCGCCGCCGACGCTTCCTTCTCGGGCTCCGTGACGTCCTCCGGCGGCCGGATGGTCGAGGTGTACCCGCTGGAGCAGATCGTGGTGCCGATATCGGCCTGGGTCACCTGCGGGCTGATCGCCCCCGGGGTGCAGTTCGGATCGGGGAGCGGGTCCGGCCCGAGGTAGGTGTAGTGGCACGTACCCGGGGCCGGCTGGGGCTCCACGGTGTAGGTGGCCTGCGGCCCCGGGCCCACCCGGAGGCCCGGGGTGGTCGGTGGCGGAGCCGGGGTGGTCGCCGGTGGCGGTGCGGCCGTGGTGGGGGGCGGCGGAGCAACGGTGGTGGGGGGCGTCGACGTCGTCGTCGGCGCCACCGGGGTGGTCGAACGGTCCGTGGTGGTCGACCGGGACGGGCCGGCGGCGACCTGCGTGCAGGCGGTGCCCACCACCAGGATGCCGGTGAGGGCCAGTGCGGTCAGTGCCGGGTGTCTCATGCCACCACCATCCCACCCCGGTGTGACGCGGCCCGGGACGTGTGCCGGCCCCGGGCGTGGCCGACGGTCGGTCAGCCGGACGGCCGCCCCCGCGTGGAGACCGTCCGTCCGGGGTCGCCGGCCCCCGGTCGGTCCCGGTCCACCGGAGCCGTCGGCAGGGTGCCCGTCACCACGTCGAGCACGTTGGTCATCACCTCGCCGAAGGTGTCGGGGTCGGCGATCATCCACGAGTGGGTTCCGTCGACCGTCAGGACGGTGGAGTCGCCCAGGGCCTCGCACATGGTGTCGAACGAGTCCTGGGTGATGATCTTGTCCCGACGACCCCACAGCACCACGACGGGGAACCGCCGGCGCTTGAGCTCCTCGAGCTCCACCGTGAGGTCGGCCCGGCGGGCCACGCCGGCGGCCCGGACGAACGCTCCGGGGTCGCGGGCCAGGTTGGGCAGGGCCTCTCCGAGGATGACCGGCAGCACCCGCCGGGCCTGGCCGGTCGGCCAGATGTCGCCGGGGAAGTGGATGCCCCAGTCCCACAGCGG
>Ga0302202_10003192_pt1 | contig 18204 bp, 10 predicted proteins | sample II_Bog_N3_3_FD_194579 | JGI IMG/M metagenome (GOLD analysis project Ga0302202, IMG submission 194579) | Peat permafrost microbial communities from Stordalen Mire near Abisko, Sweden - II_Bog_N3_3 | ecosystem: Environmental > Terrestrial > Soil > Wetlands > Peat | place: Sweden: Abisko...
GGGGCCGGCGGGGGGGCCACCATCGCCAGTTGGACCACCACGAGCGGCTCCCTGCCCCTGGGCCTCTCCCTGTCGTCCGGTGGCGTCATCACCGGCACGCCCACCACGGCCGGCTCCTACTCGGCCACCGTGCAGGCCACCGACTCGGCCGGCTTCACCGGCACGACCACCCTGGACTTCACCATCGACAACGTGGTGACGGTGACCAACCCCGGTCCCCAGACCGACGATTCGGGCACGGCCATCTCCCCGCTCACCCTCTCGGCCACCACCTCGGGGGCCGAGGGCGGGGCCACCATCGTGAGCTGGACCACCACCGGCGGCTCCCTGCCCCCGGGCCTCTCCCTGTCGTCCGGTGGCGTCATCACCGGCACGCCCACCACGGCCGGCTCCTACTCGGCCACCGTCCAGGCCACCGACTCCGACGGGTTCACCGGCACCAACTCGGTGGACTTCACCATCGACAACGTGGTGACGGTGACCGACCCCGGTCCCCAGACCGACGATTCGGGCACGGCCATCTCCCCGCTCACCCTCTCGGCCACCACCTCGGGGGCCGAGGGCGGAGCCACCATCGTGAGCTGGACCACCACCGGCGGCTCCCTGCCCCCGGGCCTCTCCCTGTCGTCCGGTGGCGTCATCACCGGCACGCCCACCACGGCCGGCTCCTACTCGGCCACCGTCCAGGCCACCGACTCCGACGGGTTCACCGGCACCACCACGGTGGACTTCACCATCGACAACGTGGTGACGGTCACGGCACCGGCCGACCAGACCTCCGACGCCGGTGAGGCCATCACCCCGGTCACGGTCTCGGCATCGACGTCGGGGGCCGGCGGTGGGGCCACCATCACCGGGTACTCGCTCACCGGAGCGCCCCCGGGGCTCTCCATCTCGGCCCTCGGTGTCATCACCGGCACGCCCACCACGGGTGGGAACTACTCGGTCACGGTGACGGCCACCGACTCGGCCGGCTTCTCGGGCACCAGCGACTCGTTCACCTGGCTGGTGAACGACGTGGTGACGGTGACCAACCCCGGGCCCCAGACCTCCACGTCGGGCACGGCCATCACCCCGCTGGTCCCCTCGGCCACCGTGGTCGGCGGCGGGACCATCACCGGCTGGACGGAGACCGGTCTTCCCCCGGGCCTCGATTTCGACCCGACCACCGGAACCATCTCGGGCACGCCCACCACCGGCAGCCTCACGCCGTACTCGGTGACCCTGACGGCCACGGACACCTCCGACGCCCAGGGATCGGCCACCTTCACCTGGACGGTGGACAACACCGTCACGGTGACCGACCCCGGTCCCCAGACCGACGATTCGGGCACGGCCATCTCCCCGCTCACCCTCGCGGCCACCACCTCGGGGGCCGGCGGGGGGGCCACCATCGCCAGTTGGACCACCACGAGCGGCTCCCTGCCCCTGGGCCTCTCCCTGTCGTCCGGTGGCGTCATCACCGGCACGCCCACCACGGCCGGCTCGTACTCGGCCACCGTGCAGGCCACCGACTCGGCCGGCTTCACCGGCACGACCAACCTGGACTTCACCATCGACAACGTGGTGACGGTCACGGCACCGGCCGACCAGGCGTCCACGGCCGGCACGGCCATCAGTCCGGTCACGGTGTCCGCCACCACCTCGGGGGCCGGTGGTGGGGCCACCATCACCGGGTACTCCCTCACCGGGGCGCCCCCGGGGCTCTCCATCTCGGCCACCGGGGTCATCACCGGCACGCCCACCACCGGCGGGGTCTTCAACGTGACCGTGACCGCCACCGACTCGGACGGCTTCTCGGGCACCAGCGACTCGTTCACCTGGACGGTCGCCGACGTGGTGACGGTCACCAACCCGGGACCCCAGACCTCCACGTCGGGCACGGCGATCACGACCCTGACCCCCACGGCCACCATCATCGGCGGTGGCACCATCACGTCGTGGGCCGAGACGGGCCTGCCCCCGGGCCTCGACTTCGACACCGAGACCGGGGCCATCTCCGGCACGCCGACCACGGGGAGCGCCACGCCGTACTCGGTGACCCTCACGGCCACCGACAGCACAGGCGCCCAGGGGTCGGCGAACTTCGACTGGACGGTGAACAACGTGGTCACCGTGACCAACCCGGGTTCCCAGGCCAACGACATCGGGGTGGCCATCACCCCGCTGGCCATCGTGGCCACGGACTCGAGTGACACCGCCACGCTGACCTACTCGGCCACCGGCCTGCCGGCCGGCCTGAGCATCGACACCTCCACGGGCGTCATCTCGGGCACGCCGACCGCCTTCGGCACCTCGTCGGTGACCGTGACGGCCACCGACGACGCCGAGTTCAGTGGTTCGACCAACTTCTCGTGGTCGGTCAACGGCCCGCCGAGCATCACCACGACGTCGTTGCCGTCGGGGACGGTCAACATCGCCTACTCCACCACCCTGGGGGCCACAGGCGGGACCACCCCCTACACCTGGTCGATCACCTCGGGGTCGCTGCCTCCGGGCCTCACCCTCGACGCCTCGACCGGCGTCATCTCGGGCACGCCCACCTCGGCGGGCACCCCGAACATCCACTTCAAGGTGACCGACGCCGACGGCCTGTCGGCCACGGCCCTGCTGTCGCTCACCATCGTGGCCCCGGGGCCGTACTCGCCCCTCGCCCCGGTGCGCATCTGCGACACCCGGGCCGGCAACCCCTCGGACCTCACCGGTCCGGCGGCCCAGTGCAACGGGACGGACAACGAGGGTGAGCGCCTGGTGGCCAACACCCCGCTCACCATCAACGTGGTCGGTTCGTTCCACGTGCCGGAGAACGCCACGGCCGTGGTGCTGAACGTGACAGCTGTCGACGCCACGGCATCGGGGTACCTCACGGTGTACCCGTCGGGCAACTCCGTGCCCACGGCGTCGATCCTGAACGTCAAGCCCGCCGAGCGGGTGGCCAACCTGGTCGAGGTGGGCGTAGGTATCAACAGCCAGGTGTCCATCGTGACCAACACCTCGATGGACGTGGTCGTCGACCTCCAGGGCTACGTCACGCCGACGTCGCTCGACGGGGCCGGCCTCTACGACCCGCTCACCACCCCGGCCCGGATCTGCGACACCCGGGCCGGCAACCCGTCGGACCTCTCCGGCGGCGCCGCCCAGTGCAACGGGACGGACAACGCCGGCAGCCGCCTGGCCGGCGGTGGGGTGCTCACCATCAAGGCCACCGGCAACGGGGGCGTGCCCTCGACCGGGGTCTCGGCGGTGGTGCTGAACGTCACGGCGGTCAACCCGGCGGCGGCCGGCTACCTCACGGCCTACCCGGCAGGCACGGCGCCGCCCACGGCGTCCAACCTGAACTACCGGACGGGCGAGACCGTGCCCAACCGGGTCTACGTGCCGGTCTCGGCCGACGGCGACGTCTCGTTCACCGTCAACGTCCCGACCGACGTGGTCGTCGACATCTCGGGGTGGTTCACCGCGGCGTCGGGCACGGGGTCGATGTTCACGGCCCAGGAGGCCCCCATCCGGATCTGCGACACCCGGGCCGGCAACCCGTCGGACCTCTCCGGCCCCGAGGCCCAGTGCAACGGGACCGACGACGCCGGCGATCCCATCGGGACGGGGGGGACCCTCACCATCAACGTGACCGGACTGGCCGGTGTCCCCACCAACGCCACCGCCGTGGTCCTCAACCTGACGGCCGTCGACCCGTCCTTCCAGACCCACCTCACGGTCTACCCGTCGGGGGCCCTGCCCATCATCTCGGACCTCAACCCGAGCCCCAACGCCGTCGAGACCAACCTGGTGGTGGCCCGGGTCTCGGCCGAGGGGACCATCACGATCTACAACTTCAACGGTCTGGTCAACGTCATCGTCGACTCCGAGGGCTGGTACGCGCCACCTCCCGGGTGAGCCCGTGCCGACTCCGGGCCGACCGGGTGAGCCGGCGCGGCCAGGGTCGACGGTCCGACAGGGGGACTGGGGAACTGGGGGACAATTGGCCCTATCTAACCGACGGTCGATCAGTTACCGTGGGGTCATTCATTTCCACGATGCCACCAGGACGTAGTGCTGTCCGAAAAGGACCCACGACCGATCACGACACGTCGCACCAGTGACCTACAGGTTTCCGGGAGGGATCGTCCTCCCGCGATGTCCGTCGACCGGTTAACTGCAGCCCGGTGGCCATCCAATCGGAGGACCACCACAGATGACCACGACACCTGAGGGACGCCACTACCCGCGTGGCCGCCGTGCCGCCTCGCTTACCCTGGCCGGGGTACTGGCCGTGGCCGTGCTGGCCGTCGGCGGCGCCGTGGCCACGGTGGCCTCGTCGAGCCCGGCCGGAGCCTCGACCTCGACCCCGGTCGTCTGGAGCGCCACGCCGACCTGCGGCTCGACCACCTTCACCACCACGGCACCGGCCGGGGCCACCTCGATCAGTCTGACCGTCTCGGGCGGCATCGGTGGGGAGAGCCACACCGGCAACCAGGGGTACGGCGGGTTGATCACCGCCGTCATCCCCACGGTGGGCGAGAGCGGCCAGACCTTCTCGGCCAGCCTGGGTTGCGGCGCGTCCTCGACCGGTGGGTTCGCCCCCGGTGGCACGGGTGGCAACGCCGGTGGGGCGGCCAGTGCCTTCTGCCTGGGGGCCACGTGCTCGGCGGGGACCACGCCCACGGCCGATGTGCTGCTGGTGGCCGGCGGCGGCGGCGGAGAGGGCGGTGACCTGCTGTGCGACGGGGCGGGTGGCGGCAATGCCGGTGCCGGTACCACCAGCGCCGGAATCTTCGGCGGGACCGCCGGGCTCGCCGGGTGCTTCGGCTTCGGCACCGGGGGCACCGGGGGCACGACGACGGCCTGGTCGGGCGGCAACGTGCCGTCGTCGGCCGACGGCGGCGCGGGGACCGACGCGGCGTTCATCTACGGCGGCGGCGGGGGCGGCGGCTACCAGGGCGGTGGCGGGGGGAACGGGTTCGGCGGCGGCGGCGGTGGCTCGTCCTACGTGGTCACCGACGGCGCCGGCGGTGCGGTGACGGGCATCACCTTCGGGCTCAGTGCCTCGGGCGGCGGCACCATCTCGGCCACCTGGAACACCAACCCGGTCGTGGTGGCGACCCCGTCGGCCCAGGTCAGCACGTCGGGCACGGCCATCACCGGTCTGGCCATCTCGGCCTCGGACATCGACGATCTGCCCCTCACCTACGGCGCCAGCGGACTGCCGGCCGGCCTGTCCATCGACCCCACGACCGGGGTGATCACCGGCACGCCGACCACCGGCAGCCTGACCCCGTCGTCGGTGGTCGTCACCGCCACCGATTCCTCCAGTGCCTCCGGGCAGACCAACCCGTTCCCCTGGACGGTCGACAACACGGTCACCGTGGCCCCTCCCGGGCCACAGACCGCCGACTCGGGCACGGCGCTGACACCGCTCGCCCTCTCGGCCACCACCAGTGGGGCCGGCGGCGGAGCCACCATCTCGGCCACCGGCTGGTCGGTCACCGGGGGCTCCCTCCCCCCGGGCCTCTCGCTGTCGTCCGGCGGCGTCATCACCGGCACGCCCACCACAGCGGGGTCGTACACGGCCACCGTCCAGGCCACCGACTCGGCCGGGTTCACCGGAACGACGGGCGTGGCGTTCACCATCGACAACACCGTGGACGTCACCGATCCCGGTCCCCAGGACTCCTTCGCCGGCACGGCGATCAGTCCGCTCACCCTGTCGGCCACGACGTCGGGCGCCGGCGGCGGGGCCAGCATCTCGTCGACGGGCTGGCTGGTCACGGCGGGGTCGCTGCCGACCGGCCTGACCCTGTCGCCGGCCGGCGTGGTCACCGGCACGCCGGCGGCCACCGGTTCCTACTCGGCCACCGTCGAGGCCACCGACTCCGACGGGTTCACCGGGACCACGGTGGTGGCGTGGACCGTCGAGAACGTGGTCAGCGTGACCACGCCGCCGGACCAGCTCTCGGTGGCGGGGACGGCCATCGTCCCGCTGACCCTGAGCGCCACCACCTCGGGTTCGACCGGTGGCGCCACCATCACCGGCTGGTCCCTGTCCGGGGCCCCTCCGGGGCTGAGCATCTCCGCCGCCGGGGTGGTCTCGGGCACCCCGACCACCGGTGGCACCTACACCGTCACGGCCACGGCCACCGACTCCCAGAGCTCGTCCGGGTCGAGCAGTCCCTTCACCTGGACGGTCAGTGACGTGGTGACGGTGGCCGATCCGGGGAACCAGTCGTCGACCTCGGGCACGGCCATCGCCGGGCTGACCCCCGAGGCCACGGATGTCGGCGGTGGCACGATCACCTCGTGGACGGCCACCGGCCTCCCCCCGGGGCTGTCCATCGACCCCTCGACCGGCACCATCTCCGGTACCCCGACCACGGGGAGCGCCACGCCCTACGCGGTGACGGTGACGGCGACCGACTCGCTGGACGCCAGCGGTTCGACCTCGTTCGACTGGGTGGTGGCCAACACCGTGACGGTCACCGACCCCGGCCTCCAGACCGACGACGCCGGCGTGGCGGCGACACCGCTCACCCTGGCCGCCTCGACCAGCGGTGCCGCCGGCGGGGCGACCATCACCGGATGGGCCGTCACCTCCGGCTCCCTGCCCCCCGGTCTCACCCTCGACGCCACCACCGGAGTGATCTCGGGGACCCCGACCACGACGGGCAGCGACGCGGCCATCGTGCAGGCCACCGACTCGGCCGGGTTCACCGGCTCCAATTCGGTGGAATTCTCGGTGGTCGACCTGGTGACCGTCACCGATCCCGGTGACCAGTCCAGCGACGTCCACACGGCCATCGCCCCCCTGGCCATCGCCGCGACCGACTCCAATCCGGCGGCCACGCTGACCTACGGGGCCACCGGTCTGCCGGCCGGCCTGGGCATCGACCCCTCGACGGGGACCGTCTCGGGCACCCCCACGACGGTCGGGGTCTCGACGGTCACGGTGACCGTGCGCGACAGCCTGGGCTTCTCCGGCACGACCGGCTTCACCTGGACGGTCAACGGTCCACCGAGCATCACCACGACGTCGCTCCCCGCGGCGACCGAGGGCGTGGCCTACTCGACCACGCTGGAGGCCACCGGGGGCTCCGTGCCCTACACCTGGACCCTCACCGCCGGCACCCTCCCGGCCGGGCTCTCCCTCGACGCCGCCACCGGGGTCATCTCGGGCACGCCGACGGCCTCGGGGGTCGAGGGCCTCACGGTCACGGTGACCGACGCCGCCGCCCTGTCGTCGACGGCCGACCTGACCCTCACGGTCTCCCAGCCGGGCCCGTACACCGCGGTGGCCCCGGTCCGCATCTGCGACACCCGGGCCGGCAACCCCTCGGACCTCACCGGTCCGGCGGCGCAGTGCAACGGGGTGGCCGACGCCGGCGAGCGCCTGACCGCCTACACCCCGCTGACCATCACGGTGGCCGGCGAGTTCGCCGTGCCCTCCGACGCCACCGCGGTGGTCCTGAACGTGACGGCGGTCGACGCCACCGCACGGGGGTACCTCACGGTGTACCCGGGCGGCAACGCCATTCCCACGGCCTCGAACATCAACGTCCGTCCGGACCAGCGGGTGGCCAACCTGGTCGAGACCGGCGTGGGGACCGCCGAGCACGTGTCGGTCGTGGCCAACACGCCGATGGACGTGGTGGTGGACCTCGAGGGGTACGTGACCCCGGTCCCCGAGGGTGGGGCCGGTCTGTACAACGCACTGCCCAGCCCCGTCCGCATCTGCGATACCCGGGCCGGCAACCCGTCCGGCCTGAGCGGCGGTGACGCCCAGTGCAACGGCGTGGCCGACGCCGGCAAGCGCCTGGCCGCCGGTGGCGTCCTGGACGTGACGGTGGACGGCGACGGTGGCGTCCCCGCCACCGGGGTGTCGGCCGTGGTCCTCAACGTGACGGCGGTGGGCCCGGCGGCGGCCGGCTACGTGACGGCGTACCCCGAGGGCACGGCGGCACCGACGGCCTCGAACCTCAACTACGGCACCGACGAGACGCTCCCCAACCGGGTGATCGTCCCGGTGTCGGCCACCGGGGAGATCTCCCTCACGGCCAACCAGGCCACCGATCTGGTGGTCGACGTCTCGGGGTGGTTCACCTCGGCCGGAGGTACGGGCTCCCAGTACACGGCCCAGGCCACGCCGGTGCGGATCTGCGACACCCGGGCCGACAATCCGTCGGGCCTCACCGGTGCCGAGGCCCAGTGCAACGGGACGGACGACGCCGGCGAACCGTTGGGGGCCGGGCACACCCTGACCATCAACGTCGCCGGTATCGCCGGTGTGCCGTCGGACGCCACGGCGGTGGTGCTCAACATCACCGCCGTGGGGGCGACCCAGCAGACCCACCTCACGGTGTACCCGTCGGGGACGCCGCCCATCATCTCGGACCTCAACCCCAACGCCAGCGGGGTCGAGACCAACCTGGTGGTGGCCCGGGTGTCGGACACCGGGACGGTCGACATCTACAACTACACCGGGAGCGTGAACGTGGTGGTCGACTCCGAGGGGTGGTACTCGGTGCCCACGACCTGAGCATCCGCCCCGGTCGGCCCGGTGGTCCCGGTGCGATGACACCGCCGGTGGCCCGATCGGTGGGACGATGGTCGCCACGTGGATCCGTGCCGCACCGGTGCGGGTGGTCGGGCGGGTGCCCGGAGAGGGAGGGTGGACGGGCGTGGTGCAGCGGACGAGCGGTGCGGGTGCGGTGGGCCGGCGACCGGGCCTCCTGATCGGGATGCTGACCGTCACTGTGGCCGTGGCGGTCGCCGGCTGCGGGTCGTCCACGCCGTCGTCGACACCGACCACGGCCACGACGGCTCCGGGCCCCACCACGACGATCCCTCCGTCCCGGGGTGGGACCACCACCACCGTCCCGTCGACCACGGCGCCCACCACCACGTCGACCACCGTCCCGACCACGACCACCGCGGTGGCCGGCAGTGCCGCGCCGGCCCGGGCGTATGCCACCCAGGCCTGCCGGACCTGGCAGTCGAGCGCCTCCCAGGACTCGGCCGTCGGCTCGGGGACCATCAAGGAGGCGGCGGCCCAGGCCGAGACGTCGGCCGGGCTCGACCCGACCTGGGGCACGCTGGCCTCGGCCATGGTCTTCGTGGCGTCGCTCCCCGAGACCGGCAACAGCCCGACCGATGTGGCGAAGTCGAACGCCGACCTGGCGACCATCGAGAGCCAGTGCTCCGGCCTCGGGGTGACCATCAGCAACTGACCGGGGACGGCCGACCGCGCCGGGCCACGGCCCGCCGCTCGGGTAGCCTGGGCATCTCCCGGGGGACCCGGGTCAGCTGTCGCCGTGCCGCCCAGCGGTAGGACCGGCACCGCACGGAAGAAGGGGACATGGCCACACGGAACGGGATCTCGACGCTGCTCGCCGTGCTCGTGGTGGTGGCGACCGTCCTCGTGGCGCCCCTGGCCGGTACCGGCACGGCCGGTGCCACGGCCTCCTCGGAATGGCAGGTCAGTGCCAGTTATCCCTCGGGCGACCTGCCCCAGGCCGTCTCGTGTCCCACCACGGCCGAGTGCGTGGCCGTCGGCGGGAGTTCCTCCGGTGCCGGCACCGTCCTCGTGACCACCACGTCGGGGGCCACCTGGGTCCCGGCGACCGTCCCCACCGGTGTGGGCACCCTGGTCGGGGTCTCGTGCCCCACGACCTCGGACTGCGTGGCCGTGGGCACGGCGACGGACCAGGACGGCGCCATCCTGACCTCCACGGACGGTGGGACCTCCTGGACCTCCCAGACCGTCCCCTCCGGCGAGGACGGGCTGGAGGGTGTCTCGTGCGCCACCGTGTCGAACTGCGTGGCCGTGCTGGGCTACAACGCCCCGGTCCCGGTGCTCACCACCGGTGACGGCGGGGTGACCTGGACGACGGGGACGGTGCCCGGGGGCGTCTACGGGTTGAGCGGGGTGTCGTGCGCGACGCCGTCGGACTGCGTGGCCGTGGGTGACGACGGGGCGTCCGACTCGGTGGTGGCCTCCACCAACGGCGGCTCGACGTGGACGGTCGGCGTGGTGCCCGCCGGGGTAGTCGGGCTGAGCGGGGTGTCGTGCCCCTCCGCCGCCGACTGCGCGGCCGTGGGCGGCAGTCCGACGAGCCCCGGCCAGGGACTGGTCAGCACCGACGGCGGGCTCTTCTGGTCGGCGGCCACGGTGCCGGCCGACCTGCCCCAGCTGGCCTCGGTGGACTGCGCCACCACCTCGGTCTGCACGGCGGTGGGACCCGGCTCGGGGGCCGGCCCGGCCGCCGCCGTGACCAGCACCGACGGCGGGGCCACCTGGTCGGCCTCGCCGTTGCCGGCCGACGTGGACGCCCTGGCCGGTGTGGCCTGCCCGTCCTCCCTGGACTGTTTCGCCGTGGGGGAGGGGGCCACCACGGCCGACGGGATCATCCTGGCCTACGCCCTGCCCGGCATCACCACCACGTCCTTGCCGGCGGCCACGCTGGGGACGTCGTACTCGGTCACCCTGGCGGCCACCGGCGGGATCACCCCGCTCACCTGGTCGATCACCACCGGGACCCTCCCCGCCGGCCTGAGCCTCGACGGCACCACCGGCGTGATCTCGGGCACCCCGACGGCCACCGGCGCCGTGCCGGTCACCGTCGAGGTGACCGACGGGTACGGTGCGACGGCGACGGCCTCCCTGGCCGTGATCGTGGTCACCCCGGGCGCCTACACCGCCGTCACGCCGGTGAGGATCTGCAACACCCGGTCGGGCAACCCGTCGGCACTGACCGGTCCGGCGGCCCAGTGCAACGGCGCCGGGGGGACGGGCAGCCGGCTGGCGCCGCACGTGCCCCTCACCATCAGCGTGGCCGGCCAGTTCACCGTGCCGAGCGACGCCACCGCCGCGGTGGTGAACGTCACGGCCATCAACGCGTCGTCGGCCGGGTACGTCACCGTCTATCCGGCGGGTGACGGTGCACCGACCGCCTCGAACCTCAACGTCCGGGCCGGGCAGAACGTCCCGAACCTCGTGGAGGTCGGGCTCGGGGTGTCGGGCCAGCTCTCGGTGGTGGCCAACACCTCGGTCGACGTGGCCGTCGACCTCGAGGGCTACGTGACGCCGGGGGAGACCGGGGGCGCCGGGCTCTACGACCCGCTGTCCACCCCGGCCCGCATCTGCGACACCCGGGCCGGCAACCCGTCGGGCCTCTCGGCCGGTGCGGCCCAGTGCAACGGGACGGCGGACGCCGGGTCCCGGCTGGTCGGCGGCACGCCGCTCACCGTGACGGTCGACGGCAACGGCGGGGTGCCCTCCACCGGGGTCGCCGCCGTGGTGCTGAACGTGACCGTGGTGAACGCCGGCGGCGCGGGGTACCTGACCGCCTACCCGGCCGGCACCACGGCGCCGACGGCCTCGAACCTCAACTACGCCGCCGGCGAGACGGTGCCCAACCGGGTCATCGTCCCGGTGTCGGCATCCGGGGCGGTCTCCCTGGTCACCAACCAGCCCACCGACGTGCTGGTCGACGTCTCCGGGTGGTACACCACGGCCGGTGGGACGGGGACGCAGTTCACGCCGGCGTCACCGCCGGTCCGCATCTGCGACACCCGTCCGGGGAACGCCTCGGGCCTGGTCGGCGGATCGGCCCAGTGCAACGGGACCGACGACGCCGGAGATCCCATCGCCCAGGCCTCGACCCTCACGCTGAACGTGGCCGGAGTGGCCGGCGTGCCGAGCGGCGCCGCCGCGGTGGTCCTCAACGTGACGGCGGTCCAGCCCACGGCCCGCACGTACCTCACGGTCTTCCCGTCGGGCTCCCCGCCCACGGTGTCCGACCTCAACCCGTCACCGGGGACGGTGGAGCCGAACCTGGTGGTGGCCACGCTGTCGGCCGACGGCACGGTGTCCGTCTACAACAACACGGGCACCACCAACATCGTGGTGGACGTGGCCGGCTGGTACTCGTAGGGGAAGCGCCCTCAGTCGGCCCGGTACAGGCCGACGGCATCGGCCGCCCGCCTGTAGGTGGCAGCGGCCAGTTCGTGGGCCTTGGCGGCCCCCAGGGCGAGCAGTTCGGCCACGTGGCCGGGGTCGGCGGCCAGGGCGGCCCGGCGCTCCTGGACGGGACGGAGCAGTTCGAGCAGGGCCTCGGCGGTGTCCTTCTTCAGGTCGCCGTAGCGGGTGTAGCCGGCGGCGGCCTCGGCCGGGGTCCGGTCGGTGGACACGGCCAGCAGGTCGATGAGGTTGGCCAGGCCCGGCTTGGCCTCGGGGTCGTAGCGGACCTCGCCGTCGTTGTCGGTGACGGCCCGGCGGATCTTCCGGTCGATCGACGCCGGGTCCTCGAAGACCAGGACCGTCCCGGTGGGGGAGCTGACCGACTTGGACATCTTGCGCCCGGGGTGCTGCAGGTCCATGACCCGGGCCCCGTGCGGGGGGACCGCGGCGTCGGGCACCACGAAGGTCTCGCCGTAGCGGTGGTTGAACCGTAGGGCCAGCTCCCGGCACAGCTCGAGATGCTGGCGCTGGTCGTCGCCCACCGGTACCCGGTCGGCGTCGTAGAGCAGGATGTCGGCCGCCATCAGCACCGGGTAGGTGAAGATGCCCACGCCCACCGAGTCCCGGCCGTCGCTCTTCTCCTTGAACTGGGTCATCCGGCCCAGTTCGCCCATGGTGGCCGTGCACTCGAGCAGCCAGGTCAGGCGGGGGTGCTCGGGCACGTGGCTCTGGATGAACAGGGTGCAGTGCCCGGGGTCCAGGCCGGCGGCCAGCAGGTCCAGGGCCGTCTCGCGGGTGCGCTCGCGGAGGGCCTGGGGGTCGATGTCGAGCGTGAGGGCGTGGAGGTCGACCACGCAGTAGAGGGCGTCGTGGACGAATTGGTCGGCCACCCAGGTCCGCACGGCCCCCAGGTAGTTCCCGATGTGCAGCTCACCGCTCGGCTGAATTCCCGACAGCACCCTCGACATGGGGGATCATCGTAGGTGACCGGCCGATCCCCGGTGGTCGTGCCACGGCGTCCCCGGGCCGGGGGTAGGGTCGGTGGCCGTGGAGGCGACGGTCACGACACCGGTGTTCGAGGGCCCGGCGGAGCTGCTCCTGCAATTGGTGAACACCCACCAGCTGGACCTCTACGACATCCCCCTGGCGGCCATGGTGGAGGGCTTCGTGGCCGAGCTGGCCGGCTGGGAGGAGGTCGACCTGCAGCGCCTCTCCGGCTTCCTGGTGGTGGCCGCCGTACTGGTGGAGCTCAAGTCCCGCCGGCTCCTCCCGGGGCCCGACGACGTGGAGCCCGACGAGGAGCTGGCCGGCTGGGAGGAGCGCGACCTCCTGCTGGCCCGCCTGCTCGAGTGCCAGGCCTACGCCGCAGCGGCCGACTCCTTCACCCTGCTCACCGAGCAGGCCCAACGGTCGGTGCCCCGTTCGGTGGGCATCGACGACGATCTGGTGGTCCACGCCCCCGACCTCCTCGAGGGGGTCACCCCCGAGCAGGTGGCGGCGGCCTACCTGCGGGCCACGGAGGCCCGACCCGTGCCGGTGGTGGACCTGTACCACGTGACGGTGGACACGGTCACCGTGGCCGAGGCCGTGGCCGACCTGGTGGGACGGCTCCCGACCTCGGGGCCGTCGACCTTCCGCCAGCTGACCGCCCACCTGGGGACCCGGATCGAGATCATCGTCCGCTTCCTGGCGCTGCTCGAGCTGTTCAAGCAGGGACGGGTCTCGCTCGACCAGGGCGGGACCTTCGGCGACCTCCAGGTGGCCTGGGTGCCCGGTGCCCCGACCGGGGGTGTGGTCCCGGCCGCCGACTACGACGACTACGAGGGGTGACGATGCCGATCTCCGACGAGGCCCGGGCGGTCGAGGCCGTCCTGATGGTGGCCATCGAGCCGGTCCCGCCGGGCCTGCTGGCCGAGCTGCTGGAGATCCCCGTCGACCTGGTGGAGCCGGTGTGCGACGAGCTCGCCGCGGCCACGGTCGCCGAGCGCCGGGGGTTCGTGGTGGCCCGGGTGGCCGGGGGCTACCGGATCCAGACCCATCCGGACCTCGCCCCCTACGTGGAACGGTTCGCCAACGTCGGCGTCTCGTCGCGCCTGTCGGCCGCGGCCCTCGAGACCCTGGCCATCGTGGCCTACAAGCAACCGGTCTCCCGGGCCCAGGTGGCCGCCCTGCGGGGGGTCAACGTGGACGGGGTGGTGCGACTGCTGGAGCAGCGGGGCTACATCGAGCCGGTGGGCAAGTCGCCCGGACCGGGACAGGCCGTCCTCTTCGCCACCACCGACCTGTTCCTGGAGCGCCTGGGCCTCGACCGGCTCGACCAGCTGCCGCCGGTGGAGGACCTGCTGCCCGGCCCCGAGGCCGTGGCCGAGTACGAGGAGCGCCTCGTGCGCACCGATGACGACTGACCACGCCGGGGTCCCGTCGGCGGAGGACCCGCCGGCGCCCGGGGGCGAGCGCCTCCAGAAGGTGCTGGCCCGGGTCGGCCTGGGCTCCCGACGGGTCTGCGAGGACCTGATCGTGAGCGGCCGGGTGGCCGTCAACGGTGAGCTCCCGGTCCTCGGCCGCCGGGTCGACCCCGACGTCGACCGGGTGACCCTGGACGGGGTCCCCCTCCCCATCGTCCCCGGCCTGGTCCACTACCTGGTGAACAAGCCCACCGGTGTGGTGACCACGGCGGAGGACACCCACGGCCGGCCCACCGTGGTGGGCCTGGTGCCGGCCGAGCCCCGGGTCTTCCCGGTCGGTCGTCTCGACCTCGACAGTGAGGGCCTGCTCATCCTGACCAACGACGGGGACCTGGCCCACCGGCTCACCCATCCGTCGTTCGGCGTCCCCAAGGAGTACCTGGTCGAAGTGGAGGGGGACCCCTCCCCTCGGGCCGTGCGCCGGCTGCGCGAGGGCGTGGAGCTGGAGGACGGACCGACGGCGCCGGCCCGGGTCGCGGTGGTGGCCCCCACCCTGCTGCGGATCACCATCCACGAGGGCCGGAACCGCCAGGTGCGACGGATGTGCGACCTGGTCGGCCACCCGGTGGTCCGGTTGGTGCGGACCCGGATCGGGCCGTTGGCCGATCCCTCGCTGTCCCCGGGGCGGTGGCGTCCCCTCACGGGCACCGAGGTGCGGGCACTGGCTGCCGCAGCGGTCCCCACGGGGACCGACGTCCCGGTGACTGAGTAGCATGCCTGGCTGATGCCACCGACGATCCGAGCCATCCGCGGCGCCACCACGGTCGACGCCGACACGACCGAGGACATCCGCGTCCGGGTGGTGGCCCTGTTGGAGGAGATCCTCGACCGCAACGGGCTGGTGGAGGACGACATCGTGTCGATCCTCTTCACGGCCACCGAGGACCTCACCTCCACCTTCCCGGCCACGGCGGCCCGGTCCATGGGGCTCGGTGCCGTGCCGCTCATCTGCGCCCGCGAGCTGTCGATCGAGGGCTCCCTGCCCCAATGCATCCGGGTCATGCTGCATGTGGAGACCGCCCGTCCCCGCAGCGAGATCCACCACGTGTACCTCGAGGGCACCAAGGGCCTCCGTGACGACCTCCCCGACTGAGGGCGGCGGGCCGGACCAGGGACGCCACGCCCCGAACCAGCAGCAGGCACCGGCGGGACGGGCCACCATCATCGGGACCGGGCTGATCGGCGGGTCGGTGGGCATGGCCCTGCGGGCCCGGGGTTGGCACGTGAGCGGGGTGGACGCCGAGCCGGGCGTGGCCGCCCGGGCCGTGGTCCTCGGGGCGCTGGACACGGAAGGGGAGGACCCCGCCGCCGACCTGGTGGTGGTGGCCACCCCGGTGCACGTGGCCGGGGCGATCATCCGCCGGGTCCTGGACGACCCGGCCCGGCGGCCCGGAACCGTGGTCACCGACGTCGGAGGGGTGAAGGGCCACCTGGTGGCGGGCGTCGACCATCCGTCGTTCATCGGCGGGCATCCCATGGCCGGGTCCGAGCAGCTGGGCATCGAGGGCGCCTCGGGCGAGCTGTTCGTGGGGGCCACCTGGGTGCTGACCCCGACCGCCCTGACCGATCCGGAGGCCTACGCCCGGCTCCGGAACATCCTGGCCGACCTCGGGGCCGCCGTGGTGGCGCTGGCGCCGGCCCAGCACGACGCCCTGGTGGCCGTGGTCTCCCACGTGCCCCACCTGACGGCGGCCACCCTGATGGACCTGGCCGCCGGGACGGCCGAGGAGCACGCCGCCCTCCTCCAGCTGGCCGCCGGGGGCTTCCGCGACATGACCCGTATCGCCGCCGGCCGGCCGGGCATCTGGCCGGACATCTGCGACGACAACGCCGAGGCCATCGTGGCCACCCTGGACCGGCTGATCGAGGCCCTGGGGACCATGCGCCGGCGGGTCACCGACGGCGACCACGACGGCCTGCTCGAGGTACTGGAACGGGCGGCCGTGGCCCGTCGGGCCCTGCCCGACCGCCCGTCCCGGCCCGACGGGCTGCAGGAGGTGCGCATCCCCGTGCCCGACCGGCCGGGCGTGCTGGCCGAGATCACCACCCTGGCCGCCGAGCTCGGGGTCAACATCATCGACTTCGAGATCGCCCACTCGGTGGAGGGTGAGCGCGGGGTGCTGGTCCTGGTGGTCGACGGACATCTGGCCCCCACCCTGGTCGACGGGCTCGGAGCCCGGGGCTACCGCTCCTCCAGCGTCGACCTGGGGGCGGCCCGGTGAGCGGCCCGGTGAGCGGCGGGGACCACGGCGGGGTGCTCGAGGTGGCCGGGGGTGGGACCCTGGTGGGCCGGGTACGGGTGCCGGGGGACAAGTCCATCTCCCACCGGGCCCTGCTGCTGGCCGCCCTGGCCGACGGCGAGTCCACGATCCACGGGCTCTCCGACGGCGACGACGTGCGCCGGACCGGCCTGGCCCTGCAGCGCCTGGGGGCCGTCGTCGACGGTCTCGACGGACCGGGCCCGGTGGTGGTCCGGGGGGGCCGCCACCGGCTGGCCGCTCCCGACGGGCCGCTCGACCTGGGGAACTCCGGGACGGGGATGCGCCTGTTCGCCGGTCTGGTGGCCGGGGTTACGGGCACCACCACCCTGGTGGGCGACGACTCCCTCAGCGGACGGCCCATGGACCGGGTGGCCGTCCCCCTGCGGGCCATGGGTGCGACGGTGGACGGGACGGGGGAGCGGTGCCTTCCGCCCCTGGTGGTGACGGGCGGGCGACTGGTGGGTATCGACTACCGCCTGCCGGTGGCCAGCGCCCAGGTGAAGTCGGCCGTCCTGCTGGCCGGGCTCGACGCCGACGGCGAGACGGTGGTCCACGAGCCCGTCCCCACCCGCACCCACACCGAGGAGCTGCTGGCCGCGGCGGGGGCCGACATCGACGTGGCCGTCGAGGGGGAGGGCCGGGTGGTCCGGGTCCGGCGCAGCACGCTCCGGCCCGGTGACACCACGGTGCCCGGGGATCCCTCCCAGGCGGCCTTCTGGGTGGTGGGGGCCACCCTCGTCCCCGGGGGTGCCGTGGACGTCGAGGGCATCTACCTGGGCCCCCAGCGCACGGGCTTCGTCGACGTGCTGGTCCGCATGGGGGCCGACATCGAGGTGCGACCGACCGCCGGGGGTGCCGGCTCGCTGTCGTGCCGGTACGCGGCCCTGCGGGGGACCGTGGTGCGGGCCGAGGAGATCCCGTCCCTCGACGAGGTGCCCATCCTGGCCGTGGCCGCCGCCGTGGCCCGGGGCGAGACCCGGTTCTGCGACGTGGGGGAGCTGCGGGTGAAGGAGTCGGACCGCCTGCAGGGGACGGCCGACCTCCTGGCCGCCTTCGGTGCCCGGGCCACGGTGGAGGGTGACGACCTGGTGGTGGCGGGCGGGGCCGTCCTGGCCCCGGGCCGGGTCGACGCACGGGGGGACCACCGGATGGCCATGGCCGCGGCGGTGGCCGGGGCGGCGTGTCCCCGGGACGGTGCCGTCACCACCATCACCGGGTGGGGGGCCGTGGGCACCAGCTACCCGGGGTTCGCCGAGGACCTGTCCGCCCTGTCCCGGGGGGAGGCGGCGTGACCGGCCGTCCGCTGCTCGTGGCCATCGACGGCCCCGCCGGGTCGGGCAAGTCCACGGTGTCCCGTCGTCTGGCCGACCGGCTGGGTCTCGAGCGCCTGGACACCGGGGCGATGTACCGGGCCGTGGCCTGGGCCGTCCTGGCCCGGGACCTCGACCCCGAGGACCGGGGCAACGACGACACGGTGGCTGCACTGGCGGGCTCCCTGGACCTCGAGGTGGGGGAGCGGGTGGTGGCC
>Ga0302202_10003194_pt1 | contig 18191 bp, 19 predicted proteins | sample II_Bog_N3_3_FD_194579 | JGI IMG/M metagenome (GOLD analysis project Ga0302202, IMG submission 194579) | Peat permafrost microbial communities from Stordalen Mire near Abisko, Sweden - II_Bog_N3_3 | ecosystem: Environmental > Terrestrial > Soil > Wetlands > Peat | place: Sweden: Abisko...
TACGTGGAGGAGCACCGGAACAACATCCGGTCCGTTGCGCTGGAGATGGCGAACGACCTGACGCGGGCAGGAGCTTTTCTCGCCGCCGATCCGTCGGCATTCGCCGAGGTGCTGGCGACCCAGACCACGCTGCGCGGCCTGACCGAGGCGGTGATCTATGAGCCCGCCAGCGGCCAGATCATGGCCTCCGCCGGCCTGTTCGCCGGGCTGGGTGTCGAGCAGCCGCCGGCCTGGGCCACCGCGCAGGCGCGTTCAGGGGATGTGGTGCTGCTGAACGCGGGGGACGGGGCGCGGGTGCGGGCGGTGGTGCAGCTCGAATCCACCCCGCCGCTGATGCTGATGATCGGGCGGCCGGTGGATCCGCAAATCCTCGACCACATGACGCGCACCGAACAGGCGGCGGCCGAATACAAGCGGCTGGACGAGAACCGGTCCTGGCTGCAGATCGCCTTCGCCTGGATCTTCGCCATCGTCGCCCTGCTGGTGCTGGGCGCCGCGGTGCTGATCGGCCTGGTGCTCGCCAACCAGATCGCGCGGCCGATCGGCCGGCTGATCACGGCGGCCGAGCGGGTGCGCAGCGGCGACCTCGCGGTGCGCGTGGCCGAGGCACCAACGAACGACGAGGTCGCCGGGCTGTCGCGCGCCTTCAACCGGATGACCGGCCAGCTCGCCGCCCAGCGCACCGAGCTGATGGACGCCTACAGCCAGATCGACGAGCGCCGCCGGTTCACCGAGACCGTGCTGTCCGGCGTTTCCGCCGGCGTGATCGGGCTGGATGCAAGCGGGCGGATCGAGCTGCCGAACCGCGTCGCGAGCGAGTTGCTGGGCGTCGATCTGCTGGCGGCACTGGGATCGGAACTGGCCGCCGTGGTGCCGGCGTTCGCGGCCTTGCTGCGCGAGGCGGCAGCGGCGCCGGAGCGGGCGGGCACCACCGAGATCCAGATCGGCCCGCCCGGCCGCCAGCGGACGCTGCTGGTGCGCATCGGCGCGGACCTGTCAGGCGAGCGGACCGACGGGTTTGTCGTGACCTTCGACGACATCACCGAGTTGCAGGCGGCGCAGCGCAAGGCGGCCTGGGCCGACGTGGCGCGGCGCATCGCGCATGAGATCAAGAACCCGCTGACGCCGATCCAGCTTGCCGCCGAACGCCTGAAGCGGCGCTTCGCCAAGGAAATCACCACCGACCCGGACACGTTCATCCAATGCGCCGACACGATCGTCCGGCATGTCGGGGATATCGGCCGCATGGTGGACGAGTTTTCCGCGTTCGCCCGCATGCCGCATCCGGTGATCAAGCCGGAGGATGTCGGGCGGGTCGCCCGCGAGGCGCTGGTGCTGCAGAAGACCGCCCGGCCGCAGATCACCTGGCACAGCGACATCCCCGAGCATGGCCCGGTGGCCCCGTGCGACCGGCGGCTGTTGCGCCAGGCGCTGACCAACCTGCTGCAGAACGCGGCCGATGCGATTGCCATGCGACCGAAGGTCGTCGCGTCCTCCCAGGACGTGTATGATACTGGCGGTCGCCCTGGGGCTGCGGAGCCGGAGGGCTGCATCACCGTCGCGGTCGCCGCTTCTGGCAACGAGGTTCGCATCACTGTGACCGACGATGGTGTCGGCCTGCCGCAAGAGGATCGTGGCCGGCTCACCGAACCCTACGTGACGCACAAGCCGAAAGGCACCGGCTTGGGGCTGGCGATCGTCAAGAAGATCATGGAGGATCACGGCGGGCGCTTGATGCTGGATGACCGGCCGGGCGGGCCAGGTGCGGTGGCCACCCTGGTCCTGCCGCTGTCGGTATTAGACAGGAACAGCCATGGCGCATGACATCCTGATCGTCGACGACGAGCCTGATATCCGCCTGTTGATCGACGGAATTCTGCAAGACGAGGGCTACGACACCCGTGGCGCCGCCGATTCCAATGCGGCGATCGACGCGTTCCGGGTGCGGCGTCCGTCGCTGGTGGTGCTGGACGTCTGGCTGCAGGGCTCACGGCTGGACGGGCTCGGCCTGCTGGAGGCGTTCCACAGCGAAGAGCCCCACGTGCCCGTGGTGATGATCTCCGGCCACGGCACGATCGAGATGGCGGTCTCAGCGATCCAGCAGGGCGCTTACGATTTCATCGAAAAGCCGTTCAAGTCCGACCGGCTGCTGCTGGTCGTGCGCCGCGCGCTGGAGGCGGCGGCGCTGGCGCGGGAGAACGCCGAGCTGCGGCTGCGCGCCGGGCCCGAGGCCACGCTGACCGGCGACAGTGCGGCCATCACCGCGCTGCGCAGCGCGGTCGAGCGGGTGGCTCCGACCGGCTCGCGCGTGCTGATCGCGGGGCCGGCGGGCTCGGGCAAGGAGGTGGCGGCGCACATGATCCATGCGCACTCCCGCCGCGCCGCCGCACCGCTCATCGCGCTGAACTGCGCGACGCTGAACCCGTCGCGGTTCGAGGAGGAATTGTTCGGCCTGGAGGCAGGCCCCGACCCGATCGCGCATCCCCGCCGCGCCGGCGTTCTTGAACGGGCGCATGGCGGGACGCTGCTGCTGGATGAGGTCTCCGACATGCCGCTGGAGACGCAGGGCAAAATCGTCCGTGCCCTGCAGGACCAGACGTTCGAGCGGCTGGGCGGCTCGGCGCGGGTGAAGGTGGACGTGCGGGTCCTCGCCACCACCAACAAGGACCTGCAAGCCGAGATCGCCGCTGGGCGGTTCCGCGAGGATCTTTTTTATCGGCTGGCGGTGGTGCCGCTGAAGGTGCCGGCGCTGAAGGAGCGGCGGGAGGACGTGCCGGCGCTGGCGCAGCACTTCATTGCCCGCTCGGCGGAGGTGTCCGGGATGCCGGCGCGCGAGCTGTCGGCGGACGCATTGGCCGCGCTGCAAGCGTATGACTGGCCGGGCAACGTGCGGCAGTTGCGCAACCTGATGGACTGGCTGTTGATCATGGCGCCGGGCGGGGCGAGCGACCCGATCCGCGCCGACATGCTGCCGCCGGAGATCGGCGCCAACGCCCCCGCGCTGCTGAACATCGACCCGACGGCCGACATCATGGGCCTGCCGCTGCGCGAGGCCCGCGACCTGTTCGAGACGCAGTACTTGCAGGCGCAACTATTGCGGTTTGGCGGCAATATCTCGCGGACCGCGCAGTTCGTCGGGATGGAGCGCAGTGCGTTGCATCGGAAACTAAAGCAGCTCGGGGTGAATTCGGACGAGCGGGTGGGCGGGTAGGCGCGCGGCGCATGTGGTGCCACGCAATCCATCCCGGCGTGACGCTGAAGGAAGAGCTGACAGCGAGGGGCCTGTCCGCGGCTGCGGCGGCGGCCAGTCTTCGCGTGCCGCCGCGGCGTTTGCGCGAGATCGTTCGCGGCGAGCGGGCGATCACGCCGGACACCGCGCTGCGGCTGAGCCGGTACTTCGCCACCTCGGCCGAGTTCTGGCTGACCATGCAGGCGAATTACGATCTTGCTCTGGCACGCAAGCAGCGGGGCGCGCGGATCGAGGCTGAGGTCGAAATCGCCGCCTGATCGGTTCGCGCGCAAGCAGCGGGGCCGATCCTGCCGCGTTGCGATCAAGGCCGCTCTTCGGTATTTGCAAAGCCCGGCTTCGCTGATTGGGGTTTCGCATGCCGTCGAGCGTGGTGCGGCGATTTGCCGACCCTGACGACTACACGGCGGCGATCCGCGCATCGCGTGGCGCGGAGCTGTTGGTCACCGGACCTGGACAGTTTGCCGCCAAGCTGGTCCGGTTCGATTTCCACCAGCTATGGATGCAGCGGTTTCAGGAAAGCCTGCCGCGCATCGGGCACTCGGCCGTCTCACCGGACCGCGCGGTTGTCATGATCCGGACCCGGCCCGGGCCGGGCTTGTCGCTGAATGGCATCGAGATGGCGCCGAACGGCATCATCCGCCTGAGCGAGCGCCACGCCTTCTTTCAACGGTCATCCGGACCGGCCTGCTTTGCGACCATGTCGCTGCCCGTGGAGGCCATGGTGACCGCCGGCGCGGCGATCGCCGGCTGCGACCTGATGCCGCCCCTTGATGCGCTGACCGTCATTGCCCCGGAAGCTGCCACGGCGAGGCTGCAACGGCTGCACGAAGCGGCGGAACATCTGGCGGACGACTCGCCGGAGGTCATCGCCAACCCGGAGGCGGCGCGCGGACTGGAGCAGTCGCTGCTCCACGCGCTGGTCGACTGCCTCGGCACCGGGCACGTTCATGCGGACACGGCATCCCAGCGCCGCCATGCGACGATCATGCGCAGGTTCCGCGTCGTGTTGGAGCAGAACGCCGACAGCGCGCTGTACGTGCCGGAGCTTTGCGCCGCCATCGGCGTGTCGGATCGAACGCTGCGCACCTGCTGCCAGGAGGCTCTGGGGGTGAGCCCGCTGCGTTATCTCTGGTTGCGGCGCATGCACCTGGTGCGGCGGGCGCTCACCGTGGCCGATCCGGCCGCCGCGACCGTGACCGCGACAGCCGCCGCCTACGGGTTCTGGGAGTTCGGCCGCTTCGCGGTGACGTATCGGGCGCTGTTCGGCGAATCCCCCTCCGCGACGCTGCGCCGCCCGTGTGACTCGTCGGTGCCTCAGCGCCGGGCGGCCGGCATCCCGATCGCCGCGGTCGCGTAGCGCGGAGCTCCCCCCGGCCGCGCCGCGCCGCAGAGCCATGCACGGTCGCCGACCGGACGGCGATCGAAACCTTGCCAAATCTGCATAGCCACGGGTGGGCGAGCCCGCGACACTGCTCCGACCAGAACAATTCGGCGTGAAGGTGGAATGGACAAATGCGCCTTCTCGTTGACGACGGCAGCCTGTTGCTCCAACGACACGGGTTCATAACGAGAACAACGTGCGGCCCGTCCAGACCGGCTGATGCCGCCTCCCGGAGACCCCGGACGGCACTGACCAACCCCGCTGACTCTTGTTCGGCGGCGAAGCCGTGTCGCAGACCCCGAACCGCGGCAAAAATTCATGCCTGACAAACGGAGATTAACAATGATCGATGAACTGAAACGAGGCATGATACTGGCGCCACTGCTGGGCCTCGCGTTGCTTGCGGGCTGCGTGTCGGCCCAGCGATACGATGCGCTGGAGCAGGACTATCAGCAGCTCAGGCAGCAGCTCACCGGGGACCAGGCCGAGATCACCAAGCTGCAGGGCGAACTGAAGGTAACCTTCAAGGACGATATCCTGTTCCCCTCGGGCGGCTGGCAGCTCAATAGCCAGTCGCGGGCGTCACTCGCCAAGATCGTCCCGACGCTGCAGGGATTGCAGCAGACCAAGATCGTGGTGGACGGCTACACCGACAATGTGCCGGTCGGGCCGGAGCTGCAACGGCAGGGGGTCACGTCCAATCTCGACCTGTCGTCCCGGCGCGCCGACACGGTGGTGCAGTTCCTGAAGTCGCAGGGCGTGAATCCGAACCTGCTGTCCGCGCAGGGCTTCGGTGCTACCAATCCGGTCGCCTCCAACGACACCGCGGAGGGCCGGGCGAAGAACCGCCGGATCGAAGTCACGCTGGTGGGGCCGGGCAATTAGGCCGGTCGCTGCGTCGGCAGGACACCTCAAGGAGGACCACATGGCGTCTGTTTCGAAGCGTCGTTGTCGTGGAGTCATCGGATGACAAGCCATTCGCGATTGTCGCGGGTCCTCGGCGCGTTTGCCGTCGGCCTGTCGCTCGCCACGCTGCCGCTGCTCGCGCCGGCGGCGCAGGCCCAAGGCAACCAGGCCGGGAACCAGGGCAACCAGACTTCGTCCGCCGGGCAGGAGCGGAAACCCAACATCCTGTTCATCATGGGCGACGACATCGGCTTCATGCAGCCGAGCATCTACCATCGCGGCCTGATGGTCGGCGAAACGCCGAACATCGACCGGATCGGGCGGGAAGGCTCGATCTTCATGGACTATGTCGGGATGCAGAGCTGCACCTCCGGGCGAAATGCTTTCTTCACCGGCATGTATCCGCTGCGCACCGGCATGATCCCGCCGCAACTGCCCGGCAGCCCGTCCTACCTGCGGCCTGGCACGCCGGCGCTTGCCAAGTTCCTGTACGATCTCGGCTACACCACCGGTGAGTTCGGCAAGAACCATCTCGGCGACCACACCGAGGCGCTGCCGACCGCGCACGGCTTCCAGGAGTATTGGGGCTACCTGTATCACCTGGACGCGATGCAGCAGGTCAGCTTCCCCGACATCAACAAGACCCCGCTGGTGCAAGGCATCGCGCCGCCGTGCAAGAACACGCCCGTCCCGGGCCTGCCCGAGGTCCCCGGCGCGGTGGACCCGCGGACGACGGTCTGCATGACGCCGCCGCGCCCGGTTATCTGGTGTCACTCTTCCGACGGTACGGCGAAGAACCAGACCTGCAAGGACGAGGGTCCGCTGACGCTGGAACGGTCGAAGACGGTGGATGAGGAGATCTCGGCCAAGGTCATCGACTTCCTTGATCGCAACGACCCCAAGAAGACCAACAAGCCGTTCTTCGTTTGGTACAACCCGGCGCGCATGCATGTCACGACCATGCTGCCGGACAAGTACATGGCCATGGTTGGCACACCCGGTGGCAAGGATTGGGGCGTCAACGAAGCCGGCATGAAGCAGTTGGACGACAACATCGGCTATGTCCTGAAGAAGCTGGAGGACATGGGCGAACTCGAAAACACCATCGTCGTCTTCACCACCGACAACGGTGCCGAGACAATCACCTTCCCCGACGGCGGCGTCACGCCGTTCAAGGGTCAGAAGGGCGAGGCCTGGGAAGGCGGCTACCGCGTGCCGCAGGTCGTCCGCTGGCCGGGCCATATCAAGCCTGGCACGATCCACGACCAGCTCTTTGCCGCGCTCGACTGGCTGCCGACGCTGGTTGACATCGCGGGCGGCCACAAGGGCGACGGTCTGAAGAAGGAAATCGAGGCGGGGAAATACCCCGGCATCGTCAAGACCACGCTCGATGGCTTCGACCAGCGTGACTATCTGGAAGGCAAGTCCGACAAGTCGGCGCGCGATGTCTTCTTCTACTTCTCGGGCTCGACGCCGTCCGCGGTGCGCTACAAGAACTGGAAGATGTACTACACCATGTCGCAACCGGGTGCGGACGGCTGGATTCTACCCCTGGTCCCCTACCACTTCACCCTGGTCCAGAACATCAAGCGTGACCCGTTCGAGCAGGCGGTTGGGGAGAGCATGAAAACCGCCCTGGGCCTGGGCGGTGCGCTGGCGGCGCCGGCAACCGCGTTCCTGTACGATTGGAACATGCTGCCAATCGGTCAGCAGCTTTGGCTGGCCGAACTGGAATCGTACCGGACCTATCCGCCGATGCAGGCGCCGGAGACCTGGAACCTCACGCAGGTGCTGGAGATGGTGAAGAGCACCGGCCACCCGAGCGACTGACGGCGCGGCTCGCTGTGATATCGGCCGCTGGCGTCCCTGGGCAGGGGCGCCAGCGGTCTGTCGCTCCAAGGGTTTGTCGAAGCGGTGTCGGTGACCTCGCGAACCATGCAATGGCGGACAGCCCTCGATCCGCAAGGGAGAACACCATGAGCGAAACACCGCTTCATCCCGGCATCGGCCGGCGGTTGCTTATCTCCGCCCTGGCCGCGCTGCCGGTGCTGCCCGTGATCGCACGCGCCCAGACCGCGCCGGATGCACCGCCGCCAGCCGATGCGACGCCCCTGGCCAATGCACCGCCGCCTGCCGATGCCACCCCGCCCGACAATCTGCCGTCGTGGAATGATGGCGCGTCGAAACAGGCGATCCTGGACTTTGTCAGTGCCACCACCGACGAGAACAGCCCGCACTACGTTCCCATCGAGGAGCGTATCGCCACCTTCGACCAGGACGGCACGCTGTGGGTCGAGCACCCGATCTACACGCAGGTGATGTACTGCCTGGACCGCGTGCCGGCGGTGGTGGAGAAGAAGCCAGAACTCAAGCACGTCGAACCGTTCAAGACCGTTCTGTCGGGCAACCGCGAGGCGATCGCGAAGCTGAGCCTGCCGGATCTGGAGAAGATCCTGGCGGTGACGCTCACCGGCATGACGGTGGAAGATTTCCGCGCCGATGTGGAGACGTGGATCACGACCGCCAAGCATCCGCGCTGGGATCGGCTGTACACCGACCTGGTGTACTTGCCGATGCTGGAAGTTCTGAGCTACCTGCGCGCCAACTGCTACAAGACCTTCATCGTCACCGGCGGCGGCCAGGACTTCGTGCGCGTCTACTCCGAGCGGGTCTACGACATTCCGCCCGAGCAGGTGGTCGGCAGCGCGGGCGTCACGAAATACCAATACGGCAAGAACGGCGAGCCGTTCCTGATCAAGGAGCCGAAGTTGCTGTTGAACGACAACAATGCCGGCAAGCCGGAGGGCATCCACCTGATGATCGGCCGCCGCCCGTACGCCGCGTTCGGCAACTCGATCGGCGACCGGGAGATGCTGGAATACACCAAGGCCGGTGGCGGCCCGCGGCTGGCGATGCTGGTGCTGCACGACGATACCAGGCGCGAGTTCGCCTACGGACCGGCACAGGGGCTGCCCGACACCCGCGTCGGCACGTTCACCCAGCCGCTCTACGACGAGGCGAAGAAGCAAGGCTGGACGGTGATCAGCATGAAGGACGACTGGAAACGCATCTTCCCGTTTGAGCAATAGCGCCGAAGGCGTCCTCCGACGCCGCAGTACGCAGGATGGATGGCATGAAACGCCTGACAACGCTGAGCGCGGGCATGCTTGTTCTGGCGGCCTTTTCGCTTGGTTCCGCCGCGCAGGCGCCGGCGCCGGGCGATCGGCCCACGGACAGCGCCAGACCGGACGGCGAGGGCGCTACTGCGCCGGCCAAGAAGCTGCAAAACCCGATCGGCGACCTGTACAGCTTCCCGTTCCAGAACAACACCAACTTCAACACTTCAACTACGGTCCGAACAAGGGCACGCAGGACGTCCTGAACGTGCAGCCGGTGATCCCGATCAATCTCAACGAGGATTGGAACGTTATCACCCGCACCATCCTGCCGCTGGTCTGGCAGCCGTCGCTGCAGCCGGCGCAGACCGTGCCGTTCGGCACCGGCCCGACCACGTTCTCAGTGTTCCTCTCGCCCAGCAAGACCGTCAACGGCTGGCTGTGGGGCGTCGGCCCGGTCGCGCAGGTGCCGACGATCAGCAATGCGAGTCTTGGCTCCAACGTCTGGGGCGGCGGTCCGACCGGCGTCGTGGTCTATATCCGCGGGCCGTGGGTCACCGGGGCGCTGGCAAACAACGTCTGGTCGTTCGGTGGTACGTCAGGCCACAACGGCACGCGCTACAACATGTTCCTGACCCAGCCGTTCGCGAACTACAATTTCGGGGAGGGATGGTATCTCGGCACTGCGCCGATCATCACGGCGAACTGGCTGACCGCCGGCAACAATGCCTGGACGCTGCCGGTCGGCGCGCAGGTCGGCCGCGTGGTGAAAATCGGCGGCAAGCTGCCGGTGAACTTTCTTGTCGGCGCCTACTACAACGCGCTCCGCCCCGATTTCGGTCCGACACGGCAGTTGCGCACGCAGGTCACGATCATCTTTTAGCCACACACGGGGGCGTTGCATGGAGTCGGGTGTTCCTCATGCGAAACGAGACCGCTCGGCACCGGCAAGCCCGTCCCGGAGGCCGCTCCGCCACCAGCGCCGTCCGCGTCCGCCTGGACGACAGGGTTTCCGGTCGGTACGCATGGCGTGCGCCGATATACACACGTCGACCGGGGCGGGTTTGCCGCGCTCCGGCGGATCTCGATCCGGGCGGCGCATTCCTGGCTGAACTGGCTCTACCCGCTCAACGTGTGAAGCCAATGGCGGGTGGCGACATCGGAATTCCGGCCCATGTCGGCGTGATCGCATTGCAATGATTGCGCAGTCACCTTGGGGGCCTTGTCGATGCAGTCTCGGGCAGATGCACACAACCTGCTGGAGGCAGCGCGGGGGCTGAAGCCGCTGGTCGACTCGCTGCGTAACCGGTTCGATCACGAACGGCAGCTTCCGCGCGCCTTGGTGGACGCGGTTGGAGCCGCCGGGCTGTTCGGCATGTGGCTGCCCCGCTCGCTCGGGGGGGCGGAGCTTGACCCGCTGAGTTTCCTGACCGTGATCGAGGAACTGGCCCGGCAGGACGGGTCGCTCGGCTGGTGCACCGTCGTCGCGGCCGGCTACGCACGGCTGGCCGGTTCGCTGCCGGACGACGTGGCGGCGGAGATTTTCGGGTCGGGGCGCTCGATCCTGGCCGGCACCACCAATCCGAGCGGGAAGGCGCTGGCCGTGCCAGGCGGGTATCGCGTGACCGGGCGGTGGAGCTACGGCAGCTTCATCGGTCACAGCCACTGGGTGCTCGGCAATTGCGTCACGCATGACGCAGGCGACCCACGCCGGGACGCGAGCGGCGGCCCGGACTTCCGGCTCTGCCTGTTTCCCCGTGAGCAGGTCGAGGTGTTCGACATCTGGCGCGTCGGCGGTCTGCGGGCGACCGGCAGCGACGACTATCAGGTTACCGATCTGTTTGTGCCGGAAGGGCGGACGATCCCGTTGAGCGGTGCCAGCCCGGTGCCCCGCCAGCCGGGGGCACTGTTCGCCCCGATGCCGAACACGTTGGTCAGCTTTATCGCGATCGTGGCGCTCGGGATCGCCCGTGCCGCGATCGAGGCGCTGACCGAGCTGGCCAGCGCGAAGACTCCCACCGGCTCGCATTCTGTGCTGCGGGACAAGCCCCTGGCCCAGGCCGACCGGGCGCGCGCGGAGGCCCTGGTGCGCTCCGGCCGCGCCTTCCTGTTCGACGAGTTGGGCTCCGTCTGGGATCAGATGCTGGCCGGTCACCCGGTGACGGCCCGGAGCCGCATGCTGGTGCGCCTTGCCGCGTATCAGGCGATGCAGAACGCGATCCAGGCGGTCGATCTGATGTTTGCGCTAGGCGGGGGAACGGCGCTGTTCGAGGGCAACCGGCTGGAGCGCTGCTTCCGCGACGTTCACGCCGCGGGCCAGCATGGTGCGGTGGCAGCGATGAGCAACCTGGAACCGATCGGGCGCGTGTTGCTGGGACTGGAACAGGGAACGGCTGGCCTGAAATCGTAGCAACCGTCATTCGTCGTTTTGCTGGAGGGGCGCGGCATGGGCACCACGCCCTGTTCGTCAGGATTTGGTATGGAGCCGACTGTCGAACGCGTGCGCCTTGGCTTCTTTCGGTAGCGACCGGTGCGCCTCGTGCAACGCACGGCTGAGGAGCACGCCGGCGACCTGGCCGACGGAGGGACGAAACCCTGGCTCGGCAATGGAGTCGGCAAGCTCCCGCACCATCCGCCAGTCCTCGTCCGTCACGGCAACTTTCCGGAGATCACCGCCGGGCAGGCCGGGCCTTCCGCCGGTGGACCGCAAGCGTCGGGCGGCCTCCTCGCGGACTGCATACCATGTGATCGGTGACCCGCCCTTGGGCGCCGGCTTCGTGTGATCGGCGCCGAGGGTTTGCGCGATGTCGCCGGCATCCAGATCCACTGGCGGCAGGGTGTCATCAATCAGGATCACCGGCGGCACGGTGTCGTCCGTCAGAACGATCAGCTTCTCGGCGTTCGTAGCGGACGGGGAATGGCGGGGCATGGTGGGCTCTTTCACGCAGTGTCGTAGGTTATGATCCGGTAGAGCCGGTTGTTGAACTCGGCGACGACTTCGCCCTGGCGGGTCTGCCGCCCCATGCGATGCAGAAACGCGCGCACCCGGGGCAGCGATCCGATGAACCGGCTTGGCTGAACGTAGGTGTATGCGAGAATGATCTTCTCCTTGATCAGTCTGCCCGTGTCGGGGTTGAACCAGGCGCCATCAACCGGCGGAAGGACCGTGGCCCCGCCACCGATATTGGACAGCAACACCAGCGCTTCCTCGACCCAGGGGCGTGGATCGAACCTGTTGCCGTCGCGGTCCGCGCTGGGAAGATTCCGTTCGGGGGCATGAGCACCGGTCAGGCTTGATCGGTTCGGACCGGGGCTGGAGCGCTGGATAGCGCGGGCTGAGCAACCGATCCGACGCGTCCTCGCCGCCGGCCGGCCGTGGTAGACGGCGAGCATGCCTGACCACGATGCCCTGTATCACCGCCTGTTCAGTCATCCGGGGATGGTGGCCCAGTTGTTGCGCGAGTTCGTCGCTGGCCCCTGGCTCGACGACCTCGATTTGGATGGCATGGAGCGCCTGAACGCCAAGTTTCACGCCGAGACGAGCGAGCGACGCGACGGCGACATGATCTGGCGCATCCCGCGGCGCGGTGGCGGCGACGCCTACCTGGTGCTGCTGCTGGAGTTCCAGTCCACCCCCGACCACTGGATGGCGCTCCGCGCGCTGGTCTATGCCGGGCTGCTGTGGCAGCATTTGGTGAAATAAAAGCGCCTGCCGCCCGACGGCAGGCTCCCGCCGATCATGCCGGTCGTGTTGTATAACGGCGATCCGCGCTGGGCGATGCCGTTGGCGCTGCGTGAGCTGGTTGGCCTGCCCGAGACCTCGCCGCTGTGGCGATGGCAGCCGGACATGCGCTACCATCTCATTGATGAGGGCGGTTTCAGCGAAGATGACCTGGCGGGGCGTGACGCACTCCCGGCGTTGCTGTTTCGGCTGGAAAGCTCGCCCGACCCGGCACAGGTTGTTGTCCTGGCCGACGCGGTGCTGGCGTGGTTCGGGCGCTATCCGGGGTTTGCGGCGCTGCGGGCAGTGTTTTCCGAATTGCTCGGCGGCATGATGGGGCCTCTGGGGCCGGACGTTCGGGTCCCGGAGGGGTTGCTGGAGGTAAGGAACATGCTGGCGTCACGGGCTGAGACCTGGAAGCAGCAGTGGTTGCAAGAGGGCAAGCAGAAGGGCGAGCAGGAGGGCCGTCGGAAGGGTGAGGCGGCCATGCTGCTGCGCCAACTGGAGCGCCGGTTCGGTGCGCTGCCGGGCTGGGCCAGCGATCGCATCGCCACCGCCGACAGCGTCGCGCTGGAGGAATGGGGCCTGCGCGTCCTTGATGCCAGAAGCCTTGATGACGTCTTTGCCTAGCAACCCCGGACGTGGCCGATTGGCAGTGCGGCCAGCGGCGTCACCGGTTCAACGTTCAGCCGATGTCCGGTCCCTGGCACGAAACAGCCGGTGCTGCAGGGCGGCGGTCATAGCGGCAGTGCGCCCATTGCGGCCGTTCAGGCGAACGTCACCGTTCACCCAAAACGGTCGTTTGCGGGGCGCGGTGGAACATGGCTGGGTCGGCTGCTCGAAAGCTGGAGGATGATGGCCGTTATCGTTCTGGCGCGCCCGATGCTCAATTCGTCTTCCGGGCCGAGACGGCGGGAGCGCCCTCGCCCTTGATGGCTCTGGCGGCTGCGGCCGAAAACGTCGGGGCGAGTGCTGCGAGTTGCTGCACTAACTCCGCGGCCGACATGGGCGGCCGACGATATCCGGCCGCCTGGACACGAAGGGCGGAAATCAATGCCACCGGCGCGGTCTCCAACAACACCGACAAAAACTGGTCGGGCGTCATGGCTTCAACGCCGGCTGGAAGATCGGCAAAGTCGCGGATATTCGAGGTGACGATAATCTGCGCGCCTATCGTCGCCGCAGCAGCGGCGACGTGCCGGTCCTTCGGATGGTTGCGCATAGTAGGCTCGAGGGCTTCCCAGCCGCCGACTTCGGCCTCCGGGAAGACCTCTTCCATGAGCGCCCACAACGCGATCGCCTTGGCACCTTCCATGCCGTAAGGATCGATCAGGTTGCGCGTGACCTCGTCGAGGATTCGGCTCGACCAGGCGAAAGCAGCCCGCGGCGGCAGCACGTAGCAACGTGTCGCGAAGCACCATCGGAAACAAGACATCGGCGTCGAGGACGGCGATCAGCATCGCGAGCTCTTCACGTCAGCGCCGCATCCGGTCTGGTCCTATTGACGCGGGCCTCCGGCGGCACCGCCAGCCCGGCGAGTTCGCGAGCGCCGCAGCCGACTCGGGTTCACGCGTAACCGCGCAAGGTTGTAATCTGACCGGCAATCCTCAAAGAACCACCTTGTTCAAGTCATGGCGCAGAGTCCAGGCGCCCGCCAGTGCCTGCCTCAACAAGATCCATGATGCCGGTGACCACTCACCGCAAATCAGCGGGTTATCAACGGCTTGGGCAAGGTCGATCGGTAACCCTCGGGTGCGCTGACCCGTGCTCCGCTGTGCTTCAGCGCAGCCGGGAAGTCGTGGTTGCGTTTGTAGCGTTTAGGAGCCATATTGCTGCCATGTCCATCTCGCCGCGATCATCGCCTGGGAAGAAAACGCCGCGGTCGTCTGGCGCCGTTTCGGCATCGGAGCGCAATGCGGCCGCACTTGTCGCAACGCTTCTGTCACCCGGCTCCACCGAGGACCGTGGGCTCGTTCAGGTCGTTGACGCTGGCGGGCGTCGTGTAGACCTGCCAACCCGCTTGACGGAGGTGATCTATCGAGCTGCTGAACTGCTCGCCGAAGGCCGGGCGGTAGCGGTCCTGCCGGACGAGGAGATGCTGTCAACCCAATCGGCGGCCGAGTTCCTCAACATCTCTCGTCAATATCTCGTCCGGCTGGTCGACGCCGGGGAGCTGGCGGCGGTGAAGGTCGGGAGCCACCGCCGCCTGCGTGCGACGGACGTGGCCGAATACAAAGCCACGCGCGACGGCAAGCGAGCCTCGGCTCTGGATCGACTGACTGCGCTCAGTGAAGACGCCGGTGGCTATACGGTTGGCGCGTCGCCGCGTTGATCGGGGAGGCCGTCATGCCAACTCAGTCTCCTGTCCGGTATTCCTTGCCCCCCGCTGAACGGCCGGTCGGCGCGCGTGGGGCGGCGGCCCTGCGCGCGGCGGCGCAGGCGGATATTCGCCTCGTGCGCGACGACGGGATCGAGGAGGCGTTCGCTCTTCCCGCCGGCGCCTTGCCGGCCCTCGCCGATCTGCTCGACCAGCTTGCTTCGTCGGATGCCGTCACGGTGTTTGCCGAAGACACCGAGATCACGCCCGAGGAAGCCGCCGGCATCCTGGGGATGTCCCGTCCGCTCGTGCGGCAGCGGATGGATACCGGCCTGCTGCCGTTCCGCCGCGTCGGCGCGCACAGACGCATCCGGCTGGCCGACGCGTTGGCGCTGCGCGCACGCGAGGAACCGGTGCGCAAAGCGTTGGAGGCGCTCGCCGCCGATACCGAGGATCTCGAGCGCACGTATGGAATTTGAAGGCCCCGGCCGGCCGCCGCCCGTCGTCCTTAGCCGCATTGCCCTAATCGGAGGGTTAGCTAGCCCGATGGTGGACAGACGCGTCAAAGTGTGCACATCTTCCGCTGACGCGGTCGATTGGCGTCGTGGAACGGCAATGGCTGATGCGGACTATCTCTCTCGATTCGCTGGATCGACTTGCACACCCGGACACAGTCATCGGCACCGAACGTGCTCCGGACGATGGCCATTACTTAAGTCGGCACCCCAGACAGAAATCTTATTTCGATCTATTTTGGAGTCTGGAATCAGATAGGAAACTATTGCGGGTTCTGAATTCGTGTGGTCTTTTCTCGACAAACTATCTATACGATGCGTTCTGTGGAGATTTCGTCGATCATATACCAGATTTCGGGGCGCAACTGTCAGCGCACCGGAAACGTCGGAAACAGGCTTCCATCATTAACGTCGCAGAGATATTCTATAGTAAATTGACTGATTTTTTATTCGGTATGGCGGGGGAGGCCATCAGGTCCGGGCGGGCCGCTATGCTAAACCGACGCAGGCGCTGCACCCTTTCTGGGGAAACCTTCGATGACTCGGAGCACGGAGGAAGCGTCAGCTTCCACCGTCGGCGCCTACCAAAGGTTGAGGTACTCAACTACTGGTTGGACATCGGGGCATTCCGGATGGACGCCTTTCGCAGACTCGGAGATCCGGAAGACGTCATCGCTTCATTGGACGATTACAGGACACTCATCGACGCTCTCGGCTTTTATCCGGCTGAGGGCTCCAATGAGGTGAATTTGCTATCAAACATACGGCGTGAGCGGTTCTGCGATGTCCTTCCCCTGATGGAAAGGTGCTTCTTCCCTGCGCGATACGCCAAGGTCTACGGAAACCATGTCAGCGCGCTGTTCGCCACGGGATGCCTTGGACGAGAGCAAGTCGTCAGAGCGAGGATGGGTTACAGGGTGGTGGCGGACGACGGGCACATTTGCTATAGTCTTGCAGAGAAGATGATCGACGATTGGATGCACCGGAGCGGAATTCGTCACGAGAAGGAGCCGCCTTACCCCGAGGCAGTCCAGTCCTTTTTCGGCGGCAGGGTGCGGGCAGACTGGCGAGTCGGAGACGTTTACGTCGAGTTCTTTGGATTGCAATCGAAAACTGACTATGCTCGGAAAACCGATGCCAAAATAACTGCGTGTCTCGCGACGGGTGTCCCGGTGGTGGCGCTCTACCCGGGTGACGAGTTCCGCCTGGACAGAGCGCTTTCCAGCCTGACGCCCTCAGCGCGTCCTGCGGGATGATCGAGCGCCAACACCGGTCGTCCGTTGCAGTGCAACAAAGCTGAATGTATCGAGCTTCATATAGGTGGTTGTAACAATGAGCAACCTTACCGGCAACTGGCCGAAAGCAATAGAGAAAGCAAGCGAAGCAACTACTGAGATCGTTAAGGCCACGCGCGACGGGTTTACATTCGTCGCAGGACCTCTTCGAGAGATTGTTGGCGCCGGGGCCGACTCATTGAAAGCATGGCGATTTAAGCGACAAATTCGGTTGGCGGAACAAGTCCAAGCGTACCTGCTAGTAAAGGGGCTCCAAAAACCCTCGCGGGAAATACCTCTGAATTTTTCGCTGCCGCTAATCGAACGAGCGTCGCTTGAAGAGAGTGACGAACTGCAGGATGTCTGGGCGCGTATGTTAGCCAACGCTGGTGACGCAGCAAGCCGGACAGAGAGGCGAACCGCGTTTATCCACATGCTTGAAGATATGACAGCTTTTGACGTGATGATTTTGGCTAAAGTTGCTGGTGCCGCACCCCTTACAACGGATGGACTCGTGTTCACGGCCAATTTACCGCAAAGTATTGATCAGAAGGACACCGGGAGGCGACCCGCCGAGCCCAGAAAAGACGTGGCAATTTCCCTTGGAAATCTTGTCAGGCTAGGCTGTCTCAGCAATATCCCGACTCACGGAGGACCACTCAACTTCTTGCATGTTAGGATTACCGAACTCGGCAACGCGTTCATTGCCGCTTGCACCGTTCATAGGAGCTTGCCCGAATCGTCGCCCCCCTAAAACGGAATCTCATCATCCAAATCCCCGCCCTTCGGCGCCTCCCACGACGGCCCGCCGCCACCGCCCCGCTGCTGCCCCGCACCACCAGCCGCCGGCCGCGGCGCAGAACTCCGCCCGCCGCCATAGCCCCCTTCACCCCCGCCCGAAGAAGCCGAAGCACCGCCATCCTCGCCCCGGGCGCTATCCAGCAGCACCAGCTCGCCACGGAACCGGCCGATCACCACCTCGGTCGTGTATTTCTCCTGCCCGCTCTGGTCGGTCCATTTCCGGGTCTGCAACGCCCCCTCGATGTAAACCTTCCGTCCCTTGCGCAGGAACCGCTCGGCCACGTCGCCGATCCGGTCGTTGAAGATCACCACCCGGTGCCACTCGGTGCGCTCCTTGCGCTCCCCGGACGCGCGATCGTTCCACGACTCGCTGGTCGCCAGCGTCAGGTTGACGATCTTGGTGCCGTCCTGCGTCGTCCGCACCTCCGGGTCCTTGCCCAAATTGCCGACCAGGATCACCTTGTTCACACTCGCCATCGTTCAGAACCCTCTGCGGAACGGTCACACTACAGCCACCCCAGGGTAAGAGCCATCCGTTAACGCCCTTCCCACTCCCCCGGTAACACGCCATATAGACCGGGAACATCATGTGAACAACCAGGACGCCAAAATGGCCGGCTCCATCCAGGTCCGCGGCGCGCGCGAACACAACCTCAAGAACGTGGATGTGGCCATCCCGCGCGACCGGCTGACCGTGATCACCGGCCTGTCGGGCTCGGGGAAATCCTCGCTCGCGTTCGACACGATCTACGCGGAGGGCCAGCGCCGCTACGTCGAGTCGCTCTCCGCCTACGCCCGCCAGTTCCTGGAGCTGATGGGCAAGCCGGACGTCGACTCGATCGAGGGCCTGTCGCCGGCGATCTCGATCGAGCAGAAGACCACCAGCCGCAACCCGCGCTCCACCGTCGGC
>Ga0302202_10003197_pt1 | contig 18187 bp, 15 predicted proteins | sample II_Bog_N3_3_FD_194579 | JGI IMG/M metagenome (GOLD analysis project Ga0302202, IMG submission 194579) | Peat permafrost microbial communities from Stordalen Mire near Abisko, Sweden - II_Bog_N3_3 | ecosystem: Environmental > Terrestrial > Soil > Wetlands > Peat | place: Sweden: Abisko...
CGGACCGGCGGCCACGTCGAACTTTGTGGAGAGCTGCACCCCGGAGTCGATCCGCCCGAGCAGATCGTCCTCCCCAGCTCCCACCTTACCGGTCAGGTCGACGCTGGTATCCGCCGGGACCACCACGACGAGGTGGCCGAAGGCGACGCTGGAGGTGACGGCAACGTTCCCGCTGCCGAGATTGACCCCGCTCAGATCGACATACAGCTGACCCGCGGCCAGGTGGTAGGTGGGCTGGACCGCGGAGAGGGCCGGCGGCGAGTAGCTGATGTTGCCGACGCCTCCGGCGAGTGATTCGGGGACGAGCACTGCCGCCGCGGCGAACGGCAGCAGGCAGATCCCGAGAGCAACGAGCCCGCCTGAGCCCCCGAAGCGCGCTCCAACGATCAGCGTGAGGCCGAGCACCAAGAGGACGGTGCCGAAGCCGCTCTCGGCGGTGAGGTGAACCACGCCGACGCTCTGCAGGAGCAGGGCGACACCGACGGCCAGGATCACCGCGGCCAGACCGATGGTCCCGAGGCGGAGGCCAGCGGATCGGTTGGCGCTCCCGGACCACGGTGCCTGCACCCCGTAGGCGGGTGTGGCGTAGGCCGGTTGGGGCGTGTACGAGGTGTCGGGCGCGTAGGAGGAGCTGTACGCCTGCGGTGCGGACGCCGGTGCGGAAGATGCAGAGGGCGCCTCTCCGAGCGCGCTCCCGACAGACGCGTGCCCGGCCGGATCCACGGGGCCGGGCGGAGCCGGGGCGGCTCCCGCCGGCAATCGGGAGGGCCAGGCGTCCCCGACCAGGAAGAGCAGGCCGATGCAGATCAGCGCCGCCCCCCAGATCAGCCCGGAGTAGTGGAAATCGAAGTTGCTGGCCAGGACGAGCACGGCGACGATCAGGAAGAAGGCGCCGGCGATGATGCGGAGATCGGCTCCGGCTCCACGTCCTGCGGACCCCGGCCGCCACCCCGACGGCGGGACACCGTCGATGGCCGGCATCAGAACCCAGGCGACGATGTAGAGGACAACCCCGAGGCCGCCGCAGAGGGCGAGGATGAAGAACGCGAGCCGGACCAAGGTGACATCCACCTCCAGGTATGCGCCCAGACCGGAGGCGACCCCGGCCACCCACCGGTCATTGCGGAGGCGGTAGAGACGGCGGGCTGACGGGCCCGCCATCGCCCCGATCGGGGGACCGTCGGCAGCGGGCATCACCACCCAGGCGACGATGTAGAGGAGGAACCCCAATCCGCCGATGAAGGCGAGGACCACGAAGGCCAGCCGGACCCAGATGGGGTCCAGCTCCAGATGGGCAGCCAGTCCGGAGGCGACGCCGGCGACCACCCGGTCGTTGCGCAGGCGGTAGAGGCGGCGGATGGGTGGCGGCGGCACCGAGCTGGCGGAGGGGGGCACGGCTCCCCAAAGGGGCGGCGCCCCTCCTGGCGGTGGCGCACCGGAGGGGTCGGGGTCCTGCGGGCCCGGTGTCTGCTCCATGGTCAATCTCCTGGATCCGGCGATCCTTGCACAGCTGGGACCGGCGGTCGTGCTGCCGCTGCCGAGTTCTCTCGGTCGCCATCGCAGCGTGGACCGCCGCGGCATGAAGCGCCATCCGGCGAGTCCCTGGAAAATCCCCGAGCGGTAGCGGGGTCTCTCAGGGCACCGCCCGATATCCCCGCCCCTCGTCGCGTGTCAGGCTTGACCCGGTGAGCGCAACCTCCGCCACGCACCATCCACGGGATGAGACCGGAACCCCCGACGGGGCCAGTCCGCCGGGGCCGCGACGCTACCGCCTCGTCGTCCGCAGCCGCGACGACCGGGTGCTCACGGGCACGGCTGCCGGGCTCGCCGAGGCGCTCGGCATCGAACCACTGCTGGTACGGCTCAGCTTCGCGGTGCTCACCGTCGCCGGCGGCACCGGCATCGTCCTCTACCTCGTCCTCTGGGTTCTCAGCGCCGAGCCGGACACCATCACCCTGAACCCGGCGATCCGGGAACGCCCTCGGACCCGTCAGATCGCCGCCGTGGCCTGCATCGTGGCCGGCTGCATGCTGGTGGGCCGCTCCACGGGCCTCACGTTCGGCGCGGCCTTCGCCTGGCCGGTCGCCCTGGCGGCGGCGGGATCGGCCCTGATCTGGGCGCGCAGCGACGAGGGCGACCGGAAGCGCTGGGCTCGCATCAGCGAGCGCCTGCCCGGCAACCCGGTGGCGAGCGTCTTCGGGGGCAGGATCTCACCGCTCCGGGTGGCCGGGGGCGGCCTGCTGATCGCCGCCGGAATGACCCTCTTCCTGGTCGTCAACGGCACCCTGGCCTCCGCCCGCACGGCAGTGCTCGCCGTGCTGGTCACCGCGGTGGGGCTGGGCCTGATCCTGGGCCCGTGGATCCTCCGCCTCGCCCGCGACGCCGGAGACGAGCGGCGGCAGCGCATCCGCTCCGAGGAGCGGGCGGAGATCGCCGCCCATCTCCACGACTCCGTGCTCCACACTCTCGCCCTGATCCAGCGGAGCGAGGACCCCGCCGACGTCGCCGCGCTGGCCCGGCGCCAGGAGCGAGAGCTCAGAGCCTGGCTCGACCACCGACCCACCCCCTCGGAGCAGCAGGACCTGCGCGGGGCAATGGACGCCCTGACCTCGCGCGTCGAGGAGCTCCACCACGTGACCGTCGATACCGTGGTGGTGGGCGACGTCCCGGTCACCGAGAACGTCGGTGCCCTGCTGCTCGCCTGCCAGGAGGCGGCCATCAACGCCGCCCGCCACTCCGGCTCGCCACGAGTGTCGATCTACGTCGAGGCCGACGACGACGGCATCACGGCCTACGTCCGCGACGAGGGCGCAGGTTTCGACGTCAATGCGGTGTCCCCCGACCGCCGCGGCATCGCCCAGTCCGTGATCGGGCGGATGCGCCGTCACGGAGGATCGGCAACCGTCACCAGCCAGCCCGGCCAGGGCACCGAGGTTCAGCTCCAGCTCCCGAGGGCCGCATCGTGAGCCCCACCGCCCCCCGCACCCGGCTCTTCCTGGTCGACGACCACCAGCTCTTCCGGAGCGGGCTGCGCGCCGAGCTGGAGGGCGAATTCGACATCGTGGGCGAGGCGGGCGACGTGGACCAGGCGGTCGCCGAAATCGCGAAGCTCAAGCCCGACGTCGTCCTCCTCGACGTCCATCTCCCCGGGGGCGGGGGGGCCACGGTGGCCGAAGCCATCATCCGGCGCGGTGCGACAGAGACCCGCTTCCTCGCGATCTCGGTTTCCGACGCGCCCGAGGACGTCATCGGGGTGATCCGCGCGGGAGCGCGAGGCTACGTCACCAAGTCCATCTCCCCCGCCGAGCTGGCCGATGCCATCCGCCGGGTGCGCAGCGGCGACGCCGTCTTCTCGCCACGTCTCGCGGGATTCGTCCTCGACGCCTTCCGCGGCGACCTCCCCACCAGCATCGACCCGGAACTGGACCAGCTCACCCCCCGCGAGCGCGAGGTGCTCCGCCACATCGCTCGGGGCTTCACCTACAAGGAGATCGGGGTGCGGCTCAATCTCTCCGCCAAGACGGTGGAGACCCACGTCTCCTCGGTGCTGCGCAAGCTCCAGCTCTCCAGCCGCTACGAACTGACCCGGTGGGCGATGGACCGCCGGATGATCTGAGGAGGCACCGCCTTCCGCGCCGTTGGGGCCGAGCAAAGCGAGTACCGTCCCCGCCATGGCCCGCAGATCGACACCAGCAAGCGCACGCACCGTGCCATACGACTTGATGAGGCCGATCGCCTCGATGGCCGGCTCCCCGGCTACGGGCGCTGCGGGCGAGGTGAGCGAGCACCCCACCCCGCCCAACCTTCCGCCCAGCATCGCGCTGGCCTGGGGTCTCCGCGAGCACCAGCGCCGTGGGCCGAAGCCCGGTCTGACCCTCGACCGCATCGTGGCCGCCGGCATCAAGGTCGCCCTCACCGAGGGTCTCGCGGGCGTGTCGATGGCCCGGGTGGCAGGCGAGCTGGGGGTCGCCACCATGTCCCTCTACCGCTACGTGTCGGCGAAGGACGATCTCCTGACCCTCATGGTCGACGCCGTGGTCGGCCCTCCCCCCCTGCTGGAGCCTCTCGACGGCGACTGGCGGGCCGGCCTCAGCCGCTGGGCGGTCGGGGTCCGTGCCGCGTATCAGAGGAATCTCTGGGCCGTGCGTGTGCCCATCAGCGCGCCCCCCGTCGGCCCCAACAACGTCGCCTGGCTCGAGGCGGCCCTGCGCAGCCTCGGGGGCACCGCGCTCTCCGAGTCGCAGAAGCTGGCCACCGTCCTGCTGCTCAGCTTCTTTGTCCGCAGCGAGGTCACCCTCGCCGCCGACGTCGCCGCCGCTTCGGGTGGCGCACCGGTGAACTTCGGTTACGGGGAGGTGCTCGCCGCGCTGACCGACCCGGCCCTCTTCCCGGCCCTGCACCGGGCGATGGCGGCCGGCGCGTTCGACGCTGGTGATGACGACCACGACGCCTACTTCAACTACGGCCTCGGACGGATCCTCGACGGCGTCGGCCGGCTCGCCGGAGAAAGCCGTCCCGAGCAGCCGGCCACAACTGCGGGCGGAGACGACGGGGGAAGAGCTGGGGCGCCGAGCAGCTGACCGAGTGGCGGAGATCGGGTTCGGGCGAGCAAACGCCAAACGCGTGGAAAGCCCCAGGTCGTGGGCTCCCCATCACCGTCACACCCCTTAAGGACACTTCTGTCCTAAAGGCCCTGATGAGAGGTGGGTGGTCCACCGCGAGCATCGATCAGCCCGGCCATCCACTCGACCAGAGCGGCTCGCGACATGGCCAAGCGGGGCGCCGCGCAGCTGGCCGAGCAGGTCGGAGCTCGAGAAGGTAGGCGCGCAGGGGCAGAGAGAAAGAAGAGGGGGTCAGCCCTTCGCGGGCTCCACCGCGGCACGCGGCACCGGCACGGTGATCGCCCCCTGGCTCGCCGAGGCAACACTCGCGGCGTACTTGGCGAAGGCGCCGGTCCGGTAGCGGGGCTGGGGAGCGATCCAGTTGCTGAGCCGAGCGGCGATCTCCGCCTCGGGAAGCTCGACGGACAGCTCGCGGGTCGCGACATCGATGCGCACCATGTCGCCGTCGCGGAGCGCCGCCAGCGGGCCCCCGAGGGCGGCCTCGGGCACCACGTGGGCGACCATGAAGCCGTGGGTGGCACCCGAGAAGCGCCCATCGGTGACCAGGGCCACGTCGTCGTCGAGGCCCGCACCGGCGAGCGCGCCGGTCACCGAGAGCATCTCCTGCATCCCCGGTCCGCCGACCGGGCCCTCATAGCGGATGACCACCACATCGCCGGCCTGGACCTTCCCCTCCCGCACCCCGGCGAACGCCTGGTTCTCCGAGTCGAAGACCCGGGCGGGCCCGCGATGGGTGGTCCTGTCGTGGCCGGACAGCTTGATGACGCAGCCTTCGGGCGCCAGGTTGCCACGCAGGATCGCGATCCCGCCATGGGACCTGACCGGGTGGTCGGCGGGGCGGAAGACCTCCTGCCCCGGGGTCTCGTGGGCACCGGCGGCGATCTCCGCCAGGGTGCGACCCTCGACGTTGCGGGCCTCCCCGTGGAGGAGACCGAGGCTGAGCAGGCGCTGCATCAGGACGGCCAGCCCGCCGGCACGGTGGATGTCGGTGGCGACGAACCGTCCCCCCGGGCGGAGGTCGGCCAGGATCGGGGTCCGGGCGCAGATCGCCTGGAAGTCCTCGATGTCGAGCGGTACCTCGGCCTCGGCGGCGATGGCGAGGAGGTGGAGCACCGCGTTGGTGGACCCACCGGTGGCGGAGAAGTAGGCGATGGCGTTCTCGAGCGCCTCGCGGGTGACGATCGAGCGGGGCCGGACGTCCTCGGCCACCAGCTTGACCGCCAGGCGCCCAGCTGCCTCGGCGACCGCAGCCTTGTCGGCGTGGAGCGCGGGCACCCCGTTGGCTCCAGCCGGGCTGAGGCCAAGGAACTCGAGGGCACCGCTCATGGTGTTGGCGGTGTACTGGCCGCCGCAGGCACCCGCCCCGGGGCAGGCCGCCTCCTCCACCGCCCGCAGCTCCTTGTCGTCGATCTTGCCGGCGTTGAAGGAGCCGATGGCCTCAAAGACGTCCTGGACGGTGAGGTCGTGACGCTCGCGGAGCCGCCCGGGGGCGATGGTGCCCCCGTAGAGGACCAGACCCGGGAGGTCCATCCGGCAGAGCGCCATCGCGGCGGCCGGGATCGTCTTGTCGCAGCCGACGATGAGGACCACGCCGTCGAAGCAGTGGCCCCGGGTCACCAACTCGATGGAATCGGCGATCACCTCGCGCGAGACGAGCGAGGCCTTCATCCCCTCGGTGCCCATCGAGACGCCGTCGCTGACGGCGATCGTGTTGAACTCCATCGGGGTCCCACCGGCTGCGCGGATGCCGGCCTTGACCCGTTCGGCGAGCACCCGGTGATTCCAGTTGCAGGGCATGGTCTCGATCCACGAGTGACCGACGCCGATGATCGGACGCTCCAGGTCCTCGCGGCTGAAGCCGATGGCGTGGAGCATCGCCCGGGCGGCGGCGCGGTCGGGGCCGTGGAGCATCACGGCGCTCTTGCGGGTGTGTTCGTTCTGGGTCATGGGCCGCAAGGATACGCTGTGGCCGGATCGTGACCCCGGCTCGGTTGACGCGGCAACCAGCCGCAGGGTATGCTCCCCGATCACGATGACCTACGCCGCCGCCCTGGTACTGCTGCTGGGCCTGCTCCTGATTAGGAGCGGGGCTTCCAGGCTTCAGGCCGGGTCGGTGCACACGTAAGCCACCAGAACCAGACCGGAACCAGCCGAAGGGGCCCCCTCCCAAGAGGGGGCCCCTTCTTTTGTTTCCGGACCCGAGCAGGAGGCATCGCGATGAGCGCCCACGAGAGCGAGCAGGAGGCAGAGGGATGACCAGCAACGGACAGGGACCGAGCCCGCGGCCGCGGGACGGCGAGCCGCGCCGGCGCGCGCGAGGAGCTGACGCGCGCCGTCACGAGAGGCACCTGCCGTGGGGCGTCCCGCTCGCCATCGCCTCGCCCCCGGCAGCGTGGCAGCGCGACGACGCCGGCGCCGACTTCGTCCTCCAGGCCATGCAGCGGGCGTTCCAGTGATCGGCGCCCACCCACAGCCCGACTCCGCCCCGGCCCCGCCGCTCGAGACGCCGGCGACCGCGCCCCCACGACGGATGACCGGTGCGCAGATCTGCCTCGAATCGCTCCTGCGCGAGGGCGTCGACACCATCTTCGGCTACCCGGGAGGCGCCAACCTCTACCTCTACCGCTGGCTCCCCGACTATCCGAATCTCCATCACATCCTGGTCCGCCACGAGCAGGGTGCCGCGCACGCGGCCGACGGGTACGCCCGCAGCCGTCGCGGCGCGGTCGGCGTCTGCTTCGCGACCAGCGGACCGGGAGCGCTCAACCTGGTCACCGGGCTGGGCACCGCCTTCATGGACTCGGTCCCGGTCATCGCGATCACCGGCCAGGTCCCGGTCTCCGCGATCGGCACCGACAGCTTCCAGGAGTCCGACGTCATCGGCTCGACCATGTCGGTGGTCAAGCACTCGTACCTCCTGACCCGGGTCGAGGACATCGCCCCCACCATCAAGGAGGCGTTCCACGTCGCCCGTTCGGGCCGTCCGGGGCCGGTGGTCATCGACTTCCCCAAGGACCTCCAGGCCGCGGTCGGCGAGTTCAACTACCCGGAGGAGCCGGTACGGATGCGCTCCTTCCCGCCGCCCCCCCAGCCCGACCCCAACCAGCTCCGCGAGATCGCCCGGATCATCAAGGAGGCCAAGCGGCCGGTGATCCTCTCCGGTCGCGGCGTGCTCATCTCCGGAGCCGAGCAGGAGCTCCTCGAGCTCTCCCACCGCGCCCACATCCCGGTGGGCTGGACCCTGCTCGGCACCGGCGCCTTCCCGTTGCAGGACCCGATGGCGCTCCAGATGGTCGGCTTCATGGGCGCCGGCTACACCAACAAGGCCGTCTGCGACGCGGACGTCGTGATCATGATCGGGATGCGCTGCGACGACCGGGTGACCACCCGGCTGGATTCCTTCGCCCCCCGGGTCGAGCACCTCATCCACATCGACATCGACCCCGCGGAGATCGGCAAGAGCGTGGTGCCCCACCTCTCGGTGGTCGCCGACGCCAAGACCGCCCTCAGCCGGCTCCTGCCCATGGTCGAGCCCAAGCGCGAACACGAGTGGCTCACCCAAATCGACCAGTGGAAGGAGGAGCACCCGATCCACTACGTCCGTCGCGAGGGATTCCTCCAGCCTCAGGAGGTGCTGGAGGCGATGTACAGCCGCTGCAAGGACGAGGCGATCGTGGTTGCCGACGTCGGTCAGAACCAAATCTGGGCGGCGCTCTGGTTCAACTATGCGAAGCCCGGCCTCTTCCTCAACTCCGGCGGCCTCGGCACCATGGGCTACGCCTTCCCCGCCTCGATGGGAGTGAAGTTCTCCAACCCCGATCGGACGGTCTTCTGCGTCACCGGCGAGGGCGGCTTCATGATGAACATGCAGGAGATGGCCACCATGGTCGAGAACAACATCGACGTCAAGGTCATCATCCTCAACAACGCCTCTCTGGGCATGGTCCGGCAGTTCCAGGACGACTTCTACGACGGCGTGCGCAGCGCGGTCGACCTCACCTTCACGCCTGACTTCGTGAAACTGGGCGAAGCCTTCGGGATGAAGGCCATGACCACCCGCCGGCTCGAGGACGTGGGCCCGATGCTCGATGAGGCGCTCGCCCACAAGGGCCCGGTGCTCCTCAACTTCGACATCGATCCCGACGCCAACGTCTACCCGATCGTCCCCCTCGGCAAGGGGATGCTCGACTTCGTGGAGGCCAGCTGATGAACCCCAGCCGCCTCGTCTCGGTCATGGTGGAGAACAAGCCAGGGGTGCTCAACCGGGTCGCCTCGATGATCCGCCGCCGCGGCTTCAACATCGACTCCCTCTCGGTCGGGCCGACCGAGGACGCGACGGTATCGCGCATGACCATCGCCGTCCATGTCGGCCGCCAGGCGGCCGAGCAGGCCACCAAGCAGCTCGCCAAGCTGATTGACGTCATCACCATCGATGACATCACCGAGCTGCGCAGCGTGTCGCATGAATTGATGCTGATCCGGATGCACGCGCCGCCCGAGCAGCGCGCCGAGATCCTGGACGTGGTCACGGTCTTCCTGGGCCGGATCGTCGACATCGCCGCCAGCTCGATGATCATCGAGATCACGGGCACCACCCAGAAGATCGACAACTTCGTCGAGCTGATGCGCCCCTACGGCATCGAGGAGCTGGCCCGGAGCGGTGCGGTCGCCCTGGTGCGGGGCGATCAGGCCGGGGCCCGCCTGGGCGGCCTCGGTCTGGACGGGGCAGCCCCCGAGGGCTCCCGGACAGGGGCGGGGGCCGCCGGCGCGAGCGTCACCGCCGACACGACAGGGGACATCTAGTGCAAGGCAGAATCCACGCCGTGATCACGTCCATGGGCCGTCACCTCTCGGCAGCGGCCCGATCCGAGACCTACCGGAGGAACATCCCGCGATGACCGCCCGCATGTACTACGACGCCGACGCCGACCCGGCGGCCCTCCAGGGGCAAAAGATCGCCATCCTCGGCTACGGCTCTCAGGGCCACGCCCACGCCCTCAACCTGCGCGACTCCGGCTACGACGTCCGGGTCGGCCTCCCCGAGACCAGCAGGAGCCGGGCGGCTGCCGAGGCGGAGGGGCTGCGCGTCCTCACCCCCGCGGAGGCTTCCGCCGAGGCCGACGTGATCATGGTGCTCATCCCGGATACCCGCCAGCGGGCGCTCTACGACACCGACATCGCGCCCAACCTCAAGCCGGGCGACATGCTGATGTTTGCCCACGGCTTCAACATCCGCTATGAGCTGATCCACCCACCCGCCGGGGTGGACGTCAGCATGGTGGCGCCCAAGGGGCCCGGCCACCTGGTCCGGTGGACCTACGCCGACGGCCAGGGCGTCCCCTGCCTCTTCGCCGTGCACCAGGACGCGACCGGCACGGCCCGTGCCCGCACTCTGGCCTACGCCCGGGGCATCGGCGGCACCCGCGCCGGGGTGCTGGAGACCACCTTCGCGGAGGAGACCGAGACCGACCTCTTCGGGGAGCAGGCAGTGCTCTGCGGCGGTGTCTCCTCGCTGGTCAAGGCCGGCTTCGAGACCCTGACCGAGGCCGGCTACCAGCCCGAGCTCGCCTACTTCGAGGTGATGCACGAGCTGAAGCTCATCGTCGACCTCATGTACCAGGGCGGTCTCTCGTACATGCGCTACTCGGTGAGCGACACCGCCGAGTACGGCGACTACGTGAGCGGGCCCAAGGTCGTCAACGAGACCAGCCGCCAGGCCATGCACGCCATCCTCAAGGACATCCAGGACGGGACCTTCGCCAAGCGGTGGATCGAGGAGAACGAGCTCGGGCTGCCCAACTTCCTGGAGTATCGCGACGAGGATCGCCATCACCCGGTCGAGAAGGTCGGCGCCCAGCTCCGCTCGAAGATGAGCTGGCTGGGAGCCAAGACCGCGCCGGGCATGGAGGAGGTGCTCGCATCCGAAGGTGACGGCACCGTAGAGAGGACTGGGGCATGAGCACCGGCGCGAACGGATCCGACGAGGGGGGCGGCGTAGGCGGCGAGGGGGGATCGAGCGGAGCCGGCGGGGACGCGGTCAGTCTCGGCAATCCTCTCCTCGTGAAGCGGGCTCCGGAGAAGCTGGAGCCGCTCACCATCCTCGACACCACGCTGCGCGACGGCGAGCAGTCGCCGGGCGTGACCTTCAGCGCCGAGGACAAGCTGGCCATCGCCCACCAGCTGGCACGGCTCGGTGTCGACGTCATCGAGGCCGGCTTCCCCTACAGCTCCCCCGGCGACTTCGCCGCTGTCACGGCCATCGCCGAGCAGGTCGAGGGGCCGATCATCGCCGGTCTCAGCCGCTGCTTCGAGGAGGACGTCCGCTCCTGTGCCAAGGCGCTCGCCACAGCGAAGCACGCCCGCATCCACGTCTTCATCGGCACCTCGCCCATCCACCGCGAGGGCCAGCTGCGGATGACCCAGGCCGAGGTCTACGACCGCTCCGTGAGCATGGTCCGGCTGGCCAAGTCATTCCAGGAAGACGTCGAGTATTCGGCCATGGACACGACCCGCACGGAGCCGGACTACCTGGCCCAGGTGCTGAACGGCTGCATCGAGGCGGGGGCGACGACCATCAACCTCGCCGACACGGTCGGCTACGCCACTCCCGACGAGTGGCGCCAGCTCATCGAGTGGCTCTACGTGCAGGTCCCCGCCCTGAAGGACGTGACCGTCTCGGTGCACTGCCACAACGACCTCGGCCTCGCCACCGCCAACTCCCTCATCGGCATCCGCGCGGGCGCCCGCCAGGTGGAGGGCTGCATCAACGGGATCGGCGAACGCGCCGGCAACACCGCCCTCGAGGAGGTGGCGATGGCGGTCCGGCTTCACCCCGAGGTCTTCGGGGTGGCCACCCGCTTCGACCACACCCAGCTCTTCCGCACCTCCCGGCTGGTCTCCCAGCTGAGCGGCATGCTCGTCCAGGCCAACAAGGCGGTGGTGGGCGGCAACGCCTTTGCTCATCAGGCCGGCATCCATCAGGACGGCATGCTCAAGGACCGCCGGACCTTCGAGATCATGGAGCCGCACGAGGTCGGAGCCGGCTCCAGCCTGGTGCTCGGCAAGCTGAGCGGCCGCCATGCCCTCCGCGAGCGGCTCGCGGCCCTCGGCTACCGCCTCGATGACGAGGACCTCAAGCGGGCCTTCGTGCGCTTCAAGGAGCTGGCCGACCGCAAGCGTGAGGTCACCGACCGCGACCTCGAGGCGATCGTCGCCGACGGGCGCCCGGGGGCGGCGGAATCCTTCCACCTCGAGCACCTGCAGGTGAGCTGCGGGACCAACCTCCGGCCCACCGCGACGGTGCGCATGCTCCTGCCGAGCGGAGAGAGCCGGGAGACGGTGGCCCTCGGCGACGGTCCGATCGACGCCACCTACCGGGCCATCGACGCACTGGTCCAGGTGGAGGGTGACCTGGACGAATTCGCGGTCCAGGCCATCACCGCAGGGATGGACGCGGTCGGCGAGGTGAGCGTCCGGCTCCGGCACGAGGGCAGGCTGAGCGCCGGCCGCGGCGCCGACACCGACATCATCGTGGCCGCGGCCAAGGCCTACGTGCAGGCCCTCAACCGGGTGGTCGCATCCCGGGACAGCGGCCCGCGCCTCACCCCGGAACGCATGGGCGCCCAGAAGGTCGCGACGGAGGTTGCCAAGTGACCGAGGGCGCACGGACGCTCTTCGACAAGATCTGGGACTCCCACGTCGTCGTCGAGGAGGAGAGCTCTCCGGCGCTCATCTACGTCGACCTGCATCTGGTCCACGAGGTCACCTCACCGCAGGCCTTCGAGGGGCTCCGGCTCGAGGGACGGAAGGTGCGCCGGCCGGGTCAGGTCGTCGCCACCATGGATCACAACGTGCCCACCACCCAGGACGTCCTGGGCGGCGCGGACGAGATCAGCCGGACCCAGATGGAGACGCTCCGCCGCAACTGCGACGAGGCCGGCATCACCTGCTACGGCATCGGACACAAGTGGCAGGGCATCGTGCACGTCATCGGGCCCGAGCTGGGCCTGTCCCTGCCCGGCACCGTGATCGTCTGCGGCGACTCCCACACCGCGACTCATGGGGCCTTCGGCGCCTTTGCACTGGGGATCGGGACCTCCGAGGTCGAGCACGTGCTCGCCACCCAGTGCCTCCGCCAGTTCCGTCCCCGGACGCTGGAGGTGAGGATCGAGGGTGCGCTGACGGCAGGGGTCACCGCCAAAGACGTGGCCCTCGGCGTGCTCCACACCATCGGCACCGCCGGTGCCGCCGGCCACGTGGTCGAGTACACCGGAGCGGCCGTCCGCGACTTCTCCATGGAGCAGCGGATGACCCTCTGCAACCTCACCATCGAGGGCGGCGGGCGGGCCGGGATGATCGCTCCCGACCCCACCACCTTCGCCTACATCGAGGGCAGGCCCTTCGCACCCCGCGGCGCCGACTGGGAGGCCGCGGTGGCCGCCTGGAGCGAGCTGCGCAGCGACCCTGGGGCCCGGTACGACCAGACCGTCGTCATCGACGCGGCCTCGCTGGAGCCGACCGTCACCTGGGGGACGACCCCGGCGCAGTCGGTGCCGATCAGCGGCCGCGTGCCCGACCCGGAGAGCTTCGGCGACCCGAACGCTCGGGAGTCGGGGCGGCGAGCGCTCGCCTACATGGACCTGGTCCCGGGAACGGCGATCGAGGACATCCCCGTGGACGCCGTCTTCATCGGCTCCTGCACCAACGGCCGGATCGAGGACCTGCGGGTCGCCGCATCTGTGCTCGAGGGGCAGACGGTCAAGGACGGGCTGCGCGTCCTGGTGGTGCCGGGATCGGCGCAGGTGAGGGCGCAGGCCGAGGCGGAGGGCCTCGACCGGATCTTCCGCTCCGCCGGCGCGGAGTGGCGCAACACCGGCTGCTCGATGTGCCTCGGGATGAACCCCGACATCCTCCAGCCCGGGGAGCGCTGCGCCAGCACGAGCAACCGCAACTTCGAGGGCCGCCAGGGCCGGGGCGGACGCACCCACCTGGTCTCCCCCGCCATGGCCGCGGCCGCTGCCGTGGCCGGCCACTTCGTCGACGTCCGCCGGCTCGGCCGGTTCCAGGAGGAGCACCGGTGAGGCCGTTCCACTGCGAGCAGGGGGTGGTCATCCCCCTCGACCGCTCCGACGTCGACACCGACCAGATCATCCCCAAGCAGTTCCTGAAGCGGATCGAGCGGGCTGGCTATGGGACGTTCCTCTTCAACGACTGGCGCTACGACGACAGTGGAGCGGAGCGACCGGACTTCGTTCTCAACCGGCCCGAATACCGGAGCGGGAACCTGCTCGTCGCGGGGCGCAACTTCGCCTGCGGATCGTCGCGCGAGCACGCCGTCTGGGCGCTCAACGATCAGGGCATCCGGGCCGTGATCGCCCCCTCCTTCGCGGACATCTTCCGCAACAACGCGCTCAAGAGCGGGCTGCTGCCGGTGATCCTGCGGGAGGAGCAGGTCCGCCAGCTGCTCGACGTGGCCACCGAGGAGCCGGGGGTGGTCGGCATCGTCGATCTCGAGGAGCAGTCGGTGAAGGTCGGGGACCTCAGCTTCCATTTCGAGATGGACCCCTTCGAGCGCCGCTGCCTCCTCGATGGCCTCGACGACATCGGCCTGAGCCTCATTCATGAGCCGGCGATCAGCGCCTACGAGGCGCGGCGGCCGGCCTGGATGCCCGACCTCTCGCGTGGCGTGGAGGCGGGCTGATGAAAGCCCACGTCGTTTCACTGCCAGGAGACGGGGTCGGCCCCGAGGTCACCGGCGTGGCCCTGGGCGTCCTCTCCGCGGTCTGCGCCGAGGCCGGGATCGACCTCGAGGTCGAGGAGCGGCTGGTCGGCGGTCGGGCCATCGACGAGACCGGGGTGCCGCTGCCCGAAGCGACCCTTCAGGCCTGCCGTGGCGCCGACGCCGTCCTGCTCGGGGCCGTTGGCGGTCCCAAGTGGGATCACCTCCGCGGCGCGCTGCGCTGCGAGGCAGGACTGCTCGGGCTGCGGCGCGGGATGGGCGTCTTCGCCAACCTCCGTCCGGTCCGCGTCCATCCCCGGCTCATCGAGCACACCACGATCCGCCCGGAGGTGGTCCGGGGGACCGACATGGTCATCGTCCGCGAGCTGACCGGCGGCGCCTACTTCGGCGAGCCGCGCGAGCGATCCGGGACCGGGCCCGAGGAGATCGCCCGGGACAGCACCGTCTACACCGCCGCCGAGATCGAGCGGGTGGCCAGGATCGCATTTGCCCTCGCCGCGGGAAGGCGGCACCACCTGACCTCGGTCGACAAGGCCAACGTGCTCATCACCAGCCAGCTCTGGCGGGACACCGTGACCCGGCTGGCCGGCGAGTACCCGGAGGTGACCCTGGAGCATGCGCTGGTCGACTCCTTCGCCATGCGGCTGGTGCAGCGCCCGGCCGGCGTCGACGTGGTGGTCACCGAGAACCTCTTCGGCGACATCCTGAGCGACGAGGCGGGGGTCCTCGCCGGGTCCCTTGGGATGCTGCCCTCCGCGTCGCTGGGGGAGGGCGGCGCCGGCCTCTACGAGCCCATCCACGGCAGCGCGCCGGACATCGCCGGCCGCGGCATCGCCAACCCGTACGGGGCGATCCTCTCCGTCGCCCTGCTGCTCCGCCACTCGCTCCGACGCGATGACCTCGGCCTGGCCGTGGAGGCGGCAGTCGACGGCTGCATCACCGACGGTGCCCTCTCCGCCGACGTCGGCGGCTCGCTGGGGACCGAGGCGATTGGGGCCGCCGTGCGGCAGAGCGTGGTGCGGCGCCTGGCCGCGGCGGGCTCCCCGGGATGAGCACATTGCAGATCTACGACACCACGCTGCGCGACGGTGCCCAGGGCGTGGGGATCAACTTCTCGGTATCGGACAAGCTGCGCATCGCCGAGCAGCTCGACCAGCTCGGTGTGTCGGTGATCGAGGGCGGATGGCCGGGGTCCAACGCGACCGACACCGTCTTCTTTGCGCAGATGCGCGGCCACGAGTTCACCCACGCCGTGCTGGCCGCCTTCGGTGCGACCCGGCGCGCCCACGTCCGGGCCGAGGACGACCCCCAGCTCCGCGCCCTCTTCGAGGCCGGGACCCCGATCGTCACCCTGGTGGGCAAGAGCTGGGACCGGCAGGTGACCGACGTGCTGCGCACCACCGACCAGGAGAACCTGCGGATGATCTCCGACTCGGTGCGCTGGCTCACCGAGCAGGGTCGGCGCGTGGTCTTTGACGCCGAGCACTTTTCGACGGCCACTTGAGCAATCCGGACTACGCGCTGCGCTGCCTGGAGGCAGCCCTCGAGGCGGGGGCCGAGACGGTCGGGCTCTGCGACACCCGGGGCGGGATGCTGCCCGACCACATCGAGCGAGTGGTGGGCGAGGTCGTCACGCGCTTTGGCCGGGTGGCGGGGATCCACTGTCACGACGATTCGGGCTGCGCCGTCGCCAACACCCTGGCCGCGGTCCGCGCCGGCGCGAGCCAGGTCCAGGGCTGCGTCAACGGTTACGGCGAGCGCACCGGCAACGCCAACCTCTGCACCCTCATCCCCGACCTCCAGCTGAAGATGGGGATGCCGGTGATCAGCGAGGACCAGCTCCGCCGGCTGACCGTCATCGCCCGCGACGTGGCCGAGATCGCCAACGTGGCACCGCCGCACTCCGCACCGTACATCGGCACCTCGGCCTTCACCCACAAGGGCGGGCAGCACGTCGACGCCATGGCCAAGGCCATCTACACCTACCAGCACATCGACCCCGAGGTGGTGGGCAACCACCGCCAGACCGTGGTCAGCGAGCTGTCGGGGCGCGCGACGGTGCTCACCAAGGCCGCCGATTTCGGTGTCGACCTCGGGGACGACCAGGCCCTGGTCCGGCGGGTCGCCGAACAGGTCAAGCAGCTCGAGCACCGCGGCTACTCGTTCGAGGGAGCGGAGGCATCCTTCGAGCTTCTGGTCCACCGCGCCCGGGGCCACCAGCCGCCGTTCACCCTCATCGACTGCATCACCCTGAACGAGCAGCGTGAGGGGCGGGCCATGGTCTGCGAGGCGACCGTCAAGGTGCAGATCGACGGTGAGGCGGTGCACACCGCCGGCGAGGGCAACGGCCCGGTCAATGCCCTCGACGCCGCCCTGCGCAAGGCGCTCACCCCGGCCTTCCCGGCGATCGGCGAGACCCAGCTCTTCGACTACAAGGTCCGCGTGCTGGACGGCAAGGACGGCACCGCGGCGGGGGTCCGGGTGCTGATCGAGAGCGGCGACCATCGCCGCCGCTGGAGCACGGTCGGCTGCAGCACCAACGTGATCGAGGCGTCGTGGATCGCGCTTGCCGACGCCTTCGAGTTCGCCATCGTGGAATGCCGCAGGCACGGCGGCGGTGCCGACCTGGAGACGGCGGAGCCGGCGGATCACAGCTGAGCGGCCGGGAGACGGCGGCGGAGCAGGAGCGCGCCCGCAGCACGGGCGCGCCCCTCAGCTCACCACGATCTCTCGAAGACCGCTCAGGAGTTTGGTGGGATCCGGAGCTCAGAGCCCCCGGCCGAGAAGCCCGCCCATCATTCCACCCATGGCACCGCCGGCCAGGCCGCCCTGCACGGCAGAGCCGCCACCGCTGCGGAACTCGTCGAGGGAATGCGCCAGGATCGAGAGCGGCATCGACTGCAGCCAGACGCGGCCCGGGCCGGCCAGCTGAGCGAGGAAGAATCCATCGCCGCCGAAGATCTTGTTCTTGATGCCGGGAACGGTGGTGATGCCGAACTGCACCGTGTCCTGGAAGAGGCCGACGTGACCCGGATGCACCCGCATCACCTCGCCGGCGGCCAGGTCAAAGGTGATGATCTCGCCCGACAGCTCGATCCAGGCACGGCCCTGGCCATTGATCCTCTGCAGGATGAAGCCGTCCCCGCCGAAGACCCCGGCGCCCAGGCTCTGCTGGAAGCCGATGCCGAGGTTGACACCCTGGGTGCCGCAGAGGAAGCCGTGGCGGTGGGCCATGAAGCTCATGCCCGGCTGCGGGGCCACGTCGACGGGGAAGATCGTCCCGGGCATCTTGGCCGCGAAGGCCACCATGCCGGGCTGGCCCGCCGCCGTGTACTCGCTCATGAAGATCGAGCCGCCCGCAACAGCCCGCTTGAAGACGCCGCCGAGGCCACCGCCGCCACCGGCCTGGGTGGAGGTCCTCATCTGGATGGATGCCGTCATCCACGAGAGCTCGCCCGACTCGGAGAAGACGACCTCGCCCGGGTCGAGCGCGACCTCGAGGACCGGCATGACGGTCCCGACTACCTTTGCGTCCATCTTGGGAATCTCCTGAATCCGACGGAAGAGATGATCTTAGTGTCATCGACCGGAGTGCGATCGACATGGTGGAGCGCGGTGAGACGGCTTCAGCGGTCTGCGCCAGAGCCGGTGCCGCAAGCCGATCGGAGGCCCGAGGGCCGTGCCCCGGGCCTCCGCCGTCCCCGCCTCAACGGGGGGCCCTCTCCGTCCTATCCGAGGAGCTGGCTTGCGTACGCCTCGACCTTGCTCAGCGACGTCGTGGTCCCCGTGCAAGCGATACCCACGAAGGTCGTCCCCTTGACGGCGA